>JAALOO010001160.1_pt1 | contig 19361 bp, 9 predicted proteins | sample 7257641 | NCBI WGS metagenome assembly JAALOO01 (sample SAMN14085613, study PRJNA598686) | mite metagenome | biome: ENVO:01001000; feature: ENVO:01001002; material: ENVO:01001226; isolation source: single female mite from University of Michigan culture on fish food culture... ...
GATTGTAAATTGCTTCTGCAAGCAATGGCGGCTTCATCTCTTTTCTCCCACTACCTAGTCAGAATATTCTACTCTCTCTCTCTCTCTCTCTCTTTCTCTCTTTCACGTAAAGACAAAAGTAACTGTGTAATTTTTCTTTCAAACCCTATTTTTAGCCACCACAATTACCATCACCAGCTGTGAGAACTCCAAACACAGGCGATACAAGGGAAAAGGGCAAGCTTTCTTCTGAACAGAACGACACACATCACCCGTAACAAGAAACCACTGATTAACTCCTTCTCTGCGAACGTGCCATAAAGCTTCAGTGCGTCTCCGTGACCAAAACCTCTCCCTATCTCAGTCTTTCGCACATGTTTTTTTGCATACAGCCAACAACAAAAGTCCTCATCATCATCACTATTGCAATCATCGCAATTGTGTACTGGCCATAAAAACTCACATTGAAGCAGAATAAAACGAAATTTTTGCCAATTTTCAGCCGATTTTAATTGCTATAGCAGTAGTGCAGCTGACGACAACAAAATTCCAGTCAATTCGACAAAAAAGCAGTTTTGCCATTTTAAGAAACTAATTTGTGCTCAGCTCTAAAAGAGTCTGTACCCACACACATGGCTCTTTTAAGCTTCAACTTTTTGGATTCTCCCTCAATTTGACAAAATTAAAAACACATTAAGTCTGTCAATGAGTGGGTGCTTTAATTAGTGTTTGATAACCAAATCAGCTAAAAAAGGACAAGTGACTCTGCGAAATGGCAGCGATAGGAAGTGAATGAAGGATAATTGGTTTCTTTATAAGAAACGCCTCAACACTCGTCGAAACCATCGCAAGTGACACTTTCTCTGTCAAAAACATATATAACATATCAAATTGTTCATCAGCAAATGACTGTCGTCAAGAACCTGATCTCACTGACATTGAATGACCGAATCATCACATTCCTTCGATGACCATTCAATCACCTAATAAAGTTTCCTGCACAAGAACGAAGCCTTTCCACCGAACCATTGACCACTAACAATCGATCATCAGTAGTGCTCTTTACTGCTTTGCTGCCTTTGCAGAGAAGGCGCTTTATTACGTAAGAATGTAGTGAGCGTCATTTAGAGGATTAGCGAGCCTGGCAGGGAAAACGATAAACAGTCGAGTCTGACAGTGGCGGGAGATGGTCAGTCAATAGAAGTGTGCACAGCAAATGACCACTATAGCTCATTTCATTAGGTATTAAGAGGCAAAAGAATGGAAAATCTTTAAGGGCCAACGGTACAATGGCCCAGAACAAAGACAAAAGACGAAGACTGGTAATAGAACTGACTGCAAAAATCACTGTATACTTGAGTGCGAGAGAATAGCGACCAAAACTTGTTTTCTTTCTTTTTATGCCCGTCTAAAAGTAAACAGCAAAAAAAGAAAAAAACGCCGTCCGCCAGCAGCAGCTGCTTCGAAATCAAATTATTTCCATCACCGAAAACTTTTTCATAAAAAAGGCAAGTAATGCAGAGAGCCAATTTATATACAGCGCTAAGAAAATCAGCCTGCTGCACAAGTGGATCCCCAGCCACATCAACGGGCAACATTAACCTCCTTTTCCGGCACTATATTAATCATATTATAATCATCAGTTACAAAGTATGTGTATTGACAGCACCACACATTTAAAACACAATACAGTCATCCACAAAGTGTCACATTACAGCACTTCAAGAGGAGAACAGGCTTGAAAATTCCAATTAATAGGGAAGAAACACACCGTCACAACCGCCACCGTTAGATCTACCTTTTAGGCAGATTGTGGTTTAAAAGTAAACACAGCATTCACTTTGCAGATTATTCGTAGAAACGAAACCTTACCAGAGTAAACTGGTTTCAGCAACTGCAGTTGACGTCTTCACTAACTTAGGCGTGCTCAAATATCAGCCATACTTTGGCGCATAACTCTCAAGTGTCGATTGGTAAAGAGTGAGCACAGGCAAAGAGCCGAAAAGAGTTAAAGAGAGGAATAAATTAGCAGGACAAAGATGCAAACAAAATGAAGAGAGTGAGAGAGAGAGAGAGATTGGCTTGACGACTAGATTACAGAGCAGATACAGGGCGTCAGGGAACCAATAAAAATCACCAGCAAAAAAGAGGTTTACGGCAAAAATTATTTCACAAACTAAAAAATAAGTTAAAAAATGAAACAGAACAACAACATAAATGCTGAAAAAATGAGAGTGATGGAGATCGATTGGCGGGAAAAGAAAAAGGGCGGAAATGGAAACGTACAACTGAAAGGACGAAAAAGATGCAATGTGATCAGCAGTTGAGAGCTAGGAAGATCATCCTGACGAATCACCAAATTGAGAATGGGAAAAGGAAAGCATCCACAGAGACAGCTCTGACTGGTTATCGGCTAGGAAGAGAGAGAGAGAGAGAGAATGGATACTCGTAGGTGGGAAGAGAAGAAGTAAGGATCACAGCAACGACACTGAAGAAGAAGGAGGAACGAAGAAAAGAAACAAAGCGGTATTTAGCTGGGAATCGGCGGATTGCAGTAACTGTCGTCGCGACGATGAGCTGAGATTCGTCGAGTTGAGTTTGCTACACAGTTTCACAGCACACTGTGTAGTACAGGCACTGCTACCGGAATAAGGAGTGTGGGCCAAGACAGGCATTAGCAGTAGCAGCACAAAAGCAGTGGATTGAAAAGATCGAAATGGTAGAATCAGTGTTTATGTTGTGGCCATCTGCATCAAGCTGTGAGGCAGGCAGCAGCAGCCAGAGACGGCACAGACGGCAGAGAATTGCAGATTGCACTGCTCTGACTGCGATAGTCCGAGAATGGCGAATTGTGAATTTGCTCACTGATGCTCGGCACAGGGAACGTAGGAGAGCTCACAGTGGAGAGAGAGAGAGAGAGAGAGAGAGAGAGAGAGAGAGAGAGAGAGAGAGAGAGAGCTTGTCTGATGGCTGACTGCACTGGCTGCTTCGGCTGCTCGAACACTGTGCCAACTGCCACTCGGCGACGGCACTGCACTACCCAAAGGGAAGGCAAGAACGCGGTTGCTGGCGGCTGCTCCAAGCGAACCGCTTCCAGAGAACCGTCGCTCCTGTTCACAGGCTCCACTCCTCTCTCTCTCTCTCCTGCTCGGGGAACGAGTGAGAATTGTAATACTTTGTAAGTAATGACGGGCTGCTGTTGTTGTGTAGGGAGCACAGAGAGAGAGAGAGAGTAGAGAAAACAGTTGAAACGTAGTATAAAAGAAAAGCGAACAGGAGAGAGAGCACAGCGGAAAAGGGAGAAAGAATATTCGATAGAGGCAACGACGGTGGTCGAGGGAAAAAGAGGCAGGGGCAGATGATGACAGGCGCAAAGTAAAGGCTGAGAAAAGGTACTGAAAATTGCGGGCAATAGAAGACCAGAGAGTAAGAAAGAGACTTTGTTTTGGATTGGGGATAAGCAGTGAGTGCACTGCATGGCGAACTACAGCAGATAAAGGGAAGACACAGTACAGTTTGTAGCAGCAGCAGCAGCACCCCACCCCCACTGCAAATAGTCTTTCCTATTTTCCTTTCCCCGTTCATTCATTCATTGGGCTACTCTAATCAACAAAACAAATCCTCTCAATTACCTCTTTCTTTCTCATTCTTTTTGATGTTTGTTCTATTTTTTCTCATTTGCTCTTTCCCTTTTTTCTTCCCTGCTTACAACATACAATTCAGGACCTGACTTGACTTTAAAAAGGCTGCATTTTGTATTAGCTCAACCAATTCGCATAAAAACAGCTACACAACAGTCACAGACGGGCAAATGATTTTAAACTGAAGAAAAGGAAAGGGGAAAACGAGCAACAACAAAACTCTGCATAAATTACTCAGCAAAGGCAGCTCTAAACAGCAAATGAAAAAACAAAAAAGCTCGATTCTGTAGAAATTCGCTATAGGTTTTACTAAAATGCTAAAGACCAAATTCTTTGAGGTTTTTAAAATAGCAAATAAACACATTTCCTCACCAGAAAATGCTTTAGAGTAATAAAATAAAAAGTTCATTACTACCAATTTTATGGTAATTGTATAAAATTCTACGCAAATCAAGAAAAACAGAGTAAATAACAAACAGAAAAACAAAAATTGAAAAAGCAACCTTGAGTTTGGTAAAATTAGTGGTCACCTAACTGGATGATCATTGCCTAAGATATGGCCAATCTTACTTTATATGATATCCATTCCCGAGCACAATACATTTTAGGTACTACAATTTTTTACAGTAGCAAACAGACAGAGAAAGGGAGCACTGTGAAACCACTTTTTTTGTTCGCACTGTTGACCGGCAAACTGAATGAAGCTTACCGAATAGAGGCTAGCACTACATATCCTCCTCCTGCACATCACCACGACTGCGTCAAGAACTGAGAGAATATTCTGACACCCGGACAGTGGCAGACTATATAGCTTGGCAGAGAGTGTCTGACAGACTGGAAGCTAATCTAATAGGCAAGCCGGCAACCTGGAACAGCAGCAGCAGCAGACTGCGCCACAGTGAACAGTGTACAGCGCCAGTAGTTGCTGTCTGAGTACTTCGCTCAATCGAACTCATTTCGGTGGTATATAGCTAGAGCCAAAAGCAGTCTAAATGAAGCCGAAGCAATCAAAGACATCTTGGGAAACTTTCTCTGGGCAAGCTTTCTCTTACTCATTTGTGTCAGCAGTTACCTCTCAACGTGCAAAACAAATATCCCTCCTTGCCTACTTCTTCTTCTTCTTCTTTTTCCTGTCCTCAATTGCCGCCATCTTTAGCCTTTCTTTCTTTCATCTTCACCCTGTGGGCGCAGGGTTAAAAAAAGAGTGAAAAAGACTCACCAACTCACTGTCAACCGGCCAAAGTACACTACGTGGAAGAAGTGCAAACAGTGAAAACAGAGAGAATCGAGGAGTATTGTGCCTCTCAATTCAAGGACAACTGTACGAAACTGTCGTATTTGGAGAAGCTACTAACTTGCTTGTGTACCTTACACTGACACACAAGGTAGATGCTACCTACCATCAGGTGAGCTCGCGCCCACCAGTCTGCAAATTAATTAGAATAAACACACACATTGCTGCTTTCACAAAAGGAAGAGGGCAAAACTAGAGCAAAGAACACCAGTTTATGCAGGTACATAATGTTGAGTCAGCGGTGACATTCTCAGGAATTTTTAACCGCCATCAGGCAAAAGAAAGATGCCCCTGAACTAGAATTACCCCAAAAGCAAAAAAATTATATTGTAAAAAATATTTTGTTAAGCTAATTAATGTTGGCTTTATACCGTTAATGAACAAAAAATCAAATCAATTGTTTGCTTATGCATAAAATTTTATATTTAAAAATCACTGATAATAAAAATCAAAACAATAGTGATTAAAACTTTTTCAAAATAAAAAAATACTGTTAAAAACCACAACTTTTTTAAAATACAAAATTCTTTGAAATCCAAGACTCAGAATTAAGCGGGTCATTCAAAAAACTAAAATATTTAAAACCATTTATTTTTTAAATTGAAATTGCACACGCATTCACATTTCCGTTTCAAACATTCTGGTAAGAAACCACTTTTTCACTATTTCACAAAAACTGGTCCATTTTCATTTTTATCGCCAAGCAAGAAAATCAAACGTACATACAACTTAAGATTATAAAAATCATAAAAAGTAGGGCGATAAGAAAAATCAAATTAAAACAGAATACACTGGAATAATATTGTACACTGGAAAGTCAATAGTAAAATGATATGAGTGCAAGCAAGTTTGTTTTGTATTTTTTATTTAAAAACAGCAGTCAAATAACTTTAACATTTTCCATATAGCAAAATCGATTTAAAAAAGTTTTTCAAAAACAAAATCTTTTTACTAAATCTGGTCAACAGTTTACATCAAGTGAATGCAAATTGAGCATGATTTTTATATTACTAACATTTATTTTAGAATGTTACAACACGGCAGCAGCAACAAAATTCATTGTCAGTATAAGGTGCTCTAAAGTAGAAGCAAACAAATACAACATTATATCAGCTGTAAAAAAGTGACCGCAGCTAATATAAGCTAAATATTTTGCATAGAAAGTGCAAATGTCATAGAGGATGGCAGTAAAGTATGCTGTGTGTACATTGGCAAATCGATTTTCACTTTCAGTTTGTGCCTTGCTTTACTTCTGCAGCACTTTTGTCTACTGCTCTGTTTCAATTTAGCACCCATCAGCAACCGGTGTAGCGGAAACGGAAAATTTACGATCAAATGCAAATGTCCAAGCCGAGTGAAAGCCAATGCTGCTGATCAAAGCACAAAAATCTCGCCTTTAGTTTTTTCTCTTTCATGCAAGCAGTAGTCGTCCTCCGTGCATCATTAGTGACGCTTCATAAACCTCTGGACCTCTTTTACTGGTTTTCAGTTCAGCTCAATTAGCTCTACAGCAGACCTACAGAGCAGACGACACTAAAGCATCAATGCAATAGAAATCAATATCCCCAAGGTTCACTGGTGGGAACACATGTTGTCTCATAACTACCGACTTACTTAAATAGATCACCGTCTAGGATAGAACAGCTGCCTCTATGGCCACTTTTAGGGCCGCTACGCACGCACTGCTATAAAGGAAGACAAATAGAAAAAAGGAAGAAGTGTCATCAAGTTGCCAAAATGGCCTACAGATAATAAGAGGAGTCTGGGACGGAAAGAGGCAAAATATTCGACGTCGAGGCAGTAACAAACAAACGAGAAGATAATGAAAATGGCTAAATAATAAGACATGGCGAATATTCGAGAAAAATGTGAATGTGTGTGTGACTGAGAATGCAAACAGTACCGGTAGTAGAAAAAGAAAACGTGGTTTGCTGGAACCAAAAGAAGAGAGAGAGAAAGTCTCATCAGTTTATAGTCAGGGAAGAATGAGTACTCAAAAAGAGTGGTCCTACTCCGCGTCAGACTGGCAATTACCAGGTGTATCTTTCATATATTTCTCTGGTGTTACTTGGTAGTTGTACACTGCACTTTTTTGAACGTTGTTGACTGACGGAAAAAAACTGGACCGGACAGTAAAAGTGGACATGCTTGCTTGTCGAGTTAGGGTCATTGGGCTTACTCCTCATCTCTCTACTGTTTAGTTTTTTTCTATGACAATAATAACAATACAATCAGTTGCAATAGTTCTTGTTTCACTGTTTCAGAGGGTCGGCGTAATTAGAGGCCAAAAGAAGAAGAGGTAAAGAAGAGCAGCAATGCAGTTCGGAGAAAATAGCGGAATGAGTTCCACAACTGTTGAGAGTCCAATTGGGTAGTGTCAAGTGCGTGTGTGGAATTAGTGTAGAATAAGTCTGGCGGTAGTGTGTGGCCAAACGCAAAACGGGAGAAAATTAGAAAAAGAAAAACTGCAATGCGTTCTTGAAAAAAATGACAATTATTTTGATATCCAAGTAAGAGAGAGGTGAACAAAAAAGAATTGACCATACAAATTATATGTGGAATCACAATTCTAAGCTAATTTGTAACAACTCATTCAAGTGTACATGTTTTGTGTTAAGTGCTCAAAAAATCAAAGTTAAATAAAACATCTCCTTTGTACATGTTACTTTTATAAAAAATAAAAATTATTAAACAAACAAATTAATTTGTTTTTATACAACAAAATTAAAATTAACAATTTGGGTAAATTAAAAATAGGCTAAAAATAAATTAAATAAAGTCTATATAAAGTTAAACAACTAAAGTACATTGATAAACAAACATAAGCAAAAAGTTGCTCACAATATGTCAAACAAACCAAAGTTTCTTTAAGTTACTTTTTCTTAATAACAATTTACTCAAATTTATTGTTTTTTTGTCATTTTTTGTCCCATTTAATTAGCAATTAAGCCAATTACAAAAAATGAGGGTCGGTTAAAATCAAATGGAAGTTGTTGACAGGAATGAGTAAAACAAAAATTGACAACAACATTTGTAAACAAAACAGTCAGTCAAAAATAAAATTGAAAATAAAAAAATTGTTGTTAATAATCCAAATGATTATTTTTAATGACTAAAATAAATGCCGTAAAATAAAGTGCAAAAAAAGCATTAAAATTCAAAAATTATAAATAAAATTATTAAATGCTTTGATTTTTAAGTTATTTTAGCAAAAACAACTGTTTAAAAAGTAAACCAAATAAATTTTAATTTTAAGTAAGTACAATACTGTTCATTAAAAAACAGTAAATTTTATTTTTAGAAACACAAAACAGTAGAAAAATAACTAATTTTACAAATGTGAAAGTTGCAAAACAAAAAAGATACAAAAATTTACAATTTTTTAAAGTATTCACTTTGTTAAAAATATTTTGTAATTACAGATAAAACAAACAACATTTACAAAAAAAATGATAAACACAATTAATCAAACGAATGGAGCACAATTGTACAAAAAAACCACAAAAAGCATCCACTTGGAAATTTTAGAAACAACTCAAAAAACATAGATAAAAATCATTCTGAAAGTAAAATGAATAACATGCAATTAAACAACAAAAAAAGTTAAAAAATTTAACTTAAACCCAATTTAAATAAACAAATCTAATTTTAAAAAATTTTAAAATTAAAACCTATTATTTTAATATTATTTTCAAATGCATTAGCAGTTTAAATAACTTTATCAATTTAAGTTTTAAAAAATTTTAATAAAAACATATCCGTTTGTCCGATTTCCGGTCATTTGAACACATATCATGATAGTTGTTGCCTTTTTTGAATTGTCTTTCTAAAATTTTAAACTTTTTTTGTCAGCTAATAAAAATAAATTATAAACATTGCAACTATTGAAACTGTCAGTGTAGGCCAAAAAAAATTAGCAGCAAGAGACAAATGAAACATAATCATTTTTATTGCTTTCGCCATTTAGTGGCACTTGGGCGCAAGCAGTAGCATCGGCACACTTTTTCCATCAGCACACACACATTTCTTGCCACCAAATCGATACAAATTTATTTCAATTGCAACAGACAAGCAAATTATTTTCTCAAGACGAAAGCAACACAAAGTGAGAATTGACAAAAACTCCACTTCTTTACAAAACAAGACACTCGACACAAAATATTGTAACGACAAATTATGAAAAGTAGCGGCCGGTACCAAAATATTGAAACAAATTTTATAAACTGAAAAACTAAAAAGTAGAAACAAAAAGTTTAAAAAACGTTCAAATTTTTAAGTTTTTTTAATAGATTAATCAACCAGACAAATTGTGTTTCATTGGTAAAAATACAACAAAAATATAAATAACTGTGATCAAGATTAAACTGCTTTATTAGAAAGTTAACTTAATTTTTTAGTAAAAACTAAAAACTAAAAATTTAAAAGTTTTAAAAATTACATTTTTAAACACAAAAAGTTAAAAACCAAGAACTAATTTTGACAATACAGTTTTTCAAACTGTCAAAAATGATGTAATTTTGTTACAATAAAAATTTTTTATAAAAGTGCAAAATAAGTGCATTGCTTTAACAAAAATTATCATTTAGTTTCATGTAAAATTTAATTTTAACAGTATACTTGCATTATTTTAACTTTTTTTCTCTATAAAATTTTAAAAAATTGTAGTGCCATCTACAAATAATATTAAACTAGCAAGCTATTGATTTGCTCACAAAAACATAAATATTTTTGCAATATCATCTTCTAATTAAGCATTGAAACCGGGCATAAAATATAAGAAAATCATAAATTAGTTAAATGACAAAATCTCATTTAAAAAATTTAATGATTACACCGGACGTCAACCCGGTGCAAAGTTTATGATACAAACGAGATTTTTAGCATAGATATTTAGGGGATATAGGGGAATTTTTTTCATTAAGTATCAGATTTTTGCTATGGGACCACTTAATTAAAAGTAATTTTAAATAAAATTAATTTTACACTAAATTTTTGTGCTGGATAAGACATTTCCACGAAAAAACAGGTTGCCAAAAAGTTTTTTTGTAAAGGTTTTCGGAAACTTTTTTTCAAATTTTTTTTCTGTCAACTGATAAAACTTTTAAATTCGATTTTGCGAAGTACTGCAAGTCAATCGTCAAGAAATATGGCACCAGCCTTTAAATCAGTATTGTGTCGTACGTCGGCATCCCAACTCCTAACGATGATTTCCCTAGGTGGATTCCTTGTCAGCCCTGCCATTTTTGCTATACCATTTGTAAATTTCGGTGACATGTCCTTTTTGACAAGTTGATTTTTCAAAGATAACTTTTGATAGTCCCATAGCAAAAATTTGGTTTTTAATGAAAAAAATCACACTATATTTCCTGAGTATCCATGCCAAAAATCTCGCGTGTATCATGAACTTTGCACCGGGCTGACGCCCGGTGTTAACGAGAACACACACAAAATAAAATATTAAAATAAAAAGTATGCTACTAATTAAAGAAAAGTATCATTAATAGTTGGTAAATTAACCAATTACTAAAAATAAAAAGCGGCCTCTTCAAACGTATGGAGACTAGTTTGAGCAAACAAAAGAATAACTAGTCTGTAAAGCTTTACAATGTTCTTTGCACGCCAGAACGGCATCAGGCAAACCACGTAAGCTCCATTTCATTCCCACCTGAAATTGCCAGTTAATAGAACACAATTAATAGTGGCACGTCAACGTGGAAAAAAGCTACAGCACCGCTGACCTAATCCAGTGGATGAGGTCAAACAAAGGCAACATATGAAAACGTTAAAGAAAGGTTATTAGCTGGTGGATGGAAAACGACAGAGAGGAAATGAAATTCAATCAGCAAGCAGTCAAGAGCAGCCAATTGCAAGAGCATTTGCCACCGTTCAAAGTGAATTATCAACTGCGGACTGCAGCCAATTTCCTATGGGAGGCTTTGAGGAGAGCCGTTGTAGTGTTGGTGGCAATTGAACTTGCCAGTCAAAGATGCGGCCATTCTTTGAAAAAGCAAAAGGAAACAAAGGCGAGTATGTGATAAGAAAAAACAACCAAAATGCGGCCGTCCGTTAATTACCAAATTAACTAAATGAAAATTCTCAATACATCTCCCTTTTCCCCATTCAGAAATGATTCCTCCTTATTATGGCAGAGGCAGACATCCAAACAACCATCATCATCATCATCAGCACCAGCAGTTGTTGCAATGGAAGCACAACTCATTACCAAAAAGAGAGAATGCACACAATCAGTCGGTAGAAAAAAATGAGATTGTCAAATTGAAAAGAAGAATAAAACAGGAACCCAGCAAAGACAGCAACAAAACTCTGACACAACTGTACCAGTAGCGTGAAACATTTGGCCGAATCACAGAAAGTAGTGAAACAGCAAATAATAAATAAAGAAAGAACAAAGCAAATATAAGCGAGCAGTAAAAAGGAAACGAATGAAAGGGAGGAAGGAGGGAGGAAAGGAGGCAAACAGAAATATTGCAAACATTACCCGAACGGTAATGGCAGGCAGAGCAGACAGAAAAGTGACAGGCAATTCACTGCGTGTCGTCAGCAATGCCCCTTTCTCCGCCTCAATTGTCCGCCAGCAGCAAGCAGATGCTTCAAATGAAGCAGGTCTCTCCCCGAAGATTTCGAAACACACCGTACAGAACCGTACGACAGTTGCACTACTGACTACTGTCAACCACTGTGAACCACCGTCTGCCACCGGAAACAGGCAAAAGTTGCCAAATTACTAAATTAAATTTACCCTACCCAGTCCAGCAGGTGGTCAGAGATTGTTCTTTTTGAGCAAAAGTTAACATTTTTTCTAAAGTAGTAGTAAATCATTTTTAACGCTTGCATAATGTTTAGCGACATTGTTTAGCAGGCGGTTCCATGAGCAACATTATAAATGACAGAAAAACTGCTTATTATCTCTAAGGTTTATCTACAGAAGCTGTTAGTAGCGTTCAGTTTGTTGGTCGTTTTTTCATTTACCGTCTAGCTCCTTTTGTCTGTCGTTCATTTTTTTGCGCTTTTCACCAGTTTGTGTGCCACTGCAAATTGAATTGTCAACTGATTGGCAATAATAGATAAAATTAACAAACACTCACAGAGAGTGAACAAGAATAAAGTGCACAGGCTGATGACAACTATTAGTAAGCGGGCAGTTAGGTAGAACGACAAGGTGTACAAGCGTTAGCAAAAAAAGGAGTTTGTACGGCTGAGTGAAAGTAAATGAAAGGCGCAAATGCAATTGGTGCTGAAAATGATGGGGAAAAGTAAAAATGCACAAATAAATTGAAAACGTATGAGGAAGGAGGAGAAATAAGTAATGTACTAGTTAGCAGGCAGTTGCCGCCTCTTTTAGTGATGAATTGAACTAAACAACAAAAATAGAAAAAAATTAATAAAACGCAAAATAAAAAATAAAAAACAATGAGCAAATCAAATACAAAGTTAGAAATTGAATTTTAGTAGATCAGAAAAATGAGTAAGAAAAAACGACCCAGAGAATTCAGATCTTTCATTCGCCAATTTTTACCTATACATCAACATATTCTGCATTCTTCATCATTCCGAGTAATTAGGAAATTCTGGCAAATTCCAAGGTTCACACATATATTCAGATAAAAAATAACTGTCCACAACACTCCATTGTCCAATTAACATTTGTTCTTTTATTTTTGCTAATTTAATTATCCAAAATCATTGCATCACTCCTCTGCGCTAGTAGATCACCATTCTCTGCATGTCGCATTTCAAATATTTACACTTTTGCTTAAATAAAAACGGTTTTTGAAAAAAATTCTTCATATTTTCTTTTTTGCTCACTTTCTACCGAAAATTGCTAATGAATTTTAGACAGAAAATAGAGAGCAAATATACCATGCAAATATACCAACAATTGAGTAATAAGAAAAAACAATCCAAAAATAAAAGAAACGCTGCAAAGAGCGCAAAAAGATTTTTAAATAGAGACTAATGAGAAAAAAAATAAAAACTAAATGTTCAAATATTAAAACAGTGTTCAGAAAAATGCAAAGTAGAATCAGATGTAATAAATTTTTAATACAAATTTGAAAAAACAAAAACAATAATTTTTTTGTTTTAAAAATCAAAACTCACAAAATAAAAATAAAAAGCATTAAAACAAATCTAACAATAAAAAACAGAATCATTATACAGGAGTAAATTTACATAAACAAACAATACAACTCAACTTGAAAATGAAAAGAATGGCTATTGTCAAACAATTCGCTAACTTTCTAACCACAAACGACTTTTAAATTTATAATATCTACGCAAAAACAATGCACATACATTTGTTAAAGAGAGCATTGATAGAAAAACACCTAAAACACTTTTACTTTTATAATTTACAACAACTTTTCAACAATGCATTTTTACATTATTAAATGAAAGTTTAACAATAACTTTAAAGAAAAATAAATGCAAACCATTTCCACTGACTCATCAAAGTGCTTACACTCAAAGTTAAATTTGTTCTAAAACAAATAACATTAAATGTAATATCAAAAAGAGACAAACGTACATAACCCAAAGTTTTTAGTGCTATTGACAAATGTATTGGTTGCATTAGAAATTGCACATTTTCCAAATTGCCAGACAAAAGTTGGCATTTTACTCAAAAATGCAAACTTAAACTAGAAACAATAAAACAGAATTTTAAACAACAGTTTCTACACAAATGAGTTTTGTACAAATATTGTTGAATTTTCTGAAAATCAGTTCATTCACGTCCCAACTTTGGTGCACTAGTCAAATTGCCACACCACGTTACCACCCCCTTATCACACTGCAAATCTCACCTTAGTAGATCCCAGATCCGGGTTTTTAATCACAGTTTTTTCTTTTCTTTTTTACCTTTTCAGTAATCAGCTCAAGCAGGTATAATAACAAAGCCATAAATCATCATCATCATCATCATTACAACCATAGCTGCTACTGCTGTCTACTAAATACACAAACAATCCCCCGTATATCTAAAGCTTGAAGCATACTGTCACACTGGGAGCTCAAAGTACTAAAGTAAACTAAAGCAAACTGCAAAAAGAAAGGGAAAACACACATACACAGCCATAGTACTAAAAGCAAATAAAACACCGCTTTTGCGCTATATTTTTTACAATATTTTGCCTACTCAGAAAATATGTAATAAGCGAAAAGCTTTACACACACGCCTTCTTAAAATAGTTTTTATCTTTACAAAAAAAATTAACTGAAAAAAGCAATTAACTGTAAATAGCGAGAACTTTAAAATATTTTTAACAACTTTTTTCATGATCGATCAACTAATAAAAACATATTTCTGACACAAATATTTATTTACTTACCCGTAGTGAAAAATGGAGTTTGATGTCTTTTAGTATAAGTTGAAGTAGCAGTCGAACTGATGATGAGACACGTTGTCACTTGTCAATGAACATTGCTTTTTACAACTCACAGAAACACCGTTGGTTTGCTTGAGATTTATCAGCGGAAGAGAACAAGGTCAGAGGATGCGGTATAGCAAACGAAAAAAAGTACAGCTGTTGAAAATGCAATACTTGATTGGGTGTTATCCTGGCAGTTTGGGCTACTTGATTCTTTAAATGCAAACAAGCAAAGAGAGTCAAATAAAGAATCAATTTCAGGTAAACAGAAAAAAACCTAAAAAGTGGGCGTCAGCAGGCTGCACACGTCACTGTACCATTACACAATAAAACATGGGCGTGCGCCTCAAAGCAAATGCAACGGATCTTTACTAATTTAAGTACGCTGAACACGAATCTGAAATCAAAAAAATTTTTATTGTAGATATTTTGAGATAATCGGGTTTTTAATCTTTGAAATATGTCAAAAATGGCAATTTGTAAATAAATTTTTACCAGAGTAAAAATTTGATATTTGAGAAAATATTTTTGTTTATCATTTATTCAATTTTTGATTAACTTAAATCTAAAATTTTCAAATTTTAGAATGTTTGGATCTATTTTAGGTTGCAAGTTAAAAATATCTTGAAATTGAGATTACAGGTCGTAGCTTCCACAGTCCTTTTTAGTGCTGCCCCCTAGAAGCACAGTGGAAGTAGCGTTCTGCGATTTCAATTTCAAGATACTTTTAACTTGCAACCTAAAATAGGTCCAAACACTCTAAAATTCTCAAATTTTAGATTCAAGTTAATCAAAAGTTGAATTAATGATATGCAAAAGTGATTTTTTAAATATCAAATTTTTACTTTGCTAAAAAATTATTTACAAGCTGCCATTTTTGAATGACGTTTTTTGAAAGATTAAAACCCGTTTATCTCAAAATATCTAAGCTGAAAATTTTTTCTGATTTTAGATTCGTGTTCAACGTACTTGAAATAATAAAGATCAGTTGCATTTGTTTTGAAGTGCACGCAAATTAATTTAAAAGTCCCATTATGAGCCTACGCACTAGGGTAAATAAAAACGGAGATAACCACAGTTAAAAAAGGCAAAAACGCCAATCAATGAAGTTGTTTTGCTTTTGCAGGACAAAGATCTTCAACACAAAAGTTGAGTGCCAGAGTGGTGATATTCTACTGTGATACATTTGTGCAGCAGGTGATTAATGAACACAACCAATGGTGATTGTTTCGGGTGGTGAAGAAGAAAGACCAGACACTGGTGGTTGCGACGGTGCTGTCTGGCTGACTGATTTATTATAGCAAATGAGCATAGAAGGAGATCGATTTCAAACTCAAAGAATACAGCGACAAAAGTAGAGGATGATGGCACACAAGCACACACTTGAATTTAATTGAAACACTGAACTGATAGTGTAAAAAATGTTTTAACTTCCGGAAAAAAGTCGGCAGTTTTTTTATTCTATAAAAAATAAAGTTAAATATTAATAAATAAGAAGTAAACAAAAAAGACTAGCATTAAGAGAAAAACAAGAAACACAAAGTGCATATGGAAAAAATGTGTGTCAAGTGTGTTGTGGGGAATAAAAAAGTTAGTAGTCCCAAAAGGCAAAACTGTAAAGCAAAAGTTCAACGGACTTATTGACAAGCACATGTATCGGTTGCAGTGAAAAACACTTGTTAGTAGTGCAACACTACTTCACCCACATTCTTATCGGCAGACAGCTGACTGACCCTCAAGACCACCGCATTACTTTAGCCTGATCACTTTCCTATACTTTTCTAATCAGTACTGTCAATCACATGTGCGCATCTGCTAATTGCACACTTAATTAGACACCATTGACACAACTTACTCACATGACTGAATTGGCTTGAAAAGCTAGTGCCAACTGAATTAAAACACGTTTGGCCGCATCGTTACCAAGTCGAACATTGGTTTTTTCATGTCTAAGCAAATAGATACCAATCAAGTCATGTGTGTGCCGTTTTTTCATGTTTAGAAAAACAAAGAATAGCCTTTGTCGCTTGTACATGAAACAGACAAGTTACAGTCATTAAAGCAGCTGCTTTCAATCACTGCAGTCTACAAGCAAATCCACCCCAAACTCACCAATAATAAAAATATGGCAGTTGAGTTTTTAAATGTGCAAAAACAAATGTATTCACATGTTTCTAAACAATGAAACAATTTATCAAGTTTTTTCAGTTAAAAAAATTTTGAAGAAGCAATCAGTGTTGAAGTAAAGAAACCGACAGTAGTTCAAGCACTGCAACTCAAAAACAGGCACCCAACCAAAACTACAAAAACATAAACACTAAACAGACAGTAGAAAGTGGATACTTTGTACAGACAGTCCACACTGTCGCTGGTGGTCACTGGAGAGAAAGAAGGAGAGAGTGGGAGAGAAAGACTGTGAAAACACTGACTACGACGACAGTGGTCGGAGACAGACGATCAGGCAAAGAGAGTCCGCTTTTGAGAGAGAGAACAGAGAGTTGACACTTGGTAGAAGCACCCGCAGCTATGCACCAGCAGCAGTATGGCAATAGTGCAACTCTGTGGCTGCTTGCTGATCGTGTGGTAGAAGCAACAGCAGTGGATGCTGATGATGATGATGATGCTGATGCTGATGACGTACACTGCATCGTACAGCACACTTATCAGTGAATACATATCCAGCGGCAACTGGCACTGACAACCGCTGTTGCCTATTCGCAGAGAACAAACAAACACGTTTTTCTCTTTCACACACACTCACAAAATAGCCAATTGCTTCTGGAACAGACAATAAAATGCTAAAGATGCTATTTGTATCAAATTGCCATTGAACCTGTTCCAAAGAAACCCTACATCATTCACAGTTAACAGACTGAGTTGAAACAGAGTTTCTTTACCCTGAAAACTCTAGCTGACAATAGGTCGATTTGAAGGCAAGGATGTGGCAGTTGAAACTGCTTCTGCTGTTATCGACAAAATGCAGTCTCGTATCACGAGCTAAAAGAAATGCACAAGCAAAATGCACCAGCCGTTTGTTTCCACTGATAAGCACAAGTTGTTGCAGCATTTGGCGTACCACCTGCCACCTGTGCAACACTGCAGTGGAAGGGTTGCTTGAAAGGAGGAAAAATGAGTTGAACCATCAAATATCGAATAACCAAGGACAAGCATGATTTAAAGTAAAAATTATGACGGCAGGCACTAAATGAACTACCTTTTAACAGATTGTCAAAGTTTTCTAATAGCCAATTTGAAAGTAGAGCAGTCTCTTGTGCAAATGATAGTAAGCAGCACACGGGCACAATGCTACACAGTTTTTACAATAAACAAAAAAACGATTAAAAGACTTTAACCAGGAATTCCCTAATTATGAGTAAATCAAAGCTCACGGTACAATCGATCGATATTCCAGAGTAAACGACGTAAACAACTAAATTATCTATTTGGGCAAGAATAGAACAGTCCTAAATGTACTGCACAGTGACCTACTTTAACTTGAAAAGATGGGCCACGCAGGCACCCTCTTCCCCTTCCACAACTTCATACTTCCTCTGTTGACCATAAACTTTAGTGCACTTATCTTCACTGCGTAAAATCCCACCAATGTCAGTGAAGTAGTGTCTACTGCTCGACCTAAAGCTCTGTTCCCTCCCTTTTGAGTTGTAACACTACAGTGAATCTAATCTCTTCTTGAATATTTTGCCGTCTGATTGACAACCGACCAGCTGTCACTGACACTGGACGGGCACAGACAAACAGACAAACAGACAGACAACAAAGCTAAGAAAAACGAAACAAGTATGCAATCGGCACTTGTAGAGAAAGTAAGTGGCAGAAAAAACCGAAACATGCAGACAGCGTATAATGCCACCACCGCCGACTGTTAGATCGATCAAAACTGGGAGGCAGTAAACTGTGTGGCACACAGTACTCACCGGAAGCGTCAATTGCCACTGCACACACATATCATTGCCAACAAGCACTAAAAGAATGGTTTGCAGCTGACACTGGCGGCGGATCAGATTCAGTACTTCCAGTGCCACAGAGAATATGGTGCCACAAATAGAGCGTCTTTGCGTCCTTCCATCGACTTCTCTCAGTACCCGCCGTACATGTTGCTGAAGGAGAGAGAGGGAGGTCAGTGGGGGTCGCCCCGCTGTAGTGTCGCACAGCGACCGTCGGTGTGCCTAGAGAAATTTCATTTTCATTCAGTCACTCACTTAGTGGATCTGTATATCAGACGACTATGGCATATTCCACTTTGCCTGCACGCAAAAGTTGTAGTCAGCGAAGCGAATCCCAGAAAAGCCTCTGCCTGCCTGCCTGCCTGCCAGCAAGTCTCTCCGTTCAGACGCCCGGATTGAGCCATGCAGCTCCACTTAGCTAAATGAAAATTGAACGAAAGAGCATCAACAAATGAATTTTTGTTTGAAAAAGTAAACATTTGATAGGATTGTGTGAGTCGGCAGTAGAGCGAGTAGAGAGTAGCAGCAATGTGCCAAACTCTATTAGCGGCCGATGTCATGCGACATCTCAGTTGTGTCGTACAGTGTGCTGCCGTGTACAGTAGTGATCAGCGAACGTCATGAGGTGCATCGCCAGCAATAGTGTGTTCAGAGCACAGTCACTTAGTAAATGTCTCAATGAACAGCATGAAGTGCCATTTGAGGTGCATCAACACTACCCATTGCCAGTGGCTCACACCTGTAATGAAGGTGGTGAAGACAAAGACCAGGTGCACTCGGCGTTGTTGATGCAGCAAGTTTGTGTGCCAGACATGGCCACCAAAAACGTCGAAGCCAAGAGCACAAGACAAGCATAAAGGGAGAGAGGCAGGCAAACAGTTAGTCAGTCAGTTTGTCACGGTGCTGCTCTTTGAAGTGTCAGAGAATGACGATCAAGTTGTGGCATCGACGTCACCTGTCGCCTTCAGCGGCATCGAGGTTATTCCTCATTTACTAAACACTGATCGCTTTCTCTGTTCTCTCCCTTCTCTATTCTTACTCTTTCTCTCTCTTTCTCTCTCTCTCTCTCTCTCTCTCTCTCTCTCTCTCTCTC
>JAALOO010000984.1_pt1 | contig 19340 bp, 19 predicted proteins | sample 7257641 | NCBI WGS metagenome assembly JAALOO01 (sample SAMN14085613, study PRJNA598686) | mite metagenome | biome: ENVO:01001000; feature: ENVO:01001002; material: ENVO:01001226; isolation source: single female mite from University of Michigan culture on fish food culture... ...
TCTCTCTCTCTCTCTCTCTCTCTCTCTCTCTCTCTCTCTCTCTCTCTCTCTCCCGTGTGAAATTTACTGATGAAGGCTTTTGATCAGCTTTGGCTGTTGCCATTGCCTCCTGTCCTCTGCTAGAACTCTTTGCTTTCTATTTCTTTTTTCTTTTTCCTTTTTACTTGCTGGCTAATCACTGCCTATTGATGATGAAAGGGTAGTTGCTGTTGCTGTTGGGTGATGAGTAGAAAAAGAAGAAGAGGAGAGAACTGATGGTGGTGGTGGTAGTGGTGACTATTGATGGCCAGCTAGCTAGCTAGCTAGCTAACTAACTAACTCTCTGGCTCTAATTCACTCTCTCACTTTTGTGCTCACGCTCAACTTGTCACTAACGAACAAGAACAGAGAGAAAAAGAAAGAGAAAGAGAGAAATAGGAGAGAAAGTGAACAGGCCAGCTCGAGATAATTTATTTGTTTTTCCGAGCCGATCCGTTTTGAAGGTCAGCAGAAGCAGCAGTGTACTGAGCACAGTGTCTGTGTGTTTGTGGTTATGCTGGTAAAAGATGAGTCGTGAGACAGAGAGAGAAAAGAAAAAAAGGAAAAAAATCTAAACTAAATTATAAGTTTTTGTAGTACAGTTCTGAACCGAATAGAGCCACCTGCAAATCCAAATCCTACTTTTCCTTTTCTTTGACTCCGGACAGGTTCTGCTTGACTTTAGGTAATGTTTGTCGGGTTTTAAACCTTAGTACCTTTCTACTGGCAACTGGCATAAATAAAAAAGGGTTGCAGAATAATTAGTTTTTGTTTGCATTTCAATTTCTATTTTCATTTCATTTCAATTTCAATTTAATTCAACAATGGTAACGCCTCGTGCAATCATTTATCAGATTTGGTTGGTGTGCGCAATTGTTTGTGTGCACGGTTTGGGTGCAATATTTTACCCTGCTCTCTCTCTCTCTCTCTCTCTCTCTCCGGTAATTTGTTAGGCAATGTGCTGTTTTATTTTTAGTTAAATTTAATTGGAAGATAAAATGGAGGGGGCGAAAGCGAAACATCACTACTAGCATCACAGCACTAGTCTATTGAGCAGGGAAAAAATGCACAAGAATTGATAATGAAAACATCAAAAGAGAAAATGACATTTTTTCACTCAGCAAATAACAAAAATTGAATTAACTGTTCAAATAGAAGAAAAAAAACCCAAGTGAAGGAGAGTCTGAGGCCAAAGACTGATAATCATTTTTTCACTTTTGCTGTTTGGTGCGACCAAAACAGTGATTCTTTTATTTTTTCACTTTATTTGTCAAACTCAATTGTAACCATCAGACAGAATCTGTCACTACCTTTGTCAAGGTTAAAATTTTGTTGTTTTTTACCTTGACTGTTCCTCCTCTTTCTATTTTGTAGGCTGTTTAGTGATAAATCAGTGTTGAATCAGCGCGGTAAAAAAATCATATGATTTCCCATCTGCCTGAAAATTGTCACACTAGTATTAGTAGTAGTAGCAAGGTTGTCTAACTGCATTAACCTGTGTGTCTGTGTGTCTGGTTTTTGCCTTATTCTTTTTCCGCTTCATCTTTTCTATCAGTTACCGTTAATAGTTGGAAGCAGAGCCCTGTTGTTGACGACGATGCCGTCTAGACAAATCTGTCTGTTGACTTTTCCTTTCCCTTTTGCTCTCTCTCTCTCTCTCTCTCTCTCTCTCTTTCTCTGCAGTTCATTTTTCTAGAACGCACTTTTCTGCAATAATAACAATTACTGCAATTTAATTATTTTCACGCTGCTTGTTTGCTGTGTTTTGCCTTGCTTGTATTTTGTAAATTCAGTTTACGGGGTTTGAAATTAGTACATTTTTTAGAAAAGGGTTTTTCTAATTTATTGCGTTTTTAAAAATGAGAAAAAAGCAACAGAATAATCGAAATCAAGTAATTTCCATTCTGAGCTGCAAATTATAAAGATTGCAATTTTAACGCACCAGACTCTATTGAAAAAACAATGGCAGCAGCAACAAAGTGGTGACAATTCACCAAGCAGAATTGTTTGATTTGCAGAGTAGTTCAGCGTGCACACTACCTAAAACAAAACTGAGCGAAAATGTTAAGATAAAAGAAAGTGAAAGTGAAAATTGATGAGAATTTAGTCAAATGTAGAAATCAAATTAAAATCAACGCGCTTTTTGATTGTTTCTTTCTATTCTCTTTTTGCACCCCTTTTCAAATACCAACTTTTTTCCTTTTGTCCTAGTCTCTAAAACGATGTTTGACCGGTTGACTGAACTGAAACAAGTGTAATGATTTGAAGAAAGACAAAGCAGCAGTAGTCTTTTTTGATAGAGAAAAATCTTTCTCTACTTCTTTTTTCCGCTAATCAACTCGCGAGGACGATTTGAGTACGTTAACAGCGGTAGCAGCAGCAGAAACAAAATAAAGTTCAGAAAAACGGTTTGCTTAGAAGAAGATCAAACAGTCGTTGACGGGCAAATGTACTTTTGGGCTGGGTAGAGGCAAACAGTGGCTGAGGAAAAACTAAGATTTGAAAATTGAATCGCCAAAAAACTATTACCGAAACTGTTGAAACAAGATTGGTGGTTGGAAATCTTTTGAACGTTCAACTGAAAAAAACTAAAGAAACGTAAAAATCAGTTCAGTTCCCCCTCTTTCATCGCTCAAAAGCAAACATTAAACAGTGCTTTAATCATATCTGTACAAAACTCATTTTTTCTTTTCTTTAGTTTCCTTTGCTTTTCCTATTAACGTCTCGACTACTTTTTCTTGTACTGTTACCACTTGCTTTTGGCTGCTTTCGTTTTCTGTTCTTTTTCATTATCGTTCAAGTTTTAGCTAGGTTGAAAACATAAAACACACACACAAGCCAAAAGCAGCAAGCAACTAAAACTTTATTTAAATTAGTTTACATTCTATGATTGACAATTGTGTGTTTCAGAAAGGAACTAAGAGGAACTAGAAAGCCAGTAGAGAAAAACAATAAATTGTGATGAAGTTAAAAAATGCTCAAACAAACACACACTCACACACTTATTATTTGATTTATAATAAAAATATAAACTAGCGACAACAAACAACTGACAAGAGAAACATCGGCAAAGAGTAGGAGGATGCTGCCAAAAAACAAAGAGAAAAGCCGACTACAAGCTCCTGGTGATGTCAACAAACACGTTGCTGTTGCTGCTGATTTCAGTTGATATTGCAATTGTGTACTATTGAATCAACACCGTCATCATCATCATCATCATCATCATCATCATCATCATCATCATTTTCCTCTGTTTGTGTTTTGTTCTCTAACTCTCCTGCTCCCCCCCCCCTTCTACCCAAAACAAATTAACGCTTTGAAAAGTGACGTTCAGTCGGCGGAAATAGAATGAATGCCCTAACGGAAACAGTGAACTGCTGCTGCTGCTAAGTAAATGAGTTAGTCAAATCAAACAACTGCACACTAATCAAAAAAGGAGAAAGGGGAAAAAGTGAAACGTTTTTGGTGGATAGGTAACACAAAAACACCTTCGCGACTTAACAAAACTGATCCGTTTGGCAGCGGTGTTTGGTGGTGGCCCAGGGGATTTGGTGCGACACACACACACCGCTCTAAAAAATGACATTTGATTTTAGTTTTCTAGGCTCCCTTTCCCTTTACTTTCTATTTACCCGTTCATTTTCGTTTAGGTATTTTTTTCCTAGTCATTTTTTGTTTACGCAAACACAAACCCAAACCCAAAGGATTGTCCCCGTCATCCTTTGTGCCCCCGATGGACAGTCATTTTTATTTGTCAATGATGTCTCGTTCAATGTATTTGGACATCCCTTTTATTACGACCCCTCCAGCTCTACCAAGTTTGACAGTGGGCTAAAGTTGGTACTTTGGGGGAAATAAAGGTGAAAAATAAATTCAATAGTCTAACTTATTATGATGCTCAGAGCAGTTGTAAAACTGTCCTGATTTCCTTGCGCATTTTAATTGCCTTTTGTTTCGTTTTTTCATTTTAAACAAACATGTCAATGCACAAAAAATTATTGACAAAAATTTATGCTGACAATGCACCTTAAAATCATCATCACCATAAAAAACAAAATTACCTTAGCAGTTCCCCCCCCCTCCTTGAATTACCCCGTTAGTTCAGTATCTGAAACCTGATCATCATTGCACGGGAATCTGAGCATCAATAAGAATAAATAGGACAAAATTTCGCAACTGCAGTCGCCTGCAAATATTTAAAACTAAATAATGTGAGCGTTTTGCCTAATAAAAATACAGAACCTGGAAACCCAAATCTAGGTGATAAAGAAGAAGCGCACTTTGATTCCGACTACCAGCATTTCCCTGTTTTGCTGCGGTAATTTTGCCCAACTGAAATTGGCATAGAAACGACTGGATTTGCCCGTGCAAATCAGTCGCTGCAGTAATTGGCAACAAAGAGGGGTGCAACCTGATCTGATTGGAAGTCAATTTATTAAGACGGCATCGACCAGTGCCAGTGTGGCCACTGTTTGGCTGCTGCTTCTGTTGCTGCTGCCTAGCCGGCAAGCAGCAGCAGCAGCAGCCTATTTCCACCTGCATCCTCAGCCGAGCTGCTGAACACGTTTGCACGTCTGGCAGTGCGAAGCGTTTAGCGTGGCTGATGCTGCTGCTGCTGCTGCTGCTGCTTAAGTTGTCGCTGTCTCAGTGTCTGCTTCTGTCTGTCTGTCTGTCTGTCTGTCTGTCTGTCTGTCTGTCTGTCTTTTTGCCTGTCTGCTTCTGTCTGTTTATGTAAAGTAATCGGCCACCTCTAATCCGCTGTTTTATTGCCTCTCTCTCTCTCTCTCTTTTGCTTCCACATCTTTAGCCTTTAGCATTTCAACTGAGAATATCTATTGCTGACATATTTTTTTCACTGTTTTCGGCGCAAGATGCCGGCGCAATTCATCAAAATCGTCTGCTACAAACTGCTCAGCAACTCAGCCTAGAAGCCCTTTTCTGCTGACCAGTAGTAGCGTTTTTAGTATTTTTGCCTCTTTTCTTTTTCTTCCTGGCCAAAATCGAGCAAAGTAGTGTTAATCTTATTCATTTATACATCTAAACTTATTCATCTAACCAGCTAATTGCGGTAAGTGCTCTGTTTATTTTCAGTTTGTCTGTACACAGCACTTTTTTTCCTTGGTTTACTCAATCGTCACCACTACACAAACACCGGGCGTTGTCACACACAGAGTTTCAGGTGATGGTGGTGGTGTGAATTACCTATCTTGAATTATTGCTGTGTGAACAACAAAAATTGCTGCTGCTGCTGTTGTACAAGGGAGACAAAGGCAGACACAGAACAAGCTAAAACAACTGTCCATTGAGTGTGTGTGTGTGTGTGTGTCAGTGTATATGAAGTGAGTGAATGGAAGAAAAAGCGTTTGACCAGTCATCGTCACCGGCAACAGCAGCAACACAATCACAGCACTGTGAGTAAGTTGTCAAAGCATTGCATTGCTGCTTTTGCTGCTGCTGTTGATAACAAATGAGAGAGAGAGAGAGAGAGAGAGAGAGAGGAAAGAAGACACAAAAGTGCTGTTGCCGTAGACGATTAGTCATTGTGTGGTGCAGTGCACTACACACACACTTTTTTGGGTGTATCTGATCGGATCACCATCTGCTTTCCTGCTGCTGCTGCTGCTGTGTCAAAGAGTCTGTGAAATCACTTACACTAAGCAATAGAAATTCACCAACATCAGACTGTTGTACACGTCTTTTTCAAGTTTTGCCAGTTTAGTCTTTCCCATCAGCATCATTCTCCTCAAATTCATTTTTTAAATTATTATTTAAACTTGCTTAGGGAGAAGATTTCTAAACTTTAAACGTTTGCCTCTTTTCATTTCAGCACACTTCTTCTTTTTGCAAGACAAGACAATCATCAATCTCCTCAGCAACATGATCCCGGCCACCTTTGACCTGCTGTACGAGCAGCTGCTGCTGGGCAGCGGCAACCTCTTCAAGTACCCCTATGCACTGCTCATCCAGGGCCTTTTTGTGGCCGTCGCCACCTGGTACTACATTCACCGGAGAGCGGCGGCGGCGGCGGCTGAGCCGGTTCGCCTAACCAAAGAGGTAATTATCACCTTATCATCGTATCTCTTATCATCTTATCATCCTGATCATCCTGATCATTCTGATAATCATTTGACCCTTAGGAAGAGGACCAACTGATCGACGAGTGGACGCCCGAGGAGCTGACGCCCGCCGTTGACCCCTATCACCACTCGCTTCGCCCTCGGCAAGTGTCCTCCATCTACGGCAAGCGGATCACCGTCAACGGCAAGTCCTGCCTCAATCTGGCCACGCACAACTACCTCGGTTTCGTCGAGAATGAGGAGTGTCTCGAGGCGGCCGTCGCCGCCGTCAAGAAGTACGGCGTCGGCAGCTGTGGACCGCGTGGCTTCTTCGGCACTGTTGGTGAGTTTTTTTTAAATTTGCTGTTTGATTTTGTACCTTTTTTCACTCATTCATTTTCTATTTTTGCACACACCTTTTTTTTATTTGCCCTCCAATCAGACGTTCACCTGAAGCTGGAAGAGGAGATCGCCAAGTTCATGAACACCGAGGAGGCGATCCTCTACTCGTACGGCTACTCGGCCATCTCCAGCGCCATTCCCGCCTACGCCAAGGTGGATGACATTATCTTTGCGTAAGTGTCTGCTTGTACAACCTGGTTGTTTTAGTTAGCTTTTAATTACAATGCCCCCTACTGTTTTCATTTATCTGACTGCTCTTTTTTGTGTGGTTTGTTTGCCACCACCACCACCACCACCACCACAGCGACGAGGGCTGCAACTTCTCCATTCAACAAGGGCTGATTGCCTCTCGCTCCACGGTGTACTACTTCAAGCACAATGATGTCGACGACCTGGCGCGGCTGCTGAAGGAGCAGGCGGCCAGAGATGCAAAGGTACGTACGACTGCTAGTTGCTGATTTTTGCTAATTACTCATTAGCTAACGGCTGCTGAATCGGTTACCACTAGTCAGTGGTCACAATTAGTTCAGCCAAAACGCAAAGCTCGACTAATTACCTTGTACTAACAATAATAGTTTTTATTTATTCATTCCTTTCTTTACTGTACAAACACATTATTGATTCATCTAGAACCCGAAAACAGCCAAGACGCGCTCCCGCTTTGTGGTAGTCGAGGGCCTGTACATCAACTACGGCGACATCTGTCCGCTGCCGGCGATTGTAAGTGTAACTTCAGCGCAGACAACAACAAAGAGACTTTGACTAATAATATTTCTCTCTTACTTTTCACCCACTCATCATCACTTTATCATCACCTTATCAACTTATCACCACCACCACCACCACCACCACCGTTATCAGGTAAAGCTGAAGCACGCCTACAAGCTGCGCCTCTTCATCGACGACAGCTGCGCCTTTGGCGTGCTGGGCGCCGGTGGCCGCGGCGTCGTCGAGCACTACCCCGGCCTGGACCTGGCCATGGACGTCGACATGATCGCCGTCAGCCTGGAGTACGCCACCGCCGCCTACGGGGGCTTCTGCGCCGGCACCCACTACATCATCGACCACCAGCGACTGAGCGGCCTCGGCTACTGCTTCAGCGCCTCACTTCCGCCGCTTCAGGCGGCCGTCGGCCTTCAGTCCATCGCCATCATCCAGCGGCAACCGTCGTTGGTCGCCCAGCTGAAGGACAGCTGCCTTCGCCTGGCGGAACTCCTGAAGACGCACGGAAAGGAGGTGATGACGGCGGAGCGGTCGGTGGACGTCAGCCCGGTGAAGCACCTCTGCTTTGCGCTGCCCATCGCCGAGGCGCTCAAGGACCGGAAGGAGCCATCTGAAGAGGTGAAGGCCGCCAATGAGAGCTTCTACGCCTTTCGCGAGAGGACCGCCGCGGAGATGGACACCTACCGCCTGGAGAAGGTGGTGGAGTATGTGAGTGGAAGCCCAGCTTTTTATTCATAAACATTGGTTTGAATTTTACTCATTAATAATTTGTGCTTTGTTTTGTCCCTAGGCCTACGAGCAAGGCTTCGCGCTGACGGTGGCCCGCTACCTGGAGCACATGGAGCACTGTACGCCCAGCCCGAGCATCCGCCTCACCGTGTCGGTGCTGCTCACCGAGGAGGAACTGCTGCAGTCGGCGGTGATGCTCGCCGAGGCCTTCACCACCGTCGGACGGCAGTTCAAGGAGGGGCTCATTTGAAATGCGAGAAAACACTCTCTGATGTTTGAAGCTATTCACAGTTTTTTGCACACCAGACACCGTACACACACACAAAATCACGCCTTTTTTAACAAGTATTTTTCATCTATTTTTTTGTATACAAACTATTCATGATTTTCTATGATAGTTTAGCTATACAAAAAAGTAACAAAAATCATTTTTAAATCAATTTTGTATTATTTAATTTATTTGCTGTATTTTTTTAAAGAAGGAAGAAGTACTAGCTGACAGAATGACACACTTGCATGGGCACATAAACACACACACACAAATTTGATACTTTTTTGGATTGGTTTTTGAATTGTTTTATGCTTTTTTTGGGTGATTAAGCAGTTAACACACAGGCACAACACTTTCAGTTGCTACAAACAATTCCTTAGCCGAAGTAAATTACTCGCAGCATGGAAATCTTTCAGTTTTCACGATTACGATTGTTATCAGGAGCAGCAGGATTTCCAGGCATCAAATTGGCCAGGGCGTCATTGCCAATGTTAACTGGCTGAACGGGGACGTTGTTGGGAACAGGAGCAGGAGCTGGAGCAAAAGGAAAATAATGCCCAACGGGAAGAGGATTGATCGGCGGATTTTGCTGAGGAAGAAAATTGGGAGGAGCAAATGGGTGGGCCGGAGCGACAGCAGGCTGTACTGGAACACCTATTAGGTTGCCACCAATCGGAGCAACGTTTCTCCAATCAGGGCGATTGAGATTGGGAATGAGATTGGGATTAAAGTTGGGGTTTGGGTTGGGATTGAAAGGTGGATTGGGGATGGGATTGCGATTATAATTGGGAATGGGATTCACATTGAGATTGGGATTGCGGTTGGGAATCAAATTTGGATTAGGATTAAAATTAAGATTAGGGTTAAGATTAAAATTAAGATTTTGGATGAAATTGTGATTGAAATTGTGATTTTGATTGGGATTGAGATTGACTTGGCGGTTGATAGCTAAATTCATTTCTTGCCCAACATGGACATTGTTTGCAATATTATCAACGCGATTGACATCAGCATTAGCATTAGCATTGTCAGCACCGTTTTCAGGGGCGTTCAAAACAGCGGCGGCAGCGGCAGCAGTCTCAACTTTCTTTTGAGCTGCTTTTTTAGCAAGCTAAGGTAGTTGATAGGAAAAAAAGAGGAAAAGAGAATTTGTTCAATTTAAAAGCTTTTTCATCATCTTTTAAATTTAATTCTACTGCTCACCTTTTTCGCCTCTTTTGTGACTTCCTGCTTGAAAAAGTGGTACAAAGTGGATGACTTAAAATGGCTCTCCTCAAAACAATCTTTAATTTTTTTCCACAGTTTCTTGTTTTCCCCCATGTCATCGTGCTTTAAGTCAAGAGAGGAGGCGGCCAGCAGATCAACGCAAGCTTTCATCACATCTTCTAGAATGAAATGGAGTGGAATGGAATCAAGGGAAATTTTCAGCACGTCGACCAGATTTTTCATGTCTAAAATTTTAATAAGAAAGGCGACGCACCACTCCTTGAGGCCGTTAATTCCTATCTGTTTTTTTGTTTTGAAAAAAAGCAAACGTTGTAAGTGGTGGACTAAATCACTGGAAATAGCAATCAATTGATATTTTAAGTTTTTTTTAATAATCACCTCCTCCGATGCATTTAAAAAGTAATAGATGTTGTCCAGCTCAGGAGGAGTTTGAAAGTTGCCAGAGTAGATGAAACAAAGCAGCTCTTTGAGCAGCTCTTTATCACAATAATCGTCCATATTTCTGTAATTTTGCATCTTGCCGTCTTCAGCCATTGGAATTATCTGTAAATAAACGATGGTAAATCAAAAATAAGCTTAAAACAAGCAAGCAAACAGCCAAACTGCATAAATATCATTTACCCCGCTTCTAGAGGAGATGATGGCTTTGTGCACTGGAAATCGAACTCCTTCTACCTCCAGGTGGAAGTCACCTTTAAATGCTGCAAGCTTTTTTTTCTCTTCTGCAGGGGCTTTTTCTTCGGCGATGGCGTTTTCTAACAGCTCACGGAAGTCACCGCACAGCTCTCCGCTATTGCTGCGCACCAAATCACCAGGCTTGCTGATGCGAACCTTCGCCTTCACACACAAATTTTTAAGAAAACTGAAGTCCTGTGTCTCATCTTCCTCCTTCATGAGCATTGTACAGAATTTTTGGCTCAGCGCGTCTCGGGAAATTAGCAATGACTCATCTTCCCAGAGAATGGCCGAATTCACGGGAATGGAGCCCTCTGCAAAAGGTAACGAAAATTTAGCGAGCTATTTGAGATTTGAAAAATTTTTCAACTGGAAAAATAATCTATTGAACTAACCTTTGAACAGCTCCTGATCACAGTTGGGAATGTCGATTCGGTAGTGGACCGTACAGTCGATTTCCTTGGCACAGTGCACCAGACGCAGTGTGATTTTGAAAAATTGATTCATGGTGGGCTCTTGCTCATTTTGTTCCCCTTCGTTTACCCTCTCTTTGTTGTTGTTGTTGTTGTTGTTGTTGTTGTTGTTGTTGTTGTTGTTGTTGTTGTTTGCATTTTCGTCGGCCGCAACCGGAGCTCCTGGCACCAGGGCAGGAGCTGGCACATTGGGCAAGTTTTCCGGCACAAAAACCAGTTGAAAGATTAGGCTGTCCTTGTAGGCTTTAACAGAAAAAGGCTCTGAGAAGACGGGCTCGCCCTTGGCCAGCACGTCTTCCACCTCGGAAATGTTAAAACAGAACTTGGTTTTGCAGTCTTTGAAAGCAATTTGTTTTGGTGGTGATTGGGGAGAAGAATCATTAGGAAGAAAAGGAGAAAATTGAGAAGGAAGTGATTGAAAATTTTCATAGTTCATTTCCATGCTCTCATTCAGGGCAGACACATTCATTGCGTTGTCCACCATTTTGTGAAAAAAGTGACGTGAAAGTGTTGTAGGGGGAGTGAAGATATCTGAGCTTAAATCAACTTTTGAAATGGCTAACTCTAGCTCGTATCGCCTTGAGGTGGCAGTATTTAAGCTCAATTTTTCAGTAACAAAGCAGGTGATGTCGTGAGGCAGTGTCAAAGAGCATAAAGCAAGTAGAAGTGAAATCAATTCATATTTTATGCAAATTATCAGAACACGCCGGGCTGCTCAAACACTAGCCTGTAAGAGCATCCTTCCGCCTGAACACAACCAGATTGCGCACTCTGTTTCCTGCTAGATGAGATCACATAACAGGACAAAAAGAACCTTTGTACTCTTTTTGTTACACAACAGCAAAATATTGCTTGCTCAACATTGTGGCAGGAAAATAACACCGAAAGCCAATTAGAAGTTTGAACGGAGATATGAACAGAAGGAAACCGTAGCACAAGCAAACGGTTGCGATAACAAGCCAAAGTGGCCAAAATGGATGTCGCATTGTAATGAGGCAGAGGTTTTATGGTTCTTTACCTTGCCAAGGAAAAAAGTATCAAAAAGAAGAAAAAGAAACTTCTCGATTGAGAAAAACTCGATCCAGACAAAAAAGAGCATTTTTTTAAAGATGGATTAAAAAAGAAGAATTGCTGTTAACGCGCCTAGCCGGCAGGTCACTTTCATTTGGAGGTTCGCCTGCATGCCGCATAAGTCCTGACTTTGTCATTTGCCATCAGTCGTCATTTCAAGCTTTCTCTTGTTATTACAAGTTATTATTCTGTAATTTTTACTTTACCTGTTGATTTAAAATAAACACTGCATTTGTGAAATAATTGTGTGACTTGTGAGAAGACTGAACGAATCAGGCGAAAAGGGGACTTGACTGACCACTCGCCGTTCTTGGTAGTGCCTTACCTACACCTCAGCAAACAGGCCTAAGCTCTTTTCGACAAACTCCTTTTCTCGGCAAGAGTGCCAGTTGAGAGAAAGAGTTGCACCGAGTAAGGCGAGTTGCATTTTTTGCCGACATATTTTTAACCACAAACTTCTTCTATCATTTTTGATAGTTTAGCCACCAAAACAACTAAAACAATTTTTTAATTTATTTTGCATTACTTTATTTATAAAATGTATTTTTTGAAGAAAGAAGTACTAATAATTTACAGAATGACCAACTTGCATGAAAACACACACACACACACCTGGTACTTGTTTGCATTGCATTTGAACTGTTTTTAAACTTTTCTAAGTGTTTGAGTATTTAACACACCTCCACAAACACACTGACACAATAAAATATGCCATTTGCTAATGAATATCAAGAGTTTTCAAATGTTGCTACAAACAGTTTCTTAGCAACAGTAAATCACACACAACGTGCAAAATTTTTAGTTTTCACGAATACGATCGTTCCCGGGAGCAGCAGGATTTCCAGGCATCAAATTGGCCAGGGCGTCATTGCCAATGTTAACTGGCTGAACGGGGACGTTGTTGGGAACAGGAGCAGGAGCTGGAGCAAAAGGAAAATAATGCCCAACGGGAAGAGGATTGATCGGCGGATTTTGCTGAGGAAGAAAATTGGGAGGAGCAAATGGGTGGGCCGGAGCGACAGCAGGCTGTACTGGAACACCTATTAGGTTGCCACCAATCGGAGCAACGTTTCTCCAATCAGGGCGATTGAGATTGGGAATGAGATTGGGATTAAAGTTGGGGTTTGGGTTGGGATTGAAAGGTGGATTGGGGATGGGATTGCGATTATAATTGGGAATGGGATTCACATTGAGATTGGGATTGCGGTTGGGAATCAAATTTGGATAAGGATTGAAATTAAGATTGGGGTTTGGATTGAAATTGGGATTATGAATAGGAATGGGATTTTGATTGAAGTTTGGAATACGGTTTAAATTGGGATTGGGATTAGGGTTAAAATTAGGATTTTGGATGAGATTGTGATTGAAATTGGGATTTTGATTAGGATTGGGATTGCCATGTCGGTTGTCGATAACTAAGTTCCCTTCCTGCCCAGCAATGACATTGTTTGCCCTATCATCAACTCGATTGACATCAGCATTAGCATTTGCATTGTCAGCACCGTTTTCAGAGCCGTTCAAAGCAGCGGCGGCTGCGGCAAATACGGTTGTGGCTTCGGCCATAAGCGCAACATAAACCTTTTCATAAGCTGCCCTCTCAGTAACCTGAAATTGTTGATATGAAAAAGAAAAAAAGAGGTGTGGTTTTCAATTTAAAAACATCTTTTTATCATCCTTTTGTTTTCACTCTACCACTCACCTTCTTTTCTTTGTCTTTGACTGTTTGCTGAAAAATTCGCAACATGGTGTCAGACCTGGACCCACAGGGATTCAAAAAACAATAGGCAATGTTTTCCCACAGCTTTTCGTTATTCCACATCTCTTCGTTCTTCTTTGGATCAAGTACGGTGGCGGCCAGCAGCTCAGAACAGGCCTCGATCACGCTTTCCAGCACAAAGTAAGTGGCATGGAACAGCACTTCGGATAAATTGTTCATGTTTAATAACTGAATCAAAATGGTTGCGCATCGCTCTCTGATGCCATCAATTTTCAGCTGTTTTTTGGTTTAAAAAACAAACATTTTAGTTTTTGACTAACTAAGTAAAGATAAAAATGATTAGATGGTAAATTTATTAAATAAATACCTGATATCCCGCATATAAAAATTCCCAAACGTACTTTGGAAACTTAACATCACCACAATAAATGAAGTAAAGCACCTCCTTGAACAGTCTTTCATCCATGTCTTCGTACTCTAACTTCACACAGGGAATTTCCGAATTTGAGTCAGTGTCCTTTTTGTCCTTTTTCTCTAAGTGCTCTTTTATCACTTCGGCAAGACCCTGTAAAAAGAGAGAATAAAATACAGTTTATACTAACAGACAGCAACCAAACTGCATATACTCCTTTACCTGGCTTCTGGCGGAGACGATGGCTCGGTGCACCTTAAATCGAACTCCATTCACCTCCAGCTCTAAGTCAGATTTCATGCCGGTATCCAACAACTGGCGGAAGTGCTCGCACAATTCCCAACTGTTGTTGTGCACACATTCGCCAGGCTTGCTGATGCGAATTTCCACCTTTACCTTTAAACTTTCAATTTTTCTGATGTTTGCCTCCGATATCTCCCCCGGATCGTGAATCAACTTATGAAAACTTCTGGACAGCACGGCCCGAGAAACTTGCAACGTCTCATCCTCCCAGAGAATGGCCGAATTCACGGGAACAGAGCCTTCTGAGAAAAAAAAGAAAAAGAAAAGAGCGGTTAGAGATATGAGAATAGTTCAGCCAGCTAACTGGAGAAATGCTGAATCTGAATCAATCAAAGAGAGCTAACCTTTGAACAGCTCCTGATCACTGAAGCAGTCCTGAAGACCGATGCGGTAGTGCAGCGTACAGTCGATCTCCTTGGCACAGTGCACCAGACGCAGAGAGATCCGGACGAATTGATTGAGGAAGCGCTTTTCTACATTTTGTCCCCCTTCGTTTACCCTCTCTTCTATGTTGTTGTTGTTGTTGTTGTTGTTGTTGTTGTTGTCGTTTGCATTTTCGACGGCCGCAACCGGAGCTCCTGGCACCGGGGCAGGAGTTTGCACGCTGGGAAAATTTATCGGCAAAAAAATCAACTGAAAGCTGAGAGTGTCCTTGTATGCCTCAACAGAAAAGTTCTCGGAGCATTGGGCCCCATTCCTGGCCAGTATGCTGGCCACCTCGGGGAAGACAAAGATGATCTCGGTTTTGCAGTCATCAAGAGCAGTTGGATTTGGCAGTGAAGGCGAGGCTGGATCATTAGGAGAATGAGTAGATGGAGGTTGTTGTTGGGAGTTGGCGTTTTCCTGGGCAGCACTCTCATTCAGAGAAGCCTCAGTTTTTGCGTTGTCCTCCATTTTATGAAAAAAGATAGAAATGTAGAAATGCTGTAAACAGAGTGAAAATCACTGAGTTCTGATCAACTGTTTAAAATGGCTAACTCTAGCTCGACTCGCCTCGAGGTAGTGGTAGAACTCAGTTATCCCGCAGCAAGGCACGTAAGGTTGACGTGTCAAGGAGCATAAAACGACAGCAACTAAAAAAGTGCGTGCTAGGAAAAGGCAGAACAATTAGAGCTTGAGCAAAACTTAAACAATAAAAAAAAGTGTGTCTGTTTTGCTCTCTTGAGCAAGCGATGCTTCACCGCGGCAGCAGTGGTCGCACCTGTGCTTTCGTATTAAATGCTCCTGTTGAATAGTGCTACCATTACCACTTCCACCACAGTGTCCGCGGTTTCGACCGTGGAAGCTTTCTGCCGTTACATCAGGTAAGCCAGTAAAGTGAATAGAAAGAACAGAGAGCAAAAGGCAGAAAGTGTGCAGCAATTGCGCGCGCTGGCTTTCTTCGTCAGTACTTCACACATCCCAACGTTTCACTTTCGTTTGCTTTGGCAAGGATCCTGAGCTGATCCCGCATTGTTAAACCCTTTGCCAGTGCCACTACCACCACGACCATTTTTATGAGGGTTGCTGCAGCAGCCAGCAAAAGCAGCACAGTTTCTGTAAACGGCTTTTAGCAACTTTTGAATTTTTGATTTCCAAAGATCTAATGTACCCGCATTATAAACTGATGAAAATGCTCCTCACATTAACTATTCGGTTGCAATTGATCATTTTAGTTAAATTTTTGTAGCGCAAAATAGCATTAACAAGAGTTCAGTGGTTAAAATGATAAAATGATGATTTTGAAAAAATAACAAACAAACAAAATAATTCAATATTGCACAAAAACTGAAGTTTTAAAACACAAACATAAAATATCAATTGCATATAAATTGAGATAAAAACAATTTACATTGGATAGAACTTAGTCAAGTAGTTCAGTCATAATGAGCAACATTTCCAGTTGAAGCCAGTCTTTTATACAAACTGAACTCAGTTTTTAAAAGTCAATCAGGCATATGAACTCGTTTGCGAACGCACCCGTAAATGACTTTTGATTATTGCTTTGTATTGCAGTTAGCAGTTTTCTACCTGCTTGTCTGTCTGACTGATTCTTTTGCGGGTACGATTAATAATGAAGATCACACAAAGCACTGACATTTAGTTAATTGAAATTCGCCACTCATTAGCATCATCTGTAAACAGTTTTGCAGTGCAGTGTCAGTGAGTGATTAGTAATACTAAACGCCTAATTGAACTGCTCAATTAAAACAACTTTTTCTTAAATTTCAGGTTTTGTTTTCAATCCCATTGTTTTCAAAGCGTAAAATGTATCAATTAGTTAAATAGACAAAAAATGATCATTGTTTTAGTGATGATTTAAGTTAATCAAAAAATCAATTATTGTTAATGATTTTCTAGTTTTCAGAATATTTTTCTTTTACCATCTAATCATTCAAGTTCTGAAGTCAATTAGAAGCACTGATTGATGCAAGTTCCAGTCATTTCACTGCTGCTGCCTTTGCTACGCATCAGAGAAAAGCCACGCTTCATTTGATCAACCGTACTTTGCCTATCGTACAAAAATATTTTTTCACGTTCTTTTTCTGGTAAGCTCATTGCTGTTGTTTTTACATAGATTCGATTTATTCAATCTAATAGTAATGAATCAGTGCAATGCTGATCAGCTTAGCGCCACACAATCGATGGTGCTACCTTGGCCACCAAGTGAGACAGTGTTTGCACTGCTTGGCTTTGAAATCTCTCAAAATTGACTACTTTTTTAGACGCAGGTGCGTCATTGATGAAAATATGCAATTAAGACTACAATTAAGGCCACACTCCAGAAAAAAGGGCTTCTTTGCGCCCTTCCACAAGGCATGTGTTTCAATGGGGCTTGTCATAATTCTTGCAATACATTTATCTTAAAAGCTACATATCAGATTAAGGTGATGTAAAAAGCAAAAATGGAGTTAAAAATTAAATCTAACTTTCTGTGGTTAAATATTTGAGTTAAAATTGGTTAATATTATTAGAATGTTTAAATACACATTTCAGCAACTGTTTTGTATATCTTTATCACATTCTATTAAAATATTTAACCACAGAAAGTTAGATTAAGTCTTTAACTTCATCTTTGTTTTTTACATTACTTTAATCTGATATGTAGCTTTTGAGATAAATGTACCGCAGGAATCATAACAAGCCCCATTGAAACACATGCTTTGTGGAAGAGCGCAGGGAAACCCTCATTTCTTTCTGGAGTGTGGCCTTAACTTTGACTTTTATGTTTTATATTTGATAAATAAAAGGTTACGAGCTTTTAAAAACTTGAGAAATAGAGGAACAAAATAAAAATAAAAAGCATATAATAAATATAAATGATAGTCGAACAGGAACAGCAGATGAAAAAGGCAATGATGAAAGAGTGCTTAGAAAACAAGAGGTTTTGCCGGTTACAAAAGTGATAAGCAGTAAAAGGCACAGACAAGTGACTGAAGATGAAGTAAAATGATACACAGTTTAGATGTAGTAAACTGTTTGCTGCTTCTTGGAGGATTGCCTCCAGCTAGGCGACGCAATGTTTCAGTTTCTGCACTTGGCCCTGGTTCATTTTGTAGAGAGCGATGATCTGCTTGAAGCCAGTGGACATCAGACTGAACTGGGCAAGCATCTCGTCCTCACTGACCAGCTCAATGGCTTTGATGACGATTAAAAATCATTTTTGAATCTATTTTGTATTATTTAATTTATTTGCGGTGTTTTTTTTGAAAGAGGAAAAAGAACTAGCTGACAGAATGACAAACTTGCATGCACACATACACACACACATGATGCTTTTTGGATTGGTTATTGAATTGTTTTTTGCTATTTTAATTGACTGAGTATTTAACTTTCGCACACAAGCACACCGGCACAATTAAACATGCCAATTATTGCCGATGGGTATCAGGAGTTTTCAAATGGGCTTGGGAGTTTATTTTTTAATTAATTACACATTTAAAAATGGTCAATCGGGTGAATAAGAACTTTAATTTAAGTTTATTGGTTTTAGCTTAACTTGATAATAACTTTAATGTTTGGAAATTAAAGTTTCATTACACTTTTGTGCGTTTTGACAGAGAAATTGTGAAAAGTGACATGTGAGCGATGTGCCAAATGAAACATGAACAATAAAAAAAGTTATGTTCTCAAATGTAATCGAATAATTTATCATATGAGTGTGAACAAATAGAGATTATGGATGTGTATCTTGGACATTACGTGAAATGAACAATGTGATCAGTGAAAAAAGATATCATGTTTGTTTTTGGGTGCGATTGCAAATCAAGGTTCGTGCTTAGACTTAGTAAGATCTTAATTGTACTCAGCAAAATGCACTTCAAGATAATGACCTCAACTAAGGAAAGACTTTCCTTGTGGAATTCGCCTCAAAAATGTGTGTGTACCTGTAAACAGCAAAACACAGTTTGAGTTAGTTAGAAAGGCCTGCAACAAAAACAATTTTTACAATCTGTTACTCACAGTGTGCGCAAAAGTGTTTTTAGTGTGTTCATCATCTCAAAAATTGTTCTCTTCCTCCTCCTCTTCTTCATTAAAATCTACTTCGATTTCGTCTTCCGACACTACCTCTTCCATGACCTCATCATCATCCTCAACATCATCCCAGAGATTGATTCGAATGCCTTCTCTGGCCAGCACTTCAGCAGCGCCCTGCCGTAGGTCTTCTCGAAGCCTAATCCGCAGGTGCTCGTCGTTTTGGCGGTCCAGGTCGTCGAAGTTGTCCTCGTAGCCGTCGTCGTCAAGCTCGACTGCATTATCAGGCTGACCTTGCATAAGGTGCTCTACCTCAAGCTCGTTTAAATTAGCGTACGGATCTAGCACAAAGTTGTCTAGATCATCAAACCCGACCCTCTCTCTCTCCATGTGCCAGCGCCGTTCCAACTCCTGTCGCGCCAAGATGTGCGGCTGATTCAGTTGGGCTCGAAATTGGGCCTCCAGTGCGGCATCTCGACGAGGCGGCCGCAGCGGCAACGGATTATGGTACGGAGCAAGTTGAGGAGGAGGAGGAGAAGGAGGAGAAGGAGGAGGAGAAGGAGGATTAGGAGCCGGAGCAGGAGCAGGAGCAGGAGCAAGGACAGGAGCAGGGACAGGAGCAGGAGCAAGGACAGGAGCAGGGACAGGAGCAGGGGCAGGAGCAGGGACAGGAGCAGGAGCAGGAGCAGGAGCAGGAGCAGGAACCGGAGCAGGAGCAAGGACAGGAGCAGGAGCAAAGACAGGAGAAGGGACAGGAGCAGGGACAGGAGCAGGAGCAAGGACAGGAGCAGGAGCAAGGAAAGGAGCA
>JAALOO010001162.1_pt1 | contig 19303 bp, 18 predicted proteins | sample 7257641 | NCBI WGS metagenome assembly JAALOO01 (sample SAMN14085613, study PRJNA598686) | mite metagenome | biome: ENVO:01001000; feature: ENVO:01001002; material: ENVO:01001226; isolation source: single female mite from University of Michigan culture on fish food culture... ...
AGAGAGAGAGAGAGAGAGAGAGAGAGAGAGAGAGAGAGAGAGAGAGAAAGACAGTGCTGAGTGAATGTGAAGAGACAGATTCAAATGCAAAAGATGGACAACAATCAATAAAGATTGGCGCAATGAGGCAAGTAGTGTAGTGTAGTGTAGTGTGGTCACGATTGAGTAGACAAGCATAACGTGCAGTCCTCGGCAGACGACGAGACACATCAAGAAATGAAGAAGGCACTGTCTCTCTGTCGCCATACATCACCATGGGAAAGAGATGCCTCCATGACTGCGCTCCTGCCTCCACCGAATCAGTTGCCTCATTTGCTCATTCACTGCTCACTGACATTTTAAAGTACCGCCGCATCAAAAAAACGTTAGAATTAAGAACATGACTGGTTGCTTATACACACACACACACCCTGCGCCAGAAATGTCCAAATTGATAACGAAATTAGATTAGCCCATTTAGATCGAGGTAATCAGGGACCAATTACCAACAAGCGAGACAAATGCTGCCACCAGTGATGTTGTGGACAAGCAAAAAGCAATCACATTAGCATGCCCACCTGCAGAAAGAGCGGTGAAAGGCTGCAAAGGCTGATCTAGTTTCGCGTGTCAATCAACCGTCGTCGTCGTGGTCGTGCCGGTAGCACTAGAGTTCGGATGAGCAATAGAAGTGCTCAGTAGTAAAGCACACACACAATTGAATGTTTGATGTTCGATTTGTCTTCCAGACAATCGACGGGTGCTCGTGACACTGACGCAGACCGGCGACAGTCAGAGGTCAGGTGAAGTAAATTAAACGGAATTTAAGGCCAACTGGTCTAGAGCGCAGTCTGCTCTGGTCACCAAGGCTGCTACACATTTAGGTCAATTGAATTAGCACCACTTTATGGTCCACTTTGGCAGACAAAACTAAAACAAAACGTTTTGAAAAAAGCAACTATCCCTATAACTCTAAAATCATGTTCTAAATAAAGCAAAATTGCTAACGTCCCTGGAACGGAAAAAGCACGAGGTAAAGCGTACTTTGTCAGAAAGATTGATACTCTTTACCAGGTAACTTTCAGCTGATCATGGTGAATAAACACAATAAAGTGGGCAACAATAGGCAACTGCTCGGGTTGAGCACTGTCACACCACTGTAACAAACAACGCTGGTGCTCCAAGTGCTCACACTCTCGGTTGCACAGTCATTCCAGTGCATTAAGCAAACCAATGCGGCAAGAACAAAAGCTTGGGTGAGTGCATAGTCACTTGCTCTACGCCAGCACTTGCCAGTAGCTTGAAACATGCAGAAAGCTAAAGCCAGTCAATTCACCACTGCAATTGCAGTCTACAAACCAACTGAACCCGACCAGATAAGCCTAGAAGAAGGCGACTTTGTGGAGATTCTCAACAAGTCTGATGACCAAGAATGGTGGTATGGACAAAAAGTGAGAGGAAAAAAGACTGGATGGTTCCCTTCAACCTATGTCAAGCCAATCGGCGGTAAGGTCGGTGGCGCTGTGGCTGGATTTCTTGGAGCCCTAAGTGAGAGGCAGCAAAAGGACGCCAGCAGACAATCTGCACCACAAAAAGCCGCTAACAAGCTGAACGGATGTAAGTTGTTCTTTCAAAGAATAAATCTTTTTCATGCTTGAACTCATTTTTTACAGCTTCATTTTTGACAGCTGAAAACCAAGAGTTCCGCTCTAAACTAGAAATGGTGCTTCAAAAAAATCCAGAAACCAAAAGACCAGCTCCACCTAGCTATCATGCCGCCAAAGATGACTCCAGTGAAGAACGACCTAAAGTTTTGAAAGCTCTAAACAAAAACAAACACCTGGTGGTTGCCATTGCAGCATATTTAGCGACTAGTCCGAATCAACTGAATCTAAGCATTGGAGATGTAATTGATGTTGGCCAAGAAACAGCCTCTGGGTGGTCTAATGGCTGCCTTTTGAACTGCATTCCTAGAAGGCATGGCTGGTTTCCCTCTTCCTATGTCAAAACGCTCGGCACTGAATACGGTCTGACAGAGCTTAAAAACACGTTCGAACGTGAACACCGGAGCGATAAAGCATATGATCCTGAACTGGACTACCAAGACAGAGGAAATCTTTCAGATCAATCCTTTGAGTCGGACGATTCCGATTATGAGAGCGGTACTCAGCAGAGCTCCAGCGGTGCACATGAGGCATTCTTGGGCCCGCAGACTTGGACACCGAAAATGCCCATAGCAATTATGAGCGTGGAAAGCATCGACGCAGTTCAGTTGTACGCGCAAAACCGTAAGTACAGCTTTTCAATAGTTCAAAAATATATTGACAACAGATTTGCAGGCTCATTTCCCATGTATCTCAACTTGACCATGGCTACAGAGTGGCAACACGCCCCCGCCATTATGACAACAAAGTCAACGCCAATGAAACCAGCCAGTTCCTTCTACTCGACCACATCAATTTACAGTGCTGAGTGGGTTGTTAACTTCCGTTTAAACATTTTTAGCAATAGTGAATCTCTTATAATACAGTGCTGTGGTGAGCCAGACCAAAATGAGTCGCTGAACTGCTTGGCCGAAGCCAGAATGCCCGTCTTTGACTTGATCAAGCAATCACGGCATTTAAAAAAATTCACCAAAGGCCTCCCATTAAGAATTTTGAACCAAGAGGCTCTAGTTCCTCCTGATCCAAACATAAAGCCTTGCTTTTTAGTAAAGTTTGACATTATCGATTTAAAAGTTTAATCAACAACAAACTAATCTATGTTTCTAAAAGTTATAAATAGATAATTACATGAAGTATAAGTCTCATTTCACTGAATAAAACATTATTTTGACAATTATGAACACACAAAATATCTACAAAATTAAGCTCAAATTAATGCAAATGTAACAAGTAACAACAAAATGATGCAATTATCTCAATTTTGCAAATTGTTTCAAAAATTATCAACAAAACAATGGAGCAAGTGACGCATTTACAGTTAATCAAATGAAGCAAATGTACTGTAAAGTGAACAATTATTGAAAAAACAAGTCTTAATAATAGGGGGATACTGTTTGAAAAACAACAAAATATAAATGAGTAATGATGGTGCCACATTTAATCAGATTATTTCGTAAAAGCAACTTAGAAAATCAAACAGACCAATTTTCAACTTGGTAGCACTTTAATTGATTTTGCAAATCAGTTAACAGACAAGAGATATAGCTTTTGAAAACTAGCATTGTCAATCAATCATGCTAAAAAGATCATAAAATCGACATCAATCAGAATCAGTTTAAAAACAGTTTTTAGTAGACACCTGTTGTTAGTGCATTTACTCTTCTTTGCGATAAAAAAAGTATTCAATAGTTAATCAACGGACATATTTGCTAGTAAATGGGCACGCAAAGGAAGCGTAGGTTGACAAAATGCGCCCACTGAAAGCCGTGAAACAATGAGAAAGAGCAGCGATTCAGGCATTAGGCGACAGAGTGGATTGCTCGCCGGTGTACTCTTATCGTCAGTGCGTCTACTCGATTACCTGCTATTGCAGGACAGCGTTGAGAGCATTGTGCAAGCAACATGGATGACAATCACACTCGTATCGCATTCAAACCTGCCATTATTAAACACCTATTGACAGGTAGAGAGACTCGACTGAGGCAGGGCGCTAATTTAATATTCAAGTGGCGCTTCCATTGAGGCAGAGGGCAAAATTAGCCTCACAACATTGCCATACTAGCTGTAAATTATATTTCAATTGACGTGCATAAAATGTTCGCATATGTCAAATCTGCCTTTCAATAACTCGAAGATTTTAAGGGTTTTCAACTGTTAGGACCGAGTCAATTTTGTAAAAACAAAATATAAACGCGAGAAATAAATGCAACTTTAAGTGCAATAGTAACCCTGTAGTTTGTCATTATATAAGTTAAAAGGCCACAATATAAAACAGGCGCAATCAAGTGGAGTAGTATTGCACATTAGGTATACGCGGCAAACGAAGGTGGTTGTTGGTTGCTATATCTAATATCCTAATTGCAGACAAAAATGGACAAAGTTGCCAAGTAATGATTGACCTTGGAAAGATCCTCAATTTTGCTGTACTAAATTGATAAATAAAGTACACTTACTTGGCTTTGGTCGTAATCTTCATAAGGCACAATTTCTGGAATGTCATCGTAGTACAGTGGCCTTTCATCTTCCATCTTTACGGTAAGAAGACCTAGAGCCGAACACGTTGAAAAGCGCTAAATGGTGTTTCAGTTGAGGTTGATCGAACTTTGATGAAGATGAACAATAAGAAATCATGTAGAAAAAACCGGCACTCTACCAGAAAGAGTAACGGCCAATATTTGGCGACACGCTGAAGGGATAAGTCAGCAGATGATTGATGACAATTAACTGTCGGTGTATCAATGGCCAAGAAACGTGAGCCCAGCTAGCCCTATTAGGGAGATTAACAACATTATAATTAGCAAAGGTTGCAATTAGTAAGCCGCCAACGACAAACGAGCTGACAAGACAAATGAAAATTAAAGTGACAGACATGCACACAAAGACAAAACGTAGACTTGCCTAATGTTAGTGTGTGTATATGTCTGTTAGTGGCACTTTTTAGTTGTTGGTGGTTTTTTTGTTGATGAAGATAGTTTTCTGTTCAATACAGCAGCTGCAATATGTGATCGACCTTTGAATTTATCATCTGCAAGTTGAATGGTTTCTCAAGATAACAAATTCATTTTTAAAACTTGCTATGAAGATGAAAATGTAAACAACTGATGACTTTCACAGCTTGGTACTTTTTCCTGATTTTATCAGTAGAAATGTGTTAGTATAGCTGGTAAAAAGGAGTTGCTGCTGTTGTGATGATTCTGTGCTGTTGCTGTGCATGTCCAACAACAGCATCAGGCAACTGTGACCAACAAGTAGACTGCCTACTGTAGGCAGCTGTGGTGATAAGGACGTTGCCGTGGCCAGATAAGAATGAAAAATACACACTTTGCAAGTATACAGACGACAAACAGGCAATGACAGAGGCTGGAAAATGACCGGTTGTGATAATGGACAAAATGCTTTTACTGAAAAAGATTAAAAACTATTAGTAAAGAAATGCTACGGTTGATGTCTTGAAATACCTTGGTTGCAATCAATTGTGGAATCGAGGTTTGGCAGATAATCGATGCTACAATTTTTGGTATCATTCAAAAAAGCAAGTATCAAAGAAGAGGAAATATCACAATGAGTTTTTTCTCTTGAAATAGTTTTGAGGATGTCGATGAAGAAACGGTCAACCAAAGAGTGTTGTCAGAGTATCAGAGTTGAGATAGAAGAATATTTGGCAAAAAGATGATTTATATTTTGTTGTCATCAAAGTGCGGTGTACCTTCGTAAAATTTTCAGTAAAAGGAGGACAATGAAGTAGATTAAAAAAAGGTTTTTGAGAATTGTAAATATTTTCCTTGTTAAGAAAAATTCTGGTTGCTCTTGGTGCAACTCGATATTTCGGTGACACAATGCAAGTAAATCACGTCGTGTAACGTTTGTCTGTGTTTAGCGACAGCCGCAATAGCAGAGGAAAAGTAAAAATAAGTCCGTCGAGGAGTGACCTGGTTTGGAAGAAAACACGACGGTGTGTTAGTTTATTTACAATTTACTTTTAGGTTTGCTCAACAGGAACTTACTTTGTATGCTCTGTTACAGCACAGAATTAAAAGAGAAACGCAGTGGCGCATAAATAAGTGGGGTCATGTTATGTCGATGGAGGGATGAACACGAGTTCAGGGGAATGTATGATTGAGTTGCGGACTTGCAAGTGGTTTGCAGGAAGCTCTCTCTTCTTAATTATCGATTGGTCACAGATTGCTGACTGGTGCAGCGAATGATAGCAGCAACAGTGGTGGTTACTACTCCAATGCATTCACTTCTTTGAACTGTGGACAATTACACTGAAAACACAAACACGGCAGAGTCGATATTATACTTCATCAGCATATATTCCTTGTGCGCCAAATTTGGAAGCAACAGACGTGTAAAGAAGCGAAGATGATCAATGTGGAGAAAAACAGATGTTCACCAGTGGATGCACTTGTTTTGGAGCGCGAGGTTTATTTGGACAAATGCTGTTTCAAACGAAGGTTCATCACAAAAAGGATCTTCTTTGATAATTTGGGTTCCTTATAGTTTGATGATCTTGCTTGTGTGTGTTTATGTTAGTGAGGCTAATCAAGAGGTCGGGCGAAGAAACCAAAATGCTGCTAAGAAGGAAAGATTCGTGGCATAAATTGATCGGCACTGTTAGTCGGTTGTCAACGAAGTAGTCTGCAAATGTTGTTGATAAGTCGAGTTGCAGACCGCTGTCATTTCGGCGATTGGGTATGTTTACATCGAGAACTGAAGGTGTCTCCAACGTTCAGAAGAGATGCTCTTGCGTGAAACGGCCCACGGCCTGGCGACGATCAAACGGCGGTCAGTCTGTGGGCCGTCTTGGGGAGCGGTGAAGACGACGACGACGACGACGTGCTCACGTCAAAAAAATTGGTCACAAAGCATCAGCCAAACACATCTGCTGTATCCTTCGTACACTCAACTCTCTGCCGTCTGCGGTTATTGGCGATCAGTGCCAACAATTGTGCCTGCAACTTTGCCAGGTAGGTGGAACAGTGTGTACTCTACCAGAGTATTCAGACAATCGTACCGCTTGCCCGTTGAAGCTCCGCCTTCGCTGACAAACACAGTGAGTAGATTTGCCTTAAAGCCGAGAAATCTGACGCCGTTTCGCCAACTGCAAGATGTGCCTTCGCTGTGCTGGTACTGCTGAGGGTGCGAAGCACTGCCAAGGTATATCTTGCAGCTCGCCATTCGCGGATTTAGTTGCTTTCCAATTTAGACTGTTTATTGTCAGTTCGCGCGAAGAATTGCAAATTCAACAGCAATCTTGAGGTAATACTCGTTGTAATCTATAGTCCGAATTACCCACTTGGACTGTCATTAAACTACAAGTAGATCAGATGTATTACATTTGTTGTTTTGCAATGGAGAACCAATTTGCGTGTATTAATTGGATTAATTAAACGTGATTATCAATCACGTGAAAGTGCTTGAGATTTTGTGCACCTATTTAAAAATGCAATAGTGACTTCTTTTTCATTAGTAAAACTTTAAGTCATTGTTTTCCAGCATGAAGTTAGTTGTATTTTCTCTGTCTCTCCTCGCACTGACCACCTTGGTGGCTGGCGAACTGACTCAAGAGTACATCGATGAGAGCTTTAGGTTCTTTAAGAATCGCTTTTCTCGTGTGTACCACAGTAGTCAAGAAGAGGTGACTCGCAAGAATATTTTTGTAGAGAATCTGCAGTTTATTTCCGACTCTAACAAACTATACTTCAGCGGACATCGGCAATTTCAAGTGGGCATAAACAACTTTGCAGATTACAGTGATGAAGAATTTAGACAGTTTTACCTCAGTCGTCCAGTTCGTGCCAACGAGCCCTTTCCAGTGGGCATCGAGGTGCACAGAGTCTCGTCAAACGATGAACAAGGCGATGGCAGCCTGTGGAGTTTGCTGACACCGGTGAAAAATCAGGGCAACAGCTGTGCCTCAGGCTGGGCCTTTGCCGCCACAGCTTCTCTAGAGACTGCCCTTGCAATGAAAAATTCCTGGAACCGATTGACTTCTCTTTCGGAGCAGAACCTAATCGATTGTTCAATGGCGCAAGGGAACGCCGGTTGCGCCTCCGGAACAGCAGAAAATGCCTTTGAGGTTTGTTCAGCTCTAAATATGGCCATTTTAAAATGCAATTTAAACTATACAATCTCAACAGTATGTGCTAGCTAACCATGGCATTGATACCGAAAAGGCGTACTCCTATGAAGGCAAAACCGGACAGTGTCGTTTCAAGCGAGCCAACAGCACTGCGGCTTTGTCCCGCTATGCTTTCGTCGAACCAAAGGACAATGCTCTAGCTGATGCTGTCAACAAGATGGGCCCAGTCGCTGTGATGATTGATGCCGCTCCGAAATCATTCAGATTCTATCAGAATGGAATTTACGACGACGATCAATGCAGTGGAGAGTTACTGACACATGGGATGAGTCTGACCGGTTTCGATTTAGATAACTGGCACCTAAGAAACAGCTTTGGCGTCGAGTGGGGAGAGCTGGGAACAATGCGAATGACTCGCGCAAAGAGCAACATCTGTGGCATCCTTTCTCGAGCCACCTATCCCATTCTTGAGCCAAAATCTGCCGTGTAACAAGGGTTTATGCATAAATAAATAAATCTTTTAAAATAAACACAGGAAAATAAGCTAACTTTTCAATTTCATAGCCCTAGAAACCTTTTCATCTGCATCCGGTTCGTCCATCTTTACACTTTGGTTGAAGCGTATTAGGCGTGTAAGCGTAGAAACGAGATAAGGCATCTGCTTCTTCATGTGTTTCTCTTTATCATTTGGAACATTTGACTGCCTTCCAAATGCTATCTTCTGACTGGTAAGGGTGCACATTGTGACTAGGTCATGCTCTTCTGCATGCTCCTTCAAGGTGGCGCAGAGGTCTTGCACAAACCAAGAGCCGTAGAAGGCATTTCGCCATGCGAAAAACCCTGAATAAAAAAGCACTATTTTAAACTTAAGCCATTTGAATAAAAGTAACACAATACCTGGATAAGTACTGTAAAAAATTAATAAATCAGAGTAAGTAGGAATGAGAAATGAATTTGAATCTGATTTTGTTTCCACAGAGTCATGGACCAAAGTTCCTGAATCAAATGATTCACCTAAGATAGAGCAGATAAAGGTTTGTTGAAAATTTGATATAAAAGGAACTTTTTTACCTTGGCAAGCTTGGATGAAGAAAACTTTTGGCTTTCCTGTCAATGTAGGACATCGATTGGAGGTGAACATGTTGACGATTTCATCAATTTTGATAAAGCCATCATTGCAGTAAATTACTGTTAAGTTGATTGAGTTTAGAAAAGAGAACAATTTTAAATTTTCAAAAATCCACTTACTGCCATTGTCACCATGTGAGAGAATGCACAGCACAAAGCAATCGTACTTTTCATGGTCAAACGTGGAAGCTAGTGAAACATAAAGATTACAAGACAATCTTTTTGAATGAAAATAACTTACCATTTTGCAAGTAATCAATGGTGTTCTTTCTGGTCATGTTGTGCTTTACTTCAAATTCAAATCCTAACGCTTTGAATGTTTTCTCCAAAGCGTTGACGTCGTACTCACTGCCATGACGCACTGGCTGATCAATGGTGAACTCCTTGAAGTTGAGCACCAAACATCGTCCTCGAGAGGCACTCTTCATCGGGTAGTACAGCTCCGTCCGTTTGGCAATAGGGATAGCCGCTTGAGGCGATGGAGGCACCTTATCTCGGCCGAACTTGAACCACAGCGAGTCAACATCCTCACCTCTTTGGTTCGTGGGTGGATCCATTGTCCGTCGTTGTGAGCAGGTGAGTGAGTGTGTCGTTGTGCTTTCTGACGCTAGTGTCCCGTGCAATGACTACCAAATGACATCAAAGGAATCAACATCCCCCGCAACAGCCACAACATTGATTGATTTGTGCTCTCAGATAAGGTGCAGTGCTGTTGCACAAGCATCACCTGCAGCTAAATGCTACGATGCTCTCCGCAGAGATTGTTGCTGGGGAGGATTTATTGCGCAAGGGAAAATGTCCAAGGAATTTTACAGAAGATCCAATAGTTTAGATACAAAAAAGTTAGTCCTCAGCTGACCGGTCACAACTCTATGATGAATGTCGCAACACCGGCGACTATGCTGGAAAGCCCGCTTATCGCTGATGGTGCTGGATTCTCGTGACAGTTCCCCATTCAAACAGGAGAGTTTAAAAGGTTAGACTGACCAAACATTAATCAAAAGCTTCAGTTGTGGCCTAAGGTCAACCAGTTCCGAGACTGAATGTTGTTTTTATGTCTTTATTAGTAGCTGCAATTACATAGGTTTGCATCACAAAAATTAAAATTAGTTAAAATGGCACAGAGTCAATATTATAATTTGTAAGTCTAAAAAGCATCTTTGGGAATATGTCAATTATTAAAATTCACAAACTGAACATTTCTTAGAGACTTTCATCCTGAAAGTTAACTAAAAACTGAATTCGGAATTTCAATAATTGACAAAAAATACCAAATTGTGGTAATACTGTAGAACGGAGAGAAAGGTCAGATCACAAAATTGATATAAATGAGAAAAAATAAAGAAAAATCAATCACGGAAATGAGTGAATTGGGAGTGAGTAGGGAGTGATTTGGAAGAGATGGTGGGTGATATCATGAAGATCATTGCCCTAGTACAACTAAACATGCTCATTTTCCGCGAACTATTTTGGAAAAGACGCCGGCAATTGTATTTTTGATAGCCACTGCGACTGGTGAGCTCGCTGTGTTGCCGCCGTTCACGGCGGTGGTTCTAGCTCCAGTGGACTGTCCAGCCAGCTGCTTACTCTGACGCATATGGGCGTCAAGGCACTTTTGGTACCGTAACTTACAGGCGGCCTCAATGGTTTTGCACAGTGCGCCAGCACTGGGCTCTGCCTGGAAGCAGTGTGCCACAAACTGAGAGTCATCAACTTGCATAATGAAACCACAGCGCTTCACATTGTCCAAGCTGATGCCCAAGAAGGAAAGATACCTGCAAAGAGGAGTTTCAGAGGTAATTTAAGCTGCATTAAACAGAGTATTCAAACACAGTACCTCACTCGGCACTCGACCAGTGTTGCGCCCGTGTCCTGACACTCGACGACAATGTTACTGGGAGAGATGTGCACGTAAACGTGCCGCATCAGCTCAGTCTCATCATTTTCGTCGCTCAGCGAAAGCTTCAGCGAGGAAACAATCTCCTCAATGGCCATATTAAGCACTTCAACGCCCATGGGCTTGTTGACTGGCACAAGACCAATGTACATTGCTGGAATCGTTTTCCGAGGCTCCTCAATGGGCGTTGGAAATTCAAACGAATTCAAATCACGTTCTGCGCGATTTTTAGCAGAACTGCCAAAAGGTAGTTTAGAAGGACGAGTAGCTGGTTAAGGAGAGAACATTTTATGAGTTAATGTTATTTCATATAAAATAGCCTTTTTAAAAGCCTTACCATGAGCTTTATTACGAAGAGCCTTGTTTTTGATGCGAATAAGAGCATCCTTGAGGTAGAGCGCAATTCTCTGAGCGCTCGATGAATTTGCAGTGCCATTGTCGTCACAGTGAAAGACATGACACTTGAGAATACTGCCACCAGTAACTTTGGAAGATTTCGGGTGTCCAGCAACTGCACTACTTGCTCGCTCTTTAACAACGTAGGCAAAGTAGTTCTGCTCGTCAACAGCCCACATTCGTACTTCGCGAATCAACTGAATGCTTAAAACGGTTTCCGTTGTTGGATCGAGAAGACAGATTTTCTCCCCTCCTAGTCGGAGGATTAAAGACTGGGTATCATCTGGTCCCCAGCAGCGGACACTTTCAGCTTTGCGCGACAACTGCTGAATACAGCGTCGAATCACCATGGAGCCTAGAGAGAATTTAAATACATTTAATGTTAATTAATCTAAAAATGCTTAGTTTCGTACCTGTTTGTGAGTTGATTTGCGATTCATCTACATCTAGCCACCCAAGAGAATGCACTACAAAGCTCAGTCTCTCGGGATCTTCGTCTTCAGTGTCAGTGGGATCTTCTTCGTCGTCAGTTGGAAATGTTAGACGCAAGTTTGCGATGACTTTCTTTTTAGAAATGAGAGCTTTTCTTTCCACATCCTCTTCTTCGTCGTTTTGATCTTTGCCAACTGAACCAGCTGCTGTCTTAGACTCGTCTTCCTCTTCAATTAAATCGGCTGGATTATAGTCGACATTAATTGCCGATTTGTCGAGAAAAACAAGAGAGTCAGAGCGAATCATTGACTTGTCAATTGTATCCAGAAAAGGCTTTTCTCTTTGAATAGTCCCGGTGGGAATATGCCAAAAATACGAGCCCAGTTCATCCTCATGGCGTTCCCACCCATCAGGAAGTTCGGTTGACGTTTCTGCACCCGAAGTTTTAGCTCCAGAACTAGGCTGAGAGTTTGCCGGAAAAGTGACACCGTTGGTAGCGGTAGGAGAGTACTCAAGTTCATCCTCGTAGTATTCATCCTCCTCTTCGTCTTCCTCATCTTCCTCGTACTCATCGTAGAAAAACTGGAGATCCTCTGGCTCATCTTCTTCATTTGGCACCGTACCATCTGGTCGTATTTCAGAGGTATCGTTAGCTTTTATTTCATTCTCACCTTCATCTTCACCACCCACTTCTGGTGTATTGTTGCCAATCATTGCGCCAATTGATAATTTTGCGTAAAGTTTTCGATAGTTGGGATTTTCATAGCTCCTCGAAAGATTATTTGACTCTGACGGAGCTGATGCTTCTGACTTTGCATCCGCAGGGGCAGTGTTTTGTGGTTCAGTCAGGTCGGCCATTCTTCAGTTTTATTAAATGGAGCAGGTAAAAATCACATAAATAGCAAATCGTTGCCAGAGAAAGAGACAAAGCTGAGTGCGACGAGAGCTCATAAATCTTCAGAAAGCATTTCCATTTATGGAAAGAGGGCAGATCAAGACTAGAACATTTTTGGCGTTCAAAGCGAGGTGCTTGCTTGAGTAAGATGCCTCAAGGTGCTTCCTACATTTCGGCGTAAGCAAAGTGGAGTTGTACTTGCTCCATCTGGAACTCTCTTTTGTCACCCTGGCTGAAAAAAGGTTAATCAATTAGGCAAAAAATATAATCAAGAGTAGGTAAATATAAAGCTGAAAAATAAAAAAAATTCTTTAAAAAATTTGATTTAAGAATCGATGTATCGATGTATCGATGGAGAGTGCTCGAAACACATTTTTGTTGTTTCTGAAAACACATTGACAAGGCAAAGCCGATTCCAGTTTTCCAACAGTTCATCGCAACTTTAACCGCCGGTAACAGTCATTTCAAGATGGCTGCACCACAAGGTGTCAACAACGACCGGTCGCTTCGATCAGTTTTTGGTAAGTGTTGAATTTTAATTTATTTTGCCCAAACTAATATTTCTTTCATTTCACGTAGTGGGCAATATTCCGTATGACGCAAGTGAAGAAAAACTCAAAGACATCTTCTCGGAAGTTGGTCCAGTTATTAGTTTTAAACTAGTCTACGACCGTGAGTCTGGAAAACCCAAGGGCTATGGATTTTGCGAGTATCGCGACCAGGAAACCGCCTCTTCGGCTATGCGCAACTTGAATGGCCACGAGCTTGCCGGTCGAAATTTGCGAGTGGATACCGCCACAAATGAGCGCTTCAGGGAAGAGATGAAGAATCTGCAAACCTCCCTCACCGGCAACACTTTTGAATCTCCATACGGTGCCGAAGTTGATCCAGAGGAGGCCCCTGAAACGATTGCCAAAGTTGTGGCCAGTCTTGCGCCTGAACAGATGGTGGAGCTGGCTCGACAGGTGAAGCACTGCGTAATGACAAATCCCGCCGAGGCGAGGAATATGCTAGTTCAAAATCCTCAATTGGCATACGCTTTGCTTCAAGCAATGGTGATGATTCGCGCCATAGACGTGAATGCCGCCTCTTCGGTGCTTTACAAGCAAAATCCAGCCCCCATGGTGATACCTCCTGGAAACATGGGGCCAGTTCCTGTGATGCCGCCTCAGATGATGGGAATGCCACCTCAGCAGGTCCCACACCCCGGAATGATGCCTGTTCAGCAGCCGCCGCCGCAGTCGATGCCGCCTCCAATGTTCGATCACCATCAGCTCGATCATCCGCATGGCTATAATCGACCGCCTATGGGAGGAGGGCCGCCGCCACCACCGCAGCAGCAGCATCAGCCAGCCTTTGACTCACGGAACATTGATCCTCGGCTGCGACAAGCAGATCCTCGATCCAACGAAATGTTTGATCATCGAGTGCCTACTGGTCCTCCTCAAGCGCCTGCTCCGCTTGACCCGCGAATTCGTAACCAGCCTGTGGGCCCACCCGGAGTCATTCGCGGTCCTTCGCAAGTTGCCCCGTCAGTGTTGGTACAAGCACCGCCGCAAGCAGCACAGCAAACGGCGCGACCATCATTTCCTCCTATTCAACAAAACCCTTCATTCTCGCCTATTCGAGGACCAGCTCCTGTTGGTGTCGCTGGTGGTGGTCAGCCAAATATCCTGCCATCGGAAAACAGTTTTCAGTCGGAGACGGAAAAGGCCCAGCTGATCATGCAGGTTCTTGCTTTGTCTGATCAGCAGATTGCCGTCCTTCCCGCTGATCAGCGTCAATCAATCTTGCAGCTAAAGGAACAGCTCTGTATTCAACGTGGCCAGTGAGTGGGAAGTGAATTGTGAGCACCAGCAACCATGACAACTGCACCCGGTTATCGGTCATTTCATTTCACCAAAATTACTTTGAACTTTGTTCAGTAAACATACATACACACATAGACAAACAGAAGACTTGCCCATGTTGGCCATGCATGCATCTTATCTGTTTTGCTGATCACTGTGTTGATCAACACACATCGTCTTCCACAATCATTCAATCAGTGGCCGACAGATGGAAGGCGAGACTGCTTTGGCGGAGAATAAAAACCTAATCATTGCAATCATTGCTCAACACGGCGCCGAGAACGCGCATGGGTACAATTGTTTTGATCTTTGCTAAAGGTCTTTTGGCCAAAGACTGAATGAGTTTGCCTTTAGCGTAAAGTTCTTCTCAACTATCACCAGCACCGCCACCAGTAGCCCCGTCTATTGCCAATCTGAACTAGTCTTGTAAGTGACTCTCTTATCAGTCCACTATAATTAGAGCAAAGTCTTGAAGCAGTCACCGAAACACACTTCAATCACACACACAGTCACACTTGTTCCCTTTGCCGTTCTCCAATCAAAGTCGGTAGTATGTGCACCTACAAGCTCTTTTAGATAACTTTTAGTCTGCAAAACACAAGTCTGCATTCTTCACTTTCACTAGTCTTCGTGCAGCCAAGTATTCTGAGACTTGTGTATACTGGTGGCGCGTCCCGTTACACACTTCAACATCCCTTCCTTACATTCACTTATTCATTTTATTTCTTCATTTTCGCGGTCATTTAAGTTTGTTTTGAAGCATCCATACGCGAAAGGACTTCACTTAATATTTTCACTGCCAACGACCACGTTTGATCGACAATACTCACTGCTAACGGGAGCGAGAAAGCAAAGGACAGAGAAACAAAAACAACTTCAAAGTGAGTGTAGCATTGATGTCAAGTCCGCGTGTTCACTACCACTACCTCAATGTCACGCCGAAAAAATGACGTAATCATTTGCCATCGCTAATGATGCTAGTCTAAGTGATAATGAGAAAAAAATAGTTCAATTAGAACTTTGCAAAGTAGATTTAGGGGAGGGAGGCGGCAATTTACCAGAACAGCAACAGTCGTCGTGGTATTTGCATTTGTGGCGTTTCACAGTACAACTTTGTGCACAAAAGCTATCAACAACTAATTGTGTCATTTATCTCTTTCTCTCTCCCTATCCAGAAGAAGCTTGTTGTGGTACACCTTCTCATCACCTTGATCTTTCACCGTGACGCACCGTTTCCACACTGCACCAATGATGCTGCGTAATCTCAAAGCTGTGTCGGGCCTTGCCCGTCGAATGGCCGCCGTTGACCCGACTGCCGGCTTGCGCGGCACTTTGGTGCAGCGATTTCTCAACGTGCACGAACACGATGCCATGGAAATTCTGCGAGCCGGCGGCGTGAATGTGCCCAAGTTTGGAGTGGCCGCCTCTGCGAAGGAAGCCATGGAGGTCTCGCAAAAGCTGGGATCAAGCGACTTTGTCGTCAAAGCTCAGGTGCTCGCTGGTGGCCGTGGTCGAGGTCACTTCACCTCCGGATTGAAGGGCGGCGTCAAATTGGTGTACTCGCCCGAAGAGGTGCACGATGTTGCCAACAAGATGATCGGTAAGCACTGAACTGCTTTTTCACATATGTTTGCAGACCAAAGTGTTAACATTTTGCTTGTTACCACCATCCCCCAGGACACAGTTTGATCACCAAGCAGACTGGCGAGAAGGGAGTTTCCTGCAACAAGGTGATGATTGTGGAGCGTCTCTTTCCGCGACGCGAGTATTACTTCGCCATCATGCTGGACCGAGCGTACAATGGACCAGTCATCATTGCCTCCTCGCAGGGTGGCATGGCCATTGAAGATGTGGCCAAGGAGACGCCGGAGGCGATCATCACACAGGCTGTCGACATCAAGGAAGGCCTCACTCGAGATGTTGCCCAGTCGATTGTGAAGAAGATGGGATTCCACGCCGCCAGTCATGAGCAAGCCACTGACATTATGATGAAGCTGTTTGAGGTCTTCAAGAAGAATGACGCCTCTATGATTGAGATTAATCCAATGGTGGAGGACTCGACGGGCGATGTGCTCTGCCTGGACGCCAAGTGTCGCTTTGATGACAACGCTGAGTACCGTCAGCCCGATGTGTTTGCTCGAAAGGACAAGTCGCAGATTGATCCCCGTGAGTTGGACGCTCAGAAGTACAACTTGAATTATATTCCTCTCGACGGCGACATTGGCTGCCTGGTGAATGGTGCCGGACTGGCCATGGCCACCATGGACATCATCAAACTGCACGGAGGCTCGCCGGCCAACTTTCTTGACGTGGGCGGCGGCGCTACATCTCAGCAAGTGAAGGAGGCCTTCAGAATCATCTCTTCCGATTCGAAGGTGCAGGCAATTCTCGTCAATATCTTTGGCGGCATCATGCGTTGTGATGTGATTGCCGAGGGCATCATTGCAGCTGCTCAGACGCTTAATCTCAAAATCCCCATCGTTGTCCGCTTGCAAGGTAAGTGTAGTGTTGCGATGTAGGAGGCGGTCTGTAGAATGTATTTTGCTCTACATTTTGCCCCACATTTCAGCGCTGATGCTTTGAAGGCAGATCTGTGCATTTAGTATGCTGCACAGGCAGCCAATCAAAGGGCAATTAGACATACTCATAAACTCTTTTTCATTTGCCTTTGCCTCATTAGGAACAAATGTGGATGATGCCAAGGCGCTGATTGCTGCCTCGAATCTGCGCATTCTGGCTTGTGATAACTTGGAGGAAGCCGCCAAAATGGTCGTCAAGATGTCTGCCATCGTCAGTTTGGCCCGTGCCGCTTCAGTCAACGTCAACTTTGAGTTGCCCATCTAAGCGTGGGCATCTTCAACTGCTTTTTTCTTGTCACCACCAACCACAGAGCTATGGATCGAGGCCACAAAGCATTTGATAGGGCTCGGCAAACTGCTTCTTTTGTCATCTTTATCCTAGCTTAGTTTTTAAACTATTTATTAATTTTTCATCTTTTGGCCTGAATTAAATCCTCTTGAGATAGGCACAACCTCATCTGAAGCAAACTTTGTGAAAACTCCTGCCCCCATTTTAGAAATGAAATCCTATTAAGTGCCCCTCTTTCACTGACCTATACTAAACATTAAATTCTTCTGATTACACACACACCTTTTTCTCTTTGTTACTCCCTTCCTTGTTGACTCTTTGCATCCATTGCATCAATTGAACCATTGCCCTTCCTGCAAATCATTTCGACAACAGACTGTATATCGATATTATAAATATATATTTTATCACACTTGCTCCATTCAATTGTCTATGTTTCTATGTTTGAAATATTTGTGATAAACACATCGACACTAAAAAGACTGTCACCACTGTTTCGCTTATTTATCTTGGCGCTGCAATTTTGTTTTGCCTTCTGAAGTGCACAGTGAACGCACTTGTGTTTCATTATTGTTTAATAGGTGTCTACAAATAAAACTGTATTTGAACTTTGATCAGCTATCAAACATATTGACCGGTTTATCTAATAGAAAATAGGACTAGAAAAACGGACAAATGCAAATAGGCACTGCTAATGATTTGGTAGTGAGAATTTGGTGGCGTCTACTTTCTGGTGGTAAAAGCGCCTCTGCAAGGCAAACATTTTCTATTTCCTATTCTCGTTCTGTCAGCTTTTCTGCTGACGACTGGCACTGCGATTGCCAATTAATAATTGAGGAGAATTGTGCAGTGCAGCGGACTGAATGGCAAATGGGAAGACAGTGCAAACTGGTGGCGTCGTCTTCTGCAGACTGCACCGCCACAAGCAGACAGCATAATGCCTTCCATCGTTGTCTACATTTGCCTAATTGGATTGCCATTAAAAAGCTGCTGAACAGCTGCTGAACGGCTAACTCAATTGACACTAGTCAAAGAGAAGAATGAAGAACCGAAGAACTAAAGGACGCCAAATGAAGCAGAGAACCAATCGAGAAGGGCAAAAAGACAAGAGGAGACCAGCACAGGAAGTGCCACGAGAGAAGAACAAATTGATTTCGCTCAAAAAGAGACGGATCCGCCAGTGACAAGGCAGACACTGCAAACGCACTGTCGACTGTGCTTAATTGCTGCTTCACAGATCATTCTCGATTCAAGAGGAGGACAGTCTTTGGCCTACTACCATTCACAAGAATAAATGATCAGAGCACACACTAGTGTAGTGATCACCACTGGCACTGCTCCTTCCACATCTACTCGTTTCCTTTGTTGTTTGTAATATATTATGAGGCTTTCGGGCAAGTGCTAGAACACAAATAGCCTTCACTCACTCACTCAGTCTTTTCTAGTGATTCGGGCATCGGACAGTCATAGCTGCAAGGCGACACTCGCCACACACACACACACACACACACACACACACACAAAGACAATCTACACATTTGTTCTCACAATGACCGTGGAGGAGGCATCGAGGCGCAAGTAATCCATCCTTCGGTAGAAGGAAGAATGATGCAGAGAAACAGGGCACAGATACACTGTCCGCTTCGATTCGATTTTTGTCCATGATCGATGATTGCCAAGTGGTGACAATGCCTGTCTGCCGTGTGTCCTGCCGAGTACAGCGTACCACTCACGTTAGCTTCACCGGTGCACTGTTTGCACTGTGCGCCAACTCTACGAAACGTCCTACTTATCGTGACGTTTAAAGATTTCGTCGGCGATTGGCCGCACAGGGACGGCGAAGCCGAAACAGACAACGGCACAGACGCCCTACAGTCTGAGCTGGAAGATAGCGTTTATTGAATTATGACTCAAGCGCTGAGATGGGCTGTAGATTTAATTAACATTTTTCTTCTTTACTCTAGCCGACTTGCTTTGCTTTTCTTTTTCTACTTTCTCGCTTACACTAACTGTGCCCAATTTTTTGCTAATCTGGCCTGAATTGTGTAGGACTTAAGGGGGGACACCGCGCACTTTTTTACTGTTTTTTCGAAATTTGATTCTGAGGTGGCT
>JAALOO010001163.1_pt1 | contig 19289 bp, 19 predicted proteins | sample 7257641 | NCBI WGS metagenome assembly JAALOO01 (sample SAMN14085613, study PRJNA598686) | mite metagenome | biome: ENVO:01001000; feature: ENVO:01001002; material: ENVO:01001226; isolation source: single female mite from University of Michigan culture on fish food culture... ...
TCAGTCAGAACTGAAAACTTTTTTCAGTCACCACTGAACCCATTTCTCTGTGTGGAACACGCTTCAATGCTGGCCAGTCAACAACCCACACAAAAAAAGGAAATAAAAGGGAAAGTCCTTTTCTTTTCAAAAAGGATATTTTGTCAGCAGATATGTTTATCCCTAAACTTGAAGTTTGGATTAATTGCCTGTTTGATAGCTGAAAGTGATGATGACGTGATCAAATGCTGGCAAAATGATCAGCTAAACTGGCTTTTTGATGATCATCACTAGGAGGCTTTCACCTTCTGTCGTCACCACTTTGTTGATGGTCTGAAAAGCAACAACAGCAGCAGCCGCCACTTTTCAGCTCAGGTAGCTGTAATAATAATTACGACGAGCAGGGGTGCGCTTTGTATCGATTAGGTGAGAGCGAGAGGGAAGAGGGAAAAATGCACTGTGGGGGCACGCCAAAGTACACAGCATAGAGAGAAACAGAAAGACTTCCTCGCCTACACTTGAAAGAAAATGTGTACCACTTTACCGGTAAAAAGTGCTGCCAGTTTTTTCTTGCTTTTCTTAAATTAAATTGTCGCTGTCAAAAGAAGTACATGCCAAAGGAAGAACTAGGAGTAGGAGCAGGAGAGAGAAATAGAAGCTGCCTGAGCGATTCTATTATTTCTTTAGTGATTCAACAACAACAACAGCAGCAGGGAGAGAAGAGCTCAGGAGCTGCCATAGTTCATTGGTCTCTTCAAGCTCTTTGATCTCTCAGGTATTACACTTCTTTTTATTGCCTCTTGTTCACCCTCCACCACTCAGCCTACTAAAACGAGCTTTTTGTTTTTGGGGTACTTTACCCACTTCATCCATTTACCATAAGTGCACAGAGCATTTTCATTTTCGATTTGTCCAAGCTGGAAAGATTTGCTTAGTCTTTTTCTACTCTAATAGTTTTTCCTTGCAAAAGAGGGAAAAGTCATTGTCTCAATCAATGACAATTCCTCTCGACCGTCTCTACCTAGTGCCCGCCACTATTGCTGCTGCTGCCTTTTTATACTACCGAAAAGTATCTCTCAGTAATGATGAGATCCTCCTCCTCTCTTCCAAATACGGAAGTGTGCTAGTGTCGGTCGGCAGTGCTAAGCAAATATAAACATTGCGGAAAAAGAAATAGTTTCCGAGAGACCTACCCTACACTAGAGCGACGGCGGGAAGCAATTAAATAATTAAAGGTAACCGATCGAGAGCTACTGCAGTCCAGTCCAGTTCGTCGATTCACAGCTTTCCTGCTCACCAGTCTTTGTCTTGTGCTTAAGTTTATTTTATTTACACTCAGTTTCTTTCGTCTTTTGACTAAACAGCGTAGTTTGTTAGTTTGCTTGTACAACTCGCCTACGACTCTCGTCAAACTGCTTAGAGTGATGATGAGGGGTTTACCTTTTGACATTTCCAGTTTGAAATAACTTTTGATGTTTCGCTATTGCTATGAGGAAGGGTGCACCTAAAAATGACATTTTTAACTGATGAGTTGATCAGCAGCACTGATGCTGCTGCTGCCGCTCACCGCTTGAGCACTTCCGCCACTCCGTTCACTGCCGTGTTTGATTTCCTGATAGAGTTTTTGTGTGCTACACAGTGGAAAGGGATTACATTTGTGAGTGAGCTGTCATTGCTTTCATCTACTTCTGTTGCCGTTTTCACTTCATTCCAGTTGCTAATTTTTCACATTTTTCACATTTTCACATCAGTTTTTTGAAAAACTGATCTGAGTTGCTACTACATCTGCTGTTTTTGCAGTTGGTAAGTTGCACAAGAAACCAATACTCTCAAGCTTGTACACACACAGACAAAGCGGCCTCTTTCATCCACCTCCTTTATCAGCAATCGAGATTAAGCAGTTTTTGCCTATCACATTGTCTTCAGCGCCAGGAAAAATAAGAGTGGTGATAACCCTGGTGAAGAAGCAGCAGCAGCCACTGCAAACGCCTCACACTTTGTACGAGTTGAAAAGATCTTTTCTGCCCTCTGCCCTGCCCTTTGCCTTTGAATCATCAGAAAGTGAGAGAGATAGTTCAGTTCAATCTAATCTTGATTTTTCTTTTTTTCAGTGACAACTTAACAGCAGCAGCAGCACTAGTGCTCACTTTATCTCTCCGGTTCCGCAGTGCCAAAGTTCTGAAGTTTAGAAAAAAGTTGCTTCAAGCACCAAGCCAAGCTGCTGCTTTTCTCTCTTTCTCTCTCTCTCTCTCAAAACTTCTCTTCCTTCTGTGATCACATTTCCCACTCGTTACAAAGCACCGACACTTCAGACACGTTTGATCTCCAGTCTCTATTTGTCCTTCAAAGATGGGCAAAAAGAAGAATGGCTCTGCCGCAACGAATGGCACCGGCCGAGGTAAGTGCTGCTTATTTTTTCCTTTTCCAACTTGCTGGTCATTACTATGTTTCACTTTTTGAAGTTTTCTCACATTGATCTTCTGCAGTCGTTTGAGTCGTTTGACAGTTGTGTGTGTTGCAATGTGTCTAGGCTGGAGGTGCTCTGTCATTTGGCTGATTGATTGATTAGGCTGTAGGAAGGAGGCGTAGGAGGATGACATAGAGAACGGGCAATTTTCTTTTCTTTTCCTTTCTTACTTTGTCTCAAAAATGTTTGGCCGTTTTGCAACTGCACTCTGCTTCTGTTTTAGTTGCGCGCCTATTTAGTTTGATGATCCCCAGAACACTAATGGCAATGGTTGTAGGGATTATCTCCTCTCTTCTCTCTCTCTCTCTCTCTCTCTCTCTCTTTCTCTCTCTCACCAATTGCAAATAGTAACCGTTTTCCTGACTACGAGCAGGTTACTTCTATTTTACCACCTTTTGCTCTTTTGTTGACGACTAAGCAGGTCAGAGAGATAAGCTAACAGGCAGCTAACAGTGAGCTCTGCGTTGCAACTATGTGTTGATGATCAACCCACCGGTGCATTGTACGGCAGCAGCAGAAGCAGCAGCAATACTAACAAGTGCAGCATTTGAGTAGTCGCCTAAGAATGCAAAGCCTCCCAAAACTGTTACTCTGCACCAAAGTTGCGTGTTTGCAACGTGTGATCAGCTGGGCAGTGGTGGTGGTGGTGAAAGTTGATCACTCAATCACTCCGGCACACACGTTTCTCGCTTTTCCTTCTTCTTTTTGTTTTCTTGTGTGAAAGCTCTTATCAGAAAAAGAGAGATGAGAAGCAGCCAGCGAAGTCGAAGCGGCAGCAGCAGCAACCACTACGGCGGCAAGCGCCTCAACGCGGACATTGTCCGCTTGGAGAGCTCGCCGCTGTACAGTCAGGCTTTAGAGAGCAAAGGTCATCATGGGGATCCCAACCTTCTTATTCGTATGTAGAAGAGCGTTTATTCCTGGTTTTTGTTTTTGTTGCTGCTTAAATCTGCACTAACACCCTCCCAAACTTCTAACATTCCAAACTTTCCCTTTCCCACCGCTAACAGCTCAGTTTACCGTAGAGACGAAGCGGGCGATGGGCCCGGTGCACAACCGCTCCTGCACCGACCTCCTCTGCCTCCTCCTCTTCATCGTCTTCCTCCTCGTCTGGGGGTACATGATACTCTTCTTCTACCGGAACGTGGACATCCAGCGTACGCTCAACCCCTCCGACATCTACGGCAACGTCTGTGGCCAGGGCAAGTTCAGGTAAGGGGGGTTCAGTTTTGTACCGGAGATAGTTTAAGAACTCATGTTTTTATCCTTTTTATTCTCATGGCAGAGACCGCAAATACCTCGCCTTCTTCAACATCTTCGCCTGTGCCACCTCCTTCGAAGCCTCGATCATCGACGGGTGCAAGACGCCGCAGGTGTGCGTCGAGCACTGTCCCAACATTACTTTCAGCATCAACGCCTTCAGCAACCTCGACGTGAAGGCGCAGGAGGCCCAGAATGCCATCTGCCTCTACGACGTTCGCCCCACGGCGGACACTGTAAAAACTTCAACAAATTTTTACTTGTAGGTTCTTTTTAATTATATTTCTATTTTTTCTAACTATCAGATTGAACGGCTGGTGAATGAGGGCAAATGTGCTCGCTACTACTTCAACAGCGAACCGGTGGGTGGCCGCTGTCTGCCCTCGGTGCTGAAGATCATGGGCGAAACGGGCGTCCTCATCAATGAGATCACCCACGGCAACATGACCGACGCCTCCGGCAACTTCATCTCCGCCGGTGAGGTGCTCCAGAACAATGAGTAAGAAGACTTGAATGCAATTGCTTTGGTTCTAAATTCTAACTTTCTAACTAACTTTGCACACAGAATCGTGGCCACGCTGATGAAGGCAATGGCGATGGGCTCGAAGATTGCCAGCGACATTGCCAAGACCTGGAAGTGGATGTTGGTGTAAGTTTTGTTAAATTTTCAGCTGTCAAACCTCAGCTAACAAACTCTTTTTTTTGTAGTGGCCTTTTCGCCGTGATGGTGCTCGCCTTTCTCTGGATCTACCTAATGCAGTTTCTCGCCTCGTACATGGTCTGGCTCTCCATCCTCGCCATCTTCGCCCTGAACGGCCTCGGCCTCTGGTACTCCCTCACCGAGTACGTCCGCCTCACCACGCCCCTCAACCACACTCTCGCCCTCTCCACAAACCAGACTGCCAATGTGATGCTGCAAAGCGCTGTCTTTTCGCGCAGTTTGGGAGAGGAGGTGGAAATAGCCACTGACCGCACTCTGAAGTACATTCGCGCCAACTCCCTCAACAGCATCAGTTCTGATGGTGGTGGCCCAGGCCAACCTTCAGGTCGTCTGAGAATGGGTAACACGCTCCAGTTTGACCTGAACCTCGGGGAGAAGCTGGCCGACGAACTGAACGTCTACCGGAGCAATCCGACCACCTGGCTGGTGGCCTCGGGCGTGCTGGGCGTGACGCTGGTCATCAGTTCGCTGGTGATGCTCTGCCTCTGTCGGCGCATCAAGCTGGCCATTGCCGTCATTGAGGAGGCCAGTCTGTGAGTATTAATTCTGATGATCAAGTTTTGATTTTTTGTTAACTTTGAAATTTGAATTTTGTTTCTTTCAGAGCCGTAAACGCCATGAAGTCGACGCTCTTCTTCCCCGTTGTCCCCTACATCCTCAAGGTGGGCGTGCTCGCCCTGTGGCTGGGCGCCGTGGTGATCATTGCCGCCGGTTCGCATCCGCAGTACCGCTTTCCCAACAACACCCTTTGCGTCCCGGAAACGCTGAGTGTAAGTGGAATAAAAGCTTTTCCTAAAAAATTCAACTTTAATTTTTATGATTTTCTAGCCCGAGCACCAGGCTCACCTGGGCCAGCAGCCCAATCAGCGAGACGAAATTCACGCCATTGATGACGGCAATTGCACTTTTGTGCGGCCTTTTACGCGCAACTACGTCTACGCGGCCCACGCCTTTAACCTCTTTGGCATCATCTGGATGCTCTTTTTCCTCATGGGCATCTGTGAGTTAGAATTTTAAAGTCTTCTTTTTAAGGATTAATTAAACTAAATTTCATTTCTTCGGCAGGCTACATGACCCTCTCCGGCGCCTTCGCCTCCTACTACTGGTCCTTCAACAAGGAGGAGGTGCCCTTCTTCGCCATCGCCGGCGCCTTCTACCGCTGTGTCCGTTTTCACCTCGGCTCGGTCGCCTTTGGCTCGCTGCTGGTCGCAGTGGTCCGCTTCATTCGCGTCATCCTCGAGTACGTCGACAAGAAGTGCAAGAAGTACGCGGACAATGCGGTGGTGAAGGTGATCAGCTGCCTGCTCCGCTGTTGCTTCTGGTGCCTGGAGAACTTCATCAAGTTCATCAACAAGAACGCCTTCATCATGATTGCCATCTACGGGAAGGCCTTCTGCGCCTCGGCGAAGGACGCCTTTTTTCTCTTGCTCGACAACGGCATTCGAGCGGTGGTCCTCAACGCCCTCTCCGACTTTTTGCTCTTTCTTTCGAAGCTGGCAGTGACGGGCATCGTCAGCGCAGGGGCCTTCTTTGTGCTCACCAACCAGGTGCCGGAGCTGGTCACATTTGAAGGGTTGAACTTTTACTGGGCGCCCTTGGCGGTAAGTTTGTTGTTAGTGAATTGAGTTTTAGATTTTTTTACTAATTGTTTTGTTGTTTTCCACAGCTGTTTGTCATTCTCAGCTACATCGTCACTTCGACCTTCTTCAATGTCTACGATGTGGCCATTGAGACGATCTTTCTCTGCTACTGTGAGCACTTTTTTGTCCAAACTTTTGTTGTCAAGTTTTGAAGAGTTCTAACTTTGTTTTTATTTTTACCAACCAGTGGAAGACAGCAAAATCAACGACGGCTCTCCTGAGCGACCCTACTACATGACCAAGAGTCTGGCCAAAGTATTTAACAAGCGAAATCGCGAACAATAATTTAACTTAATTTGCTGCTGACAAGAATCTCGCTACCACCACCATTTCCGCACACCAAACACACACTTTGCTGCTGCTTTGTCGCTGCACGCACTACACACTTACAACACCGCCACCACTTTATTATTCACCAACTTACAAATCTTTTCCAACTATTTTCTCTCCAAAGTTAATACCTCCTCTTTTTCCTTCTTTTACTAAGTCCATTACACAACTTGTGATCTATTCTTTTTCAACTGTTCTCCTCTTCTTTTTTGTTGCTTTTGATATGTTCACCGATGCCATTTCAATTTCACCGACGAGCACCACCACTTTCAGCACTTGAGCTTAGCTGCTGCTGCTGCCATTGCTGCTGCACAAAACTTCAGACCTGCACGCACAGCGATCTCGAGCTTTCCTTCTCCTTCTTCTGTTCTTTTTTACTAATCTTTCCAAACCTATTTTCTATTATCTTTTCCTGTTCTCTTTTTTCTTTTTTTCCAATTCTCTCTCTTCGCAGACTCTCGACCAGGCCTCCTCCCTGACCAGCTCTCTTTTCCTCCTTGCCTTCAGCACTCCGTTCTCTTCCACAAAGTCACTCTCCAAGTCCATTACCATGTCTTCCATTTACCCACTTCCGGTGGAGGTCAAGTGATCGCCACGCTCAATCCAGTCATTCAGTCATCAACAGCAGCAGCAGCAGTGAAACTTTGTGGTCTACGCTTACGTGAAAAAGTGCGCTCATTCCCTTGTGATTACACAACCCTTTGCTCGCTCAATCTTCCTCCTCTTCCTAAACTTCATCTTGTCTCTCCTTTCCAGTCATAATTCCAGCAAATCAGCCGATTTGCTTTTGCATTAACGAATAAAGAACGATTCCACACACAGTGTGTTTCTAAACGGAGGTTTCCTTTTTTCTCTAAATGTAATCTGGCTAAATGGAATTCCATAGCAAGCGTTCAGCAGCAGAAGCCGCCACCGTTATCTACTATCTGAAAGGACAGTGTGTGTTATGATTCGGATGCTGATGCTGTCGTTTGGCTGTGTTTCGCTGTGTTTGCCTCAAACTAGAAACAGGTGTGTCCTTCAACAGTAGGGAAGTTTGCGATGTGATTAGATCTTTTCTTCTTCTTCTTCAAGCTGATCACCACCATCACTAAATTGTGTGAAGATGGACGACGAGCAAAAAACCACAGGAGCCGTGGATGGGCGATCTTCAGCAGACGACGGCAGCGGCGGTTTTGGCGGCGGCATCGGCTACAAGCGAAGCGGCTGCTTCGAGGTTTTTGCCAAGGCGAGCTGGTACAGGGTGCACGCCGAACTGTACGGCGACCGCCTCGAGCTGACGCTCAATGAGCCGCTGGAGCGCTTCGCTGGTCCTGGCAGCATCGGCGGCAACGGTGAAGATCACCTCGAGGTGCCGCCGCCCGAAGTCGTCCTGATGCAGCAGGATCTGTCGCTTGGCAACAACAACAACAACAACGGCACCAGCAGCCGCCGTCGCCTGGTGGCCATTCGCCGAAAGCGACCCGGCGATGGCCTGGGCATCAGCATCAAGGGCGGCCGAGAGAATCGTATGCCCATTCTCATCTCGAAGATCTTCCGCGGCCTGGCGGCGGACGCCACCGGGCAGCTCTTCGTCGGCGACGCCATCATCGCCGTCAATGAGGTCAGCCTGCGCGAGGCGACGCACGAGCAGGCGGTGGAAGCGCTGAAGAACGCTGGCGAGAGTGTCGTCCTTGAAGGTAAGTGGTGGAAGACTTTTTAGTGGCTTTTATTTAGAAGTAGAAAGGTTGAAAAAGTAGAGCCGTTCTTTTGTTATTGTTTAGGCATGACCGATGTTTTCCTAGCTTCATTTCTTCTTTACTTTCAACTGGTATAACTCTAACCTTACTTACACTTAACCCCTCTTTTGCATGATCCTCAAACAATTACCCCTCACACCTCTTCTTTTTGGGCACCTTCTTCTAACTTTGCATCCCTGGTTATCTTCCTCCTCCTCCCCTCTGAACTTAATTTCTCTAATCTTTCACCTCGCATGATTCTCCTCTCTGTTTTGTTTGTTTGTTTCACTTTTATAATTTCTATCACTACCACAACCATCACCACCCTTGAAACACCTTAATCTGACCACTAAGTGTGCACCTCTTATTCGCTTTTAGTGAGGTACCTGCCCGAGGTGGTGCCGTACTTTCGGAAGGCGGCCGTCCTCGCCGAGATTGGCTGGCAGGTGGCAGACGACGGCTGCGAGGAGGGCGTCAACGCCGAGGGCCACAACAATCACCACAGTCATCAGCTCGAAGACTCTAGAAAAGTGCAAACTACTTTGGTCGACTCTCACCAGGAGCAACGACCACAGAGCAGCTCCTCTCATGGAAGCTCCTCAGGCGGCGGCGGGCCTAGTGACACCAAGTCCATTCCACTGACCGGCGCCTTTGTGCGGCGGCTCTTTCTCAGCAAAAGCAGAAGCAGTTCGTCTTTGCAGCATCAGCAGCACCCTCATGCTCATCGACGAAACCACTCGATTGCCAGCTCCAGAGACCACGAAGGCTTGCCGGAAAACCATCTTCTTCAAGATGAGGAAGAGGAGGTGGTCATTGTCATTCAGTCGCCCTCACTTCGCCGGGCGGCAATTCTGCGCTTTGAGGGCGAGGCAAAGGCGAGCTCCTGGTTCGCCGCCCTCTACCGAACGGTCAGCCAGCTGAACGGGCTGATCATGAAAGCGATCAACGGCGGCGAACCGGGTCAGCAACAGAGAACACGGTCGCGAACCCTGAACGACGTCTTTGACGGCTGCGAGGTGGTCAGCATGGGCTGGTTCCTCGAGAATACAAAGGCAGGTGGAGGAGGCAGAGGTAATGGCCACCACCACCGACCATCGGCGGCCAGCGCCCTATCGTCGCTCTTTACAGCGGTAAGAGCACTTTTTCAAAACTTAATTTTAGTAAATCTAATCATTAATTTTTCCTTTGTTTTGTAGCCTAATGAGTCGACGTCCTCTTCAGCATCTTCGTCTTCCATCTCGCCTTCGGCCTCAACGCCCTCCTCCTCCTCCTCTTCCTCCTCGCCCTTCACCTCCTTCCAGCGACACTCTCCCTGGCGCCCACTCTTTATTGTGCAGACGACACGTGACCTCTTCTTCTACCAGACATTCCCCTTTCATTACCTGATCAGCCTTGATCAGCAGCAGCACTCCTCAGCAGCAAAACGATCATCCCTACTGCGGCAGTACACCGCCTCCTGGCCACTGCTGCAGACACGCCTGCTCTACCAGAGTGTAGGCCAGGCGCAGTCGCCCGCAACAAACACATCGGCGACAAAGAACTCCACTGCTCGAACTGCTGTTGCTGCTGCTGCTTCACTGAATCCATCCCCTAGAACTGCTGCCGGCAAGTCATCATCGCACTCTCCAGCACTGTCGCTCTCGTCACTTCAAGAAGAGGAGGAGGAACAGATCTCCGAGCAGATTTCAAAGATGTCCATCACCTCCTCGGCCTCCTCCTCAGCGGCGACTACCTCAGCTTCGGCGGCGACCACAACTGCGGTCACGCCGGCCATCTTCTCGCTGCGCACTGGCGGCTCGTCGGGCGTCGAGACGCGCCTCCTCTGCGCCCAGTCAGTCTCCGAGCTGGGCGCCTTCTCCCGAGCGCTGATTGGCGCCACACAGACGGCCATTCGCCAGCTGGGCGTCATTACCTTTCGTAAGTAGACCACCACCTTTTTGTGATGTGAATGATATGATGTGTGATGTGTTTTATGATGCTACTTTTTAAACCATCTGCTAGCCTGCTTGAGCGAGGTGGTTGGCGCGCCGACACCGCCTCGAGAGTCGGTCCTTCTGCTGAACTACGGCGGTTCCGGTTCTGCTGCTTCTGCCGCCGCTGCCACCGGTGAGAGCGGCGGTATCCGGGTGATGGACACGCAGACGGGCGCCCTCATTGCCGCCATTCCCTACGGGCAGCTGACTGCCACCAGCGACGACGGCCAGCGGGTCGTCTACCTCACCTATGACCACGACCAGAAGGTGGGTGTTGAAGTGTAAAGTTAGAAGGTGACATTGAACACACTGATTTTGACTGCTCTTGTTGTGTATTTGTTTGCAGTTGGCCGTCAATCTGTTGCAGAATCCAAAGCCCTTTGTCTTTATCCTGCACGCCTTTCTCGCGGCGCGGGCCACTGAGCTGCTGGCGGCGTCCAATGCTTCTTCAGCTGCTGCTGCTCATAGCGCTCGAAGTGCCTAAAAGAAGTTGGTTGAGTGGTGATGTGTTCCTGTGGTAGTGATTGATTTGATTTTGGTCTTCTTCCTTTTCATCATCCCAAACCGGTGGATGCTTTCTGCAATATTTTCCCTTTGTTTAGCCCTTCCCTCCTTTCCATCCTTTGATGCCTTTCCCGATGTGTAACCCTCTTTCGTAACGTTGTTGATATGACCGTTTTTATAAAAAAAAGTTTAATTTTAAAAATAACTGTTCTTTAATATCTTCAGATCATAGAGTTTTCTACTTGAGACTACACATGAAATAAGCTCTGGTAAAATGCTTGGAAGGCAACATTTCAAGTATTTCAAAGAGCCTTCAGCTGAAACAGGTTTGTGGAAAACTTTATTTTAGTTTTAGAATAGGTGTATCAACACAATCATTGAGGTTGGCGGCAACTGAGAAGTTGGGTTTGAAAAATAATCAATAATAATAAAGATTTGAGATGGAAAAGAAAAAAGAGATGGAAAGTAGAATCAATTAAATGGGAGAAGAAAAAATAGAGATGATCAAACTGAACAAAATAAAGTGATTCACACGAGTTTTGTCTTTGCATAGGTCGATGTGTATGTTGGTTTGTGGCGGTGGGGTTGTTGAAAAATTAGGCCGTTTCAGTTATAGATAGAGAGCTTTGCGAAAAGAAGATCAATAATAAAGTTGTCTTGACAAAAGGGAAGGGAACGTAATAATAAATAAACTGAACCATTGAAGGGAATGTGTGTAAGGGAAGGTAAAGGTTTGCTAGAAAAAAGAGAGAGAGGGAAAAAATGAAAACCACCAAAGGGAAAAAAGGGTTGTGGTGGTGGTGATGTATAGCAGCTCGAGAAAGAAAAAGATGTTGAGATAGCATTTTGAACCGGGTTTTAGCTGTCTTGCTTGCCATTAAGTAGAGCGCAGGTCTGAGAGTGATGGCGAGTCATGGTTGAGGATGGTAGAAGTAGAAAAGGCCAGTGGGCGAAACAAAGGAAGAAGAAAGGGAGAGAACAAAAAAGTCACTAAAAAAGGCTACCGAAAAAGTGTGATCCGCGGTTATGGCCAATCATCAATGTGTGTATGTGTTTGTACTTAGGGTGAGAATGAACCAGCGCGCCAGTGTCTTGTTTGGCCACTACTCTTCTTCTTTACGCGCTTCAGCTCACCATTCACTATTTCACCCCTTCGTCTTCAGCGTCTAAACTGGCGACCATTGCCTCCGCCGCCGCCGCCACCGACTCCGCCATTAATCTGCACGCTCCACCACTGAAGCAGACCCTCCTTGAAGGGCTGGTAGTAGTCGCGGCTGAAGATGACCATTTCAGGGAGGCGGCGGACGGTCTCAAGGGCGGCCACGTCCGTCTCCAGCACGAGCACGAGAAGGCACGTCAGCGTGAGGAGGATGATAAGGGCACTTAACACTGAAGTGGCCAGCACCGCCAGCATACGCTTTCCGCAGGACATCTTAGCGGTGGTAGCCGACGACGACGCCGATGATGACTTTTTCGACTCTGCATTTGCACTCTTGTTGCTGCTGTTGGCGGCAGCGTTGTTTCGGTTGCTGCCGGTGAAGAGCTTGCCGCCGCCATTGCCGCTGCCGCCAATCGACTGCTGATATGTGCTGGGCGTCTGGTCGACAATTTCGCTCACCTGCTCCAGTGTCTCGTCAGAGTCGCTGGTCGCCTCGTCGTCCTCCTCAGAGTGGCGGTGGTGGTGGTGCTGCTGGCCGCCATGATGACCACCGCCGCCGCGAGAGAGCTGCGAGGGCGACGAGCGGACGACGGGCGTCTCAAAGGAGATGGTGCCCGCATTGGGCGGCTCCTCGCCGGTGGGCGTCAGGTCGGGCCTGAGGTCAAACTCGGTGGGCAGGTTGGAGCCGGTGCCGCCGCCCGCCGCGGAGGCCTCCCACTCCTCCTCGTCAAACTTGTCGAGCACTATGGTCTGTGTGTTGCCGCCGTAGTGATTGTAGCCGCCACCGCCACGACTGTTTGACTGCTCCGAAGAGGAGTAATTGTGCTGGAGGGCGGGCAGCGACTCTGAGCCGACTTCCATCATCATCATCTGGTGGTGGTGGTTTTGGCTGTTGTTGTTATTGGCGCCCGACATGGCGTGATGAGGCTCCGAGACGGTGGAGTAGTTCAGGTAAGGGTCTGATGATGTAAAGAAGAAGATGGTGGTTGGTGATTAGACTTAAATGGCGCTTACACACCAAACAACAAATGCTTACTCTTGTCCTGGTAGATGCTCGAGTTAAAGTCGGGCGACTCATTGTTGGGCAGTGGGGCGGTGTTCGAGCGGCCAATGGAGCGCATCGACAGTGGCACGTTAGAGTTGATCGAGTGGCGGCGGTTGATCGTCGAGACGCTGCCGGCGGCGGATGAACCACCGGAAGCGTTCACTTTCTTCATGTCCTCTATAATCTCCCGTTCCACACGTCCACTTCAGATTAAAAAAGGTTTAGAGTTAAAGTTAGACAAAATGGCAACAGTTTGCAAGATGATCAGCTCCTCATTACCTGTATCGAAGTTTGCACTGCTTGGCAAAGAGGAAGCCCGTGCCGCCGGTGGTGACGCTGGGAATCTCCAGCGAGGAGTTCATCGTGAAGAAGTAGCGCTGCTCGACGGCACATCGCCACAGGTTGGTGCAGGCGGCGGCGTTGTTGCAGCGAAAGCCGATGAGGTTTTTCTTCTGAAAATGCAAATGAAAGTATAAATTGAGCAAACGGGTTTTAAAAGCTCGACAAGTCATACCCCATTGGCCAGGTAGTGGACGATGAACATCTTTCCCTCGTAGGTAATCTTCTGCAGCTCATTCCTTGCGGAAAAAAGTGTGTTAAGAATAGACGAAAACTAAAACAAAATGATACCATTTAAAGTGGTAAACCTTGCGGTTGCTCTGAAAGGCCAGAATGCCTGAGTAGTTAATGCCAATGAAAAGGGCATTCTTCTGCTGGTCCTTCACCTGGTGCGGGTCAATGCCGTAGGTCTCCAGCTTGGAGGCGCGCTCCAGAAAGTGCAACTCCGCCTCGGCCGGCGTCTGGTTGCGCAGCTCATTCTGGTGAATCTCTATGGCCTCCATCTCGATCTTCTCATTCTGGCTGGGAATCAGCTTCAGGTCGGCGATGTAGTTGCCCTTGTGCTCCTCCGGGTCGTAGTCGCCCAGTTCAGCTGTGCTCAGGGAGAGGGAGAACGGTTGATTAGATGATGTAAAAAGAACAAAAACTATCACCACCACTTACACTGAATGACGCAGGCAATCAGGTAGGTGGCATCGGCGGGCAGGCAGTAGAGCCGTCGGTTGAGAAGGTCTCGACGAAGCTGCAGATAGAGATAGTAACGAGAGATCTCCTCCTTCAGCTGATGCGGATCGGCAGGATAGAACTTGACGCGAAAGCAGAAGATGATCGGATTCAGGCTCTTCACCTGCTTCACAATCGAACGCGTCGGATCGAGCCAGTACTGAACCAGTGGTTGTTGTCAACAGCAGCAGCAGAAATGTAAATAGGGACAACAACAACAATAACAAAAACAATAACCGTAACAACAACAAATTAGAACCAGCAGGTATATTATATAGCACCGAGATAATCGCTACTTAATGATCGGCACACACCGCACTTACCCGAGTTTGGACGTTGCCCTCGTCCACGTAGCGCAGACCAAAGTAGTCCTTCTCCAGCAGGTTCAACGACTTGAAGACGTAATCAAGTAGATACTGGCCCTTGTGTTCGCGCTAAAAAGATGGAAGTTAAAGTACGAAGTTAGATATCATTAGATGTCGAACACAGGTAATTTCGAAATAAGAGAAAGCGAACTTTTACCTGAAAGGTAGTATGCAGCACATCGTCATCGTCCAGCAGGCGGATGGCGCACTTGAGCTCCTGACTGGTCAGATCCTTCTTGGAGCCGCCGAATCGGGAAAGTAGCTTGGACATGGCGGTGGTGGTGATAATTGATGGTGATTGTAGAAAAGATGATAGCAGTGGTGGTGGCGGCTGACAAACTCGGTGTTTGGCGGCACTACCGGCGACAGTCAAAGCCAAGTGCTACTACAAGGCGATGGTAAACAAACAACAACTCGACGCTGTCATCATCAGCGCGGTGATAAGCCACAGACAGAGCTTTGTTGTCGGTGACAGCGCTGACAAGTGTGTGTTTACTTTTGCTTGGCAGCGGCGACGGCGGCGGTGACGAGGACGACGGGCAGGGTTTCTGCTAGGCTCCCAACAACCACTACTGCACTGAAAAGAGAAGACCACAGCCCTAGCAGGGCCCTCTCCAGGCAGGCATAGTCTTCAGACGATGGGCCAGGGAAGAAGAGGAGCGAGCAAAAGGAAACAGTCTTCTACTTTTCTTTAGAGAGTGCTGGAAAACAACAAACAAAAATGGAGGCGGCCGCCGCCAGAGAGAGAGACTGGGGGAAGGATTGCTGAAGGCTGCCTTTGCCAGTGCTGCTGCTGCTTCGCCCACCACCTGCGATGCTTCTGTCTGTCAGTTTCTATTTCTCTGCGTTCTCTCTTTCCCTCTCTCACTTACTCACTCGCCCATTCTCCTCTTTCCAGTTCTATTTCTCGCGCACATTCCTCACTCGCTCGCTCGCCCCGAGTTCTTCTACCTGATTGGTGGTTGACACCTCCTTCCCCTAGGCGACACCAGATGGCAGATGCTCCAACGCTGCTGGCCAATTTGTCTTCACGACGACGACGACGACGAATATTTTCGCGCAAGAATCTGTCTCCTCTCGCTAGGCCCGCGCTGGAAAGGTAAGTGCTGGAGACCGGTTCTCTCTTCTCTTGTTTGTTGTTCTCTCCTTTGCTGCCATTCTTTGAGTAGCCTTTCTCCTCGCTGTCACCGTCTCTCTGTTTCTTTTGCTTTGTTGTGACAAGTTTGTGATGTGATAAGATAGCTGCGGCTGCTATCAACTTGCCCAAAATCAATCATGGTCAAATCTTCGTCCTCCTCATCAGGACCACGCATCATCAGCGGCGAGGTGCAGACATTTCGGCACTCTACCTCGCTTCGCTGTTCAGTGCACCTCAACTGGAAGCTTTTGCTTCTGCTGTTGCTGGTCTTCCTCGCTCTATCTATCTTTTTCAAATGCTTCTACAACGACAATTCTCTTGAAGAGGAGGGAAAAGATGCTTTTCTTAGGGAAGATGTGGATCACAAGCTTGGAGGCCTCTTTAGCGCCAACTTTGTTTCCGACAAAAAATCCACCACCAACTCCAGCCACTTTGACCCACTGAAGATTCCCTTTCCCTTACCGAAGATTGCCGAGCGACCTGACGCTGCCTGTCACTGGCACCTCGCCTACCTGCAAAATCTGACCTCGCTCGTTTGGAACTCAAATCTGAAGAGCAAACTCAAACAAACCGAGCTGATCACCTTGCTCACCAGTCTGAGCACCCTGAGGACTATGAACTTGAACGCTGAATTCAACACCACATTGATGCTACTCTCCACAACACTCTCCAGCAGCCTCTCCAAACTGGAGTCGATGACCCTATCTGCGGCCGTCACCCGGGTCCTCGCCCCTTTGCTCTCCAATTACGCCTTAGCTGAACGATCAAGCAATCAGAACAACAGCAGCGCCGATCAAGCCAGATGGTTCAAGGACCAAGCAAAGACTGTGGGCACCGCCATTCACAGCCTCTCCAAGCAGCTGTTCAGCCTGCCGAAGCGAACCCTTTCCCGGCGGCCCCAGCCAGCCAGCGTCAACTACCGCCTCGGAGAAGTGATCCACCTGCTGGAGTTCCTTTACTACGATGCGGTGATGGGAAGTGAGGGCAAAGAAAATAGCGGATACAGCGAAGAAATGAAGGACACGCTGATGCGTCTGACGAGAATCCATCGCGGCAACCACAGCCACAACAACAATTTGACTGATCATCAGAACTTTAAAAGCCGCCTGTACATGAGCACCCTCAACCAGAGCGGCTGGACGAGCAGCCGCTCCTCGCTCTTTGGCCCCTCTGCCCCCTTCTACTGGACGCTGATCAATGTTCACTGTCTGCTGTACAGTCAGTTTCAAAGCCAATGGGGAAACCCGCCCGTTTCTACCTTTCAGGACCACCTCATCTACCTGCAGCTCTTCACCAGCGCCATCGATGACGCCCTAGCCGCCCGCCTCATTACCACCAACATCGATGGGTGGACGTATGCGCAGTCAATTGACTTTGCTGCACACAACAACGGAACCCTGGATGGGCAGATGGACAGCAGCGCCTGCGGCCTGGGCGGTCTCCTTGCGCTGGGCGCCTGGGCACTAAATCGAACTATTCCCACCACCACTGAAAACCAAAACAAATCGGCGCAGTATCTAAGCCTGGCGGTGAACCTCACTGAGACCTGTCATGAGCTGACGCAGCGATCGATGGTCGGTAGCTCACCAACAAGCGGACTGCTTCCTGACCGGGCGCTTTTCCTTCCCGATGGCTCCATTCAGCTGGCACAGACGGCCACCCATCTGCAGTAAGTCGCAGTCAAAATTTGCTAAAGTTCATCTGTGGTACACATTAGTTAACTGTCTTTCTCTCTCCCGCCCAGCGCCGACCTGGCCAAGAGCTACCTCCTCCTGCACCGAGTGACCGGCGACGTTCGCTACCGGCGCTACGCCTGGCAGCTGACTCGGGCCCTCGTCGGAAGTCTTCAAAGGGTCCTCAATGCTCTAAAAGGAGAGCACATTGCCACGACTCTGCGCTACCTCCACCTGACACTGAGCAGCAGTGAGACGCTGGCCCTGGGCTTTTACGTGCTCAACGAGGTCGGACAGCCGCTGCCGGTGCTTATCAGGTAGAGAGTAGCAGCAGTGGACCGCTCTATCAGCGATGGGAGAAACTGTTTCATCGGTGAGGAGAGGTGGCAGCAGTCACTTCAGCGACTAGAGCAAATGTTTTTCGAATTTGCTGACGACTTCAGCCACTCTCACAAAGAGCGCGTCAACGCGCCATTTGTCTCCTCTCTCTCTCCCTTTTCAAAATTAGTTTTGTCTACCGCAGCAGCAAAAAGGTTTCCACCACCATTTTGTGTCTTCTCATTTTGTTTCACCAGTCTGTTTTGACCAAACAATTCTCCACTATATACCACCGCCATGTTCACTTGGTGGCCTTCACTTGACACACACACACTGGTGCAGGCAGTTTGCTTTCAGCCTGGAGTGCACCTTGTTCGCTCTTTTATTTCGCCTCCCCATTTCCCCCTCCTTTTTGGTGATATCTTCTTTACTTGGTGAAGAACGACGTTGTCGTCCTTCTCGACGAGGAGAAGAGGAAAAGGGGGCGGACGACAGAGTACGAACCAAGAGAAGACGAAGAAGAAGAAAAGAAGAAGACGGCACAGAGGACAGAACGAAAACTGTTTAATTGGATTAAGTTACTCGGCAGTGGAAGATTAGAGAATTAGAGCGCTGGCACACACGGAGAAAAAGTAGTACACTTCAGAGGAGAGGAGAAAGTTAAATTGATTGTTTTGTCGGCTACCACCACCAGCACCACCACTACAGCAACACTAATGATGGGCTGCTTCTTTCCGTCCTGTCCTCTCTTCAACAAGACACAAACTCACTTCTCAAATGAGTCAGTGAATGGATGGATCTTGCTGACTTTCTCCTTGAGCTTTTCAGTGTTCAGTACAGAGTCCTTCTCCCCCTTCTCCTCTTGACTTCATTTTTCTTCTTATTAAAAGGTAGTGGTGATGGTGGTGGTGATGGTCTAGACAGTCCTTTTCGAAAGACGATGGCAGTACTGTTCGAGCTACTGCTACCGTTGCTGCTGTTGGAACTGCCATGAAGATTAATCCACAGCGCCGCCAATTAATTAGCCGGCCAACGACTTGGTTGCTGCTTTTGTACAGCTGCTCCACTGACGCTGCTCTACATTGTTAATAATTCGGGTAATTATTACCCGACGACTGACTGAGAGATCCTGCGAGGGCTCTAGAGTAGAAGAGACAGATAGAAGCCAACTTTTTTGGAGCTTCTCTTTATATCTCGTTTTTTACTTTTCCTCTTGGATTTGAAACTCAGTGCCTCTCTCCTCTCCTAACCTCGGTAGCAACTCTTCAGCTTTTCTTTTCTTCTTTCTTTCATCATAATGGTCAGACTTTGTAGTGGTAGAGCGCTCTCTTACTTCTTCTTTTAAATGAATTCAGGCTGCTGCTTTCGAAATAACAGAAGAGATCCTTTTTTATTGTATTACTTTGGACTCTAAAGACGAGTGCTGTTGCTGTTGTCCCTGTACAGCAGCACTTAACAATTGCCCAGTTTTCAGTCGTTTCAGTTTTGTCGACACAGGCAGGCCAAGTTGAGTAGAGGCTCCGTAGAATCCGTCTCTGTCACGACACACAGTACGGACCAGGGCACCTCACTACTACTACTTCTGCTGTGTGTTTTCGGGGTAGAATAAAAGGAGGAAAACTGTCTCACACATTCCCTCTCGCCATGTTTCAATTATCATCTCTCTTTCGCTCTCTCGTTCACTATTCATTGGCCCCTTTCACTCTCTTCTTCACTCGTTTATTCTCCTTTTCTTTTCTTCTTCTCCGCCATTGATTGTCTTATTCCGTGTGTTCTGGAACTCTCTCACTGTCGTTTTCATTTTGAGCCATTCTTTTCCGTCTTTGCCTTCTGCTGCAACGGAAACTAGATGCTTAGAATGCGTCACACGCAGCCTAGTTTTTAGTCTCTCTCTCTCTCTCTCTCTCTCTCTCTCTCTCTCTCTCTCTCTCTCTCTC
>JAALOO010000468.1_pt4 | contig 19237 bp, 23 predicted proteins | sample 7257641 | NCBI WGS metagenome assembly JAALOO01 (sample SAMN14085613, study PRJNA598686) | mite metagenome | biome: ENVO:01001000; feature: ENVO:01001002; material: ENVO:01001226; isolation source: single female mite from University of Michigan culture on fish food culture... ...
TCAGTCATTTCAGTCAGTCATTTCGGTGTCCTTGTGGTTCGCCTTGAGATTGGCTGCCTCGGCCAGCGAACCAGTGAACGCTACCTTTACTGCGTAGTCTGGTTCCGCTGCAGCAGTCACTCTGCTCAGTGAATGTCGCAATGCACATGGAACGCACGCCGACCGACCGTCGACCTGAAGGGTAGTCGACGCAGCCCGTCCTCGTCGTTCACCATTTGTACGTCTGTGCGACGTCCGCTGACGCAGTTTCTCTTTTTCTCGCCTTATGCAGCATTCTGTTCGTCAGAATCCGCCATTGCAGCCTGTCTGTCTCACTGTAGTACTCTTTTCACTATTTACTGTCCATGATGCAAAGCACTGCTAGTTGACTGAAATACCCTTGCACTCTTGGTGCCTTTCCCCTTCTTTCTAACACTCGATAGTCTCAAGTTTTACGCTCATACTTGATCACTGCCGAGAGCGTTGCTGTAGTGTGCTCTGGTGGCAATAATAAAAATATTTTTGTATTTAAAAAAGTTCATTCTATGTCCTCTCTCCGCGGAGGCAATAGGCGACAGTGAAAAAAGCATTCCGGCAAACAATAAATAGCAATAAGGAAGCGAGACTGCAAGTGCTGTACTGGCAGAGGTGAAAATGCTGTAAGTCATATGACACAGACTTCTCCGAGCTTGCAGCTCTAAACAGCGCCAGCCATTTGGGCAGACAGCGAAGGGTTGTTGACTTTTTCGCCCAGTGCTTGGAGTATCTGTAAGATAAGTTAAGATAAAAGACGCATTAATTAGAGCATTAACAAATCTCATCGACGCTGTCGTCGGGGAAAGCCAAAGCGCAGGGGCAATGGCCATGCTACGTACCTCTTTTCGGTAATCATCGAAATCGCCATCAATCTCATTGATTTCATTATCTTCAATAACCCAAAGCTGGCATTCCGTCTCGCGAATCAGCCGTTCGTCGTGAGTGACAATGACAACGCCTCCTTCGAATTCTCTGATAGCCTCCGCCAGGGCGTCAATAGACTCCAGATCCAGATTATTCGTAGGCTCATCGAGAATTAAAATGTGTGGTCCCCTTAGTGCCATCTCGGCAAGCGCCACTCGAGCCTTCTGCCCACCACTCAGCTGTCCATTGGGAATGGTGTGTGCATCTGAGACGAGACCGAATGATCCAAGCTGCTTGCGAGCATCCTGGTACGTCAGATTAAACATTCGCATCAGGTAGTCTGTTGGCGATTCGGTAGGTGGCAGGTGCTCGCCAGAGTGCTGGTCAAACTTGGCCACTCGAGCGCGATGGTTCTTGCGCATCTCACCCTTCGTTGGGGTGATCTCACCGGCGAGCAGCTTCAAAAAGGTCGATTTGCCAACTCCATTCGGCCCGACGATGGCTATTCGGGTGTCCATGTCAACGCCAAAGTTGATCTCCTTGAAGATGAGCGGCTTGTTGGCCTCATAAGTAAATGCCACGTCGTGCAGACCCAAAATCGGTGGGTTCAGCTCCGGAGGATTAACGAATTTGAATTTGACAATGTAATCCTTTTGCCTCTTCAGCAGTTCGCCTGCCTGGTGCTCACCGGCCTTGCGAGCCTGCTGATCCTTGACTTGCTTTTCAGCATTTTTGCCCGATTTGCCAGACTGTTTAAGCTGCTTTATTTGCTTATCTTGCTTTTCAAGCTCCTTCTTGAACTCTCGCTTCTTCTGCTCGTGCATCTTTTTGAACTGTGTGAAATTGCCACGATAGTAAAAGAGCTTTTTATGCTCCAGATGAATAATGTCAGTGCACACATTGTCCAGGAAAGACTGGTCGTGGGAGACAATGAGCAGCGTCTTTTTCCACTCTTGCAGGTAGTTGTCTAGCCAAATGACGGCATTCAAATCGAGGTGATTGGTAGGCTCGTCGAGCAGTAAGATGGATGGTTCCATGAAGAGAGCTCGGGCAAGGGACACTCTCATTCGCCAGCCTCCGCTAAAATTTTTGGTCGGTCGGTCCTGCATTTCGGCGGTGGTAAAGCCAAGACCGGCCAAAATTCTCCGAGCTCGAGCTTCGGCACTGTCGGAGCCGATGGCGTTCAGCTCTTCGTAAATTTCGTTTACTCGATCAGAAGCTTTATCGTCGTTTATCTTTTCTTCCAGCTCTGCAAGCAAAGCTTCTCGCTTTTTATCACTTTTCAACACAACCTTAACTGCAGGCGTCTCATCGGCAACCACCTCCTGTTCACATAGCAAGATATCCAGCTCAAGTGGCAATCGAAGTCCTCTTTTATCGGCAATGTGCTTCAGCAGGGTCGTTTTTCCGTGTCCATTTGGACCGACAAAACCATAACGGCGGTTAAGGGTGATGGATAGTGATGCGTTGTCAAATAGAGTTTTGCCGGCGGCGCTCAGAGAGAAGCACTCCACCTTCAGAGCATTATCCACAATCGCTGACCCAGAGGTTGAGATGGAAAAGTTGCGATCCAAGCACTCGGCCAGTTCTGCCACTTCTTCCTCTTCCCGAGCTTTGGCAAGCTTAAGCTTTCGCTTCTCCTTGTGCGTCAACTCCTTTGTGCTCATGATGATTTAGGCGAAAGTAAGGTGAAGAGATACGATGTGGCTCAACAAAAATAGTGAAAATCACAGATGAGTTATTAGCGAACAATCGTAGAGGAGACTGGCACTGAGGGCGGTGTAGGTTGACCAGATTTGAGCGGTAACAGATTCCAAAATATTCACTTGTTGTGGTCAGTTCAACTTAACCCAGGAAACCACTAGCCGCTCAGCTGACAATACATGTGGCAACTGGCAAGTGGCTCGTTCACAGAAGACGTAAGAAAAATTAAAAATTCGGCAAGGAAATCAGACGTTTTACTGTTTTAGGCTGCATTACCGGCCCTCTTTAAATTGCATTTAATTTGTCATTTTAATAAATAAACCAAAGTCATTAGTGAGAATATTGAGAAAGCCAGATTTGTTTAGATAGAGTGAGAGAGTGTTTGTGTTGAGATAGCTGAATTGTTTATGGCAAAGCTGTTGTCGGATCCTCAACCGACCGTGGCTACTCCTTCCCATTGGCCATAAACTTTGGCTGATGGGGACGTTTGACGCGTGAAAAGGGGCCAATATTAGGATCGACAATGTAGCGGTAAATGACGTTTACCCAGGAGGAATGATAGTGCAGTGAGTCATAGTATTCGGGCGCAATCTGGCGCACCTTGGGCAGCAGTGTCCCCGGAATCGAGGGAAAGTCGTGATGTTCCACGTGGTAGCCGACGTTGAAGGTGACCCAGTTCAGGGGACCGTAGTATGAGCAGGTTTCAGGAATCAGCATCTGTCCGTTGGCGGCGTAGACACCGTTGGTGAACTGACACTTCGACAGGTCGTCCTCGTCGAGGTGCTCCACCTGGTTGCGCTGCTTCGCCTTCTCCAGCACCTTCTGCTTGTTCACCTCAAACATCAGGTAGTGTTCTGAAATGAAGTGCCCCGCCACTGGGTGAAGGCCCATGCTGATCAGTGATGCGCCCACCATGTAGCCGACGACGTGCCAGCCCAAGTTGAAGCCCACCAGAAAGTCAAAGGTGAGCTGCACGATGAGGTTGATCAGCTCCCACAGGCCAGGCTGCTTTGGATAGACAAAGAGCGGCCGAAAGCCGTAGAAAAAGGGCTGGAGAATGACCCAGATGATTTTGCGGAAGGTAGTGGTGAAGACGCGCGTTTCAAAGAGCGATGGAATGTCAGTGTCCAGAATGTCATCGCCCTGGTAGCGGTGGTGCTCCAGGTGGTACTTCTTGAAGGTGATACTGATGGGAAAGCCAATCGGCAGGTTGGCAAAGATGCCAAATATCTTATTATGCAGCGGCTTCGACAATCCAAAGGCCTGGTTGTGCGATATCTCGTGGATGGCCAGCGTCAGTGCGTGGTTGACCACTCCGCCGAAGCAGTAGGCAATGACGAAGAGTGCCCAGAATGAGAAGACATATTTGCTGATGAGATAGAAGGAGAACAGTTGGAGGAGCACAAGTCCGGTGACGATCCACTTGAAGCGAGTGTCAATCACCATCAACTTCTTAATTTCCGGATGCTTGTCGAGGATGAGCTTCCGTCGGGTGGCGTGTGGCTCATCTGTAGTGGGGGAGAAAGTGTGTAAGCGAAAAGTGAGTCATGGTCGATACAATGCTAACACATATTGCCGGACTGGTAATGACAGCTCAATAGACACCACCAGCACTTAAATGTGCTGAGTCGTGGTGTAGTTGGGGTGCAGCTGATACCGTTGCGAGGCAAATTAAAGTGCGACCTTTCCGCGCGAACAGAGTTGCTGATCATTGGCCAAGCGGCAAGAACACGGTTGATTGTTCGTAATGTGCTGGTAATGCTTACCGGTGTACGACCACTCGAAGTCATGGCGTGAAACAGAAGCCCCCATAATGATAAATAATGATAAAATGCACTGTGCAAAGTGAGATCACTGGCACTGTCAATCAGGTGGTGCCCAATTGGTGACGATTCAATGGCAATAAATGTTGTCCTTGATTACTACTGTGCCATAGATTCCTTTGTGATGATGAAAGAAGAGACAACGTTTGAGCTTGAGCTGGCTGGCTTGTGAAATGGTAACGGTGCGAAATAGCAGAGATAACGGAAGACACCGGTAGTGTGGATCAAGTTGTAGAAAACCGCGGAAAGTTGAGCTGATGATTCACAGAAGAATTGACTTTGCTGAGAAAATATCTTTGCAAGATAAGCTGCCCGGTCGGTGATCGCAATTCCGACTCAAAGTGTCAGCTGAGTGTGCAAGTGTGGGCGAATGATTTGTGCTGGTTGAAGAGGACACCAGAAAAAAAGTTGCCTCGTTCTGGCTAGGCGACTGCTGAATAAAAAATAGTCTTCACGGTGAAAACGTGCAACGTTTGAGCTTGAGAAGGCACAAGAAGACGGTGGTGAAGGCAGGAGAGAGAGAGAGAGCGAGAGAGAGCAGTTCCTTCGGCAACTCTTCACTGTGCACTGCTGACGCTGTATTGCCGCTGCTACTGCTGCTGGTTCAGCTGCTGTAGTTGGAGAACAGGCTGTGTCTGTATGTCTGCAAAAAGGGAACTGGCTCTGGAGACCCAAAGACGATGAATGACGACGACGACACCAAAAAGTTATCAACCAGACAGACTGACAGACAGACCGTCCAGCAAATCCCTTTGGTGTGCACTGACAGCCTTTATGTGAATGTGAAGGGTGACTAGTCGCCGTCGTCTACATTTACATTTGGCTGACATTTACAGTCGTTCTTTAGGAGGCAAACTTGCTCGACCAGCACTGCTCAATTACTGAATCGCCAATCGAGCAGACAGTGGTGGTGGCTGAGAGAGCCAACAAACTGAACATACCTAAGCACAGATTGCGCAACAAACTTTTAAGGTGCCAAAAATATCAAACAAAAAAGTGATGCGGACTGATGGAAAACAGTGACAGCTGCCTGGGCTGATTTGCTCGCCACTGCTTATCTAATCAGCCAGTGGCAGTGTGACCAGTGTGTCAGCCTGGCTGTGATGTTGGTTGGCAACAAGGACACTCTTTTTAAGTTTCAAGTGCTCTCCTCTCTAAAACCGTCCTTCCACGTGGTCCACTTTTGCAGATTAAGCCAGAGAGTACTGTGTGGAAGTGTGTACATTTCTGCAAAAATGTACAGTACAGTTGCACTGCGAAATGATTCATTGCTAGTAGCGCTCACCAAGTGCCCCATTCTGACTCATTTGCTGATTGTATTGCTGTATAAATCAGTCAAGTGTTAATAATGTATTTGCATATAAAATAAAAAAGAGACCGTAAAACATCGAAACAGTTCAGTATGAATGCTAAGAAGTTGAATAATTACAATGGTTTTCACACCTTTGGCCACACCATCGCGATCCTGGCTCGGGGGGTCGGAATGTTGCTGTCGCGACAATTGTGCAGCATTAGACGTTCATAAAGACGTTCTGAAAAAAAGCTTCGGAAGAAAAAGAATTGTTTTGTTGAGGCACTATTTTTGAACTAGGCCTTCTGTTGCACTGTGTGTGTTGGAGGGAGGGTGCTCTAGGACAGCTTAGCGGCAACTTTCGCCTTGATGGTGCCCTTCTTTCTGCGTGAGCTCTGTTAACGAAAAAACAATGTTTAATTATAGAGACACAGTAATCCACTGGCAAAACGCACCTTTTTAGAGACAAAGCCACTGGTCTTGACTTTGCGCTGCGAGTACGGTACTTTCAGCCGATTGGCGGGCTTCTTCACTCGGTAGATTCGAACCAGCCAGTGCTCAGTGGTGTACGCCTCTTCCAGGTGCTCCAGACGAATGTTCTTGTTGCCAATCTCCATCTGACGAGTTCGATCGTAGCCAGCAGGCGAACGGAAGTCCATCTATCGGAAAGAAGAAAGTCCCTCTATTGTTAGCACACTGCAAAAAAGCTGAACATTTCATCTGCTGAAATCTAACCTGAAGTTCGCCGAAGCGGTAGTAGCTCAGTTTGTACATGAGACAGTTGAGCAGTGTCGGCGCGCCAGCTGCATCCACTCTAAACTCGCCGCGATCAGTGAAGTAGTCACTCTCGCGAATGTCATTCGGGTGTTCGCCTTCGGCGATGCGCACCATCCAGAGAAACTTGTTGATGTCGTCGCCCGAGTAGCCAATGACGCCACCAAAGATCACAAGTACGTAGTCCACATCGAGAGCGGTCATTATCTTGTAGGCGGCGCTCTCATTGGAAGACATGGCTTTGCCCACCAGGGCAATATGACTATTGTTCCAAGTATTGTTATCCACTAACGTTGTTCGGTTCGCCATTCCCGCAATTTGGTAACTGTAAGGCGAGCAAGGTTAGCTATAAATCAACTATTGCCAGACATACAGAGCTTACCCGTAATCCCACCACGACATGACACGAGCATCGTCGGCAGTATTCTGCGAAAGCCAGTAATAGGCTTCTCGGAAATCGTCCAAAATGACGCGAGATCTGTTAATAGTAGGGGTAATAAGTACAGGCCAAAGTGTATACTGGTCAGACTCACCCATCATGTCCGTAGCTGGCAAGCACAATGCTAGGACTGGAGTAGGCATTACTGGTAACCCAGGTGCAGTGAACCACAAAGAGCATCAGAAGCATAATGAGGAGAACGGAGGTGAAGGTGCGCAGGTTTGAGCCAACGGTTTCAGCCTCCTTCGGCTCGGCGCGAATCTTGCGAACCTTTCCAGCCTTGTCGTACAGTTTGCCCTGTTTGCCTTCAGTTGAGCTGCCAGTGTTGGTGCGGTCCTCTTCGACGGCCTTGGGCTTCTTCTCCTTGACGTCCACCAAACAAGCTGAGAAGCATTCGGAGAATGCAATTGCACTGAGAACGCAGACGACAGGAGTTAAGGTGAGCATTAGCCGAACCATGACACCGGCGAAGTAAGATGCAGTGATGGCGTACAAGGCGACTGAATTTCAAGTATATCGTTAGAAACACCATAAAGAAAGCATAGATGACAACTTACTGAAAACGCGTGCGTCGTTAACCTCTTTGATGCAGTACCAGAGGCCGACGGGAAAAGCTGCCACCAGAACGTGGAGGTCAAAGAAGAAAGAGAACCAAGTGGTCGGCTGATGCTCAGAGACCGAAGCAATGATGGGAATATGAATCTTGGCATATCCGGTGTCCCATAGCGAGTAGAATCGACCACTCCATGGGGCAATGTAACCGGCATATGTCAGCATCACAACTCCTGCAAAGACGAGGGCGGCAATGGTGGCAATGGCCGACAAGAAGAAAGTCTTCAGTTGGGCCTTGGAGAGGAAGCCTTGGACGTACTTCAGGAAAGCATAGGCTTGCAGGAGAAGGAAAACTCCAGCCGAGGCCATGTGTTCACTGGTGCGAATGGGCTGAAAGCCGACAAAGGGAATTTGCATTGAAAAGAGAAGACCGAGAATGAAGAAGGTGGAGTAGCCTGAAAGAAGAAATGAAGGTTATGAAATGTTAGTACACAGTAGAAAGTACTTACCAACATAGATTCGGTTCGAATACCGCCCCATGAGCAAGAGGAAGAAGACGTGAAGTGGAATCAGGTTGATGATAAAAACGTAACCACCCCAAGCTGAGACCATGTAGAGGTAGGAGAGAGCAGTCAACGTGGCCCAGTAGACAGACCCAGTCTTCACTGTCTTGATCCACAGATAGTAGGTGAACATGAGCGCAAAGATGGCAATGCCTTCATTGTCGTAGCTGCCAGCCACTGATCGGGAGATGTAGCCGGGAACTGTAAATACAGAAATTGTAAGAGATGTCAGAGAAAACAAATAACACTTACCAATTGCAATGAAGCAGGCGGCAAAAAGACCGGCTTGTTCATTCCACAGTTCCTTGGTGAGAAGGTAGGTCGCGATGGCAGTCAGTCCAGAGAAGACCGGTGCGAGAAAGACGCAAATGTCACGAATGTGGATGTGAATGTGCAGTGAGTCTAGCACGTAGTGAATCAAACCCGATGTCAACATCAGCCCAGGGTAGACCTATGAGGATGGAGTTGACATTATTCTGCTGACATTTGTGGTCTGCTGTCCATGACGTACCGTTCCACCGACGATTCGACCCAAGGGATACCAAGCTCGTTCGTCAAACCAGTTGAGAAAGTTGTAAAATCCATGTTTTACCATGTAGTGCGTCGCTCGGTAATTGAACCAAGGATCAAACTGTGATTGAAAATATATGTTAAACTTTCCCAAACAACAAATCGCCTACAAATGTGATACCTCATGGATAATGGATTCAAACCTGTCCAAAAGATTAAAAATTAGCAAGTTTATTACAGGTAAACAGAAGACAAAATGCCCACCTAATAACAGCAAACAAGCGAGAGCAAAAGCCGGCGATCCAGGCGAGTCCCAGGACAGAGACACGCAGCAGCGGCTGTTTGCTGTTCTGCTCTTGAATGTCGGTGTCCATCACACCGCTTTCAGTGGACCGAAGGAGTTGACAGGTGCGCTGGAGAGGGCGGGATGGTCCAGAAAGCCTCTCAATAGGAGTGATGATGATGGTATTCACCGGCGACGGCAGAGTGTGGCGGCAGCTGTGCTCACTTTGTGAGTGACGTGGGTTTTAGTTTTCACGTTTCCCTTTTTTTCCACACTCAGCAGACAGCTGTCGCCTTCTGGCGGATTCAAAGCACTGGCGGCGGCCGCAACCTGGCAACCAGACCTTTCTCTCTAAACCTCGCAAACACCAAATCATCACCCAACAACCGGCATACCTTTTTTTGCTGTAAAACAGTAGCGCTTTATTCAGAGAGTAACAGTTTATAATTATCAAGTACAGTTTGGGGGCTTCTGGTCGACAAAACTGCATTATACACTAGTGGTAAATAGTAGGGGAATAATACGAGAATGATTATGTGTGTGTGTGTTTGAAATCAAAATCCAGGAGTAGTTTTGTCTGCAAAGAATGATAGATAAAAACAGAGAGCACTAGTTGCTGTTCTTCTTCTAGTTTAAGTTGGGGTACTTGACGTTGTTGAAGTGATTCTGAATGTGATTCGCAAAATAGGTGGAAAAGATGGGCAGACGGGTGTCAAAGAGAGTCGAGCACACCGGGCACATCTTCTGGTGGTGAACTTGCTCCAAGTGGTTGACCATTTCGTGCATCTGTCCGGAACCATCCTCGTGCTGGCGGCATTCAATCACCTGGTAAGCAATAGAAATGTTAGTACTGTTTCTAGATTTAGGCAAAGTCGCCGTCTCTTACCTGGTCGCACATGATGCAAGGAATAGACACTACATTCTTCTGAGGTGCCGGAGGGGCGCTCGGCGAGAGAAGCAGAGTCTTCGGGCTGGTGTTGGCCTGCACCAGTGGTTCACTCACAGTTGAGGCAATGGACACTGCGTCCTGGTTCTGTCCACTTTCAATGTCAATCAGGAGACTGTCCTGAGGACTGGCGGCTGCCTGCAACTGCTCCTCGACAGCTTTAGCCTTCTCCAAGACTGCCTCCACTTCCGGCTTCTGTGCGTCCATATCCTTTTCCAGCTGCTGCAGACGCAGGTCAATCTCATCCATGCTGTCCTTGACAGAAGTAGGCACCAAGATGTCCAGACCACGTGCCTTCTTGGAAGGCCCGGCAGCGGTGGTCAGGGTGCCAATGCTGCGAGAGGCAGAGGTGGACTTGAGGAAAGAGGAAAGTGATTCAGTTAGTTGATGCTCAACACAGAGAATGTTTCCGGCAAATAGAATACCTGTGTAGCCACGTCTGACTGGGACTGTCGGTCTCGGCATTTGGTCACCTCCTTCTGGAGGAACTGGTTCTTACGGTACAGATTGGCATATTCGACACGCGACTGCTCCAGACGAGCGTGCATCTCAATCAGCTCAAACTTGGTCTTGTCCAGCAGGAGCGTGTACTTCTGCTCCTTCGCGGAAATGGCCTCGCGCTCTGCCTGAATCTTTGAATCAAGGTTGTTGAGGTTTTGCACCGAAGTACGTAGTTCGTCTTCAAGAGTTTTAATCTCACTGGCCTGCTTGGATTTGACATTATCAAGGTCTTGAACGCGACGCTTGAGCATCTCGTTTTCGTCGATGAGAGCTTCGTAATTGCTGAACTTTTCATAGTCAGTTTGCAAATCTCGATAGTCATTCAGGGCCTTTGCCAAAGAAGACTGCAAAGCCACCATTTTTTCCTCAGTCCCCACAAACTTCTTGTTTAAGTCATCATTGGCTTGCTGAAGATTGGAAATCTAAAACCAAAAAACAATTAGTAAACACGCACTACAAAAAATCAAAGCAGATCATACCATGTCCTTGTAAATTGATATTTCTTCCTCCTTGTCATTGAGAATTTTCTTCAGTTCACTCTCGTCACTTTGGAGTGTCTGGACGGTGTTCTCAATTTTGTTAGCGCTTGCCTTGACTCGCTCAAACTCAGCCTGCAACTCTTTCTTGGCAATCTGTTCAGTTTCAAAAAACTGTTTGAGATCTTCTTCTTTCTTCTTTAATTCTTCATTCTGAATGACCATGGCCTCCAGTTTGGCCAGAATCTTCTTATTATCCTCGCTAACCTTGACAGAGTGAGCCTTTTCGCCGTCCAACTTACTGATCATCTGCTGTAGCTCAACGGTTTTGTTGGATAAATCCTTCTCCAGAGAGCGAATCAAGTACTCAAGCAGGGAGTTTGATTTGGCCAAGTGCTCAACGCGCTCTTTCAAAAAGCTCTCTTGTGATCGAACCTATAAGATAAATTATCAGCAAACTGAGTCATGCACATCAAAATCAGCGATGAAGCAACACTTACCACGATAAAGTCATCATCGTCTCGTTTCTCCATCACCATTGAATCATAATTTTCACCAATGCCTTCAATGGCTTGGGTAGTAGCAGTGATTTGGCTCACTTCAATTGAATCCATAGTGCTGCTTTGAATCGCAGAAGTAGAAGGCTGGCCATCCACATTGAATCGAAATGGCGATGACACACCGATTACGTCATTATTCGAGGTTAAGTAGGCGAATTGGAAGTAGTACTCCTTGGCCAGCTCAGCAGAAAGAGAGTCGACCTTCATAGTAACCTTTTTGACGACAATCTCTGGGTCGTTGAAAAACTCCGCAGTAATCGACTGTGAGTTTGTCTCCGTTGGGCACTCGGACAGAGGCTTTGAGATGAACGGGATAGACTTGCGCAGAGGGCAGATGCCAATGACATCATCCGGCTTCATCTGGTACACTGACGATGACGCAAAAAAATTGACAGTGATGTTTTGGCCAAGGTGGTAAGTTGGCTTCTCTTTACTAAAGTTAACCATTAGGCTCTCCATGTCCTTGGGAGTGTAGCCCTTGAAGGAAGCAAAGTCGTCGACTTCAATCAGTTCGTCGTCGCTGAAAACACGAGACTCGGCGGAGTCAATGGCTGAAGAAGTTGAGCTCTTCAGCTGTTGGTACTCAGCCATAGTTTTTAAACCTTAACAACAAAAATATTAAATATGAAGTGAGTCAGGCGTTGGTTAAGTACGAGGCAGTTTTGTAGATTGTGTCTAACGAACGACTGATAAATAGAGAGGCAAAGCAGGCAACTTAAATGAACGTTGCTGAGGCCAACGTGAGCTGACTCAACGGGAGAGAGAGAGAGAGAAAGAGGAAAACAAAATTGCTATGAGTCATCGAGCGGTGCAGCTGCAATCCGAAACGAGTTTGGGGAAAGTGCTATTGACAATCACGGCCTTGCGAAACTGTTTGACGATCATCATCTGATTCAAAGACATGACGAGACTTACCTCGAGTGGTCAAGCGTTGATGGTCTTCGGGTGATGGCGGTCAGAGGGTGACTTGCTCGGCGACACCAGAAGAGCTGAGAAGAATCGCGATGTTTACCGGAGAGCGAGCAGCCGCGTTATGATGAGCAGCAGAGAAACACAAACACACACAGCAGGACTGCTGCAGTGTGTTTGGGATTTTCAGCGATGACTGTCTCGTTCTCGTGCGGTCGTAGTGGCACTGGAAGGAGGGGAGGCTGCTTTCACTGTGCTACCTTCACTGCACTAGGGCTCTGTGGTGTTGCCACTACGACTGCTCGAGCTCATGAGGCGACTGAAGCTGAAGCGGTGGCGCTGCCGCTGTCGCTTCGATGCCCAACTGCGCAGTAGAAGATAAGGGAACTGTAGGCTGAAATGGTGCTCGTACGCCTGCGCCCGATTTGTTTACAACAATCATGGTCGATCTCTAGCTGGTAGTACCCACGACATGGCAGAAATATCTCTTGATTGTGTGCCAGCATATCTAGAAAGTGGGCTAGTAGTGACACAGACGAGCAGTGCAAATATCAAATATCACTGATAAAACCGGCTGGCACTATCAGCCAATGTTTTGAAATTCTTTTTACGTTTGAAAAAATCATTTTAATGTATAACAAGAAAACAATGCCTCACGAAGTGTCTAAGTTTCACCTTCTGAGCACATGGAACTGCCTACAAAAACATCGAAAGAGAATAAAATTGTAAAGTGTCAACAGTTGCGCAATGAGGAGGGAAAAAATAACAAGTAGGCGGAAATGAGGTATGAAAGCAGGAGTGCTTGGCGCCCCAGAATGGACACCAAAGCCGTCCATTCAGTCGTCAGTGGGCTCCATGCGGATGCGCTCGATGAGCTTCATCGGAGGGATCTGTCCCTTGTAGATGTTGTCCACGGCGACAAACAGAGGGAATCCTAAGAGGAAAGATGTGGCAAAAGTCAGTGAGCGAATCACACAAAAACTACTTACGATCAAGGTGGCCGTTTACGGTGAGCATCTTGACGACCTCATCACAGGTCTGGTATCCCTGAAGCTTCTGGCCGTTGAGCAGCTCCTTCTCCAGCACTTCGATGGACTTGCCCGTCTTGACAAAGGCCTCCGAGACGCGTCGGTTGCGCCCGCCGTAGCAGGTGGTGATCAGGTCGGCGACGCCACACGACTCGAAGAAGGTGGTCACCTGGAGGCCGTCGGCGAAGAAGGTCTTGCAGAAGCGGATCATCTCCTTCAGACCGATGCGAATGATGGCCGCTTTGGTGTTGTCGCCCAGGCCGAGGCCGTCGGCAAAGCCGGCCGCGCAAGCGACAATGTTCTGCAAAAATTCAGACATTTATATTAATCATCTGCAGCCCTTCAGTGGGCACTTGACTGCCTACCTTGAGAGCACCACAAATTTCGACAGTGTACACATCAGGCACCACAGTGACGCGGAAGTTGTCAGTCTGGAAGAGCGTCTTGAGGATGGCACCATTCGGGCCGCTCTTGCTGCCTGCACAGAGAAGTTGTCATGAGCACTGTACAGCAGCAGTAACACCTGTACCCCCAACACTCACCAATGGTGGTCTCGCAGAAGTGCCCCTCGGCGACTTCGTTGGCCAGATTGGCGCCCATGAGGACGGTCATTTCGATGCCTAGGTTGTGGCGGATGACATCGGAAATAAGCTCGATACCGCCATTGGGCAGCTCACCAAAGCCCTGAATAGGGAAAGATTGTAACAGTCAGTTGTTTGCTTTTGTCACTTTCATCGAAACTTGCCTTGATGAGGGAAATGCCCACGGCGTCCTTCTTTACCACCTCCTTCAGTGGCTTGCAGATTCGCGGCACAAAGGCGTGCGGCAGAACGAAGATGAGAATGTCAGCGTCACGGGCGGCGCTGAGCAGATCAGGGTCGGCGACAATGTTCACCGGGAGCTTGTGTCCAGGCAGGTACTTGACGTTCTCATGCTGTGTGTTGATAATCTCACTCAGCTTGCGACCATCCACCATTTCCTCGTAGACGTACATGCGAACTTCATCCGCAAAGTGCGGGTATTTAGCGGCATTGGCGCCAACGATCTTGGCGATAGCAGAGCCCCTGTTCGTTGGTTGGTCGGGAGAGATTGTATTATTAGCACACAACTTGAGGGGTTGTCACTCGGTTGTCAACGTTACCAGTTGCCGGAGCCGATGATGGCCACCTTACGCATTATGATTTCGAAATGTGGCTACAGAAAAGGAGGAGGAGGAAGAGAGGAGGAGGATGAAGGAGAGAAGGCAAATCGGTTAATGAATGTTGCATTGATGAGTGAGATCAGTGCTGATGCGGCTTTGTGGAGAGATTAGAGTGGCGATTAGAGCGCAGCAGCAGGTGCAGCAGCGGACCTAGTGCCTAATGAAGCGGCAGCAGAAGCAGAAGCAGCATGTGGCAAGCGGGAGTTTGCCGGGCGTCAAATACAGGCATGCTGTTATCAGATGGTCATCAGCTGTGCTTCGGAGAGTGTGGGGGGCACCGAGTGAGAGCGCTGTGTTAGCGGGTCGTCAGCACAGCGAGTGCACTGCTTGTCTGTTTGACATTCGTGCACATTCTCATGACTCCATTCACAGTGAGGAAGAGAGGGAGCAGGCGCACAAGAATTCAAGGCAGACTCTTCGCAGACACTTACACTTGAAGTAGACGGTGGAAGAGTGGAAGCACTCGTTTGGGGCGCGCGAAAAACAGAGGCGACGCAAAGACTTGGTGCTTGCAGCGGATGAATTAGTGGCGCGAATAATGCGAGTAATGAAATGACAAATTGGCAATGATGTGTTTGCTAGCTCGAAGGTTGCTTGCTACTCACTGCAGTCATTTGAACTTACGTGTTGGCAAAACAGGGAAAGTAATAGCACACAGAACAGTGTGTGACGAACAAATGTGTCGAACAATTGGTGACGTGGAGTGTGTATGTGTGTGTGTGTGTTAGCGAGTCAGTTTCTGCCGCGCAACTGTTGGGTTTGTGTCGACCTCTGCAGTGTCTTATAGACGGTCCTCCAGTTTACGAGTGCACGGGGCCAGTGGTTGATCAACCACCGGTGTGCTAAACAAGTGGCAAGTGCACTGATGAATGCGTGCTGCTAAAAGGAGAGAGAGAGAGAGGTAGTAGACAGAGAAAGAGAAAGAAAGCTGTTGCTGTGTCTGCCACTGATCGATCTCTCGCCCGCCTCCTCCTCCTTCTTCAGCAGCAGCATCAGAGTACAGTAGTCACCGAGCAGTAGTACTCACACCACTAATCGACTGCTTATCAGTCCCTCATGGACGACAAGGGACACCTTTGCTTTGCTTTGCTTTGCCTTGCTTTGACTGCACTGCGTCTACGGCGATGCTGCGTATAGAGTTTCCAGTTCGGTTTCGTTCTTTGAAGTAGCGAGGATAGCGTTTGCGACTGCTGCGTCGATGACCATCCTGATTAGTGCAGTCGGTGAGCTGACACGTCTCTGCAGTGTGAAGTTAAAGTGGAAAAATTACCATCGAAAAGTGATACGAGTGGCACCAGGAAAATAATACAGTAAACAATAGGAGCCTTCGGTGCTGATAAGTTAGACAAATAGTACAAAAAAGTAAAAAGTACCAATTCAGTAAAAATGTGCAGCAAATGCATTCTTTACATTTAATTGTAAAGGCACAAGAATTTAATCAAATGGAAGTTCACCATCAGAAGCGCATGCAGTGACTTGCTGTTTGTTATCTAGTTGGTGCCAAGAAAGCTTTTCAGGTGGTTCTTTTAATGTCACCAGAAAAGGATTACCATAAGTTGAGTAGGCAACCCAAAAACCTGGGACATTTACAGTACACGTGATTGCCCGATGGACAATCGGCACCAAACTTGTCAGCTGAGCATCTCCACCTGGCGCCGTTTGGCAGATGGCGCTTCAAGCTCTGTTGCTGACTCGTTGCTTGTCAAACTGATTCGAAGCCCGTTTCACTGACCTGTTTGGAGTGTTTTCTTTATCGATTAACCTGGATCCTCTTTGCATCATCTAACAGCATCATCTCAGCTAGATCCAAAGGGTGTCCAGTGTTTTTGCACTCAAGCCATTCCATCACAGCTGCACCATGATCAAGGCTATTCTCGTCTTCAACAACCATGGGAAGCCTCGTCTTACAAAATTCTACGAGTTTTACGTAAGAGGCTTTTATTTCAGTAAATCTTAACATTTAAAAAACTTTGGTTTCTTGTTTACCTATTGTGCACAAATCATCGCTGTGCAGCCTGAAGATATGCAGCAGCAGATAATTCGCGAAACATTTCAACTGGTCTCTAAGCGAGATGAAAACGTGTGCAATTTTCTTGAAGGTGGAAGGTAAGAGGATTTGGGATGACCATCATGTTATAAATTTTGTTGATGCGATAATTTGCTTCTAGTTTAATTGGTGGATCAGACTACCGACTCATCTACCGCCACTACGCCACTTTATACTTTGTTTTTTGCGTCGATTCATCCGAATCTGAGCTTGGAATTCTGGATCTGATACAGGTACTGTTCTATGAGATTTAAACTCAGTATTTGATGTGTTTTGTTTTACAGGTTTTCGTAGAAACACTTGATAAATGTTTCGAGAACGTTTGTGAACTAGATCTTATTTTCCACGTTGACAAGGTATGCCGTTGACTGTTGGCACCTCGATGCATCTACAACCACTATACGAATTCTCACTGGAATGTTCTTATTGTTACAACAGGTGCATTACATTCTTAATGAGCTAGTGATGGGCGGAATGGTCTTGGAGACAAACATGTCAGAGATTATTGCCCGAATCGAGGAACAAAACTGGATTGAAAAACAAGAGGTAAATAAGCTTCGTTCTTTCTAGCTCATAGTGGCACTGCCATATTGTATCACATCAAGGTTTAGATTCTTAAGTTTTAGTTTTAGATACAATTACTTTAGTGAAAACTAATGCTCATAGAATAGTCACTTGAACGGTAAAATCAGAGTCCTAGAACTTTTATGCTGGAAGCACTTTTTTCGCGTCTTGCATTTTGCGAAACGTCCTCTACGTATCGACCCACAAGTTCACTGTTTTTTTTCATTTTCATCACACAGATCGGAATCAGTGCCGCACCAGCCGCAGCAGCCAGCCGAGCCGTTTCGTCTTTGAAAAACATGAACTTGTCTCAACAGCTGAGAGACATCAAGTTACCTGATCTTTCCAATATCGGGTCGCTTAAATTTTGACCGCGTTTCCAAGATTGTCAGTCCTCTCGTCACTCCTGTTTTTATTGCCCGAACCCGTTTCCTGCCTTCTCAAACTGATCATTTATTTCCCCATTTATTTACAATTTTGCCTGGTTCCTTACCGCCCCCATCATGGCCGTCTCAACAACCACCAGCAGCACGCTACTTGCCAAACTGGAGCAAATTAACTGGTGCTACTCTATTAGCACGACACTTCTCGGTGTTGACACAAACTTGCTGGTGAAATTCATTGTTGAAGAGAATGCTTACGCAATCATGTTGACAGACTTCTCCAGTACCTACTTTGAGTGTCTGATCGGAAACAAAATTGAAGAGAGTTTTAATCGGTACAACAACAAGTCTAGGCGATTAACATACCAGCAAATTCTCCAGTACATCGCTGAATTGCTGCAGGACTTAAAGGCAACTAATAACTTGTCGTTTGAAAAGATAGAAACCGATTGCCACACTACTCGAATCAACGTGAAAGCATCTAAAATGTTCAACAAGCAAAAGTTTGATTGGAGATTTTACATCATCTCTACTGAGCCTCAAATATTCCTGAAGCACTTTTCTTTGCCAGTTTGGCGCGGCCTTATGCACTACTATCAACTAAATCAACTCTCGCAAGATTCTTTTTTAAATGATCAAATGAATCCACAGGACAACAACGCGCACAATAATCACGTGAATGAGGACTTTAATTTAGTTCCCTTAATGATTGAAGATTCTAAGTTAAAGGACGTCTTTCGATAGAGAACCGAATGCATTTCCGCATCTAATTGCGCATTTCATCCTTATGTACAAAATGTAATTTCCTCCTTTCAATTGTTCATATTTATTGTTTTCAATCTCAACTCTGTTTACTTTACTCTTTGAGCCAGAGAGTCAACGTCTAATGTCTTTTCTTCAATAATAAAGCGAGTCGACGAGAGCCAATGATGATGCCAACTACCTGATGATGAGGAGGATGATTAATGTGGACATTGTGCGATTACTGCGTGTGTTTTCAGTCTGGTGTGGTAGTTCCCCCGAGAGCTGTGTTGGCAACCCAGGCGCCCAGGCGATGACAGCCACGGATCACGGCGAGAATGGTATGGCGCCGAATGACTGAAGACAGCCAGCAAGTAGTGCTCTTGCATGTGTTTATGCGCTGTGCCGAGATGGGCAACATGCGCCGTGTTAGAAGAGTCCTGCTGCTGCTGCTGCTGTTGTTGCTGTTGCAGTGATGGAAGCACTTCGACGGCTTGCTTGTGTATCTGCTGCAGCTGCAGCTGTAACCGAGCCTCGGTGATTGCACAGGCGGTGCACACACATGCATTGGCAAACGGTGGTGGCCTACTGTGGTTGACCACCGATGGAGCACGTTCTGAAGTGTCCCAAAGTGACAGTAGATGAAGTGGTCAAGTACAAGCACTGGACTGCAACGCTGAACACCTCCGCTCATGGACGACTGCGCCGACATTTGCGAGCCAACGGGAAAGGTGAGGGCTGATAATTACTTCCATTGTTTTGTTCTCTCTTCTAACCTTATCAACCTTTTCTTTCAGAACATGCAGTATGGCTCTCCGATGCCCTTGGAGCAGAGCTACCAGAAGAATCCGTTCGACTTTTGCTTTGAACAGGCGAGGAAGCAGAACATCACCCACCGATATGTTCCAACAATATCTACCATCAATCAGACCTCACCACTGAATACGCCTTCAATATCGCTCAACGAAGGTGCCGCGCCATGGTTACCATTGCCACTGACAACGCCTATGGTGGGCACCAGTGCAATCGAGGTCGAACCAGAGCCACCACTTCTGCAGAAGAC
>JAALOO010001054.1_pt2 | contig 19219 bp, 12 predicted proteins | sample 7257641 | NCBI WGS metagenome assembly JAALOO01 (sample SAMN14085613, study PRJNA598686) | mite metagenome | biome: ENVO:01001000; feature: ENVO:01001002; material: ENVO:01001226; isolation source: single female mite from University of Michigan culture on fish food culture... ...
TCGCATTTAAATGTGCTTGTCAGTTAAACACTTGCTGTTGCTGCTGCTTCAGCTACTGTTCAACCGTAGCCGAGTGATACTTCCAACGAAGCTAACTGTTTACAACCGATGTTGGAGACGAGACACTTTCCCCACACATGCTTTCTCTCACATGTACTTTTTCCCTTCTTCTTCCACTTCTCCTCTCTTCCCTTCAAACAAGCAACAGTGAGCGGCAAAGGTCCATCTGCGCGCCGCCAAATCACGAGATTTTCCTTGAACTCGTACAAGAGGAGACGACAGTCGCGTAGAGTAGCAAACACGGCAGAGCTCTGGGGAGGCCAGGCGCTCAGCTGTGCCTTTCTTGCGGTGGCCTCGCTCGATCAGCTCTGTACGACAGACAGCGAGGGAAGAGGCAGGCAAACAGCAGCCGAAGACTCCACTCTACACTGTCACATGTCTCCTCTGCACTCGAAGTGTCTCAATGAGGAGTGACAGAGAGAGAAGGCAGGCAGGCAGACGCAAGTGCGAGAGCAAAGTGCCGGCATGAACAGTGATTCCCTCTGATGCCGCAGCCTAGATCATCATCTGATGAGCGGTGATAAGTGTTGTTGCTGCTGATGCTGCTGCTGCCGTGTTGATGGTAGTCGTCGTCGTTGTACCCCATCAGTCAATGCACACAAAGATTCTCAGTGTTTCTTACCAATACACTTTGAAACGTCACTGCAAACCAGATTTAAGCAGAAACCGTTGCTGCAATGTACGCCATCTTCCCTCCATCTTCGGTCCGCTGACCTCATCTCACCCCTTTTAAAACAGCCGGTATCAGTTTAGCGCTTTTATAAACTGGCTAGCTGCCCAAACTCAGATGGCATCGTTGATTCTAATGTTTAAAGGATGATAGCCATCACAAGTGGAATGCCACGTTTAGGCAGACTGAATTGACTTGTTAGTAAAACAAGTTGAAACTGTACTGATGTAATTTTTTTTAGAAAAATGAACAATCTATCACTTGTATCTCACTCTGTTTGAACACCTTTTTGCTTAAAACCTGTACTTGTGTAAATCAATTTTCAGTGGAAAAGATAACGCATGCAGTGATACTAATGAAGCAATTAGCAACTATCATTTGCAGAATCCGTAATTAGTAAAAAGAGTAGTGCACCTGGGAACTAGCGTTACTCATGGAGCAGACAGTGGGGCGCCACACTGCCGCTCCTATTCAGGAGACAAGCAGTAACATTAAAATTACCGCATGCTCAATACCATTAATTATGTCATAGTCATTCTCAGAAAGACAGCGTTTCACCTTTTGCCACAGTGTATCAGCATTAACGCCGATATGCACTGTCACGGAATATAATATCAATTTGCGTCACCAGAGGCCAACATCGTCGTACATCACGCAGGCAAATCATCTGCCGCATCAACGCGTAGACCAAAGTGTTTGAAAATCAGGGAGAGAAAGAGAACGAGAGAGTAGCAGCAACATCTACCAGCTAATGCTGTTGCTGCTGTTGCTGCCCTTTTAGCAGGATTCACCTGGTTGAGCAATTGAAGAGGCAGTAACATTGTTGCAGAAACACTGATGATCATCTCCTGTACGCCAACATGCAGACAAGTATCTCTCTGTGTGTTTGTATGGCTGGCGCCGCAATGCCAACTGGTAAAGAGTGTACAACCAGCACCAACCGTCACCGGTGCAAGCCGGTGAGCGACTGACTTGTCTCGCTTCCCTCCTCAAGGCTCAATTCAGACAAGAGCAACGGTACAGCACACCATCACCATTACTACCACCACCACCACGACCACCATCCTCATCCTCATCATCATGTCACATCAAATGTCTGCATCTCTCTCTGTTCCTGTGTGCGCCAACCAGAGCAGACGCTGTTGACGTCATCACTGGATATTCTCACTCACTGCCCGTGTCTATTCATTGTAGTCGGCTGTAGTGTGTGTGTTTGTGAGGAAAGGGGATTCAAATGATGAGCCAATAAAAAGGACGGTTCCGGTAGGCAAACTAGCTAGGCAGACAGTGCTGCTATTCAAAAGGACAGTCCATTAGGAATTGTCAACTAGCAAGTGTGGAAAAAACATTTTCTCTTTTTTCTCTTTTATTTCATTCATCTGTAGCATTGCAAATCATATATCAGACAGCGACATTACTTTTTCGATTCTTTGGCAATCGGTTCTGTTAGCAGTAAAGTGCTGGTAAATGGCTTCACCAGTCAACGCAAATCTCGCCTTTGTTGTGAAATAGACAGTAGCCAATCAACAGAACATGATAGCGAATAGCGATACATTTGAGCTAGGCTTGATAAGCAGCAGTGGATCAGCACAAAGGGGACAAACAATTCAATAGGAGACGGCGTAGGCGACTGATTGGCTCTCGCTTTTTCGCCCTTTCTCTGCTCCCGGACAAGCGATCATCGCCCTTCATTGGCGTTTGCACACGCAGGCACCGAATAATGCTTGAGTGAATTAGCGAACAAATTGGTTGCAATGGCAGCAGCATCCATGCACACTAAATTGCCCAGTTTACCACCCAACCAGCCAGCCACTAATTCCACTTGATCTGCTAAAGTAATTAAAAAGCACACAGGCGCTTGTGAAAGGGGTGAAGCCCATTACATTTACTAAACTCGATTAGCGTAAAGTGTATGTTCACGGCAAATGAAGCTTGCAAAGAAGGTGCTTCTTTTATGTGCTCTGTTTGCCTGTGATATACTCTCTTTACGCAGGAGTTTTTTTGGCTACTGATAATACTACAGGAGTTTGAATAAAACAGATAAGGAAAAAAAAGTTTGCTGATTTAAATAGTGTTGAAGGTTATCGAACGCATTTTGGTAAAAACTCCGTGCACTTATTTCTTGCGCCCTCATTCATCTGGCACCAGGCTCATCACCGGGTCGATGTGAAAAAATTCCAAGAGTGATGCTAAACAAAAAAGCAAAGAAACACCGGCGAAATGCCGTCATCGACCGAGATGTAATGTGCAGTGGTAGTGGCACCGTGTCACCAGGACGCTCAGATTTGGCACATCATTGCACTGCTGGTCACCCCAAAACATTAGCAGCACATGTGATGATTGCAGCATAGTTGTGAAGTTGCATCGTAGACGCCGTCACCATTGGATACCGCTGCACTGCATTAGCAGCAGCAGCTGCTGCAGCAACATCAGCAAGCAAATCTTATGACGCCTTATTAAGAAGGAACCACTGACAGACAGACAGACTGATGTGAGTTGGTGAGTGTCGGCAATCGTTGAAAAAGGCAAACAGACACAACTTAAGACTACAAAGCAAAGCAGAAGGAGAGAGCACGAGGGAAGACTACGACAAGACGGAGTGACTCGCTTTCTCCTTTTCTCTCTCTCTCTCTCTCATTTTTTGCTCACTCAACTCGGTGTCGCCCAGTACTGTCTCACACTTTGGAGCATCATCGTCAGCGTCATCGAAGCTCGTGGCTGCTGCTGCTGAGGCATTGCTTGTTGGCCATCACCATTGGCTGCAGAAGTAGCTGCTGAAGAAAAAGAAAGATAGTGAAAGAAAGGCAGTGCCTGTCGACTGCCAAAGACTGGTGCCTGCTGCCACTGACTGAACACTGCCATACTCAACTCACTTCACTTCAATCCTCTTCAGTGCAGCTTTTCAGCACAAAGACAAAGATCAGCAAGGGGAACAGCAGCAGCAACAGAAGCATGTTCATCTTGAAGACAAGTAGACTGACGCCAACTAGCAAAGCAAAGATCATCTCAAAAAAGTGAAAGTAGAAGAGAAAAAGAGACTGAAAAGATCTGTAAATGTGAACACCACTGCCACACAAAGTGCATTACACTTCAAACTTTATTACTATTTGCCAAAACACTGGCACCGACACGTTTAAACTTTTTTTAACAGTGAACTCAAAACTGACACCAGCCCTAGAAGATTAAAGAGAAAATAATGTCATCATTAGAAAAAGTGTTTCCCTTTTTTACTTTCACCTTCACTGGATAGAGCGGCATTGTCAATGCCAAAAACTGCTGTTGCATCAGTCGGAAGTTGAAGCTGTCCCCAAAAAAAAGACAAACTCTTGTGACAGACAGTAAACTGTGATGACTGCTTCCGTGCACCAGCAAATTTTTAGTAGTTTCAGCAAAAGTTGTGACAAACTGAGTGATTCGTCTGCCTGAAAAAAATAGGAAACACCAACTGGCAAAAAGTTTTTTAAAGTTGAGCAAGACAACGACAAAAACTGAAAACAAACAGTCAAAACGACAAATTAAAAATAGTTAAAAATTCAAAAACGGCAAAAAGATGCATCTCCAAGTATCGACTGTTGTTGTTGTCTGTTGGCTGAATGGTGTGCCAGTTCCCTTCAATCGGCCATCGATTACGTCTTTAACTTAGCACAGCGCCTACACTGCGCCCTTTGCACTTGGAAGACACCAGAGCAGTGCAGCAGCAGCACAAGCAGAAAGTGAAGGCGCTTCAGTGGTGAAATCAATCGACCGATCGATGGTCTCTCCGTGTGTTGTTGTTGTTGTGCATGTGTGAATGTGTGTGTGTACTGCATCTCTTTTTCTGGTCCCCCATCAGCGTGCCCATCTCAGTCAGCCGCCAGCAGTGCAATGCTGTACAGCTGCTGTACAACCACTGCTCATGAAGCCTCCAGTGTCAGTTTGCTAATTTGCCGCCGTTATTAGGCGACAAAAAAAGAGAAAGAAAAAGATCGTCGATTTTCACTTTTTTTGCTTCTTTTTCTTCTCAGCCCTCTGCAGTTAGCGCAATCAATTAGTTGGCGACTAATAACAAAGTGCACCCCCTGTCGCACCCCCTTCTCTACGCTTTCTGATTGTGTCAGACTGGGTGGCATTCAGATATACACACACACCGACTGCCTGTCAGGCAGTGTATGTCCCTTCTCGTTCACCACCACCAGCCACAGCAGCATCGCAAATCTAATCGAGCAAATCACAAGCACAACAAACAAATTGACTTTCTTCTCTACTCTCAACACACATGCACACTACAAATGCTCGTCACCTAGACGCACCAGCTTGTGTACAACACTGTATGCAGCGGCAGCGGCAGCATTCAATTGCGGCCAGGACTGTGTTGTACTTTTGCTTCTCATCGATTACTACCAGACTTTCTATATGTTTCAGGTCGTACAAACACAAACAAGTCACCTCGTCTCTCTCCTTCTCACTCTAACACTCCACTATTAATCGAATCGCGGTTAATTATCAAACACCAAACACCATTTATCAAGCATTTTTCTTCTATTCTGTTTTAACAAAACTGACACAGTGCTCTTCTTCTATTCATCTGTTTCTACACTAAAAACCGGGTAAAAGCATACCCGTTGTTTCTCGCTAATTGACAGTCCCTTTACTATCACTTTTATTGCGCATTCAGCAAGTGCCAATTCACCAAAAAACATCACACTGAACATCTTGTGCTACCAACAATTTTGAAATTGCTCTGCGTTATGATAAGGCAATAAAAGCATCCACCTTGTTTTAAACAGTCTCAAGTGAGTACTTTACGCCTCTTCAACCCCACCTTCTACATTGAACTCTCTTGGGCCACTGCAACAGTAATAGTTTGGTGTTGCATCAGCCATTTTCTCTCAATGGCATTTTCACACTGAAAATCTTAGCCCAACGCCAATGACACCTCGTCTGCAGCTTCAACTGAAATTGACTACTTCAGCAAACTCGTTTGCGGTTCTGACTGCTGCTGTTCTTGTCCGATTATCTTCTGCTCGTCACGTGTCTGTGCCTGCATTTGGAGAAAGCCTTTTGGCGTCCAGCCACAGTGCCCCTTTCCTTTCATCATCTTCTTCTCCTCTTTTTCTTTTTCTTTGTGTTCTCTCTCCTTTGATGATGAGCACACTTTCCCCCTCGATTGCGTTCAGGCGTACCTAGCCTAATCTATCTGCCTCTCGATGATACTCCCTACGATGTCATACAGAAAAGCCTAGTACATAGAAGATGCATTTTTTTCAGTGCACTCACTAATTAATGCATTGATTCACTAGACTTGAGATAATCTATGAACAGCAGTGAGATTTCCCAACACGAGAACATCAACAAAAAAGTGCACTTTGCTGCATCAGATGAGCTACAGTCGATTAGCAGCAGCTGCATCTGCATCGACTGCAGCAACATCATCTCAATTCTCATTGGACCAAAAAACTGAGCACACTGTTGACAGTAGCAGCGGCAAATAAACGCTCATTCATTGATATTATCATAAAATTCATATTAACAGCATCATCAGCAGCAGTGTCCCCTGACCACAGGCACATCTATTTTTTCTCATCTCATCTCCATAACGATGTTTTTACCAAATTATTAGTGTTTAGTGGGCCTGACACAATGTTGTATCTACCATTTGCAAATGTACATTTAGTATGATCAATTAGCAGTTAGTACATTTGCAACAAACAACAACACTACATGTGTTGACCAGAAATAACTGGCGCACAAGCTGTTTTTAGGAAATCCCTTTGCCATTACTGTCTACCGAAAAAGTAATTAGCACAGAGCACTGGTGATGAGCATAAAAAACACATCATCTAGTTCACATTAAAAGGTCACCGAAGGAATACGATAGCAAAAAAAGTTCATCAACTGCGCCAGTGCCTGGCAACAGATGAACTTTTAAAGATTTGCTGGAAAACCTTGTAAAGCTATCAATTCAATTAGGGAGCATCAACAAGAAGCAATTGCGGCCATTATCCAGCATCACAGAGTTGTCCATTTAATCAGTCATCAAAATGGATGTGAACAGTGTGCACACTGGAAACACCGCGTCTGCATCAGGCATCAGCACAGCTGCTCCCTTATTTCGCACCCCAGCGAGTGGGTCATCTGCTGCGTCTGGCAGCCTCATCGAGGGGTGCTGCTCTTCATACTGACGCTTCTTCTTTTTCTGGCATCGTCCCTACCACCACAGTAGACAGCACACTGACAACACTGCCCACACACCACTGACCTTTGATCGGTCATGACCTTGCTCGGTGACTTCCAATGCACTTGCTTAGGCACACACTGCTACTGCTATTGACAGGCAGTTGCTAAAAACATAGACATTGGAGGGGAGGAAATGCGAGTGGGAGAGAGAGAGAAGGGGAAGGACTGTGTCTAGCGTCGGCAACAAAACACAGAGTGCTTCCTCGGAAATAAACATCCACAGTGAGTGACTGGTGACCACTGGTATGAGGATCAGTGAAGAGCACAGAGCATCACAGGGTTTGCTGTAGAGAGTGTCATTGACTCAGCTGAGTTTGCCTGAATCCGCCAACCGTCAGTAGCAGCAGAGACAGCAGCAGCAGGCAGTCCTAGCGAATGCCCACACACGCCAAATCTCTCGCCTAAATCCGACAGAGACAGAGAGTGCAAAGCTGTGGTATTGTGCAGGCATTCTCTTTGGTAGCGCTACCACAACGGCAGAGCTGGCAAATGCACCGATCAGAAAGCGCCAAGAGCTGCTGCATCACTGTAGTCAGCCTGAGCTGAACATGAAGCGAGGCATTTTCCGAACTTTCACTGCCGTCATTCAGTCAGTCATGATCAGTCGACGTCATTGCTCACTTGCCTGCAATTGTTGCACTACTTTTATCACACTTTTTTGTTTCACTTTACTCTTCCTAACCTTTGTGTAGCAGCAGTCTTCTCTGAACAGTTTTCTCTATAACTGACAACCCATTATTCTTTTCCCCCTGTAGAATCCAGTAAAAATTTTAAATAGTAAAAACATAAAACAAGGAAACCTCTTTCAGCAAAAACAGTTCCCCCTATCCTTGAGTTCCGCCAATCAATCAAGTCAGTTCAGTCTGTGTAGCGTCCATCTGCTGCATTGCCACTGACTCACCGTCTGTTGCATCATCACCATTATCATCATTGTCTTCAACATCACCACCACCAGCAGCACCATCTTTGCACCAGCGACATTGTCGTTGCCGTCACCATCATCATCATCATCCGAAGCAAGACATATGCACAAGTGGGCGGGAGAAAGACGGACGTGGCGCCAGGCAGTAGTTCCGAGAACAGTAGAAGAAGCACCAGCACCAGCGGCAGGAGCATGCACTGATCTGCCGTAATCTTTGCTCTTCACTCACTTTATTGTACAACAGCCCGGCGGAGTTCTCCCTTTCCCTCTCTCTTTCTCGCTCTCAAGTTTGCAGTGTAATCGTCGGCGTCGTTGAGTCGTCGTCGTCGCTGCAGACTGCTGCCTCGAGCAACCAGTGCGCCAGTGGCCGTTAGCATGTAGCACAGACAATTGCGCTCGCAGACAGAGAAAGCCGCGAGAGAAAAGATGTGATTGAGGGAAAGCACGGATATCTCTTTCCCACTGCATTTGGCAATCCAATCTTTGACATTTGCATCACACAGTGCATCAAACCAACACTTGTGCTCTACAAAACACGTGCAACTAAACTGATCCAGCAGCAATCCCTCAATGCGTACGGCATTCATCATTGAGACCCCAAACAAGTGTCCACAATCTACTCAAAAAGTGACAACAAGCAGTGTGATCAGATGCCATCAAAGTAGTGCAGCTGTGCCGTAGTGCTCCAGCTATCACACCACTTTCTCAACTCTGCTCTGCCCTGCCAGTGCTTCATCGAAGCCACGAGACACCGCAAATGAGCTCACTAACATCCGCCAGCCCACTGGCAGTGCTGGATCACTTTCCCTCTGCTGAGTCTATTTCCAGCAGCACCTACAATCCCCACCACCACAACCACCATCACAACCACCTCAACCACCATCTCAATCACCACAACTCCTTTACCCCTGGTGGTGTCTGTGAACCGATGAAGGGATGCGGCGCCAGTGCCACTGCCGTCAGCACTAGAGCACTGCGCACCAAAAGCATTGTTTTCATGCCTAACCTTACCTTTCCGCCACTCATCATTGACACGCACTCCTCCTCCTCCTCACCACCAAACTTCACACTAGTTCAGCAATCTAATTCTGCTCCTACCTCGCCCACACGAAAATCCTCGCCGTCTCTATCTTCATCATCAGCTTCTTTTTCCTCAACTACCTCCATTTACGACCCCAGTGAAGCAGGTAATTGCCCCCACCACGCCCCCCCCCATTTTAGCAAAGCAGTACAACTCTTTTCGCAGTTAAAAAGCCACATTTCCAGGCAAACCACGTACTACATTATTTAGTAGATCACGATTGCACTGTACTGTGCCCAGTCGTCGCCTGAATGTGATTAGAATTGTAGAACAACATGACTTGTTTCAGGCTCACCGCTGACTGCTTTACAAAGTATTAAAGTAGAAAGTTTCAGCGGTACAGCAACAACTTTGCATCACTGCACCAGACTGATGACTTGGCAACTACGCAGCCCACCACCACCCACCAGCGACAGTGCTGCACAATTAAACTAAACACGATTCAAGTAAAACACATTTGCTGCCTAATTAGAGTATGATAGCCCTTCGCCCTTCTGCTGCTGCTTCCTTTCATTTGCCGTTTGCCGGACTATTAATTTAAAAAATAGTAATATATAAATGCATTTGTCAGCAGACAGGGAGAATTTGGTAGAAGAATGGAAAGGAGAAAACAAGGATGGCGCCTAGTGGCGCGGACATTGCTTGCCCCTCAGGACACACAGTCTGTTTTAATAAAGCAATCGTCTGCTGTATGGCCATTATTGGCGGTTAACTGGTGGCACTCAGTCACTCTTCATAATTGTTATGCATTGCCATCGGTGCTGTTCATCGGGGCGAGAGAAGCGCCACAGAAAGCACACACGTCGCATGCCGACGAAGCGAGTCCATGCGCCTCTGCCTGCTTTCTGATGCCGCTCTGTGTGTGTGTGTGTGTGTGTTGACTCCACGGCGCCATCATCATCACCACCACCAGTGCACCTCGCAATGTGCACACCAACACACACACAACCACCACTACCAGGGGTAATTCCTGGCCTTGTCAGGCAGCCAGCAGCAGCAGTGGCAACAACTAAATGTGTAAGAGGGAAGCAGTAGAGAGCTATTAAGGGGCCACTTACTAGGCGGGCAAAAACATCTAATGAGCAAAATTGGAGGCGGCAGTGCTGATTACGCCCAGTGTACAGGAGAGGACTGTGCCAGACCCGAGTGAGCATTTCTGCCGCCCTGCCATCAGCCCCCCCCCCCCCCCAACAGAAAGCACTGTTTTTCTTTTCAGCAACAACTACTGTTGTTGTCGATGAATGACTGATGACGACACAGTGTGGTGTTTGCCAGCACACACTCACTTTCAGCCGGTGTTTCACCGTTCAGCAGGCAATCCTCGACTGACTGAGGCACTACCACCACCACCAGCACCACCATGACTACAACTACGAGCAACCAGCAAAAGAGCACAACACCAGCGGTGTTGCTTCATAGTGCCGCTTGTTGCGTGTTTTTCTTTCTTTTCTTCTACCATCACCGCCACCAGCAACAGCAGTAGAACACATCAACTAGGAGAAGAAGTAGGCTGCTGCCTAAATTAGAGCAGGGGCTACACCAGTCAGTTGGCGTTCATGTGCACATCTGCGTTGCCACTGGTGGCATTCCTCTAGGCGTAGAAAAAAGTCTCGGTGAGGCCGATTGAGCTAGACGATAGGGAACATGCCTGCTCAGCGACGCAGCATTCTTTGGCATCAGTACACTGCCACTGCCACTGCAGCTACCATTCTTTTTTCTCTCAATTATTCTCAGTTCGTTTAATGAATCGACCAGCCGACTAAAAAGAAAACCAAAAAGTACACAGAGAAAATGACGAGAATTTTCCACTAAAAGCGACTTTATTCTTCCCCTCAAGGTATGGCTTTATAACGGCAGCGTTTATCAAAATTCCGTCAAAAAAAAGAATTTGCACTGTGGTTGAGGGCAAACATCCGCTTTAGGGTGTCGCTTTAAATAGCGCTGCTTTGAGGCAATGTGCGATATGTGGTCATTTCGACACCATCACCGCCACCGGAACCTTGACTTTGGCTTTCAGATGAACTCAGGCTACTGTTAATGAGACCGACATTAAAACTTATGCGCGTGCTGTTTGACAAATACTTCAATCATTGTACTGTACGCAACTGCTGGCAATGGTTTTGCCTAGTCATTGGAAAATGGTGGTGTTTCAGTTACTAATAATGCACTATCAGTGCACTGATTATCCAACTTTTGTGTTGCCACATTATTGGAAATGAGGTCAAATAAAATCCAAAAAAGAGTATTTAAAAATAACTTAAAACATGCAAAAAGCAGACAATAGAATTAACAAATTCACCTAATTTTATTTTTGAGTGTTTCACATGAATAAAATGAATAAATAAAAGAAGAAACTTGCAGAGTGAATAATGTATTGAATAAACAAAAAAAGTTGTCTGCATTTGCTTGCTTTAAAGCAAAGTAGCTGGTAATCGGCTAATCAGTGAACACATGACTGGCAAAGTGGTAATGTGCGCTTGACAGAACAGAACTTGTCATTTGCACAGACTGTAGGGTGGTGATGTTTGACCCGGGCAACACTAGCACCGTCAACAGTATGCCACTGGTCGTTCACTTGGATTAGCCTGCCTAGCACCAGTTCTCTGGGGAGTTTATCTAGGAATCAGACAAAGTTTGAGAGAAAAGTTCTGTAATCTAGGCGCCGTTGTGCCAGCCAATGGCGCAAGTAGAAAATGGACAAACAGTTAATGACACTCTGATCGGCAATCAAGAAATCGATTCACTCTCTCTCTCTTTCTCCTTTCTTACACTTTTTTCAATTCATATCATCTGTCGCTTCACATGACAGAGAGAAAAGCAAAAACTCGGCAACCAGGCACTCGTAAATCAGTCACTTGCTGTTGCCTCTCTTTTCGGATGCACACATTAGTAATTCGTGCCGGTGGGGCACAATACCATCAGCAAAGTGGTGCGCTCTGAAAAAACACACACACACACACTCACACGTACATAGAAAGAAAAAGAGACATATGGAGAACACAGTCAAAGACAAAGAAAGAACATACATACAAACAGACAGACAAACAGACAGGCAGACAAACAGAAGCCGATCTAAAATGCGACGTCAAGACAGCGGCAGCGGTGAAAACACCGGGGATTTTCCCATTAGCGATGATGATCCCGGCTGGAAGCTGGCAGACACGCACATGCACAGATGTGACACTGACGAGGACTCACGTCTCACAGTGCACTGCGGACGAAGGTCAACCGTGTGAGGCGAGAGTGAAGCGCCACAGCTACAGTCGTTGAGCCGTTGCCTATTGAGAATATTCAATTGATCGGTATTGACAAAGGCAAACAAAAGAGCAATTCTGTTTAATTTTGGAAAACTTGTTGCAACCAATCATGCAAGCAACGTACACCCCTTTCCTTCTAGTTTGCAACCGGATTTGTTGTGTTCACAAGCTGCCCCAATCGGAAAGACGCTTACTCACAACTCTCTTTACCTGTACTCAAAGTAACTGCTGTGTTTCATTCACAAGTTGAAAGTACTCTGTCACTGCAAGTTGTTGCAGGTGTGTGTAGTCATAGTACCTCTCTCTCCTTACGACTACACACACACTTGATCGACACGCTCTTTGAGGTAGTGTTGAGCAAGAAACCAGTGTGTGCATGTGCTGCTTTGCAATGTGATAAAAATGCAGAAGGATGAAGAGAAGAGGGAGGCGCAGAGGAGACATTAAAGATATTTGCGGCCATTGACTGACTGAACCAGTGTGTCAATGTGAGCAAAAACAAAGAGGCAAATCAATCCTCAATACAACACAACCACGCCGAACAACAACATCAACAAGTTTTTATTGGGAAGAAGGGAGATAGCTAGAAGATTATTACTGGGTACTTTTCAGGACGACTTCGGTACAGCAAACAGACTGCTCGATTGTTTGAGGCTAGATACCGCGATTTGAAGTACCAATCACGTCATAATAAAAAAATGACGGTTTTACTTCAGCCGACAATATACTTACCAGAAATAGTAATTATTTGTGGCGATCATCATCATTATGGCAAACAAAAGCACAGAAAACTTTATCTTTTCTGATTAAACCTATGTTCGTCAGTACTGTTCTGCAGCAATAATATCTGCATCAGATAGAGACGATGCTGTTGCAATTGCGACCCCGCCACTGCTGCTGCTGATGTTGCGGTTGTTGTGTCTGTGACAGACGGTGTAGAGTGACACTTCCTTGGTGGTTATGTAAATAAGTGAACAACAATGGCATGTGCATCATCACTTGGAAGTGAGACGAAATGAACAGCAATCACAATGGTCCTCGAACATTGGCTGTTACATCACATTACATCCTCGCGGGCAGTCACTGTCTTGGTGCGTGTGCGCTCGTGTGCACTTTGAGCCAAATCAGTGGACAAAGCACTTCAAGCACTGCAAGAAAACCACCACTGTCCCGCAAGCACCGCCGACGCCGACAAACACAACGACCAGGCAGAGTTCTACTACTCTACTGCAGAGTACAATCTGTAGTAGACTCTGTACGACGCACGAGCCTTCACATCCACCAAAAATGCACAGAGAGTTAGTGAGTTTGAGAGAGAAAGAGAAAGAAGGAGCACGAGAGTAAGAGCACATCTCTGAAAGGGCAGCGAGCTGAGCGGCCTGCCACTGAAGCTCGGCGTCGTCTGCACTGAGAACGGTCGCGCGCGCGGCCAGTCTGGTTCGCCGCGCGCAATCCAACATCACATCGGCACTGTGGTGCATCGTCCAGTCGAAGGAAGTCCACCGACTACCATTCCGTCGTCCGACTTATTGCCGTTCACTTCACACCAACATTTCGAACGAATGCTGAAACAGTGTGTATGTGTTTCGGAATCAAGAAGCAAGAAGTCTAGTGCCCGATGTCTAGTTCAGTGGCAGTTGCAAAACTCAGTAGCATTTCACTCTGGCACAGTACAAAACCAACATCCGCGTTAGCAGGCACTGACTGCATCTCTCCAACATCTATCTCTTATTAAATCGTAAATTGCAACCAACCAAAACAGCAGCAGCAGTATATACATTTTCGGCCACTTCTGCTCCTGCTGCTCAGTCCTCTTCAATCTCGTGCTCTTCCAAGCGAATCCTCCTTCTTCGAATTTGTTTTCCATTTCTCTCTGTCAGTGCCCGTTGTGAGATGTATCTGCAATCGATCCAATCAATCGGTCCAATATAACAGAGCAAAAGCACTGCCGGTGAGTGTCTGCAAGAACACATCACAGTCGATCGAACATCGAAACCGTCGAGAGAAGCTGCATCCAATTTTCTTCAATTTCCCCATTCCTCAATCCAACCAAGCGTTTATTCCACCCACTGTCACCGCAATCTGTGCACCTCATTCTTTCGGCAAACGGAACCACGACCACCGATGTTACACCATCGACCACACATCTAACTGAATAATTGATCACACATTTGGCAAGCTCGCAAATCACATATCGCCAGTTTGCAAATCGTATCAGCAATCACATTGCCATCAACCGTCAACATCATTCAGGTAATAACACCACAAACAAACATACACAACAACTCAATTTGATGTACAACGAGTGCTTTGAGCGGCCACCAAACATAGACTGTGTCAGATTAGGCGAAAACAGTATTTGTTTTTGAGCAAAAAAAAGTTGCACTGAATTAGCATGCACTGCCTGGTGCAGGGTGCAATATGCTTTGCAATGCATCGTGTGCCACACGGCGTCAAATCGACAAGAGAACAGTAGCAGCCTGTAGGGTATTGTTTGCTGCTGTGAAAAGCGTGTGCTCTACATCTATCTATTACACACAATTACAACTAATTGGGTGATGATGTATCGCTTCGCACAAAAACACCACACAAACACTGCCATCCTCGAGACGGCATTTCCCAGGTCGAGCTTTCGACGACGACGACATCATTACTCACCGATTGCCGAATTGGCGTCATTAGCACCTCGTTCTGCCAACACGCTCCTTTCTGTCTGACCACACGTTACCTGGTTGCCACTCTGCCAGTGCCGTCGTCTGAATGTCTGTCGTCAGCGACACCGACCACTGAGTGTGTGTGTGCCTTTGTAGTTACCTCCAATTACCTCACTGTCACCGATTGCGTCAATCTACAAGTAATCGGTGGCTGCATCAACGTGCACTGCCCTTCTCCACCTCTTACTCTACCTTCTCCTGCTTTCAATCGATGAATTTACGACAGCAGCAGCAGCCAAACAGTGTCAGTTGAGCTCATCTACTTTACCATACAGCGCGATAGTAGACAGCGATAGCCTTTTTCCATTGTTTTCCATTATTCATACTCTGCAGTGACCATTGCCACGAGAACAGTTTGCGCCGGGGCCATCAGACAGGTAGCCGCCACAACGATAAAGACAAAGACGTTTAGAGCCAAACAAAAACAAAAAGAAAAAATACCAACTTGGTGAGAACAAAACTGAAGGCATGTGTGGAAAGACAAACAGCGAGAGACAGACCAGCCGTTCACCTTTGCCAAACACAGACAGCAAGTGAGAGAGCGCACCAAAGTCGCACTAATTAATGACGCCTCAAGGCGCGTCTGAGTGAATGCCTCCTTAGGAGAAAGAGGGGGTAAGAAAACTGGTGAGGGAGAGCAATCACTACAGGTGGGTAGTGCCCCTGCTGCGATGCCGCGATAAGATGTCGTTAGTGGTAGAGGTGATTGTGGTGATGGCGGTGGTCGTAGTGGTGGCGGTTCTCATCATCCTGATGCACAAACTGATGGTCGTTCAGCCATGCGAGTAAGCACAATCTCAGACGAGGCTGGACACACAATTGAAGGGTGCCTCAGACGGCGGCGAGACAGTGCTGGTGGTGGTGGGAGAGATAGGCAAAGAACAATCGGTGCACTTCAGCCAGAGAGACGTTCACTATGTTCACCGAAAGAGTGTTGCCCTCAAGTGAAACTGCGCTCAGGCAAAAAACCAGAAGCAGTGTTTGAAGGTTGCAACTGACAAGTAGTTGCCAGCTACTTGCCAGCACTCAGTGAGTGACACTTGCTATTGATAGCTGCCAAGTCATTATTGGCTTTCCCTTTTTTACTCCTCGTTTTCTTTAGAGGTAACTAAAATTAAAGAAGAGAACACTCGAGGGACTCCAGGATAGCCATGGACACACTGCTGAATGAAAAGAAAAAGAAGAGAGAAGAAGGTCACTGAGCGGTGTTTTCCAAACATTGAAGACAACAGCTCACCAGCACAGCAGCACCAGCACAACACCAGCAATCACCTTCTGTGTCACGAGCACTTCGAGTGGATTGCCTCTTGAACAGTGTGGCAACACCAACATCGACAGTAGCCGTAGTTTCAATCAGCAGTGTCAGTCACAAGAGCTGTGAAGTACTAATTGCAAACAGTCGGTGACAACGTCTTCCCTCATTTCAGGCCACCAAGGCACGTACTCACACCACCTCAGCAGCTCCGGTTCAAATAAAGGACAGCTCTATCTTATATTGAACGCTGCATTCGCATTGATGGGGCAGTTTCAAAATGGGCTCATTCCACAGTGGAGAAAAAAAGAAAAGAAAGTTTTAAATGTACAGTTTCTAGACTGTTTATATCAGCGCGTCTGATAAACAAGCCAGTACATCCTAGCGATGCTTTGTCGCTATTTTCAATGGCATTTAAGGTATGCCACTGGTTTTAATTGCTGCTGCTGTTGCTGTCGTCAGTAATGACAGAGATGTCGATCTAAACGGAAAAAATGAACTTTACAACAATAGGTCGCCTAATGGTTGCATTAAAGAGTAAAATTGTGACATATTGCAATAGCAAACAAAAGAGGGTAGATCGTAGAACAAAACAATGAACAGGTATATATCGCATGTTTTGTAAAATAAAATAAAGAAAGAAGTAGTATTTATCATTATGAGGGTAATTTGACAACAAACAATATTTAATTGGCTCTTAAAATAATTCTGCAATGAAGTGGAAATTTTTGTGCTAGTAGCCAGTGGGCTGAAAGGTAAAATTAATCATTTTTACAAAATAGTTTTTAGCAGTAAAACAATAGAAAAAGAAAATTAAGTCATTTTTTACAAAAACTCTGTCAATGAAATTCAAATTTGCATTGCAAAAACAAGCAAATCTAATCAATGTCCTTCATTAGTCGATTATTAATGCAACACTAATCAGCAATCAAAGGCGATGCCCGCATAGATGAGAACCACCAAAAGTTGAGAAAAAAGAGCAGTCATTGAAGTGACGCAAAAGTGCCACTCATCAACGGCATGATCAGTACGTCAGTTACCCAAAAAACGGCGCCGCTATTTATTTCCATTCACTACCCTCATTACTTCTAAGATGACCCTCGAATAAGGTCAGACACTTACTTCAGCAATACTGTACATTTTAAATGACGTCATGCCGGATTAGCGTTGGCAGACAATGGCCACTCTGTGTTGACATTGTCGGTGTATGTTTATACTTCCCCTCCTCTATTGTCCCTCTGTCACTGTCAATACCAAACAGGTGGATCGCTTTTTGTCCGTGTCGCTTGACACGGAAATGGTGGGAGAAATGGTACTGATGATGATGGTGGTGGTGGTGATGGTAGTCGCCTCTGTACCATTTAATGTCTGCTTAGTCGTCTGTTCGTCAAATTGCTGATCAGTCGTTTGTCGTCGCAGTGGCAGTAGTTCCCTGCTTCTCTTTCTTTTTTGTCACTCACCCATCGACAGTGTCTTTCTGTCTGTCACTGTTTCTGTTTGTGTATAAAAGGCGCCGACATCAGTTGAATTGAGCTGTCATTTGGCTGTTCTTCTCTACACTCCTCTACACTTCTCCTGTTGATCATCTCTCTGTTTCAGTGTGTGTCTGCTGGCAATCGATGTAGAAACAGTCTGTTTGTGCACTACCACTGTATCACTACTTTTCAATAACCGTGTTTGTCCTTATCGACCAGCAGTTTTTATCAGCCTTTTCAGACTTTCTTCTGTCTCCTTCTCACCGAGTGCAATCAACACACTGCCGCCACCAGCAGTACTAAAACTAGGACACTTTGTGTCTGTGTGTGCTCGCTTGTGATCACCACAAACTAAGCTTTTTTGAATTTAAACTTTGTTTCCAAGTTTTTTTTTCTAATCTGCATTCATGTCAGAGAAAAAGCAACTACCACAACGACCATCACCAGAAGAATCTGACTCTAAAGAGCAAAGCCTGCCGCAAAGAGCACCTTCTACTCGCAGAAGCACCTCTCTCTGCACAACTCAATTTCAACGAATGATTCAGCAAATCAACTTATCGCCACGTGAGTTTTTGGTATTTCAAAGTGCTTTAAAGAGCAAGCGAGTCAAGTTGAACACTAAGCGCAGCAGTATTAGAACACAAATAGGCGACACTGTTCCTGAATCAGAGAACTTTCATTTGACAATAGTTGATGGCGCCAAAAGTCATAGTACTTTGTCTTTTTGTCGCGGTTGTTGCTGAAAAAACAAGGAAATACCTGCCATTGCTGCCGCCGCAATGTACACAGGCACTTTTGGAGGACAGTCCTCGAGGCCAGAAAACGAGTGAGCTTGAGAGAAATGCAGTAATGACGTCAGCAGTGGAGTACACAGCAATCACCGGTGAGAATCAAAAGAGAAAGATTGCCGATAAAGTGTCAATTTCACAACTGCTGACAGGAATTTTGCCCCTCAATCCCGTTATTTGTGCTTTGAAAAGGATGTTGAAAGGGAGCGTGTGCGGTCTGTGGAAAGGGTAACTCTCTGTGCTCCAGCGAGCACTCCACCAAACCGAATGCACACAGAGGCAGTGTTCAATTCAGTTACCATTCGATAGCGTAGTAATGTTGAGCAGTCAGAGTAAGTAGTAGTTGCAAAGTAGTAGAAGAGGCCGTACACTGGGGACCAGTAGAGCGCAGCAGTGGCAATGAGGAAAGAGGACAGCTGCTACTGTACCACTAGGCCATTGATGCGGCTGCACGCAGAAAGGTCAACCGTGCGTTTGCATCAATCAGCATGCACTATGCAATTAAAGACGCAAATCAGTCTATTGAAATTCTCCTCCCTAAATTCAGTTCCAGTCTTTACCACTGCTTTTAGGCACGGAAGTAGGCACTGGTGCCCTTGCCTACGGTTGCCCATAACACTAATTACCAGTAATGCCAGTATTTGGCAATGAGTCGAAATGGAAAACAGGTAGAATCAACTCTATTAGCAATGACATACAAAATGAATAACAGCAATTTCAAAGAGCAACTGTGCACTCATTTGTAAAAGCATATTTAATTAAGAAAATTAAGTGAAAAGAATTA
>JAALOO010001166.1_pt1 | contig 19210 bp, 13 predicted proteins | sample 7257641 | NCBI WGS metagenome assembly JAALOO01 (sample SAMN14085613, study PRJNA598686) | mite metagenome | biome: ENVO:01001000; feature: ENVO:01001002; material: ENVO:01001226; isolation source: single female mite from University of Michigan culture on fish food culture... ...
GGGTGAGCCGCTGGCCAAACTTTTACAAAATGTTAGCGGTGCATAGTTAAGGTAGAAGTGAGCGAAGCGAGCTCGACTGAGCCCTTGTTTAGACAAAAATAGAAAACAAACAGACAATGGTTGTCATTGTGATTGCTTAATCTATATCTATCTATCTCTTTATTTTTTACAATTTTTTTATTGTTACTGTTTTAGCAACATTATTATTTTTACTATTTGTAATATTATGAACAATGGCAAAATCAACGCCAGTGTTTTTGATGGTGATGGTTTAGGGAAACGAGGGAACGGTGGTGATGGTGGTGATGGTCAATGACAAATGGCAACAATTTTCCCCTTTCTCTTGTTTTTTTGGTTTTAATAACGACCAAACCAAAATAATAGCAAAAAGCAAAAATTGAAACTAACTGACCTCGTTGCTGCAAAAGTTATTTGATTTTTTTAGTGAGTAAAAAAGCTCTTGTTTTTAAACAAATGACCTATATTTTTTAACTTATTTTTTAATGTTAAGTTTAAAATCTGTTTTTTACTGTTCATAAGTACGCCCAATTTTTTTGTTTTTATCATGTTGCTGGTAAATCTGATCAAATTTTGAAAATTGTAAAACTTGCAACTAGATGATTAATCTTAAGTGTTTTTGTTTTTTTTGTTTTTGCTCCTGCTGGTGCAATTGGTTGACAGTTGCAAAAACATATAATGGTTTTTTCTTTTACCTCTTTTTAAAACGCTTTAAAACAGCCTAAACACATTTAAATTTTGTTGTTTTTTCTCTTCTCCAAATGATTAATCGAAGTAACCGGTAGAGAAACAAAGGACAAACGGTTTTGGCACTATAAAATTAAACAAATTTTTAACATTTTTAAATGCAGTTAAATAAAAACAAAAAAGTTTTGTTTTTACGTTTTAGAAAGTAACTGTTTATATCAAAACAAAACGATTGAGCAGCATCAGCAAAATCCGTTTTTTAGTGATCGGCTTGGTCAATGCACACTAATTCAATTAATGCTTGTTTTGTATTTTTTCAAGTTGTTCTAAAAAACAAATTGAAATTTTTTCAAGTTAACTCAACTGTACCAAAGTTTTTTAATAATGAAAAAAACAACTTGATTTGCAATTTAAATTTTATATGAATCAAATTTTTTAAAATTTTTTTATCTTTTTTATTATGATGGCAGAGGTGTTGATGACTAATGCATGGTGGTAAATAATAATGATGATATCACCACTACCACTACTAAAACCACCAAAATCATCATTATAGTGGTATTTGCAGAGCTACAATGTTTGAAAAAAGTTGAGAAAAAATTAACCGGAAAAAGGATAAAATTAGAAAAGGAAACTGAGAAAAACTGTTGTTATTCAGTTGTTGTTTTATTTCTTAAATCAGTGGCTGTTGTTTATTTTTATTTTAATTCTGCTGATTACCGATTTGCGGAAACACATTTTTTTGCGTTTTTATTTTATCAATCGCAAACTGACTGCCATAATGATTGTTTACATTTGCAGGCAGTAGTAATCGGTCAGTCAATAGAACCGTTGATGATGATGATGATGATCACCGGTTGGTCAGTTCACCAAAACACCGATGATTTCCGATCAGAAAGAAACAACAGCGACAACGACAAAAACAATTTTTGGTTATCAGCCCCTTGCACAGGGAAATTGAGCGAAAACGAGAGGAAATCAGTCACTAAACAACACAATCAGTCGTTTGAACATTACCGTCCTCTTAAATCAGTCAAGGCACACAACTAAAAAAGCAGTTGAAAAAGAGAAAAAAAATCACGCAAACTGTGGTGATTAGGCGACTTTTCCATTACGACCTCAAGCATTAGTGAGTAATAAAAATATAAGTAACTAAATGAAAAAGTTAACTGACAGTAAACCACCCAAACCATAAAAATTTTTTTTTATGAAAAAATATTTTTTTGAAAGAGCATTTAAATGTAAGATATTTGACCTTTAAACTTAATGTTAGTGGCCCCTGAATTTTGAAAAATCGGGACCCAAAGTTTCCGGTCAGTGTTAGTTTTGCATGCAAAAACGCCATAGACCAGGGGGTTCTATTTTAGGTTGACCAGCGGTGTTTACACCTATGAGCAGACGCACAGCTATTGACCAATAGGATTCGTGCTCGAGTTTTTGAATGCTCTTACCTAGCAGAATTTTATAAATGACCTAACCTCAATTGCTAGGCGGCCGAAGGCCGCCGAACTAACGAGTAAACTCCAGTTAAAGGAGTTTAGTGACTAACAAAACTCTAATTATAACTGCAAAAAACATTTGTAGAATTTTAATCATATAAGAGGGTTTCAGCTGATAAAGTTGCAAAATGGATGTTGAGCTAATAAAGTATAGTGTTTATCTGTTGTAGTCACTACAAGTGAAGTTATTGTTAAGTACTACATTTTGCATTTGTTACTCGTTAGTTCAGCGACATTCTACCGCTTTGCAGTTTGGGTTAAAGTTATGTGTTTTACCAAACTTCTCAACACAATTGGACTTTTAAATACAATCGGAGTTTGTTTGTTAGCTCGGCGGCTTTCGGCCGCCTCGCAATTGAGATTAGGTCATTTATAATATTCTGCTAGGAAGAGCATTCAAAAACGCGAGCACAAATCCTATTGGTCAATAGCCGTGCGTCTGCTCATAGGTGTAAACACCGCTGGTCAACCTAAAATAGAACCCCCTGGTCTATGGCGTTTTTGCATGCAAAACTAACACTGACCGAAAACTTTGGGTCCCGATTTGTCAAAATCCAGGGGCCACTAACATTAAGTTTAAAGGTCAAATATCTTACATTTAAATGCTCTTTCAAAAAAATATTTTTTCATAAAAAAAGATTTTCCACGGTTTGGGTGGTTTACTGTGAGATGGTAATTTGACTGCTCATTCTACAACAAACGACAGTGCAAAGTTTTTTTGTGGCTGGTCAGTGGGATTCAACTTCCATTCAAAACACTGTCGTCAGTAATGATCTTACATGATGGTAATCAGATGACACAAATATGAAAAAAAATTTGCACATTTTGCATAAAAAGGTTTTCAGTGCATGATGCTGTTAAATGTGCTCTATGAAATGCAAATCTGCATCTAAAATAACTGCAGTCAAAAATAAATAATCATTCCATTGTTGAGTAGTTTATTTTAGAGCAGTCTAGGAGTTAATGCTAAAACGCATCAAAGACATCAGAACTAATCACTGTTGTTGATAAAAAAATTTCCATAATTATCTTTTGATTGATTGCCATTTCAGTCAATGACTGTCAATAATTTCAATTTCTATTGCAGGCTTAAAAAGATAACGATTATCGTTTTCAAAAAATTTGTGTAAAATTAGTAAAAAATAAATAAAGGCCAAGTATCAAAAAAGATAGTCATCAAAAAGTTAAAATTATTGTTAGAGGCAGTCATTTAAGTTTAAAAATTTTAACAATTCTAAATAATAAATAACTACTTTTGATTTTTACCATAATTTTCCTGCTTAATTGAAAAAATTGTATTAAACAAATAAAAAACAAAAATAAATAGGCAAAGTTCAAATTAGAGTAATGAAATACAAAAAATAGGCGATTTGCTGCCATTTGACAAACAAATTAAATAACTTTTGTGCAAAATCTGTACTGTCAAATATATTTTTTATTTAATTTTGATTTATTTATCACTTTAAAATGTTTACCATCACTATTTGGGATATTAAAATTAATCAAACAACGTTTTTAAATTTTGATGCTAAATATTTTGTTAACAACAATGACATATAAAGATGTTAACAAATGTAAAATTCTATAACGTTTTTCACCAGAAAATGTTAGCAAAGTCGCACAACTGGAAAAACTGTTTAGTTTTTTTAGTTTTTTTTTAATTCAAACTTCATTCATTTTAATGTAAAAATTGTTTGTGTTTTAATTTTTTTTGCTGTTTGTATAGAAAACTTATTTTTTAACTTGTTTTTGTCTCACTTTATTTGATTGTCATTGGGCTGAGAAACTGTGCTTGGCGGGCATTGTCGTTTCGTTTAACTTTTGTCCTATTCTTTCTTCTTTCTCCATTGCTGACAGAATAAATTAAAATCTCATTTTTCAATTAGGAAATCAAGTTTGCAGTTTAACATTGGAAACGGAGACGGAGGGACACAAAGTCGTTTCTGTCTTTTTTTGGGAAGTGAAAAGTGTCTTTTTCATTTTAGTCAAAAAACAAACTGAAAAAAACGATGTCATCGTTGTTAAACGTGAAAAAAGTCCCTAAGTCAAAAAGGGGGAAAAAAGAATTTAACTATTCAACTAACTTTTTCAAATTTTGTTTTTTCTGGCATGAAAATGTAATGAAAAAAACTATTGCAGAGTAGTCTAAAGCTAAAAATGAAAAATGTTTGTCAAGAAGAAGAATGACGTTAAAAAAATGAACAAAAAAGAATCTGGAAAAAAATAAAGATGTTGCTTGTTTGTGTGTAAAAAATTGTGTGTCAAAATGCTCTCTTTTATTTTAATTTTTAAACAAAATGAATAAATGAAAGAATAGATGAATGAAAGAACCATAAGCAGTGTTAAGAATTTAAATATGATTATAAAAAGTTTAATGCAGAAAATTGCAAAATCAAAAAGATTTAAATGTTTAAATGCGTTTGCATGTTTCCCATGCTAATGCCAAACACTCTTTATGCGCTTTTTATTGCTGTTACCCTCTATTAAAAAAATGGGAAACACAACTCAATTTTCTATTTTTTATAACTCTCATCATGACACGATGATAATAGAGGTGTCATCAGTAGGCCACAACAGCAACGTGTAAAGTTTAAGCTGGAAGGCAACTTTCTAGGATCATAAAACAGCAATAAAAAATGTAAATTTTATTTTCAGTAGTGGCAATTTTTTATAAGTTACTTTTATCGTTACTGAATGGTTTTAAATAATAATTTGAAACATCATTTTCCCACACTATTAGTTTGCTTGCCTATAAAAAAAATTGAACCGATTGTAAACAAGATGCAAGTTTTTAGTGCTAATAAATACACAGGTGATTTTTATTACTCTTGAAATATATTTTTTATATGACAATCGGTCACAAAAGCAGCTTTTTAATGTTTGGCAAAATTGCCAATCACTTTTAAACTATTTGATGGATTGCGGGTTTTATTGTGCTAATAAAAAATAATTTTTGTAATGTTAAAACTTTGCAAAATTTTAGATAAACAATTTTAATTAGCAGTAATAAAAACTTGTTACAAAAAATTAGACATTTTTCATAGTTTGAAGCTTTTTCGTAAACAAAAATTTTATTTTTCATATTTTTTTTCATTTTGCATTACCTTCAATAAAAAATTTGAATTTGTTGTCTTTAAAAAAAACTATCGTGTGCTTATTATATGACAATTACTATTGTTTGTACTGTATTCTGGCCACCCCTTTTTTCTTTCAGTATCTTTTGCTTTTAATGTTGTTTTTTTCTTATCAATGGTTTACTAAGCACCAATTTGGCCAAACCTGACTTTTACGTTAACAAGACAAAAAAAGAAAAACTGAGAAAAAGGCAAGAAAGTGGTCCCAATCCTCTTAACCGATCAGCCATCTCTCTCATTTAACCCAACGTCGGTCAGCAGCAACTCAATTTTTTGTGCTGATTAAGCGAGATTGCAGCTTACAAGCGCCACACTGCTTTGAAAACAACAACAAAAGAATCAGTCTTCAGTTTTTAGCAGTGCAGCCGTTTTGCTTGTGGTCAGCACTGTGTCGCTCTCACAAGTTTCATGGCTAGTGAAATTAGGTGCTTGCGGTGGTAGAAGTGGAAGCAGCAACAATCAAATTGCCTTCAATTACCGTTTAACTCTTTTGCGGTTGCTGCTGCTGTTTTTGGCGGTAGTGCTTTTTCATTTACCAAAATTCACTTAGCTGGTCCATTTGACTGATTGGTTTACCAGTCAGTCTTTTGTTGTGTGTACTTTACAGTTAAAAAAAATTAACAAAAAAAGTCCAATGCAAACAACTACATTTGCAGTTGCATTGACAGTTTTTGTTTTTTGTATTGATGGTGGTCAAATGCGGCTCAATCGTTAAGTAAATTTTTGATTTAATGAGTTGTGATTAAAATAAATTTAAAATTTTTTTTATTTTTGTTTTAATTAATTTAAATAAAAATGGTTGGGTTTTAAATTTAAATAGATTTAATAAATAGTCAGTTAAATAAAAAATTACTCAAACAAATTTTTTTATCATAAAACGGATAAAACTAAAACAATAATAACAAAAACTAAAAAAATGAAAATAAAAAAACACTCTAGAAAACACCAGACTGCAACAGACTTTGCCATCTTCATTCTACTGTCTTGCTCATTTTTCCACTTCCACTTTTTTTCGTTTCATTTTAATCTGAGAATCGGCACTAATTTGCTAAAAGATAAAAAATTTGAGTTTTGGGGGCAATGGCAGTAGTAGTAAAGGAAGTAAATGATGATTAATTGAGAGCTGACGACGGCTGACGCCGGGCGCCACACACTGGTAACGGTTTGAGAAAGAAAGAAAGAAAATGAATCCCTTTCTCAAGTGCAAACTGAAAAAACGGATGCGGCTGCCGCTGTTTCTGCTTCTGCTGCTGCTGTTGCTAATCAAATTAGATCACTGGCGACAGCGGCAAAAGCAGTTTTGAAATGATGTAGCCTACTTAGTTTTTGTCTTTTCTACTTTCTCTTAGTGTTTATTATTCATTGTCAATTAGAATACTTGTTTCTTTTTTCCTCCTTTTTTAACATTTTTTTCTCTTTTTTTCCTTTTGTGTTTAAATGTATAATGCAGGCGATAAATCATTACAATTAAAACTCGCTTTCTTTATATTTTCTTATTTTGTCTTTTTAAAACTCAATTATTTAAACAATTTGAAAGTTGGAAAAATGTTTTGCCTTGTTTTTAGAGTCAAAATTAAGCTTTACGTTAATATTCTGAATGTTACAAAAAATAAAAAAGTTAACTTTATAAATTCAATAAATTGTGCAAATGAGAAAGGCTCAGTACGACCAGTATGATTCATCTGAGAAGCTACGATCCATGTTCTTCTTTGGCGGGTCAGTTTTGGAAGAAGATGGAAGAAAACTGGCCGGTGGTGGTGGTAGTGGCAGTGGGGATGACTGAACAGCCCCCACAAAAGGGTTTCCCACCGATTTGGCTGAGGAACTGCCCTTACCAGCACCACCATCACCATCATCAGGGTCGCCGGTAACCTGAAAACCAAAATTGACCTGAGCGCCACTACCAGCAGAGTGTGCAGCTGCCTGTGCGTAAGTTTGAGCAGGCAGTGGGCTGCTCTGGGCGGAGGAGAAAGTTTCCGAAGCGGCGAAGTACATTTCCGACTTGTTTGAAAGGTGATCAGGAGAACGGGCATCAGCAAAGCTGTTTGCTTCCATGAGGACTGCCTTAGCATCTTCAGCAGGACGGTGAAAGATGTTAACGTTGGCGTAAACATGCTCATCCACTTCATAGACAGCAGGATCAGCAGCAAAATCAGCAGTCGAATTGCCAAACTCAACTGAAGAAGTTGCCGGAAAAGGAACATCCACTTCCTCCGCAACGTCTTCCCATTCTTTGGTTGCTGTTGTTGGCTGAGACGGCGGCTGCGGAAACGGAAGTTCGATTATGGTGCCGTGAATGTTTTCAGCGTCATCCCTGACCTGCCAGGCCACCTTTGTACCGCTTTGAAGCATAACCGTTTGGGTGTAAGTTTGTTCAGCATCTGGAACAGTGGCAGTTCTGGGCGGCAACAGCGGAACTGGAGAGAAAGTTGTTGAGGGCGAGGGTGAGAAATGAGACGAGGGTGAAGGCGAAGGCAAAAGCAAAGGCGCACGCTGGCGACGGTCGACGCTGGTGCTGACAAATGAAACTTTTGGAGCAGTGTCAGCTGGAAGACTGCTTTTTGGAAAAAGGCCTAGGTTTGAGGAGGTGGTTGCAGGTTTGGGCATTAGCTTCGGCTTTGCAGACAAATAGGGCACTTGTTCTGGTTTGACAGTTTCTACCACCACATTCTCAACTGAAGGAGCCTCCGCCTCAACTTGAGTTTTTGCAGAAAACTCACTCACTTGACTTGTCTGAGTAACCATCTGCTGCAGTGGAATGCTCTCTTTGTTCTCTTTACCATCTTCCTCTTCCTCTTCTTCATCCTCCTCCTCCTCCTCCTCCAGCCCAGCCCCTTTCGTTAATTTTTTAGATGAAGATGAAAATAAGGAGCTGTAGTCCCCGCTGACGACGATAAAGACGGCCGCCAGGATGATTGCCAGAATGTGAGCGGCCAACAGGTAGCTTAGCCCTGCATCAAGTGGATAGAAGAAAACCTCGAGCATTCGCTTTCGACAGCCTAACTGCGGGTAGAGGGAGCGGTTTGCCCAGCAGGTTTCACTCAGCAGCAGCGACCAGTCCACGTTGTTGCTGGCGATGGTCTTTCGGTCGACGCGGGCGCAGCAGCTGATCGGCAGGATGCTGTCCACGAGCGGTCGACCACTCGGCTCCAGGTAGTCCTCGACGCCCTTCTCCAGACCGCAGCATCCGAGAGCAAACTGAATGGACTGCAACGACTGAAGGGAGTGATTGAAACGGCCGTCCTGGAGGATGGGCGAGCCGTCGAAGCTGGAGGCGACGCCCGAGGTGAGCTTCTTCAGCACCGAAAGGCGACTTTTTGCCTCCATCACCAGCGTCTCAAAGTGGATGAGGGCTGGTCTGAACTTCCGGGCCAGGTCATCGGAGGCCACCGCCTGCTGGTCCCGGGCGACCACCAGCAGGCTGACGCCGGTGAGGATAGCCGTGAGGAGGTAGGCGATGAGAAGGGTGATGGCCACCAGTTGGGTGGTGTTCAGTGTGCAGCAGCAACCACCACCACCTTGCTCATCCTTATCACCTGACCCTCTGTTCGGGAGTTTCAAATTAGTCAGTTTAGGTGAGGGTTTTCGGTGAAGGAGGATTGTGGCAAAGACGAGGGTGATAAGGGTGACGAAGAGGATGATGGCTCCGAGGCCGCCGTAGACGGCGCAGTGTGAGGGCAGGCGGTAGAGGATGTCCCAGATCCAGGCGTGGGTCGTGCAGAGGGTGATTTGGTCGATGGCAAGGAGGAGAAGTAGTAGAGCGGGTAGCAGCAGAAATAGCAGAACGGCGCAAGGGCTGGGCCCTGCAGCAACTGCTAGCGCTGGCTTAGAAGGCATTTTGACTTTGGGTAGTTGGACAGAGTTTTGTGTAGAATTTAAAAAAAAGATGATTTAGTTTAATCTAAAAACAATGTTATTTATAGCGTGCGGAAGTGAAGGCAAATTGATGTAGATTTTTGTTGATGCTGATGATGATAATGTTTTGAACACTTTTTTCTGTGTGTTTCCTAATAAGTACATTTGAGTAGCTGGCAAACAATGTGAACTGATGCACATTCTTGAGCAGATAAATGCTTGTGATTTTTTAATCATTTCGGCATTCAAACAATTTGACAAAACTGGCTAAACTGTATGATGACTGGGTATTTAAAAAATTCGGGTTAATCATCACTTAAAGTTGTGGCCAACTGACAAAAAAAAGTTTAAAATGTTTTTTTATTATTTACAAAAAAATCGCAAACACTTAAAAAAGTTAGTTTAAATTTACACTTTAACTTTCCAAAAAAGGTACCCACCAATTAAAGTAAAAAAGACAGTCAGAATGTGCAACAAAAAAAGCTGTTTTAGCCATCGAAAAAGCGGTTTAAAGTAGAAGTGCTCAAGGCGTGCCAGGCAGTTGCCGCCCTCTCGGCGTCGACTTTTGGGCACATCAGAAATTTCACAAAAGGCAAATATTCCCTTAGGTAAAAACTCATCCCATAAAAAGTTGTTTTCATTCTCAATGTGTGCAAAAGTGGAGGTGCTAGCGTACCAGTGGGAGTAGAAGCGAGACTCATTCAGCAGATGGTTTCCTTGATCGTCAAGAACAACGAACTTATCAGCTTTATCAGCAGCAGCTGGGGAGCTAATTTTTGGCTGCGGCGGCGGTGGTGGTTCATCTCTGATCAGCGGTGCACAGCAACTGAAGGGAACTAGGAAGGACTGAGAACTTGGTCGCCAATCTTCAATGTCATAACTGAAAGCACCTTTCTGCAGCCCACAACAACGGAGAGCAGTTTGCACTTTTTGCACTTTTATCAACGATTTCTGATAAAGCTCTTCCATGTAGCTACTTTTTCGTTGATGGTAGTTTCTATTAAATGCGGCAATGCCTGCTTTCATTTCTTCTTCCAGAGTGGCCATCGCCACTGATCGCTGCCATTTGACCGCCCCAAACAGACAAAAGCCGGTGAAAAGGGTGTTGATAAACAGGTGAATGATAAGGACAGCGGCAAAGGTGCTGGAAATGGGCGGCGGCAGACGGGAGTAGTAGTAGCTGTCAAAGCTTGATAAGGTAGTCTTCCGTCGAAGTCGAAGCAGTCGCTGAAAGTAGAGCGTTCGGTTGATCCAGCTTATCAGCAGAAAAAGGAGCCAAAAGATGTTCAGCGTAGTGATGGAAAGACCGAGACTAAGATAGATGGTCAGCCAAATGCTGGGCAAATCGTAGAGGACGTGCCAGATCCAGGCGCGACCAAAAGGGCCATTAACTGAATCAGAAGCCTGGCGAATGCTGTTGGTCATGCAGTAGCAGGAAACGTAGGTGATAATGACGGCGATAAGGAGGTTTTTAAAGTAGTTTAGGTGCATTGCTTTTTTGGTTTGTTTTGCTTGTTTTTTGAGGTTAATTAAGAAGTTGAGCTATATGAGCAAACTGTGTGGCAAACAACAACAACAACAAACACTTAACCTTAAAATCAATTTAATTTTTTTTTCACTTTTTAACTTTTTGTTTAGTATGAAAATACCACAAAGTATTCAAATGTTTAAAGTATTAGAAAGTGTAACTGTAGCATTTTTGATGAAAAAACAAAAAAAGTTTGTATTTAGTAACTATGACAATAGCTTTTTCTTTTTTCTTTTACTCTTTTTCTTTCTTTCTCATTCTCTTTTTGAAAAGGGAAATGTACGAACAGTGAACGGTGATACGCTTAAAGCCGACCAGGCGACAGTACAGCTCAGCCAGAAAGTGATCGTTGTGTAAAAGAGTAGCACGCCTGCCCCCGCGGCAGGAGGTCCAGGTTCAATTCCTGGTGATCACCCTGACATGATCATGCCTTTTATTTTTGTTTGTTTTTTTTAATTTTAAGATAATTTAGCAAAAAAGTTGTGATTTTGTGTAATTAGCAATATTATTGACAATTTTTAAAACTATTAAAAAATATTTTTATTGTTTGTGACCAATGTAAATAAACTCATTTTTTGAAAGTGACATGTTTTAGTTTGTACTAATTTACCAGTACCAGTTTCTAACATCAAACGGACCACTTTTTTAAGCTGCTTTTCACTTTGCCCTTAAAAAATGATCAGATTAACAGTATCCACCAAAGTACTTTTTTGAACAACTGTGCAGCTGTACTGCAGACAGAACAAATTTTGTAGCACACTGCCAAAACAGTAAACATCCTGCAAAAACAGAGGCTGCCAGAAAAAGGCGAATCATCAACATGCCATTGCCAGTAGTCAGTTTTTCGCAGTCTAGAAACAATAACAACAACACCGGCAATGACAAGTGTCAACTGAGTCAGTACTTGAGCAAACAAGTGCAAATGTGTATCTTTCCACTTCTAAACAGGCAACTGCATTTCATCTTGTATGTTGTTGTCTGCCTAGGCAGTTTTTGCCGATGGCAACTAAAAAAGTTTGACAAAAACTGTCGAAACTGAAATAACTTTTATCTGCATCCAAACTTGGCTATCATTATCGTTAACCAGCTTAACTTTTTTAGCTACTAACCACTACTGCAACCCTTTGTTTTTGATCAAAACATTTAACGCTCACCACTTTTTAAAGTTGTGACAACACTTGATTGGGCAGAGGAAATGGTTAGCAAAACAATTTCTAATACTGTTACCATTTGGCAGAGAAAAAGTATTTGAAGTGCGAGAGAGTCACAAAAATGGAAGAGGCGATCAGAAGAGTGATCAGCGTCAATCATTTATCGTCTGAACGGCAAACGATTCAGTCTATCTCTCGTTTTATCCTCGTTTTAACTGTTTGATACTTGTCTTCAATCTTGTTTTAAGTTGTTTTTAACACATTTGTCTTTGCAACCATGTCCTCTTTTAACTGGTTGGCCATTCTCTTTTTCGTCTTCACAGTGGGACTGAGCCTTTGCTCCTCTGTTGAAAGCTCACCCGAAGAAGGTGCCTACGTTTTCCCACCCATTCTACCTAAACAAGATGTTGGTTTTGAGTATGAAGTAGGAGCACCAGTTGTGCATGTTGCTGCTGTGGTGGACTACACCAACTGTGGTGAGTAGTGTGAAATCTGCGTGTTGATCATTTCACAAAACAGCAAAAACTTGTTACAATTTACCAATTTTTAGGAGATTGCTCTGACCAGGTCAAGTACCGAACCAGCTCAGGAGACTCTGTCAACGATGATTATGAGGCTCAAAAAGATCAAGATGGCTACCCTGATGAGCTAAAAAGCGGCCAAGTTTTTCCCGAAGAAAAGGAAGAGGAAGAGGAGATATCGGTCACCCAGCAAACAATCCCGCTAATCAACACGGTAGTTCTGGTATCAGAAAATCGTCCCAAAATTTTAAGCCCCGAAGAAGTGGACCTGCTGGAACGAAAGGAGGCGCTCACCGCTCAGATCGCCGAGCTGCAGGTGAAGGTGGCCCACACTGTGGACCGCATTCGCGAGGAGATGGGCATTCGCGTTTTCCTCGGCATGATCAAGTCGAACATGAGCGACGCCGAGGCGCGCGTCACCTCCGCCAGCTGGCTCAAGCTGAAGAACTCGGTGGTGACTGAGGATCTTCAGCTGCTGCTCGACGCCGCCTACGACCTGGTGATCATGGGCGTCGCTCGGTCGGCGGTCTTCCAGACACTGCAGCGAATGAAGGAGGCAGAGGTGTGGACTGTGGTCAGCTCGACGCTCTTCTGGCTGCAGTATCTGGTCAGTCTGGTTGTGGCCGGCTTTGTCGGGGCGCTCTGTGCTGATCGTCGCCGGGCTCGAGTTCTTTTTCAACGATTGGCTGCTGTTTCCACTAAGGATTCCTTTTTGCCGCCGCCCCCGCCCATTTACACGCCCGCCGCTGTGGTTGTCCGCTCTTGCGAGGGAAAGGATAATATCGCTTTTGATGTTTAAGCGGTTGTGATTTGTATTTTTAATTTGTTTTTAAACAACTTTTCAAGTTTGCAAGTTTGCTAGTTGAATTATTTTTGTGTTTGCAATTGTTGGCAACCATGTTTTATTGTTTTACTATTTTGTCCTTTACAATTTTCTTTTAATTCACAAACACCATAGTTTTAGTTGATCACTTTAATTTTTACTTTTTGTTTAATTTATAAAAGCACACTACAGCAGCATTATTTGTAGTATTAATTTGCAATAAAGTTTATTTTATAAAAAGTTACTTTACGTTTAAACTTGTCATTGAGCACTTAATTAGCGTTTAAACAAAAAAAATCTTAAACATTATTGTGCAAGTTAGCCAAAAACACTTGTTGCTTTTAACAATCCATTGCATGTTTAGGTTGGTTTTGGCGGGCAGTTTTGTCAGAGTTATCACTGCGTCATTAAAACTTTAATTTAATTAAACAAAAAGAAAAAGAACAGCATGTTTATGTTATTGACAAATAATTGAAAAGTGTGCTCAAAAGCTCAGAGGCCAGCATCTTCATCGTCACCATTTCCAGCACTACCACCACCGGTTTCCTTATCATCTAAAACTAGTCCAAAAATGAAACCTGTTAAAATGGCCAACAGGACGAGTTGCAACGGAAGGAGGATGCTCAGGTACGAGGTGACGGGGCGTAGGTAGGCGGCGGTGAGCCGATCCTGGCAGCCCACATCTCGCTCCTTTGGCACCTGCCAGCGGCTGCAGTTGGCCAGTGGATTCTCCACCAGCCACCTAATCCACTGACGCTCTCGAGCCTGGTAGGCTTCCACCTCTGTCGGGTTCGCCTTGGGCCCCGGAGGAGGATCTAGACGGCCGCAGCAGCTGGCGGGAACGATTTCCGGGTAGTGCACTGGTATCGGTGGTGTGGCGTCGGTAGTTGTGCTGGTGGTGCTGGTACTGATCTCACTGCCATCAGTTGCAGGAGTAGAGCTCTCCACCGCCACTTTTCTCTCTTCTGAATCGGAAATCAGGTAATGATCATGCCCATCAAAGTCGATGACCCCCCTTGTCAGTCCGCAGCACTGGTGCGTCGCCTGCAGTCGTTGCAGCTGTGCCATCAGCCGAACCGTCACCACCTGGTGGTCCGTGATCTGCTCCCCCTTATCAAGTGGCTCCCCTCGAGTGCGCCGGTCAGCCCGTTCAAAGGAGTAGTGCTTCAGGACGACGGCAAAGTGCTCTCGGTAGATGTTCTCTCCGACAACCGTCTGCTCCGGAATGACCACCAGCAGGCTGACCAGAGAAAGCGCCATCGCACTGGTTAGCAGCACGGCAATGAAAACTTGAAAGACCACAAGAAAACTAAAGAAGAATTTTAAGCGTTGTGCTGAAAAACAACACAGGCAACTGAAAAGTAACACTCCACAAGAGGTGCTCAACAGGTAGTTGCTGGTGAGGAAGGTGATGAAGAGGACGGCTGAGGCGATGCTCATCCACGCGACGATGCTGAACTGGCCCGTTGATAAGGGTGAGAAGAAGGAGTCTTGTACGGTGGCTTGCTGAGCTGTTGGTGGTGCTGGTGGTGGTGGCGGTGGTTCGGGTGTTGCATGTTGTGATGATTGACTTTGACCTGGGTGTTGTCCACCTGAGGGTGGCCAGTACTCGGTGTAGGCGAGGGGCCAGTGGGCGGTGGGTTTAGTACTGTCCAGACAGTAGTTTTTCAGGCCATTAGAGTAGTACAACAGTAGAGAAGAGACCACCAGTGAGGCAAAAGTGGTGCCAAAAATTGTATTGTTGAAAAGTTTAAACATCATTTGTTGCTGCTGTTGCTGCTTGTGAAAGCATGTGAAAGTGGTGAGCAACTTTGTGAATATAAATAGTCGTTGGAAATTGGCTGCTTTTGTATGATTTTCAAAAGTGTACTTGCAATTGTGTTACTAGCTTTATTTTAAAATGTAAAAATGAATGGAATTGCAATCAAGTGACTAGGCATTTAGCTATGCATTTTGCTGTACTCGAATTGCTGAAATGATAAAAAATGCCTGAACTCAAATGACTAAAACAATGTTAGCAATTTTATTTGTTTGACAACTGTCATTTTGCCTTTAACCGTTTACTAAATTCTAAAGCGGTTATTGACGCTAATAAGGCGGTTTTGTCAAAAAAAATAACTGAGTTTTAATTTTGTATGAGCAAACAATGAAAAATGTACAAAAACTATTAAATTGCTCTGTTAGTAATCATTGTCATCATTACATTTATATGCTCCTTCCCTTTAAACCTAGCCCGAAAGTGATGACCGCCAAAAGGGCCGCTAAGATGAGTTGCAGCGGAAGAAGAGTGATTAAATACGAGGTGACGGGACGTAGGTAGGCGGCGGTGAGCCGATCCTTGCAGCCAACATTTCGCTCTTTGGGCACTTGATAGCGACTGCAGTTTGCTAACGGGTTCTCTACCAGCCACTCAATCCACTGTTCCTCTCTGGCCTGGTAAGCTTTCACCTTCTTGGAGCTTGCCTTAGGCCCCGGTTTAGGATCCAAACGGCCGCAGCAGCTGGCAGGAACGATTTCCGGGTAGTGCACTGGCGGTGGTGGTGGTGGTGGTGGTGGTGGTTGCTGTGTTTCAGTGGTCAGAGGGGTGAAGGTGGTGTTGGTGGTGTCAGTGGCGCTGGCATTGTTAGCGGTACTGTTCCCATTACCATTGACAGCAGTAGAAGGGTTTATCACCACCCCGTTCCCCTGATCATGACCGAAAACCAGGTTGGCAGCAGCCGGGACATTGTACTGGTAATCACCTCCATCAAAGTCGACGACGCCTCTCTCCAGTCCGCAGCACTCGTGCGTCGCCTGCAGTCGTTGCAGTTGCGCCATCAGCCGAACCGTGACGTCAGCCAGCCACTGATCTGAAAGGCTGCTTTGATAGTTCTGAGAGTGACCAAGCTCACCTCGAACCGCTCGATCAGCCATCTGGAATGAGTAGTGCTTCAAGACGATGGTAAAGTGCTCACGGTAGATCATCTCTCCGGCGGCCTTCTGCTCCGGAATCACCACCAGCAGATTGGCTAGCGCCAGTGTCGCCGCACTGGTTAGCAGCACGGCAATGGAGGCCACCTGAAGGTCAATGAAGAAGCGTTTGCAGCGCTTGGCAAAAGGCTCCGCGTCCCACTGAGCACCTTTCCCAGTTTCAATCTTCTCCATTGTACAGGCGATGGCCACCAGGAAGGGGTAGATCAGACAGCAGAATGCGGTCTCGCCAAATGAGGTGCTCAACAGGTAGTTGCTGGAGAGGAGGGTAATGAAAAGAATCGCTGAGGCGATGCTCATCCACGCGACGATGTTGTACTGGGCCGTTGATAAGGGCAACGAGTCTTGTACGATGGCTTGAGCTAGGTTTAGTTTACTTGAAGGCCATAACTCGGTGTAGGCCAGTGGCCAGTGAGCGGTGGATTTAGTGTTGTCTAAACAGTAATTTTTTAGGTCAATAGAGTAGTACAGCAGTAGAAAGGAGGATATCAAAGAGGCGGCAATGACGCCGACAATGGCTGCTTTCTTGTTGAATTTGGGCATATTGTTTGAGAAGATGTGGAGGTGTTGGAAATTATATTTTTTTTGCAAACGATTTTGTAAAAATTGTCATTTAAAACTGCTGTATTTGTATGTCGTAAAAACTTTTTTTGTTTTGCTATTCGAAAGGATAATTGATTGTGAAATAGACAAAATTATTAAAATAGTAATCCAGTTGATCTGACTAAAAAATTTTGTCATGATCACATTGTTGAAATTGCAAACATCCGGAACTCAAACGACTAAATCAAACAATTTTTTATTAAATTCCATTGTGATTACTGCTTAACTCATTTAAGTTGTTTAAAAACAAATTATATATTTTTGATTATTTTAGGGATATTTTCTATCACCTTTTCTGTGACTGTGCATTGAGTAAGTAAATAGATAAAGATTCAGTAGACAAACAAGCAAACATATTTTTAAACTAGTTAAGAACAACAACTAGAGTGCAGAACAAGCTAAATTGAAGTGTAAAACAAAACATGACTCTACCCACACACACACACACACACACAGCAAACTTTAGTAAAAGATGGAAAAGAAACGCAGGCTGCAGGCCAGGGCGAAGCACTGACACACCAGCGCTCCCATTAGATAGTAGACGACTGAATTGAAGAAGAGGTTAGTCAGCGCTTGACGACAGCCGAGCTTCGCCTTCTTCAGCGGAATCATCGCCACCGGGCAGAGCGCCTTGGAGCGATTGACATTGGCGAACCAGTCAAAGCCGGTGCTGCTGCCGGTGGCCATGACCATCTTTCCGTTGCCCATGCAGCAACTGGCCGGCACCCAGGCCTGGCCCTGCACGTCAATCAGGTTTTGACCATCTCGGGCGTGGTAGTCAGTGTAGTTGTTCAGGCCACAGCAGCCCAGCGTCATCTGAATCAGCTGCAGTGAGGCGGCCATCTTCACCATCTGATCATCCGGCTCCAGCTCCTCGTCTTCAACTACCTCCGCTTTAGGCAGCCCTTGCCCAAAAAGCGCCACGTACTTGACCTGGTCAATGGAGAAGCCGTCCAGAACATCGCTGGCAAAGTACTCCACCGTCAGCATCTCGGACGCCTGCTGACTGCAGACGGCGATCACCGGGAAACTGATCAGATTGAAGAGCAGCGGCGTCAGCTGCACTAGAGCCAGCGCCTTGAAGACGACCGACTTTCGCTGGTAAAAGTGGTCCGTATCGTCGCAGCAGAGGCTGAAGCAGCGGGCGCAGCTGCAGCAGCTCCGGCTGCGAGTGTCCTTGCGAATGTACGACACGTAGTAGTGCTCGTAGAAGGCGCGAAAAGAACCAAAGATGAACAGGGTGAGCAGCTGAAAGACGCCCAACAGCGACAGACAGAAGAGGATCGGGCCCTGGACGTTGGAGAGGAGGTACACTGCATACGACTGACCGGGTCCTTTAACACCGGCGCTATCAGTGCTGCCAATAAGGGCAGACGGCCAGAGGGTGTAGACGTGGGCGAAGCAGATGGCCACCAGTGCCAAAGCGGCAGCCAACAGCAGCAGCGTGATAAGGGCGGTGGGGTTCATAGTTGATGTTGTTCTTGCTGTTATTGTTGTTGTCGGTAACAGACAATGTGGTCCGGAACAGTAAATAGTGGTATTTAGCTCAAATACGATAGTGTTTTCTGTTCAATTAGCATTGAGAGTTAGATAATAGAACAAATTTCAGTTGTTTTTTGGGCTTACATAAACTGAATTTTTGTCGTGTTAGTCAGTGTGTCTGTCTACTTTGCTCAGCGCTTACCAACGTCAATGTGCGCAAAGCTGAAAGAAATTTCTTTACATTTACAAAGCCCTTTGACAAGCTCGATTTTTAGTTTTAAATTTTTTTTTCAATGTTAACTTGGTCATGAAATGGTAGTAGTTTTGAGAAAAAACTTTACATTAGAACTGTAATTTCAATTTTAGTTTTAAAAAGTGAAAGTAAAGATCTACCGGCAAAATACAGTACAGTACAGTTATGTGCTACTGGTAAAAACCGTTGCCGGAAAAAACGAGAACAACAGCAACAGAAAAAGACTGTGTGTTATTACATGACAAACAGAAAAATTGAATTAGCGTCTTGGAAACTGAGAAAACAGTTTGAAAATAGTAAAAACAAAGCAAAATAAAAGTGAAGGTTGCCAAACTTGGAACTTTTTGAAAAAAAGCAAAAATTGCCTAGTGTATTTTATTTACAGAATTGTTTTGTTTCAACTATTGCTTTGTTTTTGGTGGTTGTTGTGGTTTTAATTTAATAAACTACAACAGCACCAAAAAAGAAGAAGAGAGAAAAAGGTGTAAAAAGGAAAACAAGTAAATTGGAAAATATTCTTTTGCCAATGCCTCCTCTGTCACCTGGTAAATGATAAATTTGTTTTTGTTTTCGGCAACAAAAGCAAACATGTGTGTATGAAAAGTGTGAATTAGCGGATGTTGCGGAACATCACTGACAAGGTAACGTTCACTTTTGTAGGACCGGGTTTAAAAAGTTTATAATTG
>JAALOO010001167.1_pt1 | contig 19207 bp, 10 predicted proteins | sample 7257641 | NCBI WGS metagenome assembly JAALOO01 (sample SAMN14085613, study PRJNA598686) | mite metagenome | biome: ENVO:01001000; feature: ENVO:01001002; material: ENVO:01001226; isolation source: single female mite from University of Michigan culture on fish food culture... ...
GTACTCTCTCTCTCTCTCTCTCTCTCTCTCTCTCTCTCTCTCTCTCTCTCTCTCCTTCTCTCTCTCTCTCTCTCTCTCTCTCTCTCTCTCTCTCTCTCTCTCTCTCTCCTTGCCCGGGTTGTCGCTGCTCTTTGAGAAAACCTCATTCACATTGGCCGTGTTTTGCCGGCACCGACATTTGGCGCTCGCACACACTCGCTAATAGGAGGCAAAATCGAACCAAATTAAATTTAAATTGTGCATGACGTTAACGTTGACTTAACCCGATGATTTATCTGCAGTGACGACAATGCCCACAAAATGAAAAGACTGCGCTGCCACTGCCTTCAGTCAGCGACAATTTTCCATCCGTCCGTCCGTCCGTTTGTCAGTCAGTCAAACTGAGAGTTGAGATTGAGTCACCCAAAGAGAGATAGAGAACAGAGTGATGCTGCGAATGAATTCAATTGCTCAAATTGAAATTGAGATGCAATCAAAAAAGAGAGTGGAATTGTGGCAGAGCCATTGATGACGGCGACGACGATCAATGGCGTCAGTGCGGAAAACTTACAAATGCACACATACCGTCGTGAGAAATAGGAAATGTAAAGAAGGAAAAAGATAGAAAATGCTGCTTGCTGTTCCTGTTGGCAGAAACACTTGTTTGCAGTGCATTTTCCTGCCGACAGACAATTAGGAAGTGGCACTGCTGCCGGTGAAGGCATTTGCTGACAAATGGAGCATGCACAACTGCGGTGAATTGAACAGTGCTTTCTGTCAATTGTTAGTCTTTCTTTCACCCCTTTTTCCCATTTACTTTGTCCGAAAATGTTCATAACTATTTTGATAAGCAGACAATTTTGTGCACTGCAATCATCAAGTGCTGACCGGTGGCCGGTGTGATTGGTAAATGGGCAAAAGATTTTTTTTGCTTGCCGCTGCATTGAGCGCTAATTCTAAATGATTGGCTTATGCCTGTTTGATGTGTGTTGTTTCCGCTTATTATAGTGGGGCCACTGTAGCAACAGTACTGGTGATGATTAAAGCTTCAGGATCTAAAGAGTGCGGAGATTGAATTACAGTCTCGTTGCCGTGGAGGTAGAAGTAGACATCCTCAAGATGCGCTAGTAGGCTTAAACAGTAGAGAACACGGGAGAGGAAACTTAACTTGGTGAAATGTGCCACTTTTGTGTGCTGTGCAAGTGATCCCTCCGACCGGACGTTTGCTGTTGGTGCAACAGCAGCAGACAGCAGCAGCCAGAGTGACAGCCTACAAAAAGTAGGCATCAACAAGAACGGTAATGAAGGGAGGCAATGTGGAAAGCAGTGAACGGCAGCCAACTTGCAGTTTTAGTACAAAACACACACACACATACACTCTTCTCAAGCAGCAGTAAATCCAGCAAAGCTGTGAGGCACCAAATTTGCTAAATTTAATGAAGCAATTCACATTAGAAAATCTCATATTACGTTGCCTGCTGCTCCTTTCGACATTCCTTCCTCTAGCATCAACAGCAGCCTGTCTGGCTGTCTGGCCTGGTTTGTGCTGGGTGGTGGTTGGCGGGTACGAGGCTTCAGTTTGCAATGCCAGCTAACTGGTAATGACTACGCAGAAGAAGAGGATAGAAATGAAATCCACAGTAATGAAGATTAATTGAAGGGCGCTCGGAGATGAGACGAGACAAGTCAGACACTGCCGTAATAAGTAGGACACCCAGCGTCAGCTAGCTGTTTTCCTCTCTGGGCAGATACTACTTTCCGGCAGCAGCAGCCTACGCTCATGCTGGGGCCCTGCGAAAAAGCAGCTGAAATCTGATCGAGTCATACTGCCAAAACTGACGGGTAGTCTGCACTGCTGCTGCTTTTGGCAGCACCTATGACGACGATCGCTCGTCAAAGCTGTTTACCAAGCTCACAAACATACACACACACTCACTTCCCATCACTTTCAATTACTAAATTGAAATTGCATCAGAGACTCGAAGGAACTGCTAGCACTGCTGGCACTTTTTCTCTTTTTTGCCTATCTCTGTTTTTTCCTGTGTTTGTGTACTTACTGTCAGACAGGTACAAATGATAAACACAGGCGGTCGGTGTTCCTCTTCCGCTTTTTCTCTCTTTCACTCCCTTCCCTTCCTCTTCTTTTTTTCCTTTTTTCTGTGACGGTAAATCGATTGCCGAGAAGTGAAGCTGCAAAACTGCGACGACAAAAAATACCGTTTTGTGCGCTAAACACGGGCACCGCCGATTAAGCTAGTAGTACTTCTAGTAGTAGGGCAAATCAGTGAAAGTGAAAAAGTGGGTAGTGCAAATTGACTTACCAACACCACCGAAAGCAAAGTGAGCAAGAAAGCGCCAGCAGGAACAAACTTGTGGTATTAGTCCGGGGAGATTAGTCCTCTCTTTCTTTTGCACCGACAAACCGTCTTTCTTTTGCTTTAGTGCACCTTGTTGTTCCCTTTCTCTCGCTTTTTGCATGTTTCAATCAGCACAATAGACAATTGGCTTTTCTCTGCCTTGCTTTGCTTTGCTTTGCTTTTCTCCTTTTCTCTCGCTCTTTTTGCCTTTGGCGGCTTCAGCCTGACTCCCAGCACCAAGCTCTCAGGTTTTGTTGTCAATCGATTAATCGATTTGTATTCAGTTTTTGGGAATTCAGTTCTTTTTCTGGCTAACTGATAAAGTGGCTTTGGTGGCAGCAGCAGCAGCAGTTAGTTCCTAGTGAACGAATGTGAAATGAACATCAGCCTTATCACCGTCGTGTTGTGCTAATCTTGAGCCCCTGACTAGCTTCCATCAACGTTCATTGTGCATCCCTGCTTTCCATCCTTCCACTGACTATCACCCTGACCTGTCACTAGTGCTACAGCTAACTCTGATGTAGTACTTGAGTGGTAGCCTAAATGTAGACTCGATTTGCCTCAAAAAAGCAAAAACCCTTCATTTTAATACGCTGTTTTTGTGCTGCATCTTCCATTGAATCAGGTAGTGGCCTCAATCATTCATTCCATTACCGCCACCATCAGCATCTCCGATCACCGTGCACCATTTTTGTGTCTGTTTGTCGCTATTTTCCTTTTTTACATCTTTTTCTCATTTGACTGTACGGTGTTTACATCATACTTTTCCCATTCCCCTCTGCTCCATCTTCCTCTTTTTTGAAGGTGAACCTTATTGACATGAATACGGCGCGGGCGCTCAAATATGCATATGTAATTACAATCACAGGCAAACAAGGAAGGGAATGGGAGAGGAACACGAAGGCAACGTCAAGTGCAAGATTGACAACATTAACTTGTCGAGTCTATTAGACGGTAGTTTTGTAGTTGCTCCTCTCTTGATGTCTCTTTTTCCCTCTCCATCTTTTTGCAGGTTCTTTATCTTTGTGTCAGCCCTCATACTCTGTCTGTATGCCTGCCTGCCTGCAGTGTGTGTGTGTTTGAAGCAGGCCCAGCTGAATTGAAAAGCGATCTCTTCAAAATGTTGTGAGGTGCCGTCGTGTGGGGACGAGGGAATTAGTGTTGGCAAGAAGAAATGCAGTTTTTTTCTTTCCTTTACTCTTTCACACTCCTGTCTTGTTTCGATTTCACCATTTTCTACAACACAGCAGTGACACGAAACCTATGGCTTTTCCTTAACTAGAAGAAGTGAACTAGGCAAATGTGTGAGTGTGTGTGCAACACAAGTTGCCTGTACATTTGCTTACCCTTACTATCACATTCTCTTCCTTGTAAGACCGTCAGTGCAGTTCACACACACATACAAAACCTCTTTTTACTTCCTTTTCTGAAACTGAAACTGCAGCAGCAGCACTAGCTTCTTTCAATTTGCAGCCACCATTTTTGCTATTGCCCGTTTAATTCTATTAGCAGTGCGCTACAACTTCTTTTCTACTACCACTTCTATTATTTCTGCTAGTATTGCAGGCCTGTGCACTTGCACAGAAACACATTATCAATTCGTAACGATATACTCTATGGTAATTTAATTAAAACAAAAATGTATTTACATTTTAAATTAACTTTGTAAACTTTTACTGCTTCTCATTTGAACTGTATTTGTTTTTATTTGTTCTTGAACCTACTTTACCCTTTTTCACTTTAGCAAAGGTCAGTTGTCAAAGCAAACTCTGAAGTTTTTAACTTTTGTTATAAAAGTTGACAATTTTTTCACAAATGATGTAGTTCAAAAGTTGGATTAATTTGTATAGTTTGATCTCTATTGTATTACAAATTGTAAATAAGGTTGGTCAAATAATACATATCTCTTATTGTGTAGTTTGCAAAAAATTAGTAGTTTCAATGAAGCTAAATTGCAATCATATTTTGAAGCTCATTGTGCCAAACTACTACTGTTTTGATTGACACTGTTTAAACCAAAGGTTAGACAAGACAATGCATTATACCATTCAATTGTAGTCATCGGATAAACTGTAAGTAAACTGTCAACCAAGTTTACAGTGAATTGTTTAATACAAAAGAGCAATGTACTAATTACAATCAGTCAGATCAAATACCATCTCGTACAAATATTGGCACATTTTCTCTAGCGCGTGCTGCACTACACGCACACACACTAATATTGACTGATACTTCACTTGTATTGCCTCAATGATTAGAAGTGAGAAAAGGTAGTGGTAAGGAAGTAATCCCGTTGCGAGGGCGCACACTTAACTCGGTACTACAATGTTATCTCGGGATAACACATAAACCACACTCTGCATTTGTCCGTTTCCAGGCTGTTGTAAACCTTTGTTTCTTTTTTTCAGTTTGCATATAAATGGAGCACTCGGTTTGGCTGACAACTGCAACCCCAGTGACTTTGTGGTTTCTAGCTTATAACTAGGCAGCTTAAATTAACCATGAAGTCACTGTTACCTCTTTTGCTGGCCTCGCTGGCCATCATCAGCAGCACACAACAGGCAGAGAACCCTCCCACTTCCGATCACTTCAACGGTGAAGGCTGCTCCTCTGACCACCTCTTTGTGACGCACTTCAAGCCGCAGGTGGCCGCCATTGCGCCCGACGTGAAACGCATCCTCGATCACGTGCTCAGTCCGGCGCACGCCGGCGAGACGTACGAGCAGCTGGCCACCTTTGTCGACAAGTTTGGCCCTCGTTTCACCGGAACGAAGAATCTCGAAGACGCCATCGATTACATGATTGACTGGCTGAAGCGAGAAGGCCACCAGAACGTTCACGGAGAAAATGTCACCGTGCCGAAGTGGGTAAGTGGTGGTCAGGAAAGAGAGAGAAAGAGGGAGAGAGAGATAGAAAGGGTTGAAGATAGAGAACTGTAACCCATTTTTCTCGCCATTTTTCTACCAACACCCACAGCACCGAGGCACTGAGTGGGCGGCCATGATGAAGCCTCGCCACCAGGCGCTCTCCATTCTCGGCCTCGGCTACAGCGTCGGCACCGGAAACCGAACCCTCCAGGCGCCGGTCATTGTCGTGCGCGACTTTGCCGAGCTGGAGCGGCGTTCAGCAGAGGTGAAGGGCAAAATTGTGGTGTACAACTTCAAGTTTGAGTCGTATGGGCAGCAGGCGGTGTACCGAGGCAAGGGCGCATCACGGGCGGCAAAGCACGGCGCCCTGGCGGCCTTCATTCGCTCACTCACCCCACTGAGCATCAATTCGCCGCACACTGGAGGACAGAGTAAGGACGCCAGTTTAGTGTGCTTGTTTTTATCTATTTGTTTGTTTTTCTCTATTTGTTTGTTTTTCATTTCACCACCTCTCCATTGCGCCACAAATTTAGTGTACGACCAGAACGTGACCAAGATCCCCGCAATTAGCATCACCGTGGAGGACGCTGAGCTGATGCAACGGATCGCCGATCGCAAAGGTGGACACCTGATGACTGATGAATTTGCACTTTTTCAATTTCCTGAAAACTAATCTCCTTTCTTTAACAACTACATTCACCCCCTCAGAGGAGATCACCATTGAGTTCTACTCTGAGAACCACCTGGAAGAGGCGACCGGCATCTCGCGGAACACCGTCAGCGAGCTGGTGGGCAGCAAGCACCCCAATGAGATCGTCCTCGTCAGCGGCCACCTTGACTCGTGGGACGTCGGTCAGGGAGCGATGGACGACGGCGCCGGGGCGTTCATCAGCTGGCGGGCGCTGTCCATTGTCCGCCGACTAGGGCTGAAGCCAAAGCGGACGCTGCGCTCCGTCCTCTGGACCGGCGAGGAGATGGGCCTGATAGGCGCCGCCGCCTACACCAAGGTTCACCATTCACCAGAGATAGCTGCCCGGTGACCAGCATCATAATCATTCTCTCCCTCTTTCCCCTAGGCGCACCACCACGAGCTGCAACACCTAAGCCTGGCAATGGAATCCGACGGGGGCACCTTCACGCCCACTGGACTGAGCTACAGCGGCAGCAATCGGACGGCGCAGTGCACCATGTGGGCGATCATGCAGTTGATGTCCCCTCTGAAGGCGACCGCCCTCAGCCTGGCGGCCGACGGCTCCGATGTGATGTACCTCTACGCCGACGGCGCCCCGGTGAGCAGTCTGCAGAACGAAAACGGCCGGTACTTTCTGTACCACCACACCGCCGGCGACACCATGACCGTCCTCAACCGCACCCAGATCGACCAGTGCCAGGCGCTGTGGACGGCCACCTCCTACGCCGTCGCCGCCCTCGAGGACATTCTGCCTGATGAGCGCAGGGCAAAGTCGTTTGAGTGTTGCTGATTGCATTGCATTGCATTGCCAAAGGGAAGGACAACTGGATGGTGTTTGGCAATCGTGCTAGGATACGCTTTGTGCAATGCTCGAGTGAAGGCTGGTGCTTTTCGCAATTTTGACAAACAATAAAAAATGCAACAGGATGACAGTTCTTTGTGAAGGACTGATATCAAGTATTAGCTTTCTGGTTTTGTAGTAGATTGTAGTTTTAATTTTAATTAAAAAAATGGCACCGGCCGCCTATGGATAATAATCCCATAAATTTTTGTCTAGTAATGAGTCATATGTATTTGAAAAAGTAACGAATTCGTTTGTTTTAAACTGGTCAGTTTAAGAAAGATCATAAGCCCAAAATTAACTAACTAGCACCGTTTACCGGTCTACCAGATAGGGTTTTACTAGCGTCAGCCTTTATTTACAATTTTAAATCATTGTTTATAGCCAAGTTTTGCCACAAGAATATTCACGTATTTTAAACCAAGAAGTTTTGATTGACCATAATAAACAGTCATTTTTTCATACAAATTCAGTTTTTGTAAAAGACATGGTCTTGGATAAAAACATTTAGAAAAATCATAAGATCCAATATACGCCGCGTGATGGTTGGAAATTAGTCCAGTAAAATTTGAAATAATTGGTTTTGCATAAAACTTTGAATTATTAAATTTTAAATTTGTTTGACTAAGTGAAACGTTTACGTAGTCAAGAAGGATCCGTTTTGGGTTTATAAGCGTTTCAAAACATTTTAATTTTTTCAAAAGAATATTTTTATTAAAATATTCAGGTAACCGATATAATTCATATGACGTTTCAATCTTTTTGACGAGTGGTATAATACATACTTTGTCTAAATAGTCTAACTAAAACAAAATTAATTTTTATAATTTAAATTTATTTGAATTTACTTACTTTTCCCAAAATTTTAATGCCATTGTTCAGTTGTGCTCGGCAAAGATAAGATTGATTTTTTGATTTAACTACATTTTTGCATTTTTTTAAATTTTTTTTGTATGCATTTTTAACTAAATATGATGAAGGAATTTGTGGCAAATTTTCAGAGCATACTTTCACCCAAGGTAAATAAATTCCTTTTTTAAAAAAGTTGTTTTCTGTAAACTTTACATTTAATTTACTATTATCTTGACCGTTTACAACTAAAAAAATAATTGCAATAATAAAAAATGCGATTTTTGTTAAAAACACCATTTTGAAAATGAATGCAATTTTTTTGAAAACTTTTTGTTTTAAGCAAGTTTTTATAACAAATGCTAGTTCTCAAACGCATTGCAAAATTAAAAAATATTTTTTATTTCATTATTTAAAAATGTCATTAAATGCAATAACTATTTTAATTTTAAAAAATGATTTCAACATTTTCCCAATTTTCTAAAAATTTTAATTTAAACGTGTTGCACATTGCTATAAAATTTTAATTTTGTTGATTTTTTGTTTTACAATCTTTTTTTCAAAAAAATAGTTTCAGAAACAACCGCATTAATAAAACCTAGTAAAACGTGTTAGCAACACAATTGCAACATTTTTTACAATGCATTTCTTATAAACAATTAGAAAAAATGTACTAGCGTTGTGAAAATTAAAAAATACAATTATGTTATTATTGAACAAAACTATTAAATTCAAAAATCAGTTTTGTTTTAAATTTTAAATTATTGTTTATAACCAAGTTTTGCAACAAGAATGTTTACATATTTTAAATTAAAAAGTTTTGATTGACCAAAATAAACAGTCATTTTTTCATTCAAATTCAATTTTTGTAAAAGACAAGGCCTTGAATCAAAACATTTAGAATAATCATAAGATCCAATATATGTTACGTGATGGTTGTGAGTTTCTCCAGTCCAATTTGAAATAATTGGTTCTGTTTTAAACGGTAAATATTCAAATTTTAAGTTTGTTTGATTGAGAGGAAGTTTTACGTAGTCAAGATGAAGCCTTTTTGGATTATAAAGTATTTCAAAAATTTTACCATATTTGAATGGTTTAACAGGTAAAGGTCGTATAAAAGATCCAAATGAAATTTTACTGTTGTTGACATTTGAAACAAAACATGTTTTCTTTTTATAATCTAACTATAAAAAATTATTAAAAAAAATTGCATTTTTATTTTCTACTTACATATCCCAATATTTTAACGCCATTGCTCATTTTTGCTCGACACAAATAATAACGATCTGATGTAATTACATTATTGCATTTTAGAGTTCTTTTATATGTTTTGTATGTTTGTTTAACTAAATATGATAAAGGAATTTGTTGCAAACGATAAAGAGATACTTTTATCCAAGGTAGATATATTCCTTTTTTAAACCAGTTGTTTTGTGAAAATTTTACATTAAGTTTACTGTAATCTTGAGCGTTAACAGTCAAAATTAAATAAAAAACTGTAATAAATAAAATTTTTGTTAAAAACATCTTTTTAAAAATAAAAACAGTTTTTTGAAATACAAAATTTGTAAAAAAATTTTTAGTTATTGTTATTAGTCAAACTAATTGTAAAATATATAAATAATTTTGTTGTACATGTTTACCAATCATATTAAAAATTTGGTAAATGCAATATCTATAAAAATTTCAAAATTTTGTTTACAACATTTACCTTTATTTTAAAATTTGTGTAAGTTTTTTTTATAAAAAAAACAGAGAGTCAATGTTTTTAAAAGTGTGGCCACGTTTAATGATAAAATATTTCCCATTCATTGATTAAAACCAAAGGAGAACCGGTAACACAATTTAAAAATTCAACCGAGAATTGAGTACATTTTTGAATTCTTCTTGTCAAACCATTTCCGACAATACCCCACATGCAATATCGATTCCGTGCGCGAAAACCTTAAAAATGGCGTAGAAGTTGTGCTTTTGACTGTACAATTAATTTTTTTTCGTAAAGTTTCTCCCACTTTCTGAAAAATTTCTTTTGTACAGTCAAAGGTACAACTTTGACGCCATTTTTGGGGTTTTCGCGCACGGAATTGATATTGCATGTGGTGTATTGTCAGAAATGGTTTGACGAGAAGAATTCAAAAATGTGCTCAATTCTCGGTTGAATTTTAAAGCCGTTTTACCGGTCCTCCTTAGTTGTCTGTCTATTGTCTAATTAAGTCGGTCACTTGGGTCAACGCAATTCTTAGTAGTAGTTAAACGCATCCAAGCAACAGGTTATAATGATTCAGTTTTTTAACCGTCTCAACTATTAACAGAAAGTGTCAGTTTAGTGACGCGCATTTGTTTTGAGACACGACTAAAGCACATGACACAAGTTACAATGAAAAAAACTTTATTGACAAAAAAGAACTTTTAATTTAATTTTTTATCTTCTGAACTCTTCAATCTTAGTTGTATCCAGGCATGGTCAAGTACCTCACTGCAGCTAAGTCGTTTTTCCTCATTTGGCTCAAGCATGCTAAGAATCAGCGTTTTGCACTCCTTGCTCAGATTTCGATTTAGTCTAAAGGAATGAGTTAAAGGGAGAGAGAAAGAAGGTAGAACAGTAAACTGTGAGTGTGATGTGCATCCAAAACAAAGCATTCTTACTGTGCCGCTCTGTACTCTAAATCAGTCTGCTCTTCGACCATCTGCTTGATGTCCTTAAAGTGAAACGGATAGCGATTGTGGAGCATGGCGTACAGCACAATAGCGAGTGCCCAAATGTCAGACTTGAACGGGTCATAGGGTTTGCGCATTAGTATCTGCGGTGGGTAGTACCTTTTAGAGAGAAAAGAAAGAAAAGGAAAGAGATGCACTGCTTGGTTTCAAGTTAAACAGCACTGATTGAAACACTTACGGCCTTGTGCCACAGTAGGTCTCACTTAGCTTAATGTTGCCCTCATCGTCGACGGACTCTTTGGCGAAACTGTGAGCACAAAAAGCGAGTGTGAGTTAAACTAGAGTTCAACTTTACGATCTGACTTTACCGACCCAAAGTCAGTGACCTATTTAGAAGAAAAAAGAAAAGTTATGACGGTTAAGAGTAAAAATGCACCTTTCCTTTGAGTGACACTGATGTGCTCACCTTTGCGACCCAGTTGGCCGTCAGTAGGATGTTGTCAATTTTAATGTCTCGGTGTGCTGTAGGGGAAAAACGATAAAAGTTATTATAGTCATAACAAAGCAGACTAGAAGAAACCAATAAAGAGCGTCTCGTGCAGGTAGAAGATGGCCTTGGTCATCTGGAGGAACCACCGATGTGCCCTGTCCTCGCTCAAACTGCCGTACTTCTTGAGAAAGTCGCCCAGCTCACCGTTCTCTGCGAATTCCATGAATCTTTTTAAAGTACAGACAATATTAGTTCCATGATGAAGATACTGCACAAAAAAACTTACACGTAAACTTTTCGATTGGACTTGAAGATGTCGTACACCGAGACGATGTTCTCGTGTTTGGTCTCCATCATCGTCGCCAGCTCTCGAGGCAGAAACTTTCGCCTGAAACGTTCGTTCATTAGGTCGAGATTCATTACCTGAGTGGTGAGAGAAGAAAAAGGAGAAAAAATTGTTAGGGAAAGATGGAAAGAAGAAACTGGCAAAAAAACAAAGTAGTAGTACCTTTACGGCGCACAGCCGGCCAGTCTTCAGCTTAACGGCCTTGTACACCTCTCCGTAGGAGCCCTTGCCAATTGCCGTCTCCAGGCGGTAGCCCTTGTGCAGCAAAATGGCCCTGGTCTTTTCATCCACCTCGGCCACCTTTGACAAATCAATCTTCTTGCCCATTGGTATAGTTAAAAAGGACGTTTGAGAGTAAGAGCCAGAAAAGTAGTGAATCGAACATCAGAAATTGTGTAGCTGTTGACGTTTTGCACAACTTTGACCGGCATTGTTGGGGGACACAAGAATGTGAATGTAGGAAAATTGTTAGCGCTAAAAGTGGAGACATTTTAATGAGTATAATAAAATGAAACAATAAAACAGCAATTGGGGGCACCAATGAGCACTTGCAAAGAAAGCAGCCCAGAAAGCGCCTGCCAAGCGAAGGGCAAAGTTGAGCAATGCTCTCAGTGCTTCTTGGAGCCCTTCTTCTTTGTCGACTTTCTCGACTTGTTGCTGCGCTTGCCTGACTTGCTGCGATTCTTGCTCTTGCGCGTCTTTTGCGACTTTGACTTTGAAGAGCCCTGTGGTTGCTGCGTCGGCTGCTGAAGTTGCTGCTGGGTAGCGGCAAACGGGTTCAGACCGACCGGCTGCTGTTGCTGCTGCTGCTGCTTGGCGCTCATGCTCTGCTGCTGCTCCTTCTGCGAGCCGATCAGGGCGCCTCGGCCGCGCTGTCGGCAGAGGAAGAAACAGCAGCCGCCGAGGAGGATCAGCCCGAAGATGACGCCGATGATGGCGAAGACGACCCAGCTGCCGGCGGCGCCGTTGCTGCCGCAGACGAAGAAGTCCTCGTAGCGGACCTTGGTGACGCGCACCGGCGTGCCGGCGTCGCCGATGGCGCTGGTGGGGAAGACCATGACCGTGCGGTTGGTGGCCAGCACGTAGAAGTTGTACTTGTCTGCGAATCCGCCCACCGGACTCCAGTCGGCGGTGCCGTCGGCGCAGCTCTCCTTGCTCAGCTTAATCTGGTCGCCGGTGGTGCCCACCAGACAGAGGTGGAAGGTGTCGCCCTGCTGCTGCAGCGTCGTCGACTCGCGCAGGGTGTTCCGCTCGGCGAAGCGACCCAGCAGCAGCTGTCCCGAGGCGTCGCTCTTCGAGCTGAAGTAGATGGCGTAGAAGTGTAGCACCTCCACGGAGGAGAGCGTGATCAGCGGATAGCCGCCGTTGGTCATCTCGTCCTTGATGTCGTACTCGTCCACCGTCTTCTTCCCGAAGTCGTAGAGCATGCCCCGCTTCAGCTGCTCCGACTCGGCGTAGAGGTACTCGCCGGTCTCGTCGGTCACCGCAAGCCGCTTGTGCACCAGGTGGCCGTCGCCGAAGAAGCCCGAAGCGTCGTGGTTCTTCTTTTCGCCCAGCGTCGGGTAGGCCTTCTCCAGCGGCAGCGAGTCGCTCAGGTAAACCTTGTGGTTGACGTTGTCCACCACCGAGGGCGACATGTCGAAGACGGCGTACGTGCTGCTGATCAGTATGAAGCGACTTTTAAGGAGACCAATCCAGTAGATAGCCTGATTCAGCGACTGGATGTCCTTGCAGTTGCGCGTCTGGGTACAAGGAGCTGAGGTTAGTTTGTGAGATGAAAGAAGTGGTGGCTTCCCCCACTACTTACCCCATCATCGTCGCAGTAGTGTCCTCCGAGCAGAGTGACCAAAAGCAGTGTCAGGTGGAGCCACATAGCAGCTCTGCGAGCGTAGTGCATGGTGCTACAAGAAAAAACAAACTGTGAGTCAGCTGGCAAAAACAGAGAATGGCAAAAGATATGAAACTCATCAAAGGTAGGTGTGCAGTGTTTTACGCAATTTGTTAGGCATTTGTTGCTGTCAAAGTTCTAAAAAAGTTTGCTCTACTTTTTGCAGGAATGATTCATTTCTCACCACATCTCAAGATCTCATCAAAATAATTTATAAACTTACCAATTGGTAAGTGTGTTTTCTCGTTTATCGGTTTGTGTTTTTGCAGGTAATCAATTACTGCACTTTTTACGGTGGTGGCAATAACAGTACACCTTCACTTTGTGCCTCACAAACTTTTAAAAGCTCAACATTGCGTTTTGTGTTCCACTATTTTTACCAACTTCTAAAAGTGCACCTTTAATTTGTCCAAATCACATTTACACTCACAGTTATTTCATTGCCCTTTTCCTTTTCACTCGCCAAATTCTCATTGACTGCCAAGACTCTCCTTTTCTCATCTCAATTTTTCTCCTCCACTGCAGAGCCAATTTGCCAGCTATTTATCACCATTTAACGAATTTTGATGCTTTATGCTGGATGCACACACACACACACACACATCAAATTACACTCGTACACACCGCAGTTCAGGTTAGGAAAAGGCAAAATAAAACAGAAAACAGAAAAAGTAAAGTAGAACCGAAGTAGACCGAGCAGCAGGCACGCACTGCAATCAAAATCAGGAGCCAAAGTGAAGTGCAAAAGACTTGGCTGGGAGCCGTTCTCACTTTTTTTGCTTTCTGCTTCCTTCAATTGTGCCTGCCACCCCTCGTCACAATCAGTGAATCGTCGAATCAATTGCAATCTCATTCCGAGCCGCCGAGCTCTCGTTTGCTGAACACTTCAACATTAGATTTTTTAGTGTCTGCCGTTGCTGCTGACTGTGCCTCATGCCGCTGAAGCATTGCCAACATTCAACGCTCACCTCATCATCGGGCGTTTCTTTCTTGCCAGCTGATGCAACTGCACTTATCAACCCGTCTTTTTCACCCCCAGAACATCACAATTCTCCGATCATCAGATGCCTTTCCCCTTGCCTATTTTCCTTCACGACCATCACCATAATCACCAACACCATCATCATCATCACCATCATCCGCTCTTTTGCGGCTAACTGCTGCTAACACCGACACTGCCGATAATGAGAAAGTCAATTTGGCAATTGATTAGTCACTAGTGCTGGTGTTGGCCTTCTGTTCACTGTCAGCGCTACAACTTGACAGCACTTTGCGGAAGCAGACTGTGTCTGCCTGCACCCAGAATGTGTGATCATTTAGTGGAAAATGCAGTAGCAGATGATTTGCAATCAGCACTCACATGTCTCCTCTGTGGCTGTCTGTCTGTCATCGACTGGAGACTGCCATCAGCATGTCACTGTACTGAAACAGCATTCTCTTTTGCTCTCTATTTGCCTTTTCACCGACAGTTCTCATCATTTAAGCGAACGTCGCCAAATGCTAAAGTGGGCTTGAGGGTAGACTCAACTAGGCTTTCAACTGAAATCGGCGGTACTCACTCAGTGTGTCACCGACACACACCAGCCAGTCAGTCAGTCATTCACTCACTCTTTCATGCCCACTCATTTCTGTTCACTGGAGAGTATTCAATTCTTCAATCTTTTGCTTGATTTAACTCTGAATTCTCTACTTTTTTGCTGTGTCTTCTTTTCCTTCAGCTGCAGACATTTTTCTTTCTTGCCACCAGTAGTAGGAAGTAGTGAGCGATTCGTCCGTCAGGCGCCTCGAGTGTATGCTGCCTTTGCCTCCCAGTGCTAATGTGCGCTTGGTTTTGCTTTCTTCTGTGCTGACTCCTCGGTGAGGCACACCAATCGATTGGCTCCTTTGAATCTTGATTTGGTTTCTCTTCACCGATGCTTTCACAGCCAATGCTGATGCGGTCCATTTTGTAATACGGGGGAGCAAAAGCTTTCTCGAGCCCTGAGCACATCATGCGGCGTCGGCAATCATTTGTCATAAGTTTTTCCATTTGTTATCAATTCCCTTTTTCTTTTTGATCGTTGAATTTTTTCCTTTACTGCTACTACACTTATTTTTTGTTTGCATTTGTTTGCATCACTTTTGACTTTTGTAAGCTTTCTTTGCATTTTGTCTTGATTTTGTCTCTTTTTCAAGTTCTTTATCTTTTTTCAGTATCTTTTCAGGCACCTCTAATCATCTGATGCTGCTGATCCAACTCTGTCATTTTTCTTCATTTCAGTTGGTGTCTATGTTTGTCTGTCGGTAGCGGCTGTGACCGAAACCAACACTTGCCAATCACACTTTTGTTAGTTGTTGAAAGTTATTAGTAATTTTGATTTCAATTGCCAATACAAACTAGAGTTGTTCCACTACTACAACTACTACTGTTACTGGAGTTATCTAATTTTAATCTGGACATTGTGTACTGTGTATGTACTGCAACCATGTCGATTTTTTCTTTTTCTTTCTCATTGTGCTTTTGCTGATTTTCCTTTTCACTGTTTGCTTGATTGTGGCTCTTCTTCAACAAAAATAGAGAGAGAGAGAGGCTTGTGCTGCAAAGAATCTTAAGGATTTCGCTTGCCAATTGGTAGACTGTTACACTTGGTGCTGTCCGTCCAATTGAACACTCGAATTTATATCTGGTATCAGTTTCAGTGAAAATGAGTGGGAGGGAAAGAACTGGTCGCTCTCTTCTTTTTCACCATCATCATCATTGTCGTCGTAGTCTTCGTCGTTTTCTTTTCTTTTCCTTCTGAGCTGTGCTTGTCTTTGGCAGCTGGGCACTACAACGTTGATGATTCGTTTCAGTGGTGGCAGCAGTCTTTTCTCGGTGATTAGAAGAGTGCGCTCCGAGTTGTCTGCTAATTCGCGCCCTTATTTGACGCCAGTAACAGCAGTCTGTCTCCTTTCTGCTGCTGTTGTTGTTGTCTACTTCTTTCAGTTTATTTACACCAGTTCCTAATCTGCACTTGTTTGCTTGTTCTTTTCACTCTTGTTAGCTTTTTTCTTTTTTCTTTTCTCATTTTCAGCCTGTCTTGTTTTAGTCGCACTTTTATTTCTCTCTTATTCTTTTTCCTCCCCAGTGGAACATTGTTTTTTCTTTTTTCCTCTTTCATTCTCGGCCCACTATGCTCATCTCACTAACGACACTTAATCTGTCCTCTTCGTGTTCTCCACCGCCAACACTGTTAGTCCTCCTCTGAAGCCCCTTTGATTTATTCTACTGCTGCCATTAATCAAATCTGCAAGCTGCACACTGTGCACAAGCAGACTAGTGCAGCTTTATCGCTTCCTCGCTCTCTTCACTTGTCCTGTCAGTGTTTATTAGAAGCCGTTTTATTACTGCCATTCTTTGTCCCCTTCTTCCTCTTGCAGTCGTCCAGTCGTCTCAGTAGTCCGATTCTCTAGTCTAAAGAAGCTCTTGGTTGTGGATCGCCTACATTGCCTACATTCTTCTGGCTTGTTTGCTTGTTTGTTTGCATTAGCCAGTGGCGATTTATATTCATTGCCTCTTTCTCCTCCCCCTCCCCCTCCTCTTCTTTCATATATTCAGAAAATGGAAAAAGCATAGTTAGCAAAGGCACCTCGCCTACTCGGTGCATCATCTTTGCTAAAGTTGTTAGTTCCACTTGAGCACAGTTCTGGGAACAGAAGATGTGCTGCTGCTGCATCATGCGACGATGATTATGATTGTCATTATGGGCAATGCACTACTGGCAGTGCTAGTGTTTTGTGAGCCTTGTGCTCATGGTTTTGCCCAATTGCCTCCAACTCCCACTGTCCCTTTTTCAATGCCTTATCAGCCAGCCTGCCAATCGCCCTTTGGCTTGGACGATTGCACCAGGGCAGTGTTCCTTGGTTACTGCCTGGTTTACTGGTCAGTATGTGTGTGTGCATGTGCATGTAATGTTGTTGTTGCTGCTGCTGCTGTCGCTTCATTCTCTGAAATGACCCCAACGTGGCCCTCTGTGATTTATGTGATCTTGCAGTTTCTCTTTCATTGTTCTTGCCCTTGCTCATCTCTTTCCAGTTGTCCCTCTCTCCCTCTGTCCTCCCCTTTCTTGCCCGCCGCAGTCCTCTTTCATTCACTTGGTCGTCTTCTTCTTCTTCTGTTTGCTCTTCTTCTACTTACCAGCAGTGCACCACTCGCTCGCTCGACCAGTGGCCATTATATCGAGGCCATCTCGTTTGGCACACACACACACATATTCACCACCAATTGGGGTCGTTTTTGATTTATTGAGCAATGTCCTCACTGACTACTGCCGCTGCCGCTGCCGTCGCCAGTTCTAGTGCCAGTGCTCACCCTCCATCTCTGCCCTTTTCTACTTTTTCCCTCTTTTCACTCCTTCAGCGTCTCCTTCTCCAACTCTCTCTCCCTCTTTTTCAACCTCCACTCTACTTCTAGTCGTGTCCGATTATTTATGTCTGTGTGGCCCATGCCAATAAAAGGATTAATCCCTTGCTTTCATTCCCTCTCTCTCCCTCTCTCTCTCTCTCTTTTTTGCACTAAGCGTTTTACGCTGCTCTCCACTTTTAATTCTTTACTACTGTCGTTGTTGCTGGGGACGTAGTGTGTGCGTGTGCCAGTGCTCGTTGTGCCCAGCGAGGACCGACGCACAGACACTTTAGCGAGAAACCCCTCTTACTTGAACGTGTCTCTAAATGCTTGCCCGTCACGAATTGAGCGCCCTTTGCCCACGCAAGCACTACAACAGCATCAGCAGCAGCTCATCCCATGTAGCCATCGTCAAGACTGCTGAGGGTGAATATAAATCACAGGCTTCAACTTTTTTCCTTCTTCATCCTACTTACTCGCCAGTACGCCTCGATTGGGCCTTATACATGCTCCTCAGCAGAGCGCTTTTGCCCTCCTTCCCTCCCTCTCTCCATCCCTCGGCCCCTGACACTTTTACTTTTGCACTTTTAGCATCGGCTAATGTTATGCAAGTCGGCACTGAATGTGTTTGTGTGTGTGCGTCTGTGATCGTATGGTCGATCTTTTGCCGTTGCACACCGTTTTTTCTTTTCTTTTTACTTTTTCCTGCTGCCCATACTGCTGTACACTGCCCACTTGTCTTGTCCGCGTTGTTTTCTACGTTCGGTCACCACCTCCACCACCCTACTACAGCCTGCCGTTTATATAAATTGCTATCTATCCATTCCCGGTGTGAAGGTGCCACTTTTACATGGCAGGCAAAGGAAAGACAGAAAGAAGGAATGTTCTTTTTGTATCGATCTACTGCAGCCGCCAAAAAAAGAAGGAAGAGAAAAAGAGTAAGGGGGCACCCGATGCTGTGAATCGCTTGATTGAATTCGCGCGCTCTCGCCTTCTTTGTGTGTGTGTGGAGCAAGGTTGTGTCGGTGTGTAAATGTGCTTGTGTGTGTGTGCTCTGCATGCACACATCTCTTTCACTTCTTTCTTTTCTCTCCTTCACTCTGCCCAACCAAACTGTGTTCACTCTGAATTAGGATCCCGCTGCTGGGTCACACTTTGCTGCTGCTGCCGCTTTTTCTGTTTTTGTTCCTGCCCCACTGTCTGCTCACTTTTTTGCCGCCTATTTGCCCCCCCCTCCGTTTGGCGGTGTACAAACACTGCCGTTACTATCTTCTACTTTTATTTCCTCCTCCTGCTTCCACTGATCTCGGTAATTGCAGCTGCAGCAGCCGTTTCAGGAGGCTCAGACGCAGACTGAAGCTCAGCCTGAGCAGCAGAGCACCGCAACATCAGCGCCGCTTCACTGATGCTGCTTAGCTTACAAATGGCCGCCTAATTGTCCGCTTCCTCACTATAGCGTGATGAAATTTAATTCAAAGTGCTCACTTTTTTCCGCCAGAATTCAGACATAATTAATAACACAGCAGCGTTTGAGGGAAGTCTACTGGACGGTCTGCAAGGAATGGGCTGCATGGTAATAGAAAAAGGCAGCTCAGAAACGGCAAATTGCAACAGTACAGCCGACCACAACGTTCTATTGGCATTAACAATATACCCTCAGTCAAAAAAAGTAACACAGAAAACTGCTGGAAACCAGGCGACGGCATCGGCTCAATAGTTTAATCTGCCTTTGCCTTTTTAGCCATTTACTTTGTTAGGGAGGGAATGCCCACTACTGACCGCACAGCTTTTCCGATTCTGAGTAGGCAACTTTTCCTCTTTTGCTCTCTCTCTCTCTCTCTCTCTCTCTCTCTCTCTCTCTCTCTCTCTCTCTTTTTC
>JAALOO010001168.1_pt1 | contig 19167 bp, 13 predicted proteins | sample 7257641 | NCBI WGS metagenome assembly JAALOO01 (sample SAMN14085613, study PRJNA598686) | mite metagenome | biome: ENVO:01001000; feature: ENVO:01001002; material: ENVO:01001226; isolation source: single female mite from University of Michigan culture on fish food culture... ...
ACGGATGAAACGTACCCTTTTTCTCCAGTGGTGACTGAAACCATTTCCCTGTGTGGTGATTGAATTTACCGCACAGTGGCTTGCTGGCTAACTCTATTTACCACACTCGCTCACTCACAGGCCACATCTACATTTGCATCTTCTGGTGCCTCACTGCCTGCCTTCCCATCGTTGCTTGCCAACTCTGTTCTTGCCCGATCTACTCATCACTGCTGCTTTTTGTCTGTCTACAAAAAGCCAGTTTTGTCGACCCCAAATTATATTACTCTTGTCATGTACTTTTTTCCTCTTCCTTGCTGAAAATGAATGCAGTAAAAACAAACAACAAAAAGCTGGCGCTCTGCTGCTTGCACACAGTTGCTGCGCTACCATCATTGTTTTGCCACTCCTCTGCTGCACAGCAGTTGAACACTTCTCGTTTCTTTTTGCCACGGTTTTCTACTTTGCGATCAACGACGGGGTAGTAGATAAACGCGCCCGCGCGCTTGAAATGTTGTCAAATTTATAGTTTAGCATTGTTTTTCGACGTTGACGATGTTCGGTGAAGTCGAGTCTTGGAAGTGATGCTGCCGTTGTTGTTGCTGGTCTTCAGGGGACAGAGTGTGGGCGAATAAAAGTGTGAGCAAGAGAGGGAGATGTCATGTGTATGCTTTTCTGTGTTTATCATTCGTTTTCATTTTTTCCCAGTCCTCCCGTTTTCGTTCATGCTTTGCTCATTCTCCTTTCGAGTCATTTATTCCATTTGGCTCTTCATCCATCTCCAGCAAAGGCAACATCAGCAGCAGCACCAACAAGCACTATTTGTCTATTTTTTCAGTACTTTTTTATTTGTTACAATACTAGTGTTTTTCAGCTCTAGTTTAAAAATCTCAACAATTCTTGTTCAAATTGCTCAAATTCATTGCTGAAATGTTTAAACTGTACGACTTGTTCTTTTTCATTTCACCAGCAGCAGGGCACTTACTGCCAACTGACAGTTAAATTTTTAGTTTTGTCCTTTTCAGCTGTTTAACAGCAAGAGTCCACCAGCACTAACAGCACCATCACCAGCAGCAGCAGCAGCACCAGCTTCTGACTATCTTTTTGCAATCTTAAATTGAACTTTGCTTTTTTTTGTTTCCTCACTCTCTTTCTAGTTCCCTCATCAGACAGCAATAAAAACATACAAACGGATGGACGACCAGTGGTGGTGGTAGGGAAGAAAGAGGGAAAAAGGAAGGATGGATGGTGAGGGAAAAGAAAGTTTATTCTTCCGAATGAGTCTTCTAAACGACGTAAACGTGCTCTGCTTCTGTGCTGTGCTGTGCTGGCCGAACCGCCAAGTCAACTCAAGTCAGTTTTTCCTCGACCCCGGCAGCGTCGGTGATGATGGTGGTTCTTCGTTGACTTGGATGGTCGGACGACGACGACAGCAGCGACGGCCACAAAGATGGTCGCTTCAGCATCAGAAGAATCAAACGAGAAGGAAAAGAGAGAAAAGCTTCAGCCTCGATTCTCTCTCTCTCGCTCTCTCTCTCTCTCTCTCTCTCTCGCTCTCTACTAGCGCTTGTGCTTTTCGCGCCATGCGTGTACAGCGCCACTTTGCGGCGTCAGAAAAGAGAAAAATATTTTTTTCTAAAGAGAGAGTATAACAGCGGCAGACAGCATCAGCAAGCGGCGCAAACGTCGGCTAGACGAGCTCGCGTCAGTGTCGGCTGCCTTTGCTCTCACTTCGTTTCACTCTTCTGAATTAATCTCCTGCTTCTGTCTTAGCCTGTGTCTGTCTGTTCTGTCCATGTGTATCGATTCTGCATCAGTGCACTCGGCGCACAGCCTCATCTCTTCTCTCAATCCCTTTTCTTGGAAAATACATAGAAGCCATACCACCACTTTATCTCTGCTCGCCCATCAATTCATCATTAGCTAATTTGCTTGCTTCTGTCATCGAGACTTTTTCCTTTATCTTTCTCTCCTCCTTTTGCTGCTTTGTCCCATTTGTCCATCATCATCATCATTACAAGAGAATCCATTCTTCATTTCTACCTACTTTACTGTTGATGAGCAAACACACACTCACAGCAAACAGCAGTGACATTTGCCAGCAACAGCTAACTTCAAGTTTCAACAACTGTAGCAGCAACAGAATTCTCCGTTTTCATCACTTTCATGATCTTTTTTGTCAACATCAACATCATCATCACTTGCACATTTTTCTATCACCTTTCTTGGTAATACCTTACTCTTTCTTCTGTTCAAGCAGAAGCATCGACAATAATAGGACAAAAAAAGACGATTATAGCGCTTATCAACGACGGAGACGGCGAAACTGGTCGCTAATTTGCCACCACTACCACAATCAATTGTGCAATTGTACCAGCTAACTGGGCAGTGTCTGTTTCTTTCATTTATTTTTGCACTCACAGTTAAACAGTTAATCTGCCTAATGAGAAGATAACCATCAGCTCACGCAACACCGTTGTCAACGACAGAGAAGCCAAGCTGTTCTAATTTCACTGCTGCTGTTGACTGCATTCAACTTTGAATTTTGTTGACGTTGAAGTAGTGGCTGCCAAGTTTTAGTCACTGTTTAAACTTTTATCAAAATAGCAAAAATTTGGTTTAGAAAGTTGAAGTACCAAAAGCAAAACCAGGGTGGCAACTCTACCGAACATAAACTTTTAACTGCTTTTTTGAAAGTTGACGAGGAGGGAAAAAAAATTCGCTCACTGACTAAAAAAGTATCTTTGGTGGAATCTCTCTCGTTCCAGCAGACATTGTCCTCATTTTTCTTGTTTTTTAAGACTTTTTTCCTATTGAATCTTCTAATCGACTGCTTTGTGGGTATGTAACAATTTTTTGCTGCCTTTTTTGTTTTTTGCTTTTTTATTTTGTGCACATTTCCGGTTAATCTTAGTACTCGACAACCCTTTCAGCTTTTTGTCATGAGCTCCCTTCAATTACCATTTATAGTTATTGCAGTTTTCAGACTTTTAGTCCAATTCAATTCCTGTCGGATTTGTAAGATTCATTCATCCTGAAGATACGTCCGCTTTGCTGCGCAGCAGCACCCAAGGACACAGTCGGAGAGTGCAACTTTCTGACGCGGAAATCGATTCCCGCAAAGCAGCAGCGTTCTAGCACTTGTCAAATTTTGCAGTTATTAACGGCAATAATTCACCACAATCACCACAATCACCACCACCATTCAGTATTCAGCATTCGATTTGAAGTGATTAAAAACACTGTTTTCATTTTATGAGTATTGCCCAACGGTAGTAGTAGTGGTGGTTGTGGTGTGTAGTAAGCCTTTCGTCAGCACCGATGACGATCGAAAAGTCTGCGGTTGTGCTCTATGTTGATGAATTGGAATCGATCGTTTTTAAGAGTGCTACTTTTACTGCTGACCGAATCGGGCTAATTTCAAACTATTCTTTTTTCTTCTGTTGCACTTGCTTTTTTACTTTTTTCTGTGCACTTCTTTTTTACTTCATTGCATTTCAATCACAATCGATCTAATGTACATTTCAGCTGGCCTCCCACCCTCACTCTTTCTGATTTGAAATCTGCAGAACCCTTTTTAATTGATTTCTCGTTCAATTATTTGCTCGTTATGGCCGCCTTGTGCTGATACTTCTGCTGCTGACTTGCTGACTGACTAAAGCAGCACAGTATATTCTCTGGGTGCTGTCCGCCGTTTAGTTTTTCCTTGTCCTTCAGCTTCTTATGCTTTATTAATTTGTCACTACAACTGCCGCTACTTTACTTTATTATCATTATTTTTGCTTAGTTGTAGTAGTAATAGAAAAACAGACTGCCGAGGGAGTGGAAAAGAAGAAGGAGAAGGAGAAGCATGAAAAAATTGCTGAAAAGAGCAGCCCCAAGTTCTGAGTTTGACGTCAAGATCAGCAGTTGTACGATGTGGAAAGAAAGAAGAGGGGGTGCTACCGTACATGACCTACAGGCGCTGCTGCTGCAGCTGCGGGCTTCTGTTTCAGTTGATTGCTGATGAAAGTGCTGTTGCTGCTGCCGCTGCTCATTTGAGCTCCATTTGGCCCTGTCTTCTAATTATTGGAAAAAGGGGAGGAGGAGAAGGAGACTGTTTGCCAAGTAATAGCAATGCTTCACTAGAAGGTGTAATGTTTCTCTGCTCTGCTCTGCTCTTTTGCTCGCTGTCGGTTGCATGTTCAATTTAGATTATATTAGTGTGATAATTTAATATGCTGCTGCTGATGCTGCTTCTGTTGCTTCTATTGCCGCTGCCTCTGGTTCTGGCTGGTTTCAGTGAATGAAAGGGAGGGGGTGTCGTTTGCTAACGATATTATTAACTAGTTAGCTTGCTTGCTAGTTTTGAGTAGTCAATAGGCACAGTCGTCGGGTAAAGTAGTAGTTCGTTTGTGCTGTTGTTGATGATGATGCTGCTAATGTACCAGAAATGCCCGACGCGCGACGTTAAGGGCTGCAGCCTTCTTCAAGAAGAATTGTAACTTGCATACCTTCTTGTTGTGTTTCTTCTCCTTTGATTTACTCTGCTCTGTGCACTCTACTAGCACACTGCTGTGAATTGCCATCACCAATTGTTGTGTTATTGCCTTTATATTCTCTAAAGCACTTTCCATGTTTCCTACTTCTGCTAGTAGTGTTGGTTTTGTTGTTGTCGTTGTGTTTGTTGTAGTGTCTGACTTTGTTATTTAATGTCCAGAGCTGCTGTTGCTTGTTGGGCACACGGTGCACCAGCAGTGCGGTTATACTGTGAATGCACAGGCACACATTGATACTCTATTGCTCAAGATTGTGTTTGTGTTTGCTGGTCAATTGATTGAACAACACACACTTACACACAATGATTGGCGACTGGTTTCTCTTTTCTTTTCATTCTTTGCTTTCTTTGCCTCTCTTGATCAGTGCTAGAATGATTAGTAGTGCACTTGCACTCGCCATCAGTGTCTGCTGCTGCCGCCACTTTATGCTTTATTCTTTATGGTTACTGTTGTGCAGCTGATGATTGTGGTGGTGGTGGTTGTGGCAATGTTGATGTCCTTGATGCTGCAGTGGATTCTTCTCGATCAGACATTTTGGACACTTCTAGACACTGGCTTTAAGTGTAGAGTGCAATTAGATTAGAGGGAAGACAGTGGGTCCTTTGCCGCACAGTCACTTTTCTTTGGGTGCACTGATTTCGCCTTTGAGTACTACTGCTGTCTCTGGAGAGGCTCATGTGCAATTTCAGTGTGTCTGCCCGTCTTTTTATATGATTTATTTCAATGATGGCTGAATCTTAACATTGTGCCCTGTTCACTTCCTTTTGATCTTTTCTCTCAGCCTCATTACTCTTTTAATCCCCCTTCTAGTACAACACACTTTTATTGGCGACAAATTGAATTATAGTCGGCGATTTCTCTTCTGCTCATATTTCTCATTTTTATTCTCTCTATCTCTTTTTCTGTACATGACAGTTGAGAGTTTCATTGGCAGAGGTGGCAGTTTTTGCTGATTCTTGCGTTGTATCTTCCCACAATGTCTGCAGACATTGCGCGCTCTGTTATTCTTTTCAGTTTCGCTCAGTTCTGTTCTCACTTTTTGCTTTTGCCAACACTAAGCTTGATTAGTGATTGCCATTATATTAGTTTGTGTGTATGTGCTCACTAAGTAACACTGAGTATTCCTTTCTGGTCGGCTCATTAACTGCTTTTTCTCGTCTTCATTTTTTCTGAGAGCGCCTTCTTTTTCTTTTTCTCATTCCCCTCATCATCATATAAATGTCTTAATTTGCATTCCCTTCTTCTTCTCATTTTGGAAATGATTTGTCTGCATTAGACTGTTTTCTGTTTTATTTTATTAATATTATTTTTTATCTGCCACATACTACAAACCAGGCTGATTTCTAGCTTATCTAGATTTTTAATGTTGCTATGATTTTATTTGACAGCAATTTGTCTTGTTCTTTTATGTAAATTTTTTCTGGGCACTTTTTTATTTAGAGCATTCCTTGATAATGATAATCACTTGAATTATTTTTAAGAAAGTAGTTTGAAATTTTTTATTTTAGTTTCATCTATTTTGTATTTCATTTTTCTAAGTAAAGGCAATTTTTGCGGTCAGTGACAGGCTTTGGTGCCTCTTTCCGGTGAAGTTGCCATCAGCCTCTGTCTGCCCATTAATCATGATCGGCCAGTGACTTTTTGTGATGCAGTAGCAATGGCTTTTTCTTTTGGGAAAACTTGTCATACTCTTCATCATCATCATCATCATCAATGTAGCCGCAGTTGGTTCTGAGCCAATGGAAAATTTTCCTGACGCTCACGTGAAGCAAAATCAATTGCCAACTTTAACTTAAAACTGTTGGCCTAACACAATTTTAAAGTTACCTAACATTTGAAAAACACAAAAAACATGTATTCAGAAACTGGTTTCCGGAAACCACTTAAAAGTCTTTGGTTTTGATAACTGTAAAAAATCTTTTTATTTTTGTCACGTCGTTGAACTCATTGCACTGCCAATAAATCTCAATTAATCAAACACAACTGTGATTTCAGCTACTTTTGATTTCAACTTTAGTACATTTTCTACCGTACTTTCCTTGCTGAAAAACCAAGTGACTGTTTTGATTTTTTGACTGAAAGTAAAACAACAATTTTCATCAGACTGGACACGCTTCTGCTGTTTCAAGTTTTGCTATTTTTAAACTAGGCAAGAGATTGCTTTAGCACTTTGATGTGTTTCAAATTGAATTGCCCTGTCAGCAAAGGAGTTTGGTGCAACTTTGTTGCTGATGCTGTCTGTCTTTGATATGTCCCCGTCAGCCGCTGATTTTGCGATTGAGTGGCCCTCCTTCTTTTAAATAGAAAAGTGGACGTTTGAAACGTTGGTCGTTGACAGCTAGCGCTGAAAAACGGTGTCCGCCAGCAGCAGCTCAAACTTCAAACGACTAATCTAATTGGTAGATCTTTCGCATTCTACGAGCATCATTTCAAGTTTTTTTTGGCTACTGTTGCTATTGCGGCCATGTTTGAACGAATGTTCGGACAACCAAACTGAACATTTTAATTACATTTGCCAGCACTTGTGTAGTAATGGTAGCGATAATTTGATTTGCGGTTTTTTACTCCAGTTTGCTGTTGCTTTTACTTAAAATCTCGTTTTTTCTGCTCACGCTATTTGGTATTTTTTATTTTAGTTTGTTTTTTCAGGGTGGTACAATCTGAATTTAAAATTGAAAAGCACGTTGTTATTTTACTTAAATTCCCTCATGCATTAAAAATAGGTGACTTGTAATAGGAAAAAAGAAAAGCTAATAATTGAACCAAAACAAGTGCAATCACACAGAGAAAAAGGTTCCAAACTGATTTGGAAATTATGTTGTTTTCATTTTTGTATTGGAAAAAATTTCCAAACTGGTTTGGAGGTTTTCCCATACTGTTTTGGAAGTTTTTCCAAACCTGTTTGGAAGTGCTCCAAACCAGTATGGAAAATAGGCCTGTGAAAATGCTTTTAGATTTTCCAAATCTCATTAGAAAAATTTACTTTTCAAATAAATCCGTTACATTAGTAAAAATAAATTAATTTTATTTCAGATAATAAATACAAATACAAAAATGAAAGCAATTAATACTTTGGTAATAAATTCAATTAGAAAAAACTGCAAATAATAAAAGGAGATGATAACTAATGTGAGTGGCCGGATGAATTTGCTTCTAAACGCAAAGTTTTGCGCTTTCGATTGCTTTCAGCAACTGTTTTTGCGTTCTTCTTTTTTACCTTTAAGAGTTGACCATTTCCGCTTGCAACTTTTTTAACTTGAAATCGTGAATTTAGGTTAAAACGGATGAATAGTAAATCCTAAAAAATTCAAGTTAGATGGACTGAATTTCAAAATCAAATACCTACAGAAAGCGAAAGTTGTTTCTTGACAGTGTCACTTAAGTCTGGCGACAAAAGTCCTTTAGCTGATTGTTTTCGCACTTTTTTGTACTTTGTCTCACAAAAAGGCAAGTTCATGGCGACCACAACACAAAAATCTCGTTGCAATTTAGCGCTTAGTCCAAACTTGTAGTAGAGTGACAGAGAAGAGTAATATGCGCTCATCAACTTGCTTAAATTTTTGATGAACTCTTGTCCTGATAGGTTTTTGACGTGATCTTGGTCGTTTAGGTTCAACTTTTCGATTTCGGGTAAATAGTCAAACTTGCATAGGTCAAAAATAAACTTTTTTGAAATAGGATCTTTTCGGAGATAAGCTGGGAGTGGAGTTGATATTGGAATTGTGACTGCGTTTTCATTTGGCGAAACAATTTTTACCACAGTTGCATCATCTAGAATAAATAAAAGTTTAGATACACAAAACAATACATAAACAGTTTGCTACCATTCAAATTGATTGAATCTTCTCCACTTTCAATCTCATCAATAGTTGTAGTCAATGGAAGAGGTAACTTGACAATGTTTTCGTTTACGGTTGTTAGAATATTCTCATCAGAGTTCACAACTTTACTCTGGAAAAACTCTTTGGTGTGTGTAGACGATAAGTCTTTCGCTTTCTTCGACAATCGTTTTCCACGGAGTTTCATGGCGATGGTTCAGTTGAAAACAAAAGGCAAAACTCAGAGCAGTCACAAAAACAAAATTTCCTTTCAAATAAACAAGTAGAGGCCTTTTAGATTAAAGAATACAAGTTGGTCAAGAGAGATACGGTTGGTAGAAATCAGAGAATCACAAACAAAACCTAAAAAGAATGAGTCAGGTAAATACAACAGACAGCAAAAAGACAAACCCTAGAATGACCACAACGGCCGCAACGGCGAGATCCAAAGTAACAGTTAAAAGATTTTTGGAAAAAAAGAATACTAGTTTGACAAGAAAGATACGGGTGATTAGATCGAGAAGCCGAGAATGGCGTCGGAGAAAAGCTGCTGCTTGAGCGAAAGGTTGCGGGAATAGCCGACCAGGCCGCCGAAGACAAATCCGATACCGGCTCAAAAGCCACGTGAATGGTAGCAACGCTGGCACCGATGAACTTGGCAGCCGAGTCGATATCTCGTCGGACCAGGGAGGTGTGAAGACCGCGCAAACAATATCCGAAGAGAGTCAGGCAACATGTGCTCTCGCTGGCTGCCAATGTTTACAGCGTGTTTTTCAGTGAGCGGTAACTATTTCAACACCATAGCCAACTAGGTGAAAATAGTTTTCACAAAAATTTTATCACTGGAAACTTTTTGCATCAGGATTTCTTCTGTGTTTCTTAGCAGGACGCTGTCTTAGAAAATCCAGCGTGACATCCTATCACAGCAGCCAAGCAAACAAGTTTTGGTCAAGTTTTAGCTGGAAATTCTACCATCCGTATATTTGAGACGATCTTTTTCTAATCAACCGTTTTATCAAGTCGATTTTTTTGTCGATATGGCAACTCAGCCAAATTCACGTTCTGGAAGATGGAGTTATCAAAACACACTGTATTCGCAAACTGTTTCTCAACTTGTTTCTTTAGGCCAAAATCCCAATTCTGTCGCAGTTGGTTGTCCAAGAGAAGGTTGTCAATTTCAGCTTTATAAAATCAGACAACTGTATTGCCACATTGAAAGAAATCACCCGGAAGATAGACGTCACCAAAAAGATTACACAAAGTATGATTTACTGTTTGTTTATTTGTCATTATCAACAATTTATTTTTAATGACCAAGGGTACAATCTACTTCATCCGCAACAACTGAAACATCAAGTTCTATCTATGATTTTGAAATGGGAAATGAAGATAACCAAAGTCACTTTGGCATAAGAGTTGAAGATAATATCATTTTTAACTCTTCAAGTTCTTTTGTTGATAAACATCTTGAAGACGAGTATCTAAAAGTATGTATTTTATACTAAAGTGATCAATTGTACAAACATTTCTATTTAGGGAATGATGAAGATTATCAACAAGTACAAGTTTGGACAAGGAATAGCAGCTTCAGTGGTAAATTCGTTTGCAAATGATTTCCTCCTTTTGCACCAATCTACTCAACCGAATAGTTCCAATTTCAAAGATTACCAAAAAATTGCTATGTCAGAGCACCTTCAGGAAGTGTACATTGAGAAAACCAATTCATGCTACATTGAGCCACTGTCACTTGATAAGATTCAAGACATTGACGGTCAAGTGTACGATTTCAAATACTCGATGACTCCTCTCAAATCAATCATCAGCAGAGCCCTTCAAAACCAATCTCTTGTGAATCACCTTTGGAGAGAGCAACATGATAATTCGGGTTCATTTCTATCATCCGATTCCTTTCAAAACCCTTTGATAAAACAGCGAGTAAAAGGAAAACTAAAGCTAGAAGTCTACATTGACGACACTCAATATTCTCCTAGCTGCATGAACAAAACGCAAAAGTTTACGTGCATTTACGTTTCTTTGGCAGACATTCCTTTTCACCAAAGAACAAAACGAAACTCGATCGACATTTACATGCTCATCAACAAAACTAAGTTTGATGATTTGAATCTCAAAGACTCCAATTACGCTGTATTCCACCCTTTGCGAAGTGAGATTGAAGACATCAACCGTAGTGGCGGTTTTCGAGTTGCCTATTCACCCGATATTACTTTTAACATTGAAGTGACCCTTATGTCAATTGTTGGCGACAACCTTGCTATCTACCCTCTACTTGGATTCTCTGGCTCATTTAATCCGTACAGTTTTACTTGTCGATTTTGTTTGGCAAGAGGGCGGTCAAGAGAAGGCAGTGATAGCATCCAAGAGCTTTGCATTCAACGCCCGCTGAACAGCGATGACAACAATCTAATCAACCGTTCCTTTTTTGTTTTTGATGGTTTTTGTGAAATCGATCGATGGAACATTGCGCCTCCTGACATAATGCACGACCTTTCAGAAGGAGTTGTCCCTGCTATTTTTGAGTTGATTGTTACAAGCATTTCTACAAAATATCAGCTCGATCCTTCCTTAAATCGAATTCGCTTATCTATCAACCGCAACATAATTATCGATTCATTTGAGAGTTTTTCTTATTTTGAAGGCCAACCAACTTTGAAATGGGTTTCATTGCCTGGCAAAAACGGGTTTAAGTTAAGCGGATCAGCACTTCAAAAAACTGAAGCTTTTCTTAAGATGGAGGCAATTTTCATTGACATACTCAACTATCAGTGGCCAGAATACCGTTTGTACAAAGCACTCAGAGAGTTTGTTCTATTGGCTTTTGCTCAAAATCCTACTTCACCCGATATAAGAAAGTTTGTTACTTTAGCTCACGAAATCATGGCCTTGTGCAGAACTATTCAACCGGAAATATCAATTTACTGCAAACTTCATCATCTATGCCATTATGGTGATTTGACTCAGCTTTTTGGGCCACTCTACCTTTACAGTACTTTTAGGTACGAGAGAATGCACCAGTTTGGAAAAAGGGTGATGAGATCATCAAAGAACTTCATTAACCTGGCAGTGACCATCAACAAGAAGCACCAAAAAGAACGTGCAGAGTATTTGGATAGAAGCCACTTCAAAGACACCAATCTTTTTGAAGTGCTTGAAAATAATCCAAACCCGGTTTTTACCAACGAACCGCAAAACAGTGTCAAGTTGCCATCCTCTAATCACCCGTATTCAACCAAAAAGAACATTCTTCGCAAAATCGATTCGAGGCGATACCTCTACTTTCTAACAACCGAATTCCTTGAAGATGAAGAAAACAAAACAATATACTGTCATGGAAGCGTTCTAAGGAAAAAGCAAGGCGCAATGCTCAACGACAACTTGTTTGAACTTGAAGAGCTGTACGCAAACAAATACATCAAGTTCACTGATCTCCATTACAGCAACGATTTCATTTTTTGTTATAATTTAAAACAATTTTTGTTAGAATGGATTATGTAGTCTTAATAAAATATTTTAATTTTGTTATGCAATTTTACTTTGTGTTTTGCAATTTTTTCTAAGTTTTGTGTTATAAGTCAAATTTCCATACCTATTTGGAAGTTTTACGATTTCCATATCTGTTTGGAACAAAGATAGATTTCCATTCTAGAATGGAAAAATTTTCCAGGCTGGTTTGGAAATTTGATTTTTCCAAGTCAGTTTGGAAAGTTTGAAAAACTATTTTTTCAATTTATTTTTTCTATTTTGTATTGGAAATTTTTCCAAAACAGTTTGGAAGTGTTCCATACTAGTATGGAAAAGCACTTTTCCAAACCAGTATGGAACTTTTTCCAAATCGGTTTGGAAATTTGCTCATTTCCAAATCAGTTTGGAACTTTTTTCTCTGTGTGATTGGGGGACACTTGGTGAGGGAGGAGAGGAATGTAAAAAAGTCAAGGGCTCATAATCAAAACGTCATTTGCCAATTGTGTCAATTGAAGCCTAGGAATGCTGTTGTTTCTGCTGCTGCTTCTGACGTCTTTCTCTAAAATGGCTTTTTTATTGTTGATCAAATAGGTACTCTGAGGAAAAGAAATTACTTTTGCATTCTTTGCATTTGTATTTAAATTTACATTTTATACAATTTAAGTGACAAACGTGCACTGCAGCGTTGTTTTGCATGTAAATTCAACAACAACATTTTAAAACTCAATGTATTGCTTTCAAATGTCGTCTTTTCTTTTTTCTTTTTTCCTTTATACCGTTTGTAACCGCCGTTATTGATGTTGCTGCTGAGCCCCCGACAGCTAGGCAGCCACAATCCAATGCAATTGCTTCTGCTGTTGTTTTTGGTGCTTGCAAATTGGCTTCATTTTAGAGTGAGCAACAGCAACAAACAGCAGCCGCAGCAGCACCGCCTAATTGATTGCTATATGCATGGTGCGCTTGTACTCAATGCGAACTGCCACAGATTGTGCCAGTTAATTAATGCTAATTACGGTTTATGTTTGTACTTTTGCTGCTGTTGCTTCTGGTGATTGTCGTAATGATGGTGGTGGTAGTGGCAGCATTTAACAGCAGCCTCCCAAGTGCTCAACCCGCTCCAAACGAGTGGGCCCCTTTTTTTCTTGAACCGCTTTTCACAAGTGTGTTTTTTATTTGGACTAATTAAAATTTACCCCAAAAATTAGCAGCAAAGGGCTCTCTTTCAAACAGGCATTTTGCTGCATGACGCGTCATTTTGAGACTTGACTGTGTGGCAGTTGAACTTTTTTTATTTTGCATGACAGAAACTCGCCCACTCACTCATTTGAGCGAACGCAGGCTTTCCTGCAGTGCATTTTTTTGTCTTGCAGAACTGTCACAACACCAGTTTGTGTTAACTGCTGATGCCGTTAAATGCCTGGCAGTTAATAAATTTCATACAACTTAATATGCTTATTATTTTGAGCTGTTGTGACTGCTTTTTTCCAGGGAAAGCTTCTAAATTAATGAGACGAACGTGATCGGCGCTTAATGTGTCGAAAAGTGTGAATGTCTGTGTGTAAGAGTCTGAGTCGGGATTAATTTGCAATTACATGGCCTGCTAATTAGAACTGATGGATGCTGTGTGAGGATGAAAATAAGGCGATGAAAGGGTTTGACAATTTTTTGCCCAGTTTGACGGTTGCTCACAGTTTTTTCCTAATGAACCTTTACTGAGTGAGTGAGTACTAAAGTTGTCTATGCTGCTGCTGCTGCTTATTTTTTAGCGCCACTTGAGACGTTTCCTTGTGCTTTCTTTTCTTTTTTTGCAAAACCAAGTTCCCAATGTCCGCCTTTTTTTCCTTTTCTTTTTTCAGTTTTTATCATTCAGAGCTGCTCAGACAAATCAATCTTGAATCTTGAGAAGGGTCTATTTGAAAAGCAAAAAGTAAAATAACATGGCAGAACACTTTTACTGCTTCTGCTTTTGCTGTTGCTGTTTCTTTGATTTGCGTTGATGGAAGAGTATCTTTCAACAGTCAAACTGCATGTGAAACTGTTGGAGCAATATTAATCTCTGCGTTGGGTCAGGCGTCTTTTGGCAAATTTTGTTGTTGTTGTTGTTGTCCATTTGAGTATCTGTTCATGCTTGTGTTTGTGCTTGTGTGTGTCCTGATTAATAAAACATTAGGGCTCTAGAGATGTACATGAAGTTTTTGTTTGCAGTGAAAAGGGAAAGAAAAAGTGCAAGAACAAAAAAGTTGTAGCAAAGATTGATGTAAACTTGGGCTAAAAGTTGGCCACTGAAATTTGGACAGATTGTGACCGGATTCAATGATGATTTTTCTTGTTCACTTTACAACTGAAGATGATGCTTTCATGAAAAGTGTTTTTTATTTTTTTCAAAAACGCGGATGCAAGCTAGACTCTTCTTCCTCTTTTTCACGTCTAGACTTAATTGATGGATTTTCACTGTTGTCATAGCAACAGAAAAAAATGATACCTTTTCCACTTTTTACGCACATCGTTTTTTATGTTTTATATGCGGTTCACTATCATTCACTGTCATTGAGCTCACCGCATCATCAGGTTTTGCGCCTTGTTTCACTACGCATTAGACATGCATTTTTTCTCCTAGATCTTCTGGATCGTTTGTTTTCTTTTGTTTATCCCATCTTTATCATGTATTTTGTCATCGATTACTGGAGTACACAGCAGTCTTTTCACATTGGCCTCTCATCTGCTAAACGCATCTGCGGATTTTTATTCTCTCTTTTGGTTTTTCTCCTGTCTATTTTTCCTACCCAGTGGACTGTAATCGACTGCTCTCTTCTGCCTTGCCATCTTCTCTTTCTCCTAGCAATTCACACTGTTGTTAGCGCACATACCACACAACCAGTGTGTGTTTGCTCACCCTCACTGCCTCTTCTTCTTCCCCTGCCGTCTCTCCAGATCGCCTCATCCGATGGCCATTTGACTTTGCCTGATTGATCTGTAAGCAGACGGAAAGGGAGAGAGAAAAAGATGGAGAGAGAGAGAGAGAGAGAGAGAGAGAGAGAGAGAGTGGAAAAGATAAAGAGAACAAACAGCAGAGGCCACTTGCCGCTCTGCTGCCGCCGCTGCTGATCGCTGGTGACATATACACAGGGGCACTGTAAGCACACATAGCAAAGTGAATTGGTTGACTCGGGATGTGGTGTGTGTACTGATACCGCACTGAGGTTCATTGCCATCGACAGTGACAAGAGCCGGAGAAAGTGGAAGATAGAAAGAGAGAGAGAAGGGCAGAGGAGACACTTTGGCTATCCGGTGCTATCCTGATGCTGCTTTTCTCTCTCAATTGCTCAGTCAGTCTGTTACTCAAGCAAAGAGGGCAAGCTAAAGCTAAAGCTGATGCTGTTTGCCTTTATGGCCTCAATGTCGCCAATCAATTTCCGCTGCTGTTTGCCGCTGCACTCTCCAAATTGTTAAAGCTGAAACTGGCCGCCAACCGCACTGGAAATAAACGCACCCTATGCACACTGCTTTTATATTCCCTTTTTATCCATTGACGACTACCAATTTTATTCTGCTGTCTACCATCCACTGCTTGTCAGTCGATTGCCACTAATTGTGCTCATTTTAATTACCACTCGGCAATGCACTGAAGCAATAGCCCTGATGACGCTGACGCTGCTGTGGTTTGTCTTTGCCCCGCTGTTGCTCAATAGACTGCTGAAGTGCTGATGCTCCAGTGCTCCACTTTTGTTGCACTCTGCTGTCCCTGTTTTTTCCAGTTGTTTCCTTCCTCCTTCGTTTTTTTCTCGATTCTTCCTTTACAACAGAGAACAAACCGTCAGAACGACTGTCAGTGTCTATAGGGGATTTCTTAATTAACAATTATAATTACTGCACTGATGTTGCTTGTTAGTTGCTGCTGCCACCGCTGTTTGTTAGCATTTGAATTGAGTCCTTCTGGTTTTTTCTTCTTCTGTTGCAGTGTTTCAGACTTCACTAGTGTTCACTAGAACAATGGAGCACTGGGAAGCTAAACCAACAACAGCTAAAAAGAAAAGACACAAGAGTCAAATTGTCTCCACCGCAGATCATTAGATGTGTCCTCTCCTTCTCCTTCTTTCCCAATTTCTGTTTTTGTCTTCTCTGATCTAATTTGAACGGCACTTCACATGAGATTGTGAGAGAGAGATAGAGGATTGGTGACTTTCCTACGTAAGCGGACATTCAGAGGACAAACTCTTGAAGGATTTTGACATTTGAAACGATAGCTTTTTTCCGCACAGCAACGTCAAAGAATTGTAGACACACACACACGCCTCAGTGAGTGAGACGGCACAAATTCAAATAATAAAATAATAATAAAAAGCAACATACAGAGAAAGCTCATAACTTTGAGCAGAGTAAAGGACAAAATGTTGACAAATGTAACAGAGAAAAAGAGAAAGACAACAAACATTTTAAATTAGGTTTGAGGTTTCCGCTGTGTTTGTCTTTCGTTGCCCACTGCCACTAACATTGAAACAGTGGTAAGTCAGTCTGCTTGTCCGACTGTCGTCCCTTTCTTCTTTCTATTCTCTGTGTGTGCTCTGTTACTTCCACCTCATGTCATCTTTTCCTTTTTTCTTTTTTTGCCCAGCTATCTTTTTGTAGATTACTCTGTCAAGCATATAAAATTCATCCCACCACTATGTTTTTCTTCCTTTTCCTTCTTCCTTTTTAAGAAAGTGGCTAATTTGACATGGCAACTACACAACCATGACGTTCAAACGTTGTCTAGCGCTGTCTGGCTTTTCTTTTTTCTTTTCGTTTCATTTTTTGTTTTGTCACAATCTTCTTCGTTGTCGTTTGTCGTCGACTCACCGAGCACAGTGTGCAAAATGAACTTCCTTCGTTTTGCATTATTCTAATCATCGTCGACTAGTCAATCGTTGACGTTTTTTTCTATTCCTCTATCTCTCTTTCACTTTCATTTATTCATAGACGGATACACAGTTTTGCTTTTGTACGATCAGTTTGTGATTTGTTCTTTTTTTACTTTTTATTTACCCGCCTGACAATCGATGACAATTGTCAGTGCCTAATCTCTTCTAGACAGTGCGTGTGTGCTTATCTTTGTTTGTGTGTTCACAGTTCAGTACACTTCAATTTGGCCGTTTTTGAGTTAAAATCATTTGTTTGCAATAAATCCCTTCATTGGTTAGTGTAGCTTACCGTCTGCTTGGTAAGTGATGTCGCAAGCTGGTGAAATTTGCATTTAAGCTTTAGAAATAAAAAATAGTTTCTGATTTTGCTGTTAATTAAAACGGAAAATAAAATGACCAAAAACTATAGCAATATTATATTGTTATTTCTAAATCTTTTTTTAATGTTTTTTACAGGAATTTTGTTGTTTTTAATTATTTCCGGTGTTAGATAAACCAGTAAATTTTTTTGCTGGTAGAAAGATAATTAAAACGTTTTATTTTTTTGTAAAACAGGAGATTTTGCTGTTTAAATGACGCACATGTGATTTTTCTACTTTAAATATTTAACTACTTTACTAGAAAAAATGCAAAAACTATTTGAGTTAAAAGTCACAAGATTGTTTTAGTTTTTATTAAATTTTAAACTACATTTACTATCATTTTACTGAAAACTACATTTAATTTTTTGTTTCCCAAAAGGAGTGGGTATTACACAAGTTTTTTCTGTTGAAGTTAAATTAGAGAGTTTACGGTGCATTCTTGAAAACAAGAATACAAAATGAGTGCATTCATGTTATTTCCCAACAGTGTTGAGCTGACCTACTGCACACTGTTTCTCAAAATGGCTGATGACGCCTGCATCTTTCTGTTGATGGCATGTGTTTGTCAGTGATGGTCGTGGCAAATCGATTTCTAGATTTCCGTTGCTTAAGATTCAGAAAAGCAGCACATTCTTTATGCGCAATGCGTGCGCTTTCAATTTAGAAGTTACCGTGCGGTGGGACAAGAAAATAAAAAACGCTTGCTGAGAAGTTGCACTGCAGTAGCATTTCTGATTTTCACTCAAAATAGGCATCTTTTGTCTACAGCTCTCTGTTTCCATTTTTTTCTCAGTTTTGCACCTGAAAACGGGAATTCTCTAGTACAGTAGTACCCACAAATGCTATTTTTATTTATTTATTGCGGTTACAAATAGTAGCAAATACACCACCCGCTAACATCGATTATTTGATGTTGCTAAAAAAGTTTTCACTCTTTTTCATACTTTAGTCCAAAATTCTTAGTAGCACAACTACAACTACAACTTCTAGCACTCAATTCATTACTTTGTTTTGAAATGAAGAAAATCTGCCCACCATTCTTCTCTTTTTCTGTTTGATTGTTCTTTTTGTCATTGTACAAATTGTCCTAGAACACGCCAGGCCGGTCATCAGCGTTGTGATTTTTCTACCACCACCACTACTACTACTACCGGGAGTATTTTCACCCACACTTTAAACGACTTTAACTTTTTTCATTTTTTGCACTTAATGGCATTTGCTGCTCTAAAATAAAATGTTACACTGTCTGGCACTTTTATGCTTGCAATGCTCATCGATTTGTTGTCGTTTTTGTCCGTGTTTATTTGTTTTTTGGTGGTTGCAAAGAGGAGGAGGAGGAAGAGGTGATAATAAACACTGGTGAACAAAACTTGTCATTGGACGTTTCGATTCACTTTTTTAGCCCAAGTTTGCCACCATTTTTAGTTTGCCAAGCCTTGCACTCGTGACTTCATCTATCTATTATACTGGCACACACTTCTGCTGTCAATTGACTGTGCCCACTCTTCACTCCCCTCGCTGGCACTTTGCTCAATTGTAGAAACTGCTGACTCACCGACTGAAGTGATACACCATTGACATTGGTTTTCCCCTCCCCTCATCTCTCCTACTTCTCCCTCTAGTGTGTCGCCCTGTGCTCAATTATGCATGTGATCTGCACTCACTCACTTTCCTGCTGCTCTGGTACTTTATAAATTATAGATATTCATCCCAAACACACTCATTGAGTGAGCCTTGTGACACACTAACTTTACATTACCTTTTTTTGCTGGTGCCGTTTGTTGTTTGCTTTTTTCCCTTAACTTTTGCAATTTGAGGGGGTTTCCAAGAAGTTTTGCTTAGCAGTCAAAGTAGTGCAAACGGCCTAAATATTTTGACTAGTCCAAAACTAGCTTAAGGAGGGACACCGCGCACTTTTTAACTGCTTTTTTGAATTTTTATTTTGGAGTGGCTATGATGTTCATGAAGAATGTACTTAATAAGGATTGTTAAGAATTTCATGTAGAACAATTTTGTGTTTGTAGTGGCTAGGGCCCAAGCCCCTACAAATGCTCTCTCTTCCCTGTTCCGTCACTGGCTGATCTTCCGGACA
>JAALOO010001170.1_pt1 | contig 19165 bp, 20 predicted proteins | sample 7257641 | NCBI WGS metagenome assembly JAALOO01 (sample SAMN14085613, study PRJNA598686) | mite metagenome | biome: ENVO:01001000; feature: ENVO:01001002; material: ENVO:01001226; isolation source: single female mite from University of Michigan culture on fish food culture... ...
TCTCTCTCTCTCTCTCTCTCTCTCTCTCTCTCTCTCTCTCTCTCTCTCTCTCGAAACACTCAATCTATCTCACTCAAAGTGGCAGTTTAGCGGTAATAGACGGTGTGGTAGACTCCGCCTGCCTTCCTGTACTTAAGTGCTTCTGTGTTTAGGGGAAAGGGGGGACCCTTCATTTTCCTCATTCTCATTTTTCACCCCCCACTTTTAGATGATCACCCTGGAAACGACAACGACAGCTACGACGACGACAAAGAGGAGGAGGAGGAAGAGACACTACTCGGCGCACACTTCTTCCACATAAAGTGTCAGTGTTTGAGTAGTGTAGCGCGCTGAAGACGTTAACGACGACGACGACGGCGGCAGCAGCGTTCTACTTCATCTCAATCACTGGTGTCTGTCACTACTATTAATTACCTCTTCTCCCGTGTTTTACATTTGCTGACTCTGATGAGCTACTATTCTACCACACAACAAGGCAGCCATCGAAATCATCATCCTCGTCACCCTTATCACACTCCTCCTAACCACCGCCTCTCAACCAGGCCCATCATGAAGCACCTCTTCAATGGGCGGGATACCACAAACTCTTCTTCTTACCGAGGTTCATCTTCCTGTTCCAACTCATCCTCACAGAGCTCTTCAACCACTACTACCAACACCTCGTCCTGGCAGCACAGCAACTCCCACTTCAATTCGAACCACACAAACCCCTCCTCCTCCTCCTCCTCCTCCTCCTCCTCCTCCTCCTCCATCACCACGCCCACTTTGGTGGTGAAGCGCCTGCTGGCGGCCATTTACACAGTGGACTCGCTGGCCGTCGTCGAGCCGAGCACCGAGCAGCGGCTGCTTTCGCTAATAGAAAATGGAGATAATCGGTGCCGGGCGGCAGAGCTCGGCAAGCGGGAGGTGGCGGAGGCGCTGAAGAGGGCGGTGGCCAAGGAGGTCGCCCGGGCTACGAGGGCCACGGTGAGGCTCTTTTCCGCCGGTCGGAAGAGTGGTGGTGAGGAGGATGAGGAGGAGGAGGGTGAAAATAGTTCCCCGAAGATCACCTCCTTCAGCGACGCCCAGAAGGAGGTGCACCGGTCGGCGGATCGGGTGCTTTGCCGGCTGATCAGCTGCCTCGAAAAGCAGGGAAAAACTTCGAAAAGCTGTGCTGAGGAGGGGAAAAGTTCGACTGGTAGTGAGACCAAATTTCCACAACAAAACTCGCCAGAAAACTCTAAAAGTGCTAAAAGTAGCGAGGCAAAGTCATCACAGTCACAAACGCACTCGCAATCTCTGCAATCACAGTCGCAGTTGTCACCCGTTGTCAACGGCAGTTCCAGCGCTTCACATTCTTTTTCGCGTGCCATCTCCAGTGACAGTTCCTCAAAGCCACAGCCTTTGTCATCGTTTATCAACGCCGCCACCGCCGTCAGCAGCAGCAACAGCGGCAGCTCAACAACTCACAGTTCGAGCAGTTCACACAAGGACGACGACCACGAGGAGGAGGAGGAGTCTTCGCTGACGGACGACTCGGACGAGTTTGACTCGGGGGCGCTGATGGCGAAGAAGAAGCAGCAGCAGCAGCAGCAGCAGCAGCAGCGACGACGGCAGAAGAAGAAAAAGCAGCAGCAGGCCTCGAAGAAGAAGAAGAAGAAGGAGACGATTAAAGAGGAAGAGAAGGTCAAGCAAGTGGAGAAGGTCGAGTCGCCGATGGAGGACCCCGGAGATGAGCTGATCAGCTGGGCCGACGCCTGCTGCACTAGTCCGGAGCCGGAAGAGGAGGAGGTGGTGGTGGTGGAAGAGGAGGTATCATCTCCGCCTAAAGAGCTCAAGGCGGAAGATCTGCTGGAGATGATTGAGAAGCTGCAGATAACTGAAGAAGGGGAGGAAGAGGAAGATGATGAGGACGAAGAGGAGGACGAAGTTGATGGCGATAAGAAAGATGCCGAAGAAGTTGAGGAAGAAGATGAGGATGGAAATGATTCCACAGATAATGGCGCTGAAGAAGAAGAGGATGGTGGGGAAAGTGATTACCAGTGTCGTCCGCGACAACGTGGCAACTTCCACAATGGCGGACGATTTCATGTGAGTTTTCACCTTTTGTTTACCTTTTCGTACTTGAACTTTTTTTTTCCTTCAAAAATAGCTTCGTCAGCCCAACTCGCCCAACCACTTCCACCGACCACCTTACCACAACTCCTACAACAACAACAACTCCTTCCACAACAACCGTAACTTTCAGGAGCACTCAAATCGAGGAGGAAGAGGTAATTGGCGCGGTCGAAGCTCACCTTTCGGCGGTCGAGGGCCGAACACTTTCACCTCCTCTTCTTTTTCCCTTCGAACTAATCATCACCCTTCAACCACCAACACTACTACCACATCTTCTTCCTCTACTTCAGAGTTTTACTACCAGTCGGCGAGTGCCACGGCAATGGAGCCCGCCTCCAGTTCTATTAAAGATGAGCATAGCAACAACTCGAGCAGCGAGGAGAACGGGTTTTCTAAAAGCCAAACCGGACCTTCAGGACCTCGCCGAATCATGAACTTCATGTCCCCGGGCGCCATGCCGCACTACCCGGGCGTCAATGATGAACGGATGAATGAGATTCTCAATCGGACGGGTAAGTTCGCTTTTTCTCAAAAGATTTGTGTACTTTTTTATGACCTCCTTTTCCTCTCTTTCACCAGGCTACTACCTCGAGCTGAGCAACGGCCAGCGAAAGTACGGCCCGCCGCAGTCCCACCCCAGCTACCGAGGTGGACCACCTCAGCAGCAGCTTTCGGGCAACTCCGAAGTCTTCGTCGGTCGCATTCCGCGGGAGATCTTCGAGGACGAGCTGATTCCGCTCTTTGAGGCGGTCGGGCAGATCTACGACCTCCGCCTGATGATCGACCCGCTGAGTGGATATAGCCGCGGCTACGCCTTTATCACCTACTTCAAGGCGGAGGAGGCGGCGGCTGCGGTCGAAATAGTAAGGAGGAGGAAGTTTTTGTTGATTTTAACTTTTTACTTTTTTTCCTGGTAGATGAACGACTACGAAATTCGGCCCGGCAAGGCGCTGAAGGTGAAGGTGAGCACGCCCAATGTCCGCCTCTTTATCGGCAACATTCCCAAGCAGCTGAATCGGGTGGAGATTAAGGAGGAGTTCAGCAAGGTGGTGGGTAAGTTTTTGAAGTCATTTTTGGAGTTTTTAAAAGGTTAACCCCTTTTTATTCATTTTTTAGCCGGCCTCACCGAGGTGATCGTCTACAGCGACCCGCTGGACCGCACTCGAAATCGCGGCTTCTGCTTCCTCGAGTTTGACTCGCACAAGCTGGCGTCACAGGCGAAGCGAAAACTTCTCTCCACCCGCATCAAACTCTGGCCTAACGCGGACATGTTGGTCGACTGGGCGGAGCCGCTGGACGAGCCCGACGTGGAAACGATGAGCCGCGTGAAGGTGCTCTACGTGCGGAACCTGCCGCTGAGCACCAGCGAGCAGACCATTGCCGGCGTTTTCAGCCGCTTCGGCGGCCAGGTGGAGCGCGTGAAGAAGATCAAGGACTACGCCTTTGTGCACTTTAGTTCGAGGGAGGCGGCGCTGGAGGCGATGGCGGAGATGCAGGGAAGGGAGCTCTTTGAGGGAGGTGGAGGAGGAGGAAGTGAGCGGAAGTTGGAGATCAGCCTGGCGAAGCCGCCCAACGACCGCCGCCGGAAGGAGGAGATACTGCGCAATCGAGAGCGCCGCCTCAGCTCGATGAATAGTCTCATTGCGGCGCAGCTGCAGCACCAGCAGCAGAGGTCCATGTAAGTGGAAAATTTTTGGGACTTGAGGAGTTTAGGAGTTATAATTTTTTTTTCTAGAAATTCGTCAGCGGCTTCTTCGGCCTCCTCCGCCACCTCGTACCTCGCCTACAATGAACGCAACTACCCGCCCATCTCCTCGGCGGGTACTTCCGTTTCCAATGGAGGTGGAGGAGGTGGTGGTGGTGGTGGTGGTGGTGATGGAAGTTCCTCGGCGGTAGAAGGGGGTGAACAAGGGCCTAAAGTTGAAGAGGTCGTTTCGTCGAGTGCCACCTCGCTGAACAATTTAGGAAATGGTCTTTCAGCTGAAGAGGCAACTTCTTCAGGAGTGAATGAAGAGGTTTTGGCGGTATCTCCAGCTCCGGCTCAGACGCCACACCTTCTTCCGTCACCACCTTCTTCTTCGGCTGTTGTGGCCAGTGTTTCAGTTCAGCCATCACAAGTTTTGATTGCTCCTCCTCCTCTTCCACCACAACAGCAGCAGCAGCCACTTCCTCAAATTCTGCAGCAACTTCCGCCACCGCAGGCCTTTCTCAATGGCTTTCACTATCCGCCGCTGCCACCCCCACATCTTCTTCATCACCCTCATCACCCTCATCACCAACTTCATCCTCACCATCTCCATCCTCACCACCACCACCCGTCTGGGCATGTGCCCACCTCGCCGTATCAGATTGCGGCGGCGGCTGCCGCTGCAGCGGCCGTCTTTGCCGGAGGAGGAGGAGGAGGAGGTGGTGGTGGTTATGGTCCAGGTCCTGGTCCCCTGGGCCCTAGTTCACCCCATCACCCCCAAGATCACCTCGGAGGAGGAGGATGTGGTGCCTGCAATCACCACCACCACTACCACCCGCACCTCCTTCACCACCAGCAGCAGCAGCAGTATCACCACCAACATCAGCCGCCGGAGCCGACGCATGTGATCACCACCTCCCCTGATGGCCATCACCACCATCACCACTACGCTCCCGTGGCTGCTGGCACTGCTGCTGCTCTTGCTCTTGCCACTACCCCATCGCCCTCTGCAGTGGCCAGGGTGACCCTGGGCCCGACCGCCTCGAATGGTTCTCCTCAGCCAGTACCACTACCACCACAACCTCAACCACCTCCTGCTCCGATGTACCTGGTGCACCAGCCGTACAGCACACTTGCTGCTGCTTCGAACTCTGGTACTTCTTCCGGTGCTGAGGAGAACTCCTGCTGCTCCTGTGGTGCTGCTGCTGGCAGCGGTGGTAATTCCAGCGGTGGTGGTGGTGGTAACTGACAATGATGATAATCACTGGTTTAGATTGTTTTCTTAATTTGCATTATTCTTTTTAGGTGCTCCACTTCTGCCCGCTCCTCCTCCTCCGAGCAATGGAACGCCTGCCTGGGCCGCCGCCAGCAGCGCCCCTGGTGGCAGCAGCCCAGCTGGTCCCAGCTGGTACAACTGGTACGAGCCCAACTGGTGGTACGCCGCCAGCTGCGCCGCCTCCGTCGTGGCCGCTGCTCATCAGCCTCAACCTCAGCAGGCACTGTTGCCCTCGCCTTGTTCGGGTGCAAGTCAGCAAGCACCGCTGCCACCACCATATCAGCAAGTAGTGGATAATACTCCGCCCACTCCTATTCCCTCATCTTCAGCAACTTTGGGCCCTGTTGTTTCTAATTCTACGGAGGCAGGAGTTTCTGGAGGAGGAGATCAGTCTGCTGCTGCTGCAACTACAACAGCCGCCGTCGTTTCAGTCGAGGCAGCTTCTTCAACTTCAAATGATGAAGAGGTCGAGACCAAGGAGGAAAACAAAGAGGCTGTGGTGGTGGCCGTGGACTCTGTGGTCAGCCAGAAAAAGAAGGTCAAGACCACCTCGGAGAGCAGCAGCAGCAGTGGAAGTGAAAACAACTCCTCTTCAAACACTTCGACCACTTCTGAAAAGGGTCCTCCTTTGGAAAAGTCGGCGAATCTGACGATGGCGCAGGTGGCGGCTGCGGGAGCGGCAAAGGCCGCAGCGGCCGCTGCCGCCGCCCTAGCTGCCCAGCAGCTTCAGGAGCTGCAGGCGGAGGCCTTTTTGCCTCCTGAAACGGAATCGCTGATTTCCGACGAACTGGCGGCCACCTTTCCGCCCCTCACCGCCTCCTCTTCCGCAACTTTGTCTTCGTCTTCGTCCTCGGGTCTGAAGAAGATTGGCACTGTGCCGGGCAAGCGCAACACCGGCGGCTCAGGTGGTGCTCTGCGAAGTTGAACTCTCTCTTTATGATCTTTATCGCCCACCTCTGATGTTGTTGCCTTGGTCACTTGGCACACACCCACACACTTACTTGATTTACTTGATCACTGTGGTCTCCCCTTCTTTTGATCCCTCTCTCATTTGTCATTGTCAAGTCGACAAACTCTTATTAAAATCTGTTGTCATGTGCTGGAAAGATGTGTGTAAAATGATAAAGAAAAAAGATTATATTTTGATTAGGATAATTTCGAAACTGAAAAAAAGTTTATGACATTTGTGAACGGCGCTAAAAGCGATAAGCTCTTTGTTCTTTTCGGCCTGTTTGTCTTTTTCGAAGCTTGAGAAAGAATCACAAAATCACTTCGTCGACTAATTTCTAAAAGCTCGCCTTATCAACTGATGAAGACAATGTTTTTACGACCTATCATTCTCCTGCTACTGCTGTCGTCGCTGAACTCAGTAAAGGCTGCTGCTGCTACTTGTGACAATAAAGTGGTCGACCATGATGAGATAACCAGTGTAAGTGTAAACAAAGCTTATCTTTGTGAGGTTCTAACTTCACTTTCTCTTTCTCCTCTTCTCAGAACACTGTACAGAAAATCCGCTTTCCTCTGGCCTTCGGCGTCCTCCCAGTTGGCCTCTTCATCGCCATCATCAGCGGCTGTTCACCCGACAGTAGCAGTCCCTATCAGATCAAGGGCAGCGTGATCTTCAGGCAGAACATTGACAGTATGAAGCCTTATCTCGCAGTCCTTAATACGAATGGCCACCTCCTCGAAGACGTCTTTCCCCGCCTGGTGGCCAACTACCGAGGTGAATCATCACCGATGGCGATGATGTGCCTCACCCTCGAGCAGTGTTTTCTCTTCATGGGTAGCTCTAGCGTTGATGGTAAGGCGGTAATGCTTCTCTTCGACCTGCTCAATCCAGAGCAAGCCAAGGAGAGGGAGTGCGTCCTTGAGGTGGGACCATCACCCTGGCTTGTTGATGATGTGCTGCTGACCAGCGATGAACTGAGCCAGTACTTCAGCTACCACCCTTCACCTCAAGACGGCTCATTTTCGCAGACTTTTTTACGCATCAGCACTTCAGTGACAAGTGACAACCATTGCCCTAGCAATGTCAGCTACCGCACCGACACTCGCTACCTGTGCCTCAAAGACAACCCAGAAAACAGCAACAGCTCAAGGGTGGCCTTTCAAAAGGAGCCTTGTCCTCCTGGCCGGTCCTTTTCCTTTCCCTCCACCTCTGGCTTCGTCAACGGCGACAGTATTGTCCTGCCATGTATAGGGGGCATCAAGTTTAATGTGTACCAAAACATCTCTAAGCGTGCCTTCAACGACACCGCTCATGACTATCCAATCGAAAAGAGAAACATAATTAATTTCTGGTTTGATTGGGCTCCGGAGACGCCCAAGACTGTGACGACGACGACGACGACGACAACTTCCACCACCACCACCACACCTTCCACAACCGAAGAGACCACCAAAAAGGCATCGACCATTACCCGAACACTGCCCTCCAGAGGTAAGTCTAAAGTTGTTTGTTATTTTTATTGCCCTTTACTTGAGGGCAAACCTTTCTCTGCTCCTGCTTTTAGCCACGCGAAGGCGCAGCACCGTCGACTCGGCCACCGCCAAATCATCGGCCTCATTCATGATCATTATTGGCGTCGTTGTGATAGTTGTTATAGTGGGCCTCTTTTTTTGCTACCCCCTCTACTTCTACCTCAGCTACCTCTTTGGTCCCTGGGTGGTGGTAGGCGGCCCTGATGACACCGGCGGCGGGGCTAAACTGACTGCAAAAGGAAGTGCTCTCAGCAGTAAAAGTTCAGCTGTCCTGCCTAAGGGCTCCAAAGTGGTCAAAGATGGTGGTGATGGCCAAGGAAACCTCGGTGCTAAATCGGCACAGCTCAGTAGCTCGAAGGCTTCCACTGCTAAGCCCTGATGAGCATAACTGAATTGACCTTTTTTGTTATTATTGCAAGCGTTTTATTTTTATTTTTAAGGCAGTTTAAACTTGCGAGGATAATTAGCAGCTGCAGGAAACCTACAGCTCCGGCTTGTCAATGAAGCCAGCGATGCAGATGTGATTTCGCCGCACACTCCCATCCCAGCTTCGGCCACAGCCCACTCCCACACCGGTCGTCCGTTTCCACTGCTTCGCCGTGTACGCCACTGCCTGGGCACTACTCTGCCCACCGTAGCGAGGACGCACACCGGCCCTCACCTCTGCCTCGATGTTCGCCAGGGGGAGGCCCTGGTCCCGGTCCCCGGTGTAGGTGGAGCACCAGCAGAAGGCCTGACCCCGAGTGTTGACGTTTGGCTGATAGCAGGCGCTCATGCCGATTACCTTTTTGTCTCTTTTTTCAAGAGTTGTGGTCCAGTTGGTGGCCGCTATGGAGAGGTCTGTTTGCTGGCGCAGCGCCTGGTAGCCCTGAACCAGGCGGTCGCCGTTGACGACGTTCAGCAGGAGGGAGGTCAGTCCGCGTGGGCAGGTGTCGTTTAAAGGGTAGGGCGTCCATGGATCTGGGGTAGTGGTCTTGGTGGTGGTGGTGGTGGTAGTGGCGGGGGTGGTAGTTTTGTGGGTGGTAGTGGCGGGGGTGGTGGTCTTGGTGGTGGTGGTAGTGGCGGGGGCGGTGGTGACCAGTCCTTCGCTGAAGAGGCACAGTGACAGGCAGAGAGCGAGGCTAAATATAAAGGACATGGTTAGTTGGTTTTTAAATTTTAGCGTTTTTTGTTGATAAGGAGAGTTTGGTGTGCGCTGCTTGAAATTAAAATTAGTAAGTGCCAGGTTTTATACTTTTACTTTGCCACCTAGGATACTTTGCCCAGACTACTGTGCTATTTTATTTTGAAGGTTTTTTAGAAGAGTGTGTTTGAGGTTTATTGCGAATTCTTCTTCCTGCAGGTTGTGCGACCTTTAACATGTTGTTTCTAGGCGATTCAACAGGTAGTAGTTGTTCTTGCTGGTTTTAATTACTGGCTTAAGTTTTGATCTACTTTTAGTGTTGCTAATTGCTTTTTAGTTTATTAGCTTTTCATTGCCTTTTGCAATTATTATTTTTTGAAGGTTTTTCGCCCGCCTAAACGTACGTCTTTCTAATGTGACCTTCTTGTTGACTGTTTTAGAACTTTAACTATTGCTGACTTAAACTATAAATCCCTGATATGACTCAGCAGAGTCACAAAGCACTTTTGACCTCGTTTTTTGCCTCTCTGTTGACCTTCTCCACAAGGCAATTTCTGACATTTCGTTTTGCAAGACTCAAACTCTGTTCTTCTTCTGAAAGAAGCGTTTCTATGATGGCAGCCTTGAAGATGGGATGCTTTGCACTAGTGATGATGATGATGACCTTCACTAACGGAAATTCTCAAAACGTCGTGATTAAGAAGACCATCTTCAACGGATCGGAGATTATTAAGGTAACTCCAAGATCGCCCCAATTTCAACTCATTTTAAAACTCCTTTTTTAGGATCTCCTGCATAACACCCGCTTCCCGATAACCCTGGCCGTCCTTCCACCTCCGGCCAGCCTCTTTCTCGCGCTCATCAGCGGCCCCACCACCGCCAACGAAAAACAGGAGATCAAGGGAAGTGTCCTCTTCCTCCAGCCACTGTCCAGCATGAAGGCGGGCGGCCCCCTGCTGCTCGAGGGCCAAGGTCGCCTGCTGAAGGAGGTTTTCCCGGTGCTGGTGGACCGCTTCGAGGCTCGCCGCTCCAGTGTGGGCGTGATGTGCACTGAGGAGAGCGGTGGTGGTGACTGCTTTCTCTTTATGGTCGGCCCTGGTGAGAAGAACCAATCGGTGATGTTCACCTTTGACCTCGGTCACGTGAACAAAGGTAGTGAGCAGCAGCAGGCTCCGCCCACTTTTTGCACCCTTCCCATGGACGGCTGGAAGGAGACGCAGGGCACTGACGGAATCTCCCACTTGCTCCTCCCCTTTGATCTCCCTCAAGCCTTCTTCGCCTTCCACAACTACCAGGAGGGAAAGGAAGACCACAACGGGCAGCTGATGTACAGCCGGAGCGAGGTGAAGATGGTGACTGATCCTACCACTGGAAGTAGATGTCCCAAAGTGGCCAACCAGCACTTCACCAAGCGCTTCATTTGCTGCAGCTCGCAGGACAGCGCCGACGGCTGGGTCAGCGACAAGCCCTGCACCGAGCCGTGGGCGATGATCGACCTGATTGCCGCCTTCGTCTACGGCGGCCACAGCTACAACTTTGCCGCCGAGGTGGTCTTTCGAATGCCGCTGCTGGAGATGCTGCAGCACCTGCAGCACCACACCGCCTGGAAACGGGTGCCCAGGGCGGACTTTTGGGGGCGGTGGGAGCCGCCGCCAGATGGCCCCACCGAGCCGCCGCCGCCCACTGATTACTGGTCCTCCACCTCGTCGAAGGGAACCAAAGCGTCGACTGGGCATTCATCAACTTCTTCTTCAGATGATGATGATGCTTCGAAGAAGCTGAGCTCCTCCTCAACTACTTCCCGCAACTCCAAGCTCCTCCTGCTGATTCTCCTCATTGTGGTGCTAATTTGTGCGCTCATTGGCGGCGCCGTCCTCTTCTGCTTTTGTTGCAGCTCTCGTAGGAAGAAACAGGAGGAAAAGAGTACTAAAAAGAAGGCACATAAGAAGAAGGAGGTCAAGAGCAAGGCTGGTGGTAAAAATAAGGAAAAGTCAACCTCGAAGCCGGGAAACAGCAGCAGCCAAAGCTCTCCGGTTCCCAAGACGACCTCTTTTTTCCCACCGTCCTCAAGTGCCCAAAGTGGCTCAAAGCAGGCGCCACCTTCTTCCTCTGCTTCTGCTTCTGCAGCCAAAGCTGTCGCCTCTACGAATGCCTCCCTGGCTACGAAGGCTCCCCTAAGCTCCAAGGTGACCATTCGCTCGAAGATGACCACTGCTGTTGTTGATAAGGAGAGGGGCAAATCGTCGTCGCTGCCAGCCGTGGAGAAGATGCCCAGCTACTCGGAGACGAGCATCATGACGGACGCTAGGAAGAAGAATACCTCGACCTCGGCTGGGGCGGGCAGATCCAGTCAGAGCAAGAGGCAGCCAACTACGCGCTCCAAGCTTTCTACCGTGAAGAAGTAGAACTGCAGGGGCTGAAAAAAAAACTTGTGTTTTTGGACACATTTTTTGTCCCCCTTTTTCATTTCCCTTACCATGTGATTTTATTATTGCCATGTTTGTTGGGCCACTTTCTGGCTGATTCAGAGCATTCTTTTTTAGCGGGTTAAAAATTTTAAATTTTTAATGGAACTTTTTTCTGCGCTTTTAGAACTCAAAAATGCCGCCCCCCTCTTACAAAAGCTGCTGTACTGCAGTTAATATCGTTTTTTAAAAAAGCTGGCAAATTGACGCTGAACACTGCTGACCTGTACTGCTAACTGTTGACTTGAACTTGAACTGACAAAGCCACGTAGACGCAAACCCAAAAAGGAAAACCTCTGAAAACACTGTCTCTGGTCAGTCCAACTCTGATCATGGTGACCACCCTCTGCTTCAAGATGTTCACTCTGCTGATGGCCATGATGATGATGGTGACATTCTCCAGTGCCGCCCAGTTCACCCCGGTGGACACCAAAAAGATTTTCAAGGTAAATACCTTCTTTTGGTATCACTTCTTTTTCACCAAATCTTCTCCCTCTTTCTCTCTCTCTCTCTCTCTCAGGACCTCACCTCCGAAGAGCCAACTCTCTCTCCGCTGCTGTTCGCCGTGCTGCCCACCAACGAGCTGGTGGTGATCATCAGCGGCTTGGAGTACGACCAGTACCAAGGCCACCGTACGCTGAAGGATCCGGTCATCTTCCGGCAGCCGCTGGCGAGCATGACCACTGGCGGGCCGGTTCTGCAGGAGGGCGCCGGGCGCCTCCTCGCCGAGGTCTTCCCCGACCTGGCCGGCTACTTCAATGACCTGGGTAAACACGCCGCCATGGGCGTCGTCTGCTTCCGCGGCGACCAGGACCAGGCGGTCCAGGACCGGAAGGAGCCGCCGCAGTGTCTGCTCTTCATGCAGCACGGCCACGAGGACGGCCGAGATGGCGCCAGCGTCGTCACCTTTGATCTGAGCAGCCCCGGCAACAGCACCGGCAAAGCTTGCGTTCGCAAGGCGGAGTACTGGCCGCGCACGGCCGTCCCCATCGTACCGCTGTCTGTGGACAGGCCGAACCAGTACCTCAGCTACCAGTCGGTGGCTCATGCGATCTACGACAGAAGCGTCCCCTTCAGCGGCTCGCTGGCCAGTACGCAGGTGACCGCAGCTCTTCCGGAGGCCAAGGCCTGTCCGGACTCTGATGAAGCCAACGTGACTCAGGCGTGGACGACGGTGGCGAGCTACCTCTGTGATTACCACGGGCAGGACAAGTTCCAGTTGAAGGAGGAGAGCTGCGACCGCCTGGCCTTCAACAAGCCCTTCAGCACCGGCTTTGTGGTGACCGGCGGTGAGGAAGGACGCGAGGACCTGGTGAAGGGCATCTTTCTTCTGCCGCTCTTTGGCAGCTTCCCACTGTTGGTTCTGCCGCTTGAGGTGGCCGACCACCCGGCTAACCCGGCGCTGCTGGGGAAGGCGTGTCCGCTGACGTGGGTGGGGCGAGCTGATTTCTGGAATAAGTGGAACAGCTTCAAGCCGGACAACTGTGGGATAGAGCCGTCCACTACGACGGGGCCCTCAACCACTTCCACCACAGCCACCGCCACTGGCAAGTCCACTACCACCACCCCAAACAACGTCACTGCATCTGTGGACAGCACCACCGGCAATTCGATGCTCTACATTATCATTGGCGTCTTCGTTCTGGTGGTCATTCTGGTGCTGATCCTCATCACCGCCATTTGCATCTGGTCGAAGAGGGGCAAAAGTGGGCAGGGAAAGGGGGGAAAGGGTGGCGGCAAAGGGGTCAAGGAGGACAAGTCGGTCAGTCGTGCGACCAGCTCTGCCGTCTCGAGCAAGGTTCCCAGCAAGGTCGCTGCTTCGAAAGTTTCTTCCAAGGTGGGGGGCAAGGCTGCTCCTTCGAAGATGACAGCCAAAGAGTCGTCAACAAAGGAGCAGCTGAAGGCGGTACCTTCGAAGTCTGTTGCTGGTGGCAAGGCCCCTTCTGCTCTCAAAGTTGGGTCTAAGGTGGCTCCGGGAAGTACCTTTCAGACGAGCGCCGTCGCTTGAACTTGTTATTTTTCCTCCCTTTTTCACTCACTTTCTCCACCTCTGTTCCTCTTTTTTCTGCCCACTGTACATTTTCCTTTTTCTTTTTCTTCATTTACTTTTGATTTTCTTCATTTTCCCCTTTTTTTGTACAGCAGTGGCAGCTGCCGCAGCACTTTTTTCTTCACTCTGAGTACACTATACTTTATTCTAAGGGCCGTTTTGAGATTTTCAATTTAGATTTTTAATTTTTTCTTAGATTTAGAATTCTTTCCCCTGGCAAAAAATTTTCAAATTTTAATGGAACTTTTTTCTGCTTTTTTCGAACTCAAACGCCGCCCTACAAAAGGTGCCGTACTGCTGCCAGTTTTGGTCTTTTCAGCACTCTCGCCAGTAGTACTGAACGCTAACCTGTAACTGCAACTTCAACTTCAACTTCAACTTGAACTGACAAAGCCACGTAGACGTCAACTACCGAAAAGTCTGAAAACCCTGTGTACTGATCAGTCCAACTCTGACGATGGTGACTCCCTTCAAGATGATGGCCATGATGATGGTAATTCTGGTGACACCATTCTCCACTGCCGCCGAGCTCACCCCAGTGAACACCAAAGAAATTTTTGAGGTAGGCAAACCAAACAAAAAAGAACCGATTTCTTCTTCTTACCTCCTTTTCACCACCTCCTCCTCCTCTTTTCTCCCTCAGGCCCTCATCGCCCACCCTCCCACTCGCTTTCCCCTGCTGTTCGCCGTTCTGCCCACCACCAACCAGCTGGTGGTGATCATCAGCGGCCCTGACGCCGACCCCAATCACTTCCGCAAAATCGAGGGGGCGGTCATCTTCCGGCAGCCGCTGGCGAGCATGACCACCGGCGAGCCGATTCTGCAGGAGGGCGCCGGGCGCCTCCTCGCCGAGCTCTACCCCGACCTGCCTGGCTACTACAAGGAAAGCGGCCTGGGCGCCGTTTGCTTCAAGGACGACCAGGACCAGGACCATCTGGTGCAGTGTCTGCTCTTCATGCAGCACGACCACGTCGAGAACGAGAGCGGCGGCAGCGTCGTCACCTTCGACCTGCTGGTGCCCTTCGACGGCACCGCCCCCTTGGCTGCCACCAAAGGCTGCGTCCGCAAGGGCGAGTTCTGGCCACGCACGGCCAGTCGGATCATCCCGCTGCCCGTCGACCGCCTGAACCAGTACTTCAGCTACCGAGCGCGTGTCCAGGATCACCTTCACCCGGACGAGGAGGCCTTCTACCTGAACAGCTCGCTGGCCAAGACCACCCTGGTGGCCACGCTTCCGAAGAAGGAGGCCTGCTCTGTGGACTCTTCAGCAGCTCCTTTGGACGTAGTTCAAGGGCCGACGGTGAATAAGAGCCTCTGCAATTACTTTGGGTGGGACCAGTTCGAGTTGAAGGCGGAGGGCTGCAAGGCCCAGGCCCTCGAACGCAAGTTCACCGCCGGCTTTGTGGTGGCCAGCAACGAGGACAACCTCCTGAAGGGCGTCTTTCTCCTGCCGACCTTTGACAGCCAGGATGTGATGGTCCTCCCGCCGGAGGTGATCGCCGACCTGGACCAGGCGCTGAAGGTGGGGCTGTGTGATCCGGTGTGGAAGAGTCGAGCCGATTTCTGGAATAAGTGGAACAGCATCAAACCGGGCAGCTGTGCGACAGAGGCGATGCCCACTACGGCTGCGCCCACGACCACCACTGCTAAGTCCACTACCACTACCTCCAGCACCTCAACCACCACCAAAAAAACCACCGGAAAGGTGGTTCCGGATGGCAAAGGCTCTACCACGACGGCCACGTCATCTTCTCCAGGCAACGCCACCTCCACCCCAAACAACGTCACTGCATCTGTGAACGGCAGCACATCTCACAGCGAAGTGGACAGCACCACCGGCAAGGCGATGCTCTACATTATCATTGGCGTCTTCGTTCTGGTGGTCATTCTGGTGCTGATCCTCATCACCGTCATCTGCATCTGGTCGAAGAGGGGCAAAAGTGGGCAGGAAAAGGGGGGAAAGGGTGGGGCCAAGGAGGACAAGTCGGTCAGTCGAGCGACCAGCTCTGCCGCCGGCTCGAGCAAGGTTCCCAGCAAGGTCGCTGCCTCGAAGGTCCCTTCGAAGGTGGGAGGCAAGGCTCCTCCTTCGAAGATGAAGGCCAAGGAGTCGGCTACGAAGCAGTCGAAGCAGCAGCCGCTGAAAGCGGTTCCTTCAAAGGCTGCTGGTGGTGGCAAAGCTCCCAAGGCTGGGCCCAAGGGGGCCAAAGGCAAAGGCACCTCGAACGCCCTGGGAAGTTCCTTTCAGACGAGCGCCGTCGCTTGACGCCCGCTTCTCAATGGGCCAAAGATGAGGTGGAGAAGGTGATCTTTACTCATACTCATTTTTATTTTTTTCTCCCTTTTTCACTCACTTTCTCCACACCTCTGTTCCTCTTTTTTTCTGCCCACTGTACACTTTCCTCTTTCTTCTTCTCCATTTGCTTTATTCTTTTCTTCATTTTCCCCTCTTGTACAGCAATGGCAGCAGCAGCAGCTCTTTTTTCCTCACTTTGAGTACACTATACTTTACTAAGCCGCTTTTAGGTTTTCAATTCAGACCTCGCTTTTCCCTAGCAACAGTTTCCATTTTTACTGTTCTCTATTTCTTTAATTCAGTCTGCCATCGATCGGCCGGTCTGCTAATGACCGTCTGCCGTGTTAGCTTTAGCTTCTCTGCTTCCTCTTTTTTTCGCCGAAAGTACACTTGTTCATGGGCAATAGTTAATTGTGTGTTCATCATCATCATCATCATCATCATTGTTTAATCATCAGCGACTACGGTAATTACCCACTGTTGAAAACAGAAAAACCGACAAAAATTATCGATCCACTATGGATCATGATGACCAGCAGAAGTGAAAAGCAAACCATAACAAAAGCCAAAAAAGCTGTAATTAAACTTGAAACTTGAACTTTAAATTCCTCTTTTTAATTCCTACTTTTTGTTGTTCTTTTTTGCAGGAAAAAAATCTGCTCTGAATTTGAAATGGCCACCACGAGCTAATCAGCCTCCTTAGAGAGCTTCACTTCAGGACGATTATTGCCAAATGATGGTAGTGAAAAAACATTGTTTTTTACGTCACTGAAAATCAAATCATGAGAAGCTCAACTTTGAGCAAAATTACGCTGGCAAGTTATCTGCTGCTTCAAGCGACTTTCAAGTCGACGTTTGAGCAGTTTGTGAGCGGTTGAAGAAAAATCTCCAAACGGTTTTTTCAATCAAAGCCTCCTAAAATAATGTCCAACCGAACGGCCATCTCCATCCCTGGCTCCATTCCGGGCGTCCACTACCCTCGGAGCTCCACCACAACCACCAACAATTTCACCACTTCAATAAACTCCCCCTCTTCGACGATCACCCAGAGCGCCAACGGCATCTGGACCAGCTCGGCGAGCAGCAACGGCCTCACCTCGAAGAAGATCTACCCCGATCCGGGCGCCACCGAGTACAGCAGACAACAGGAAAAGTCCAATGGAGTTTCCAATGCACTCAACAACAACAACAGCTCCATCAACACCGTGGGAATCGAAATTGGCGGCGGTGGCAAAGATGGCCCAGGCTTTGAAGGTGGAGTGGGCGTTCACCATCGTCGAACCGGTTCGGCTTCGCCTTCCTTAATTTCTACGACTAATTCGCCGCCGGCGAGCGCCAAATCGCTGGTGCCCGCCTCGGGCGCCAACAACATCGGCGCCACCTCCAAGCTGAACCCCTCCTTCTACGCGCACCTGATGAAGCTGGAGCGCTGGGCGCAGCTGATTGGCGCCAACCTGCTCGCCTCCAAGTACGCCCTCGACCCGAAGGGGCGCTGGAGGGCCGTCGGCCACGCCCCCGTTCTTATTTACCTCATTCGCGCTTTCCTCCTCCTCTCTCTGCTGCGGGAGTTTGTCGTTGGCCTGGCCGTCGACGCCTCCGACCACCAGCTGATGCTCTACACGGGCGACTTTGGCAACATCTACGGCGTTCACGTGGACCGCTTCGCCTTTAACGCCTTCAAGGTCTGCTGGGGCCTGCACGCGACGGTCATATACTGGTGGATCAGTCGAGGCAATGGCCGCATCAGGGCGTGGCTGGCCGCCTTTGAGGCGAGGTGGCTGGAGACCGCCTACTACGTCAACGAGGACCTGGAGAATGAGAGTCTGGAGAAGATGAGGGCGGGGCGGAAGTTTGCCACGGCTTTTGTGCAGGTTTGTACAGCAAAGTGGGAGTTTTTTGTTTACCTTTCTTAGGGGGCCTATTTCGACAGTATAAACTACTGCTGTCGAAATAGTAATCTTGTTTTGATCTTTTTATCTTATCTTCTTTTGATCTTCTTTTTCTCCTCCAGATCACCAGCAGCATCGCCACCTTCATGGTCACCTCGCTGAACGTCTACGGGTACCTCTACAACGACGATCACAACTCGACGGGGGAGAACGTCCTCTCCGGCGAGAACGCCGCCCTCATCTACTTCAGCTGGTGCCTCGCCCACATGATCTGGTTCTGGCTCACTTTTGTCATAAACATGACCGCCTTCGGCCACCACTTTCTCCTCTGTCGGGCGATTCACATTCGCTTCGACGAGACGAAGAAGGACCTCGAGTATGCCATTCTCTCCGAGGCAAGTTCGGCCACCAAGCCGGAGCACATCAGCGGCCTCATCACCAAGCACTACTACGTCTGCGAGATGGTGAAGCAGGCGAATCGTCACCTGAAGGTGTACCTCTTCATCTTCTACACCATCTTTGCGCCGCACCTCTGCCTGATGATCTACCAGATCATGTTCAGCACCAACGCGACGACGCAGGGGAAGATCTTCATCGGATTTTTGTTGATTTTGAGCGACTTCTTCCAGGTCTACTCGGTGTCGGTTCTGTCGGCGCAGATTACCACCAAGTCGCACGAGCCGTACTACGCAATGCACGGCGTGAACAAGTTTGACGGGCTGCCGGAGAATGTTCAGCTTCAGGTAGAAGAGGGAGAGAAAAAACTGCGAGATTTTTGTTTATTTCTAATTTTGTTCTTTTTTGCAGTCGACGCTCTTTATGCAGCGCATTTCGAACACCGTCGTCGGCCTGACGATTCTCGACTCCTTCATCCTCACCGGTGGACTTATTTCGAGTGTAAGTGCCTTTATTTTCGGATTTATTTTTCCCACTTTTGAAGGCCTCTAACTGTTGTTGTTGTTGTTGTTGCTGTTGTAGCTTGTCACCGCCATCGTCACCTACTTTTCCGTCATTCTCGAGAGTGCTTAGAAGAGGGGGGGGGACTGCAAAAAGAAGTTGCTGCTGTTTTTTTTGGTGATGAAAACTTTGTAGCATTTAGTCTTTTTTGTTGTTTTTTCTTGTCTAGCTTTAGTTTTTTAGTAGCGTAATTTGCACCTTTATTAGAATTAGAAGAAGTAGTAGTAGTGTGAGCTAACTTTTTATCAAAAGCTTCAGAAACAAAAGAAAGCATTGTGTTGTGTTGTGAAAGGGACAATAAATAATAGTAATAGGATTATACAAAACAAAACAAAACAAAAAAGCGGCTGTGTAAGAGTTGCTGCTAACAAGAGGAAGAGAGGCTGTAACAGAAAAGAAACTGGGCTAAATGGGCTGTATAATCTGACTAGAGAAGAATATATTCTGTGTGTTCTCAACTTAAAACACAAAAGAGCTAAATCGGAGCGTACCAGATTTTGCTGTACAAGAAGGGAAAACTTGCTACCATATGATACAGTGTTTGTCTGTGTGTGAAATGATGCTCACATTAGCAATAATCACTTTTGTGTGTGTTCTTACAACGACAAAGTTTGTGTGGTAGCCAACATAATAATAATCGTGTCATTTGTAACCAAAGAAAAGAGTGTGGTGGTGGTAGTGGGTAATTGAGCATAAAAGGAGAAAGAGAGAGAGGGAAACCAGAGAAAAAGAAAATGAAAAAGAAAAGTTGAGCTGGCGAGTTTCAACAACAAAAAAGAAAGAAATTAGAAGAATTAAGGGGGGACTGCGCGCACATAGAAAATTTTTTCGAATTTTTAGTTTCCTT
>JAALOO010001171.1_pt1 | contig 19163 bp, 11 predicted proteins | sample 7257641 | NCBI WGS metagenome assembly JAALOO01 (sample SAMN14085613, study PRJNA598686) | mite metagenome | biome: ENVO:01001000; feature: ENVO:01001002; material: ENVO:01001226; isolation source: single female mite from University of Michigan culture on fish food culture... ...
TTTTCTGCATAACTTTGCATTTCCCGAGAAATCGGGTCTCAAAGTTGACGTTTTCGTAAATTCGTTCTCACTGTCACTGCAGTTTCCTGTTTCGATAGTTTTCAGTATCGATTGTTTTTGCTTTAGACACATAGTGAAACATATAGAAAACGTCAACTTTGAGACCCGATTTCTCGGGAAATGCAAAGTTATGCAGAAAACGCCCGGACACGTAAATTTTTATTTTAAAAGACCTTTCCAACGATACCCTAGTCGGATTAATCAGCGATTACTGGGGGGTGATGTTCCCTCGTGAGCATTGGGAGTTAAGGAAAGTGAAAACCACGAGTAAAGTCACAGTTTGTGGGTTGTGTATGCTGAGTTTTGAAAAACTATGTCACTGAACACCTACACACACTTGCCGATGCTTGTTCTTTCCAAGTGCCTTTCTCCCCTTTTTCCTCTTTTTCTCTTTCATTTCACTTTGTCCCCTTTCACTTTCACCATCACTCATGCAGTCGGACATTCAGGTGGGCTTCAATTGCCACTCTCTGTAATTAATTTGCCTAAAAAAACTTTAAATTTTAAACAGTCAACCTAGATTACAATTTACAAAAATAAACCTTTTGAGATAAGGAAACTGTGAGCTGAAAGTTTTAACTTGTTTATACTTTTGAAAAAATTCTACTTCTTATGTCAAAAAAAATTTCATTGGTTTTTGTTGAAATTTTTGTATTTTACTAATCGACAGGTTCACTCAAAAGTGTACTTTTTTTAATCAAAATGAGTTTGTTTTTTATTATTAATAATTTCATTTTTTTCATCATTTAGCTTGTGATAATTTGCGATAATTGCTACACAGTGCAGTGTGCATTGCACGGCGTTGCGGTAATGTGGTTGTAATTAACTTAGCTGCAGGGTCAACTGAGTGTAGAGAAAAAGAGAAAAGTGTGTATACCATTGGCAGAGATGAAGTTCCACCAAAAAAATTGTAGTAATACTACTTTAATATACAACTTTTAAAAATATTGAATGAAAAGTATAGGAAGAAAAAACTAGCTAATCTACTAAATGTGAACAAAAACTGCAAATAATTTCATAAAATCTGTCACCTAAACAAAAATAAATTTATTAGCATGTTTTACAGCAAAATGTTTCCAATCTGCTTATCATCTTTTTGACTACTTTATTATCATTTCCCTAATATCATGTTTTACTACTAACTAAGGCCAAAGATGCTCATTGCCACTTTCTGTCCGGTCTTTCTACCGCTTCTTCTACCACAGCGCTCACTTTTCACCAGCTCAGACTATTTCTCTCTTTCTCTCCATTCAGTGACCGTTACTTGACATGATCTCAATGAGAGCAGACTTTTCCGTTGACCACCGGAACTAGGCGGAGCATGAGGTGCGGTTTCATCAGTGTTCACTCTTCAGAGCTAATCTCAATGGCTTCGCTGGCAAACTGCCTCAATGACGCCTGCTTCTTCTCAATAGCAGCCAGAAACCGTGTGGGCGGTTTTTAATGCGACAGAGATTATGCAGTGATTGTGAAGAAGTGAGACCACTGAGAAGGTGTGCAATGCTTAGTGCACGCTGTGTGCGCTGATGGCACTACTTCGTTCACTCTCTTACTACTTTACATACCATTTGACTCTACCGCACTGACGATGTTTGCCAACTGTGTGCAGTAGTAGTGTTTGTGAGTGATGGAAAGGAGACGGATGTCGCTAAATGGCGCCAATGGCCTGATTTCACTCAGGACTGGAGAACAAAGTGGACAAGGTAAATTACTATTGAAATCGTATTGCTCATGAGACAGATGATGATGGGGAAGATATGGTGCACAGTAGAATGAATTTAGATTGAAAACCAATATTGCTTATCATTCAATAAAAAGGCGATTATGATCAAACAATTTAGACTCACTGCATAATAAAATTACACGAGTTTGCAATTATCCAGAATAAGTTGTTGCTCGGATTGAAAGTCGAAAAGCATTCAAAATGTTTCGATGCATCGAGTTGATACTAGCGATGCATCGATACAATCAAAGCTACAGTCAGTGTTTTGTTTTGCTTTTTCAGCTGTGTTCTGTTGCCGTCTCTTTCTCTCTCTTTCTCTCTTCGCAAATTCTCCACGCGCCTTTCACGCCATGTGCGGCAGTGGTTCCAGGAACCGTCGCTAACCGGTTGCGTGCTAAACGACCATCATCATCACCGTCTCATCAAAGCGTACCCGTCAATAGTTGAAGGCGTGACAGCAGCATCGCCAGTAGCCAACAAAACAGACAATAGATTGAAGACTGCTAGACCAACTCAAAACTGATTACCGATCAGTTCATGACAAGACAATCGCCGGTGCAGTTCATGAAACTTCAGCGCAGATTTTGTTTGTTTTTTATATAAAGTACGTAGTTTGACAAACTTTTTAAAGCTAACATTTGACCTTTATCTATTTGTAGGTGAAACATTTAATTTTGTGTTTGTGTTTTAGTGATTTGTGCTTTAGTGTTTTGTTTTTATGTGTGAGTTCAATGGTGTTTGTGCCTTTTAGTGTTTTTTATTTTTTATGACAATTTTCTCCTCATCTCAACTGACATCATCATTATCATCAGAATCATCAACAGTAGCATCTTCTATCTTTCATCTGAACAGAGTGCCAATCCATCACCTTTCCTTGTTGCCACCGAATCTGTTTTTTTTCCGGCCACCGGCGCCACACTGTCAACGTAGGCGTCTGTCCCACTGGCATCCAGTGGAAAATTTCTCAGCGCTCTAGTGTTTTGGTGTGTAGGCCGAGGACACTACCAGCAATCACCGCATAATGTAAAAATCATCGTCCATTACGCCTGCTAATTGACCTCAGTTCTTACAACTAATCAAGTGCAATCAATTACTTAAAGTTCTTCAGCTTCTAAGACAAAGCAAACTGAGCATTTCTACTCTAGTCAGTTTTTCAGTTCCTTCAGTCTGGAAATGTCCTGGAGTCGCATTGTCTGGGCACGTCGGCGTCCAATGTGACCGCTGGTTTTGTGGATTTTTACTGTCCCATGAGTAATTTACCTTCACCACAGAAAAAAGCAGCACCAATCGCCTGATTCATTCAGAAGAAAAATCAAGGTCCTCTCTTCTCTCTATCTCTCACTCTCTCTTCTATTTTCAATCGGTTTACTTTTCGACTTCGTCACTTATCCTCAGCTGCAATCGACCTAACCGGGCGCCCACCACGACCAGCGGCAGCGGCAGCAGCAGCAGTTGCAGCGCCAGTCACTGTTGCACAGTTTTTTCATCGTATCATCTGGTCGCCAGCAGCTACTGCTGCTTCTCGCTAACCCACAAACGAAAGTGAGTGAGTCTTCAGATCTGTCGGTGTATTGCACTGTTGCATTGGACGCATCGAATCGCCTTTTCTCTCTTCCACCTTTGCATGCACACACACAAGCCCACAGACAGGCACTGTCTTGTAGTTCTCTACCACTACCCGCCAGCTTCGCTATCTCTGCCACACAGTGCAGTGATGCAACAGGCGATGCGGCCTGAACGTCGCCTGTGGCAGCAGCAGCAGCAGCAGCGGCACAAGACAGCTACCTTCTTATGCTGCAGCAGTGGTCGTGGCTTCCGACTTCTCCATTGGCCATACTCTCTTGCTCTTTCTCTCGCTCTGTCTGTTCACATCTCTCGAGAATCGAACACAGGCGCCAGGAGCAGCACGCGAACAGAAGGCGCGCACGTTTGTCTTGGCTCCGTTTGCTCTGTTTGACTAAGTCAACAGCTCCGATGCCGACTTCACGTCAGTCGGCGACTTACGCTTCGAACGAATCGCACGTCTAGCGCACCACCTTCCTCTTCTGTGCACTTCGACCTTTTGCCTCCTGTCACCACTTGTGTGCTTTCGTCTCTCTTTCCCTCACTGCATTCATATCTTCTGCTGTGTATCTCCCCTGATGTGTGTATAGAGTCCAGTGTCCACTAGGGCCCAAGGTTTTTGCACCATTTTTTCCGAACGGTTGACTGTGTCAGTCGGTGAAGAATCATCCTTACCGAAATTCAACTGTTTTCTAGCTTTAATCAGTATTAAAACTGGTGGTGGTCAGTTGACAGTGTGGTTGTTTTTGACAAATATCTTCAGATTTTATTTGCATTTCACCTAGTTTTGTTTTAACAAGTTTTGTATTACTTTTTTAAAGCTTAAGAAGTTTATATCAGCAAAAGCTTTAAAATATCAACAGTTACTTCATCTGACTTTTCATTGGCAAGTAAAGAATATTCTTTGGCACTTTATTTTTGTTCAGTGCTTGTGCTTAATTGACCTTAATTAAGATTGATGAATTTGCAGTATTTTTTCATTTGTGTCTATTTTTTTGTTCGTTCACTATCCTTAGTTTTTCTCCCTCTTTCACCCCTTTCAGCACACGCAATTCATTGTCATTTAATTTATTTTTGTTTTTATTTTTATGTCAGTTTTTTTACTTGCCAAACACTTAATAAATCTTGGAGATTTTAGTCATTTTTTCATTTGATGCTGCTATTGTACATGACTCTCTTGTCTTGTGCATCCATTTTTCTGTGCAGTAGCTAGAAGACTGATAAGTGTGAATTAAAAGTCGAAACGTTGCGTTTGGACTTTCCAGCAATTTGAGAAATTAGAGATTTTAGAAAACTATTTGGCCAAGTCATTTGGCACGGCATGTGTTGAGAGATAGAGTGTGTGGGTAAATATCGAAATGTAAATAGCCGCTCGATTCAGGGAGATGCCAAGTTGCCCTCGCAACCGGTATTGCTTTCCAGTTAATTGCTGCTGATGAAGGGGAGACAAAATGAGTGTGTGTGCATGTGTTTATTTAATTGTCACTATCGCTCGGCTCTGGTTCGGTGCTTATTTGTTTTACAAGCGCCAGCGAAAGAGGCGACAGAAAGGCTGCCGACGATTATTTGCACGACTTCTCAGGCAGACTCTAGGCACTTTCTTCGCCAACCGCAAGTTGGCGAACATTTTTGTTGAGATTTGTTTTATTGGTCAATTGGCATGCCGCCATTGCGCCAACAATCAATGACTTCTCTTCACTTTCACACTTTGCCTTGAGATGGCTTCAAGGGAAAGACGGTGTTCGACAACAGTGCCGCTTAATTAGCCTGCTAACTAGCAGTTGCCTGTTGACACCTGAAGATTGCTTGAACTTTGGCTAGCATTTTTAGTTTTTGAAGCGTACTAAATGTCGAGTTTTAAATTAGAACTAACTAGAAAAGGTTTTCGCTTCTAAGAAAGTTTTATCTATGTGAACAGATTTTTATGTTTAATTTGAGCAATGGTTTTCTAATCGTGTTTCTTTTAATTCGTTTTTACAGGGCTTCTTCAGTCTCCAAACGGACATTCTTCACTCTTCAATGTCACCGTCTGAGTGAATGCACCTGTAGACCCAACTGCATCACTGAAGAAACAGTGAGTGAAGAACTCTGAGCGTCGGAGTTCGCCAGTGCCGACGACCCCCGGTCTCAATTCCCGATGCATTATTCGGCGGTGAATGCGGTCAATGCGGCGTCGCCTGCCTCTGCATCTCCCTCCTCCTCCTCCCTCTCGCCCATCGGCTCCTCTCTGGTGGGCAATCACTCGCACCAGTCGCACTCTCACTCTCACTCCCACTACCACCACCTGTCCGGCAATGATGGCAATGTCTCGGCCATGTCGCATCACTCCGAGCTGATGGCCAGTCTCAGCGACAGTGGCCTCTCCCCGGTCAGCGTCTCCCAGTCGGCGTACAACGGCGTCGTCAGCAAGTCAGAGCCGATGTGCGACGATCTGGCCACCTCGACGACCACCTACACCACACTGCAGTCAGCTGGTACTGCTCCCGTCAGCACCAATACTCACAACGGACACTACGCAGCACAGCAGTCCACGGTCAATCAGAGCGGTATGGCACAGAGCGGCAACGCTTCCTCCTCTTCGGCGCCGCCACCGCCGCAGGCAAAGGGCGTCAAACGCAGTGCTCCCAGTGCTACCGCCACCAAGTCAACGTACAGCAATGGCGGGAAAGCCAACGGCACAGCCTCCGCCAATGGCACATCTACGGCTGCTGGAGCTGGTGGCAGTGGTTCTGCGGCGAGCAGCGGTAGAGCGAGCACTGGCGGCGGCAAGAAGACCAAAGGCCGTGTCAAAATCAAGATGGAGTTTATCGACAACAAACTGAGACGGTACACCACCTTCTCCAAGCGGAAGACCGGAATCATGAAAAAGGTTAGTCACGGGGATTCTTTTTTCTCTCAATTTGACACTTGCGCCTCACTTGCCCGGTGTAGAATGCTGGGCAAAATGTATATTTATAGAAACTGCTGAGGACTGTTTAGCTATATTAGGACAATTTGGGCTCTGACTGGTGGGAAACTGTTGGCGATGGTTCAACTAGTAACGTGCCATCTGCCATTGAGATGCGTTAGATTTTTGGCTGGTTGGCTTTTTTATTGGCCAACGTGTCGAGGCGACGAGTAGTGAGCAACAACAGGAAGGCAGTAATCGACAGATTAGCTGAGCTGGCAGAGAAGCATTCGGTGCTGCAGGCAGTGTTCTCATCTTTTTTTGCAAGTGAGCGAGATGCTTTCCTTTCATATGGGGTTTATTTTTGAGCTCACTCTGATGGCGATGATATGAATAGAGTGATAGAGGGTCATTGTGCTTGAAGTCTAAATGATAAATACATCTTTTATCTGTTTTGCAGTAACTGATGTGAAGAAGTAAGGTGTTGAAATTTTGATAGTTTTCAATTGTTCGAACCGCCTTGTAGGTCAGTTCTGTGTTTGTGTTTGTTTCAGTGATAATGACTAGTGCCGTGGAATGTTATTGCTGTAGTAGGCTTCCTTCTTGGAGTGGCGCCTTCTGACTAAGCAGGTTCAATGGGGGAGTGAGTGGAAGACTACCACCGCCACCACCGCCACCAGTAGATTCAGTTGTTGCACGCAGTTGTTCAGTTTTGGCAATTCTTTTGCATCTGCTGACTCTCTCTCTCTCTCTCTGACTGCATTTGGTTGATTTCATCAAATCGGGTGAAACTGTTGTGCGGGCTATTTTTGGGAGCTGTACAGAGGGAGGCCATTTGGCTTTGGCCATGCTGCATAAACAGCCAGTGCTGATGCTTCACTGCTTCCTCAACTTCAGCAGCTTCGGTGGCAGTGAGCAGCAGCCGTGTGAGAAGCAGCGCGTCATCGGTATGTGTCGGTGGTGGTGATTGCAGGCTGATGAGGAGGAGAACTTTGGAATAAAAGATGGCTGTGCTGGCTGTGGGGGCACCGGAGCACACGATGAATGGGAAGCTTGTGGAAGTTGTGGATCGGTTCACTACTTTTGTGCATAAACAGTCAGCTCTCATTGTGACGTATGTGCGTTTGTTTAGCTTCTTCGGCTGTCTGCCTGCTCTGCTGGTACCGCATCTGCTGCCGGTGTCAGAGGTTTAGTTGACTTGGCTAAGGTAACCTTTCATCTCAGGTCACCTCACTGTGCACTCCTTCTGCTGTGTGCCCTCTAATCACTATCGTTGCTGATTTTTAGTTGTATTTTCTTATTCACATTTTTTCTTTTCCTTTTCTCGCCCTGCTGTAGTGTGCTCTTGTCTGGCCATTGACAAAGTTCACCTCCTTCAGCGCAGCTCACTTTGTTTTCCTCCCCTGTTGTCAGCCCACACTCTTGTGCTTCTCATCACCTGACGCCCACAAGAAAAACTTGACCTAATCTCAAGTGTTGTGCGGCGTTTGAGCTTTCTCAATTGTTTGTCGGGTCTGAAGCTTTGTTAGAACGAAAAAAATTGGATTGAGAGAGTTATGCATTTAAATAATTTGATAAAGTCTTGTCTGGTCGGTGACGGATAGCTTCATTTGAGACAGGTGATTTGCTGCTACAGTTAGGAAATGTTCAGGGTTGTGTCTTATTATACTGTCTGTTGCTAGCACACATTTACGTACTTGAATTGTCACTTGCCAACAAATTGTCGATTGAAATACACGCTTTTACTAATCGTAATAATATTGTGTAAGCCTGCTTTTCTTAATTTTTTTAGTTTGATTTTTTGTGTTTTTTTCTGCAAGTTTTTTGAACGACCTTTAACCTCAGCTAATCAGCCAGGTCGTTTTGGACGCCTACGTAGACATTCTTTTCAGTTCAGTCTGCTTTGGTTTTTTCCGCGTAGTTTGCTCTTTTTCAGTTGATTAATTGTTTTCCTTTTCTTTGCTCATTTGCTGCAATCCTTGGTGCAGGTAGCGCAAACTAATAGACTGGTTAACCTGGTGTATTTTTTCCGGTTCTGGAACCAGGTGGAACTAAAGCAGCAGGTGTGTGTTTTTGTTCAGTTTCCTTAGATTTGTGTCACTCGATATTGTGACGAAAGATAACAAAAAGTTAAAGTAGAAAAGAAGTACATTACGTCTGCGATTTGTGCCTGTGTGTGATTGTGAGTGTGTGGTTGTGCTGTTCCCCTTCATTGCTGCCGCCGGACAGGCGACGTCAGGGCGACGATGGTGAGTTGGCTGCTGCTGGCACATCCACTCACTCACATCCATTCACTGCTTGGCCCTGGTCGCCCACACACGGAGCACTCTGTGCGGCTCCTTTCAGTTGCTGTTGCAGTTGTGGATCACCGCTATAATCAACTGCTCAGTGGATCTCCCTCTCTCCCTCTCTCTTTCTCTTTGACTGCATCACGTTAGATTAGTGTGCGTTGATTGTCGGCGCAGCACTGTCTCGGTGTGCCCCCTCCCTCCCTCTGTGCGCCTGGCAATGTGTGGGGGCGAAGGGACTGAGAGTGCTGGAGTTGCCGTTGCTGCTGCCGCCATCACTTCCTCTCCAACACAGTCTTGCAACAGAGTGGACGAATCTCTGAGCTGTTTACACTTTCGATTTTGCCAGGTGTACGTCACTACTGTGGGAGAGGATGATTTATTGTGCTGATGGAGGGAGGGAGGGAGGGCAATGAATAATATGAATAAATGGAGGAAGGAATGGATGGAAAGATGGATAGATGGATGGATGCTATCGGTGCTATTGAATGGGAGCTTAGGCGAAATGGCAATGCGTCGATGGGAAAGAAAGGTGGACAGAGACTAATTGAGTTAGCGTTCACTTGGGTGATGGGGTTGCCAGTGTGAGAAGGCGGAAGTGGGTCAGCGCATTTCATTTTCTCAAAGCTGCTGCGTGTTTTTTGTGGAGATTGCAACTTTTGCAGTATGTTTGGTGCCATTTTGTCAGTAGTTCATTTGGTTCCCTTCCTTCTTTTGTCCGCTTTGTGAAGTGTCATTCGCTTTTCTTTCTTTCACTTTCTTATTATTGCCTCTCTCAAGATCAATGTCAGGCGCATGAGTCCTGTCGCCGGCGAGTACAATGAAACTCAATTGACAATGGAAATGATTTGAATAACGAACTCTTCTGCAGGCGACAAAGATGCTGTTTGTCCTTGCGCAGTGTCTTTCCCCTTGTCAGCGAGACTTTCTGCTTCTGAGACAGTTTCCGTGTGATTGAACGCGCTCCTTCGGTGAAGGTGGTCAATGGTGTGAGTGGAGTGATATTCTCAATCAAGTGTGAAAGAGAAGTGAATTAGAGAAATGAGAGGGAAGCTTCTGGTCTTGGCAGCAGGGGAGACTTGTGGTGGGCTATCTAAATTAATTTATTAGCTTGCAAAACTGAGGAGGGAAAAGGTGCAAGCGTTTGCTTGCGTGAATTGCCGACCATTGGTGCGCTGAGGTGATGCGGCAACTTCAAATTCGAATGGGTTTTGCGTGTCAAAGAAGAGTGCAAAGAAGAGGAGGTGAGAAGAGAAAATTGTTGAATTGAAAAGTGCCAACTCACTTTCTGTTAGTCTTGTACAGTTCTCTCAGTTTTTTATTGGCTAATTAGGATGAACAGGTGGGACGTCAGCAGTGATTGTAAATTTTTGTGCTGACATTAGCAAGTGAATTGTTCTCTGACGGCAGCTGCTTCTCTTTGAGCACTTTTAGTTGTTGAAGGACCCCTTGGTGTATGTAAATTGGACTTTAGTGCAGTGGGCAGTTTTTAATCAGTGAATTTACTATCTGCTGCTGCTACGTTTGCTGATGAAATTGATGAAGGTGATCTTCAATTGTTAATTTCTTCCTTTCTTCCCTTATCACCTTTAGGCATACGAACTGTCAACACTGACGGGCACTCAGGTGATGCTGCTGGTGGCCTCGGAGACCGGTCACGTGTACACCTTTGCCACACGAAAGCTCCAGCCGATGATCACCTCTGACGCGGGCAAGGCACTCATTCAAACCTGTCTCAACTCCCCTGACCCCAGCGGACTGATGACGGGTGCTGGGGTGGGCAATGGCGCCTCCGCAGGCAGCGGAGCCGGCAACAGTGGACCAGACGTGGTCACCACCAACGGCCACATCAGCACACTGGTGGGCAGTGGCGGTGGCACCAGCAGCAGCACTAGCAATGGCAGCAATTCGGTCGGCGGCGGTGGGCAGCACCTGAACTCGGCGGAGCAGCACCACAACTCAGACCTGTCGAGGATGATGGCCGCTCAGCAGCAGAGTTCGGGCGGTGGTGGTAATGGTAATGGGCCAACGGGCTCACTGTCGGGTTGCAGTACGCCCAACACCGTCATTGACCAGCGAATGTCGGCCACTGGCTTTGAGGAGACTGAACTCTCCTACTCGGTCAACGGCGATGACTGCTCTCCACTCAATGATAAGGTAAGTGTTGTTTGTCCCTTCTCATTCCTTTTCTTCTTTTTCTTCTTTTCTATTCGTTTTCTATTCTTTTGGTTCTTTTGGGTATTATTTATTTTACACTACACTTTTGAGCGCTACTTGACTGCTAACTTTTACAGTTGATCTTTCTATTGTTCCATTTTGGATTAACTTTTTCTTCTACTAACTCCCACCTGGTTTAGTGCAGTTTAATCTGTTTTAATGGCTAATTCATGGAGAGTGCATAGAACAGTTTTGATTAGGTCAGCAAAACTTTGGTTTTGCTCTTTTCTTTCTTCCTAACCTTATGCTTCCTTAAACTTTGTCTGCGCTCTCTCCCTCTTCTTTGCCATTCCCTGTTCGCCCCGTCGCAGACACCCACACAGTCGTCCTCTTGGGCGCCATGATGGCTCTTTTGCCAAGCGAGTGCAGTGCAGAGTGCTGGGGATACGTCTGTCGCGTTAGCTGATTGTTGTTTAACTGATGCTCCTCACTCCTTGTTCATTGTTTGGTCAAACTGTTCAGTCACTGTTATATCCTGTTCTACTTTTGGCTGACATCGGGTTCAGTTTTTGTTAGGCAGTTTGTGCACACTTCAGTGGCCATCACTTTTCTGCCTCAGTTTTGCTCAATTTGTGCCCAGTTGCCATCTGAACTGAACTGAACTGACTGACTGTGTGTTTGAGTTTGTCTGTATTGCCAACAAGAACGAAGGCGACCAATGTGAACAAAGTGCCTCGCAGGGAAAAGTTTACCGGTTTTAGGTGCCTGACAGTGAACGGAGTAGAGGTGAGAAACTTTGTGATTTAAAAGAAATTTGTGTTAGTTTATAGTGAAGTTTTTGAAGTTGAAGTTGCAAAATGTGTTCGCATGTCTGACTTTTTTTCAGTGTGTAAGTGTGTGTTTGTTTTGCGAGTGAGTCGCAGCAGTGATGACGCCAAGTGATGCTTGGGCGTCATCGACGAGATTCAGATTCAAACTGAGTGAGGTGCTTTGTGTGCAGTGATTGAGATTGGCAGAACAACGAACGGGCAAGGAGAAAGAGATGTGCGCCTTTGCGAGGCAAGATGAGCAGATCAAGTGACAGATTAGAAAGTGAGCTACAGTTTGACAAGTTGGCTAGATGGTGGTGATAAGCTGGGGCAAAACAGTTTGCACTACAGCATTGTAGTCTGCCTGCTGTGTCTTAGCTCTATGCTGACGCTTTTTTAGGCCAATTTTAGGCGGTTTTAACGCGTATAAAAATTTGAAAAAATTTCAAATGTTGATTATTTTGTTGAAAGAATCCACACTTTTTTGTTATAAAGACATTTTGTTTTAAAATTCTAGTTTAGCATTAGAAAACGCCCTACTCTTTTGTGCAGCGTGAGCTGACTTTTTATGTAGTTTCTTGAGAATTGTCTGAGAGAAGTGACCGAACCAGCATGTCGCCATGTGCTGTTTGTTTGATCGCTTCATTGAACTTCACTCCTGTCGTGTCGATATCACTGACCTATAGTTTTCGCCCAATGACAATGGCCACTCTAAGTGATCCAAATAGATGTGATGCCACCTGTGTGCTCCTTCATCAATCTCAATGTCACCTGTCACCGAATCTTCAAATTGTTTATCTTCAGTGTGCCTTTGGCTTCCCTTCGCCTGAACCCGACGGACACACAGCGAGCACTAGTGCCAGTGTCGTCTGTTTGGTGTTGTGCTCATCCACTTTGGTGTCCCTTTCGCTTGTTTTCCTTTCCCCTTCTTCTACACACTTCACTTGCGCTGCCTCTCCCATCACTTTCCATTATGTCATTTGCATAGTGCACTTGCAAGTGCCACTTTGTCTGCTGTGGTTTCGGTGTTTGTTAGCGTCGACTCGCCTCTGCTCTCTTGTGTTGCAGTGTCCATTGTCTCCCCTGGCACCGGTGCCAGTGGGCAAGTGTGTGCTTGTTGCGCTCAAAGACTGCCAAGGTCGAACGCAAACACACATACACACACACACAGAGACAGACACTTCACTGACTAACCTAAAGTGACTGGCCAATGACAATGTCGGTCTTTGATGCTGTACAGTGCTGCATAAAGCTGCACTACAACTGCTTGCTGTTTGTGGCTAGAATTTTAAGATATCTCAATCTTTCGCTGTGTGTAATCTAATAGGAAAGGGTTTCACTATGAATATTTTGAAATACCTTGATGGCTTTCAGCGTAGGACATTTAAGCACGTACCGCTGCTCTTGCCTTCCTCTTCCTTTGATTGATTGCCCGTCCCCCTTGTTAACCATTCATTATGCTGTTTGTAAGCTACCAGTCGGCTGTTTTTCCCCTGTCCAACTATTGTAATGCAGACAACTGAAAAGGTGTAGGGGATTCTGTTGTTTATTTTTTGCAGTTATTCATTTGTAGCGGACTGCTTTTGTTTTCAGAACTGCGCAGTAGATCATGGTCAGGGTCGTGGATGTGAAAAAGGAGAAAGATTTTGGTAAAGCTGGAGAAGAGTTGGCATTCTTTCTGTTTGTGAGTCTTATTATTTTAATTTTTTGCTTTTTTCCTCACAATGTCGCAGTCGGTTGATGCCTTAATATGTGCGACGTGATGACTGCATCGTGCACACCTTTTTTTGCGCAGCTTTATCATGACTTTGAATGGTTGAGCTTTTGTGACCCATCCCTGGTGTTCTTTGTTTTGCTCAATCAATTAGCCAGTTTTACTTGTTTCTCCTTTCTTGCTTAATGATATCTTTATCGTAGATAATTGTCTCCTGCTCTCGTAGATGTGTCTTTTGCTTGACAGTAAAGTTATGTTGCGTTTACTGGCTTCATTAGAGCAGTGTAAATGAACTTCGACAAAAGGCTTGTTAGTGTTTTATTAAAATCAGCCAAATTAGTCATCATTTAGTGCATCCGTTTACTGATTTAATAAAGTGTTTATGAATAGTTTTTTTGTCAAACGGCATTTTTTCAGTGATTTACAAGTGTATACTAATTGTGAAATGTTGATTTTGTTTTTTTCACTGTTTTCCACACTGTATTTGCATAAACGTGTGCCACCCGCGTAGGTGCTGTCCTCGATTTAAGTTTAGCCAGTAGAAGCCTAGTTCTTTGGATGCAGTGTTAATGAATAGAAAGCGTTTTTCTAAAGTTGTTCAGAATGAGAGTGTTGTTCCTTTACATTGCCGCCTTCATTGATTGCTGCTAATTGATTGATTGATTAATTAGAGCCTCGCCAAGGTGGAAGGCGCTGACCGCCACTAACAAGCGGCAATTGTCCTCACTAGCAACACTTGTTTGATTTATTCACGTATTGTGTAATGCTCAAAGGACAGTCCGCATTCAACTGGAAAGAGACTTGGTGCTCTCTTTCTTTCCCTCTAAAGCTCACCTCTGATTGGATCAACTGTGATCTGATTGATCACCGTCTTTACCTGGAGTGGATTATAGACTTGCGCCAGGAGTGTCGGTGGGAGCGATGATTGGTCGATGATTGTACGACCGAGTGCTGGTGGCCCTATAACGGTGATTGACTCCATTTGTATCACACACCATCATAAGGGATACTCTGTGTGAGTGTGTGTGCGTGTGTGTGTGCGGCTAATGTGCAGATCGTGAGACACGAACGTGTGCAATGTGTGCGGTGGACGACGGCAGTGCTCAATGCCATTCACTGCCTGCACCACCGATGACTGATGGACTGTGAATTGAGACGAGGCAGATCTGACGAGAGGCAGGCTGAGCTCGCTGAATCAGCTTATCACTTGCAGATCAAAACTTTTATCGAGGATTACAATTAGGGGCAGAAGGTGATTTATTTTTATTATAATTTTAAAAGAGGCTTTGATGACAGCGTTGAAGCGGATTTGCTCATTTACCTGTCTAGCTTCTGGTGTTTTTATTGTTGTTTTCATCTAATTTATATAGTTGCTGATAGGCAGTTTTGTGAATGAGAGATTCTTATCGTCTGAGGCGCATGTAATCTTAATTTAAAAATTTTGTTGTTTTTTAAACAAGAGAAAATCTAAGCGAATGGAGTGCACTAACTTTATCATTTTATATGTTTAATTTCATAACATATACATAACACTTTATCTTATCTACTTTATTAACTGGCATTAATCAAACATATTTTCGAGTTATCATTGAGTATGTTTACCTCAGCACTACTAATCCCCATTTGAATGCCCAATTGAGTGTGTGTCTCATTTGTCTTGCTTCTCTCTCTTTTCTCCTTTCGCTTGCCGCTTCCCCTGTTTTGTCGGGTTTGTGTGTTCCGCCCACTGTCTGCACTTCACTACCACCACCACCACCACCTGACCCCGCTTCAGCAGCACCTGTATCACGCCTCTCCGGCGCCCTCTTCTGCTTCGTCGCTTTCCTCTGCCTCCTCTTCCTGTGCCGCCTCTTCGCCGCCCATTCTCCTGTCAATGTCCGCCGCCGGTACGAACAACCACTCGGCTGAGCATAACGGAGTGAATGGCAACGGTAGTGCCTCCTATCACGAGGGCATTGAGGTGTCCCAGCATGGCTACGGAGGTGTCCCTTCCACCTCCTCTTACCACCACCACCACCACCATCACCACCACTCCCCGATGCTGCAGTCCTCCTCGGGGCAGCAGCACTCACTGCACAGCAGCCAGCAGGCTTCTCCCCACCACCAGTCCCAGCAGTTCACCACACTGAACAGTGCCCTTTCAATGTCCAACGGCGGTGGTCTGCTGAGCAGCGGCAATCCCTCTATGTCGGTGAGCAGCTCTACGGCCATCACGCCCACCTCGGTGTCGTCCTTCTTCAACTCCTTCGGCAGCGGCACCGGCAACAGTCCGCCCCCACTGACGCCCAATGGACTGCTCAGCGGACTGCAGTCCTTTCTCTTCGCCGACTCGAGCACCCTCGGACTGGACTCTTTTGGCGACTGCGTCGGTTCCGCTGACGTCGGCTGTCTGCTGCCGCCCCCGGTCAACTCCTATCTGCAGCTGTCCAATGGCCAGGGACAGCAGTCGGTGCACTCGATGGTGCCGCCTTCCTCCACCTCGCCAGTCTCCCTCACTGGTCTGAACTCTGTTTCGCCAGTTGGCTCCTCTTCCACCGGCAATGCCAACACCATTCGTTTACCTCCCTTTTGTACTATCTAATTCATCTTTCTAATTCATCTTTCCACTTCTTCATCGCCGCCTTTTTCACTCCAATGTTTTTTTGTTATGTTTGACTTATGATTTTCTTATGATTTGCTTTCTCTCAGCAGTTTTTTGATAATTCTTTATTGAATGTTTTGTTTGTATTTTTATTTTCAGTTTTCCTTTTTATCATTTTGCATTTTTAGCTCAGATTTGGCATGTTCCTAATCATGTAATATCTTGAGATTGGCAGTACCCTTTTCATCTCATTTATTTATTTTCTTTTTTCTTGCAATCAGGAGTTTACGATTTGAACCCCTATCTCCCCTATCTCTGTGCTCTTAAATGATCTGGCTTTTTTTACAACTTTTTTCTTACTGTTCCCATTGATTTGATCTCGCTTGAGCCTCTCCACATCGCACTACTCTTCTTTTTTATTTATCGCACATTCTAACAGTTTGGAATTTGCATTTACATTCCGTCCCTATTCACTGTACTATAGTGTATCAATTTGTACCACACCCCACTTCAGCTAACCACTGGTCACAACTGTTTTGTTCTGGTCTTAATAACTTTTTTCTATGCCTAACCTTTCACTTAACCCAACCTAAATGCCCTCTGTGCCGTGAATTCCTTGCCTTTCCACCCTTGTCATACAAATATCTATGCACTATAGATATACCCAAACCTCTCTCCACCCACCCACCTATCCAAAGTGCAATAATCCAGTACAACTACCGCTTACCACATGTGCACTGGTCGGACCAACCTTTCTTGCACAAAGTATTACGCACAAATGCCTAAGCTTTAATTATTCTACCACTGATGTACAAAGCTGCTATACCTTCTTTTTCATTTTAAAACGTCAGAAAAATGCCCAAAAATTGTTATTAATTGCTGCTTGTTTTGTTGCCTTTGTTTTACTAGCGCTTTCGTTTTTCCCCTTACTCAACTGTCGCAATATTTTGTTATTTTTTGCAGAAATTATATACATTTTGTACTGTACTGTCTTTACACTGCTGATGTAACATTGCAATATGCGCTTCATAATAATAAAGTGCCACTATTCCTCGCTTTGCGCTTGCTTTTTTGCGACTTTTTGAACTGCTCTCTCTCTCTCTTTCTCTCTTTCTTTCCTGTCAATTTCCTTCTGTTCATGTGGTCACGCCCTTTTGTCCGTTTTTGTACATTACTTCTCCCTCTTTTCATTTTTGAAATTTTCGCGCATGCGCTTTAGCGTCTGACTCCTTTACCTGTGCATTGTTTACAACTATTTGCGTTCACTAGTTTTCTCTACTCACCTGTAATTAACCTGTTTAGAGTGATGGCGAGCCATCTGCTCACAACAGGTATGAGGAAAGGCCATTTGGTTTGGTTTGAACGTTTTTACAGTTCTCTGATTTGCTCTAATTTACTAAAGTGATTGCCATTTGTGAATCAATTTTAATCGATGTGTAAGGAGATGTACAGGTGCTTGAAAAAAATTGTATTTCTTGTTATTATTTCATTTTCAAAACAATTGTAGCTTTTTACTTGAACATTTTCATGCTAAAAATGTTTTTGTTTATCAGTTGATCATATCTGTAGTTTCAATGCCAATGTACAAGTGAGGCTGTTAATTAATGACAAAAAATAGAAAGATCATAAAAATATACACGGTGGTTCAAATGAGCTTATTTTGCTTTGCTGGAAAACTATTTCTGGGACTAGTTTGTGTATGTTTTACTGCTTTGTGGTTCGCCCTGTATTACTGTTTTCCCTTTCATTTATTGCTATACTTTTTAGTTTGTGCTCATTGACTGTCCACTTGTTTGTTCAATTGTTTGGTGGACTCAAAAAGAAGTAAAGTGCACAGTTAGGCACAGCAGCCACTGTTCACTGGGATGACCTCGCACTAGTCGATTCATGCTGCCGTCAATTGGTGAGGGGAGAAATAGTTTTCTGAACGCTTGTAAGACCTTAATTAGATTAGGTTGGTGTGTACAGTGCACACTGGTGTGTTGGGCCGTTGTTGATGATGGTGCAAATGCAAATTGTGGTACTTGAAGAGGCTGATTGACACGTGACACGAGGGGAGAGGGAGAAGGCTTTGCTTAGAAGATGAGGAACATCTGCAGTCGGACAGATGGCAACTGTTTGCTGCATTGCTATCTAATTGATTCCATGTTCTGCTTAATTGGTGATTGAGAGGAACGATTGACTTCAGACAAAGATGACTGGGCAGACAGTGCAGTGCACTACGCACACTTTAATCAACATTTATTGCTTCATTTCTGTGACTAGAATTTGATCATTTCTGTTTTAATTTTGGGCTGCTGTTCAAAAATATGCTAAAAGTCCTGTTGTGGAAGAACTTTTCAGTTTGTTTTTTAGCACCTGTTCAAGACAATTGAGACATTTAGTTGTGCGCTTTTATTTCTACTTTGATAATAGCTTAATTTGTTCAGCATTGAGACGTAACGTAAATACATCGTTTGATATTCATTTTTTACTAGCAATTTGGTCGCTGTTATCTTTTGGCTTCTGAAAATCGTGCGCACCGCTGATACCTGAATTGACCAGGGCCATTGACTGGTTTTTGTTAATGGCAACACACACACACAAACAAAGCTGCGGTAATATTAGCGAGCGATATGGTCTTTTCAGGTAATAGCTGCCCACTGATTGCTCATTGCGCCAATTAGACAGCTAGAGGAGGCTTCGTGACTAGCAGAGATTGGCCTGCTCTGCTGTGCCCGCTATTAGTCAGTCATTAGTGGTGCGGTAGTAGTATTGGCTGCCCAGAGCAGACAGGTCGATAATGTGATCAATTTAGCGTTTGGTTTGTTGCTATATCTGCCTGTGAGATGGAAAGCTTATAAATTTTTCATTTTCAGCATTACACAAACCAGAAGCCGGAAAATGTAGTGCACTGATAGCCATCTCCGGGTACCTGATTGATTCTGATGGCCATCTGACACGATAATTGGAAGAGCTAGCAGACAGCTGTCTGACTTGACTCTCCGCTATACTTTAGCCCCTTCTTCTCTTTAGCCTTTTACGTGGTTATTATTTTTATAAGATAATCTGCTCCCAGTGCAGCACTAGATCATATGCTAAAGCGATGTATACTGGTAATTGCATTGGTAATTCATAGCACAACTGTTCGGCCGCTGAGGTGCCTGATGCCGGACGCCAGTCCTAATGGGCAATGAGGGGCGCACTGTTTCTTTTTCTCTCATTCTTTTGATTACGCGTACATCTTCATCCCGTTTACCCGCCTAATCGGCGTCCATCTCCTGTCTCGTATATTGCTTCCATCCGTCCATATACCACCCAACGTGTTTGTGTGTGGTGCTCCCTTGCAGTTCTCTCTCTCTCTCTCTCTCTCTCTCTCTCTCTCTCTCTCTCTCTCTCTCT
>JAALOO010001172.1_pt1 | contig 19161 bp, 6 predicted proteins | sample 7257641 | NCBI WGS metagenome assembly JAALOO01 (sample SAMN14085613, study PRJNA598686) | mite metagenome | biome: ENVO:01001000; feature: ENVO:01001002; material: ENVO:01001226; isolation source: single female mite from University of Michigan culture on fish food culture... ...
TCTCTCTCTCTCTCTCTCTCTCTCTCTCTCTCTCTCTCTCTCTCTCTCTATCTCATCAATCGCATTATGTAACTTCTTCCATTGCTTCTCGTTTTTTGCTTTGGTTTCTCCGCCAGCATCAGCATCAACTTCCTCTGTTTATTTAAAAACTTGGTCACCGAACCGCAGTCATTTGTCATTTGCGGTAGCAAAGAGAGAGGTGCTTTGCTTGAAAAGAAAAAGCCGCAAGTTTTTGGAGTGCCTAATGTCAGCAATGATTACCTACAGCACGACATGATAATTGATGAAAGTGATTGCTTCCAATGGACACACATACACAAAGACACAGGTGGTGCAAAAGGGCACCAGAGACTGTCGATTGCATCTTTCTGCTCAGTGCGGCAGTGCTGCTGTTGCGCATCGCTGGCAACTGAGCAGGGGACAGTAGCGTACACAGTGGCTGTGTGCTGTCTTCCCCATCACCACCACCACTGTCTTTGTGCCTCTCTAAGCCTTTGTGCTCCTCCGTTAGCTTTTTGCACTGTCCATCTCGCCGTCTTTGGCAATCAACGGTGACGTCTGTTTGTCTGTTTGTATCTGTCGGTTCCATTAGTACAAACACACACACACACACAGATTTGACATGACTTGTGTAGAATGTACGATGTTTGGCCTGAACTGCACACTGCCCCTGTGTCTCCCACGGGAAGCACGTGCACAGATGATCCCTCAGAACATTCTCGACTTTGACTTTTCGAATGGCGCTGTAGGGCAGAGGATGGCTTATACAGCGAGTCCACACTGCACACTACCACCACCACTGATTTATGTCTCTGTGTCAGTTGTGGCGCGCAATGGAGTCTCGTGGTCTCATCCCGAAGTGAGCGGTGCGGCGCCAGTGTCTGTGGCGATGTGCCATTTGCAGGTACAGTCGTCGGCAGCTTGTTTTGTGAAACTTGTCGCTTTCTCGCAGTGAAGCGTTATGTAATCGCACCGTCCCCATCACTCTGCAAAGTCGTGGCTGAGGGGGTGAGCAGGAGGAGGAAGAGCTGCACTGTAGCAGTTATCGCAGCTTTATCGAATATTTTTTTACTATTCCAGCTATATTCGAGCACACAGAAAATGAGGAGGTTTTTTGCCACCACTGTCACTGTCACTGCAGCAGCCTTCAGTGATGCGTCACTCGCTGTAGGCAGCTAAACTCTCTGACTCTGGAGTTTCTCTTCGCTTTCCTTCCCTTTCAGTGACTGGTTGTCCGAGCAGGGAGCACTACTGACTGCCATTGAATCACCTTCGATGATGGTGACAGAGAACACAGTGCAGGGCTGTTGCTGATGCTGCTGCAGGACACACATCAATGCGTGGAGGCACAGAGAATGTGCACTTTGTGAGTGTGTAAATGTGTGTGTGTGTTGTACCTTGGTGAACACTACCACCTTGGCATTTACATGGCCACACGCCACAAGCTGGCGCGTGCAGGAGTCTCTGTGAACTGTGAGCGAGTAATGAAGAAAGAATTGCGGTTTGTCTGGCCGCACTCGAGTGGAAAGAGAAAAGACTGAGTGCGGCGACGGCGGCTTGTTGCTGACTGCCTGAGCGGTGTGAGTGCCAGTGTCTTGTCCTCTATCCCTACCATTTCAATTGCACTCTGTCTCTGTCTCTGACGATCATTACTGGCCGACGGTGGTACAGGTAGCGAAAATGACCTGGAGGCAGCTACTGCCGACCGACTGCAGTTCGCTGGAATAGCTAGTTCACTGCCTGTCTGAGTGACGGTTGCCGAGCATCGTTAATCCCGGCGTTCAAAGAGTTCCTAGAAGTGTGTGTGCAGTGCTCCTAAAAGTGCTCCCATTGTCAGCGCAGTTAGAGAGGCCTTTCAGTGATTTCATTTCAATTTAGTGACTTGGGCGTAGAGACTGCGCCACTGAATAGTATCTAGTTTTGTTCTTTTCCAGGTTAAAGTTATAGTTTGTTACACTGCTAACTGTCTCTCTCTTTTTCCCTTCAATTGTCTTTTCCCCCTCTTTCTCTTCACCATACAGCCGACATTCTCTCACCAAACTCTTCTCTCTTGCCGCACCACAACTGCACACCGGACAACTTCCAGTGCAACGACGGCAAGTGCATTCCCAAGCGGTGGGTTTGCGGTAAGTGACCTGAAAGCAAATTTAGGCAGGGTCTCCAAAAGCGACCAGTTTAATGGACATTTTAACACGTTTAATTAACCAGACTACCAGAAGGACTGCGATTCGGGTGAAGATGAGCACCAGTCGTGTCCGCCGCCACAGTGCAGTACGAACCAGTTCACTTGTGGGCAGTACGTTTTTAACCAGACGTACTGCATTCCCAAGCACTGGCAATGTGATAAGGTAAGGAATGGTGGTATCTGGTAGTCATCTTATAAACCCAATTGTTCCCCTCCCTCTTTGATAGGTTTTCGACTGTGAAGATCGTTCAGATGAAGGCGAATCGTGCAGTAAGTGACTTTGATTAGTTCCGTTACCTGGCACTGCAAAGGGCCGACTGGCAAATTGAGTGCTCTGTCTGTTTGCATTGGACGATGGCACTGCTCTATCCGGTCACGTCTGATGGATGGACGGCGATTGTCGATGCCTTTGCGTGTGTGCATGCACATCTTTCTTTATTACCCCTAACAATGGTCACCATCTCCCTCTCCCTCTTTTTTTCAGAGTATCGTGTTTGTCTGCCAGACGATCACATCTGCGGCAAGAATGTCAGCACCGCTGTCTGCATTCCCGCATCTCAACGCTGCGACGGTAAGTCGTACCATGGTCGTTTAATTGTTTGACCAAGTTCCCGTTCAATAACCGTTCAATTTGTAGGTTATAAAAATTGCCGTGATGAGAGTGACGAAATTTCGTGCGCTCACAGTAAGTTTATTTTTAAAGTTTTTGATGTAACTGCATATTAAATATTTTCTCTTATCAGACGGCACCTCCTGTCGACTGAATGAATTTAGATGTGCCAACGGCAAGTGTATAGGTAAGTTTGGTGTACCGGTTTTTGCTTTCCGTTTGTTCATCATGTACTATTTGTTGTAGACGAAAGCAAAAAATGTGATCATTGGAATGATTGTCCTCAAGGGGACAATTCCGACGAGCAAAACTGCAACTTTCCAGCGTGCAATGCTGGCCAGTTTCGCTGTACCAATGCCATTTGCATACCGTAAGTGATTGTTTTGTAGTTTCTAATTTTACCTGTAATGCTCATTCCTATTAAAGATCTCGCTGGAGGTGTGATTCACATGCGGATTGCAGCGATGCTGTTGATGAAGCTAATTGCAGTAAGTTGATGGCTAAGTTTGATATTTTAGATTAACCTCATTATTCCCCTCACAGCAATAGTATCATGTCCCGACACTAAGTTCCTCTGTCCAACGGAGAAAAAGTGTATTGACAAAGAAAAACTTTGCGACGGCGAACAAAATTGCAAAAATGGAGAGGACGAAATGGAAGGGCATTGCTGTAAGTCTAATTCTTAAAACTACCAAATTCTTAAGAGTTTTAATTTTCTCTTTACAGCAAACAGCAAATGCGATTCTCTCGGTTGCGAGTACAAGTGCAAGAAGTCCCTGGACGGCGGCTCTTGCTACTGCAAGGAGGGCATGACAATCAACCCGAAGGACCAGAAGAGCTGCGTGGACTTTGACGAGTGTCGCGAGTGGGGCTACTGTGACCAGTTTTGCACCAACACACCGGGCAGTTATCAGTGTCACTGCGGCGAGGGATACTCACTGGCATCAAATCGGCACTGCAAAGCAAAGAACAGCACCGACATGATGATCATCTTCGCACACCACATCTCCATTTACAAGGTCGACGCGACTGGAAACTCACTGGAGCTGATCACCAACTCAACCGCCGCCAGCGGACTGGACTACCACTTTTCGCGGAACACCCTCTTCTGGTCAGACGTGGAGACGCGTAAGATCTTCAGCATCAACCTCGACCCGAAGCGGGCCACCAAGTTCAGCAAGGAGATCTCGGTGAACTACGCCTGGTCGCCCATCAGTCTGGCCGTGGACTGGATCGGCAATAAGCTGTACATCTGCGACACGCACAACCAGAAAATCGACATCATGGAGATTGACGGCAGCCACCACAGCATCGTCATTAGCCAGAACTTGACTGCTCCGCTGGACATTGTCCTCGACCCGACGCGCGGCTACATGTTCTTCACCGACAATGACAACATCGACCGAGCCCTGATGGACGGTACCCAGCGTGTGACCATCGTCTCGCACTACATCTACAAGGCCACCGGCCTCACCGTGGACTTTGTCACGCAACGCGTCTTCTGGTGCGACTCGCAGCTCGACCAGATCGTGGTGGTCAACTACGACGGCGGTGACCGACACACGGTGATCCGGGGCAGCACCAAGGTGCCCTCTCCAGTGCGAATGACGCTCTTTGAGAACATGGCCTACTGGACGGACAGCACCAGACAGGGCGTTCTCCGCCTGAACCTCTACAACACCACCGACCTGGAGGTGATCTACCGCGAGCGGAAGCTGATCAAGGAGCCGCGTGGCATCAAAGCGGTGCACGCTCTCCGACAGCCAATGGTCTTCAATCCCTGCTCAGGTGGAAATGGCGGTTGCGAGCACATGTGCGTCCTCACGAGAAACGGCGACAAAAACTCTTTTGCCCTTGGCTACCGCTGCGCCTGTGACATTGGCTACCAGCTGGCGGACGACCTGAAGCGCTGCACTCCGGTGACCGAGTTTCTTATGTACTCACAACAGAAGTTTGTTCGAGGACTGATTCTCGAGCCGAAGATTGCCGGTTTCACCGATGCCATTGTCCCAGTGGTCAGTCGCTCGGCGAGATTCGTCGGACTGGACTTTAACGCTCGCTCCGGGTACATCTTCTTCTCTGATGTGATTCTCGACGTCATCTACAAAATTAAAATTGACGGCACCGGCAAGGAGAACGTACTGGCGTCGCAGAATGAGGGCGTCGAGGGGCTGGCGCATGACTGGGTCTCCAACAACCTCTACTACATTGACAGCAGAAAGGGCACACTGAATGTGATCAGCGCCGATAACTCGACCTACCGGCGAGTTCTCCTAAAGAACCTGAAGCGGCCTCGCGCCATTGTGGTGCACCCCAATCGTGGCTACATTTTCTACTCCGAATGGGACCGACCGGCGAACATCAGCCGCGCCTACCTGGACGGCACCAATGTGATCATCTTTCGCGGCGTCCTCCTCGGCTGGCCGAACGGCCTCAGCATTGACTACGAGAATGACCGCCTCTACTGGTGCGACGCACTGCTCGACCACATTCAGCATGCCAATCTGGACGGCACTGACGTGAAGACGATCAACTCGCCGCGCATCAAGCACCCCTTCTCGCTGGTCATTCACAAGGAGTGGCTCTACGTCACTGACTGGCGCCTCGACGCCATTCTGCGAATGAACAAGGTCAACGGCAGTCACGAGAAGATCATCAACACGGTGGAGGAGGGCAGTCGCCTGTACGGCATTCGCGTCTTCAGCGAGGACGCACAGAAGCTGGACAATGGCCACCCGTGTCGCTTTGACCGCGGTGGCTGTCAGAAGTTTTGCTTTGGAGTGCCTGCCTCTGACAATGTCACCGGTCACCTGGTGGCCCAGTGTGGCTGTCCATACGGTGAGGTGCTGGCGGGTGACAAGCGAAACTGTATCCTCGATCCGGTGAAAGAGCCACCACTTCAGGCTTGTCCCAACTCATGGGACTTTACTTGTGACAATCAGCGATGTATACCGAAAAGCTGGGTCTGCGATTTTACTGATGGTGAGTGACAAGGTGACAAAGTGGTCATCTGATAATCTGAATTATTTACCTGAGTTTAGATTGTTTGGACGGAAGTGACGAAAAGCAAAACTGCACTCAACCGTGCAGCGCGAGAGACTTTAAGTGCGCCAACGGACGATGTGTGCCCACCGGGTTCAAGTGTGACGGTGAGTCCAATTGAGTTTATAAAGTTGGTTGTTCCTAATCATTTTTTTCTAGGCGATAACGATTGCGGAGACTACAGGTAACGTAATTCTAGCAGCGTAATGTATTTTTTATAGAGTTTTCAGTTTTTTGCCCATCTCAGCACTTGCTTCAAATGCTTGTAAAAACTAAAGTATTTTGAGTTTGCTTAAAAGCTATTATACAATTGTGGTCCAACTCTTTAGCCTTGTTTTAAAATAAAAACTTTAATTTTAACAGCTGCAGATGTTGAGATATGAAAATGGGCAAAAATTGAAAAACTTTATAAGAAATATATTACACTGCAAAAAACGCTAAATTTTTATTATTTTCATCTTCAGTGACGAGATTGGCTGCGCCAATGTGACCTGCAGTGCAAACGAGTTCACCTGTGCCAATGGGCGATGTATTAGGTAATGTGCTTTGACTATGAATTGAAACCTAGTGCTAACCTCCGTTTTTCAGTGCATCATGGAAGTGTGATTCTGAAGGTAATTATGTTTGGGTTTTTATTTGGTCACTCTCTAACCTTTTTCTACGATTTTTTTCAATTTCGATTTCAAAGGAGATTGTGGTAAGCTAGTGAGAATAGCTAAAAAAGACTATAAGTAACCTTGTAAACACCAACAACAGGTGACGGCTCTGATGAGGATGAGTCCTGCAAAGAGAAAACGTGTTCGTACTTTCAGTTCACCTGTCCTGGAAGTGGCCACTGCATTCCTCAAAGCTGGGTTTGTGACGGGGACGCGGATTGTTTAGGGCAGGCCGACGAGGCCAACTGTCCGCCGGTGGTGTGCTCCAAGTCGCAGTTTCAGTGTGCCGACAAGAAGCAGTGTCTTCACGAGAGCTACCGGTGCGATGGAATGGCTGATTGCACCGGAGACTCTTCAGATGAGAAGGACTGTCCCAATTTGCCGCCCAACCAGTGCGACGGGGAAAAGCAATTTCAGTGCAAAAGCTCAAAAATATGCATTCCCAAGAGCTGGTACTGCGACTTTAATCCGGACTGCGAGGATAATTCAGATGAACCTAGTACCTGTGGACAGGTAGAGTGCCCTGTGAATCACTTCAAATGCGACAATTCTCGGTGCATCTTCAAATCGTGGATTTGCGACGGGCGTGACGACTGTGGTAATTGCGTGAAACAAAAACTTTAATTCATCTACTAAATACTAATTCTAAATGCAGGTGACAACAGCGACGAGGACGAGCGGCATGCCTGTCACGCTAAGCAGTACGACTGTCCCAGCGGCCAATGGGCCTGTCCTAATGTGACCAACCGGTGCATTCCCCTCGACAAGGTTTGCGACAGTCGTTTTGACTGCCCTAATTCGCTTGACGAGGGTCCAGGCTGCGGACTGGCAAGCTGTGCATCGGCCAAGTGCATTAAAAACGCCTGCAAGGAAACGCCCTTGGGACCGGTTTGTCTGTGTCCGCCTGGAGAGCGCCTCAATGGAACCAGCTCAAATGAGTGCATCGACATCAACGAGTGCGAAGTGCCTGGCAGCTGCAGTCACCGGTGCTTCAACGAAAAGGGCAGCTTCAAGTGCCAGTGCGAGCCTGGTTACCAGCTGGAGCACCGAACGTACTGCAAGGCACTGAACCGCACCGCCGCGTACATGGTCATCTCCAATCGGCGGTCTATTCTGGTGGCCAACATCACCAATGTGTCGCTGGAGCGGATTCCCGTCCGAGTGGAGAACGTCGTCGCCACAGCTAGTGAGATGCGCACCGGCATCATCTACTGGTACGACATGCATGCGAAGAAGATCTACCGCATGAGAAAGGGCACCAGCGAACCGGAGGTGGTCATTGGCAGCGGCCTGGACCTGGTGGAGGGTCTCGCAGTCGACTGGGTGGCCCGCAACATCTACTGGGTGGACTCGAGGCTGAAGACGATCGAAGTGGCCACCATCAACGGCACCAATCACATCATCCTCCTGTCGGCAAACATCAGCCAGCCGCGAGGAATCTGCCTCGACCCGCGAGAAGACGCCAGGGTGCTTTTCTGGACTGACTGGGGGGAGAATCCGCGCATCGAGCGCATGGGCATGGACGGCTCAGAGCGAAAGACGATCATCAGCACAAAGATCTACTGGCCGAACGGCCTGACCATTGACATTCCCACTCGGCGCATCTACTTTGCCGACTCGAAGCTCGACTACATTGACTTCTGCAACTACGACGGCAGCGGCCGACAGCAGGTGCTGGCGCACAACCACTACCTCCTCCACCCGCACTCGCTGACCGTCTTCGAGGACACGCTCTACTGGACTGACCGACAACTCAACCGAGTGCTCTCCTGTCACAAGTTCAAAGGATCGAACGAGTCAGTGGTCAGCCATCTGGTCAGTCAGCCACTGGGCATTCACATCAACCACCCGCTGCTGCAGCCCGAGGCGGTCAACCCCTGCGCCAATGCGCCATGCTCCCACCTGTGCCTCCTTTCGCCGGTGAAAAAGTCCGGCTACACGTGCAAGTGCCCGCCCGGGTACTCTCAATCGGAGAGAAGTGGCTCCTCCGGTGAAGAGTCCGGCCGCTGTACGCCAATCGACACACCCTACCTGATGATCATGAAGACGACGCAAATTGTTGATCAGAGCTTGACGCCGAATGAAAAGTCGGCCGGCTTCTTCACGCCCATCATTGGCGTGGAAAACGGCTACGACTTTGACTACGACCGGGCGGAGGGATTCATCTACTACGTGCAGCTTCGTGAGGACGACAAGGAGAATGGGACGCTCTTCAAGGTGAGCCTCAACGGCGGCAACCAGACAAAGTTCCTCGCCGACGGCATTGTTGGCGCCCCGTACTGCCTCGCCTTTGACTGGCTCGGCCGTAACCTCTACATCGGCAATAAGAAAGCGTCCAATATTCTCGTGGTGAAGGCGGATGGAGCTGACAAAAACTACCGACGAATCATCCTCGGAAATGACGGCTCAGAGAAAGGCGTGGCAAAGCCCAAGTCAATTGTGCTTGATCCGCTGCAGGGCAAACTGTACTGGCTGGACGAAGGTGGCGTGGGTGTGCCGCAGAAGCTGGCCAAGGTGAACATGGACGGCACTAACCCCATCGTCCTGGTGAAGGATTCGCTGCATCAGGTGGAGGCGCTCACCTTTGACTTCACTGGCCGACGGCTGTACTTTAGCCAGAGCTACGCAGGGGTGATTGAGAGCATCGACGAGGAGGGACGAGACAGACAGAAGCTGGCGATTAAAGGTATTGCCAAGCCGCAGGGACTGTCGGTTTTCAATAGTCGCCTCTACTACCTCGACTCTGTCTACGAGAAGATTGTTCGCGTCAACTTGCCAAACACGTCCATCTCCTCGATAATCGAAGAGAACTCACCGGCTCTGAGTAACCTGAAGGTGTACGCCAAACGACCGGGAATTGAGAATCACCCCTGTCGAGTGAACAATGGCAATTGTCCGCAGCTGTGCATTCCTGATGGCAGCAACCGAAAGAAATGCCTTTGCAGCACGGGTTACCGCATCGACAGTGCCGGCGTAAACTGCCAGCCGTACAAGTCATTCGCAGTCGTGTCACTGCTCACAAAGATGCAGGGTTTCAGCCTAGAGGACCACAGCGAGGCAATACAGCCGATTGCCGGCCCTGGACACAACATTCTGCACATTGACGTCAATGTGGTGAAGAATCACATCTACTGGGTGGAGTACAATCCGGGCGAGCGGAACGGCATCTACCGCATCAAGCCGGATGGAAGCGAGAAGATGCACATCATCGCCGACGGCATCGGCAGCAACGGCGTTCGCGGCATTGCCATCGACTGGATCGCCGGAAATCTCTACTTTACCAACGTCTTTCCGCATGAGACCTACATCGAGGTGGCCCACCTTGACGGCAGCAATCGCCTGGTGCTGGTGAAGACCACCACCGATGCTCCACGCGAGATTGCCGTCAATCCGATAAAGCGCTTCCTCTACTGGATCGACTACGGCCAGTTCCCGAAGATTGAGCGTGCCTACCTGGACGGCACCAATCGCACGCCCATCGTGGTGACTGGCATCAGCAACCCACGTGACCTGACGATTGACATCACCACACATGACGTGTACTGGGTGGATGCGCGCGAGGACGCCATTCAGAAGGTCTCTTTCAGCGGCTCTCGACGGCAGTACGTCTGGAAGGACCTGCCCACGCCCTACGGCGCCTCCATTCTCGGTTCGCAGATCTACTGGGTGGATCGAAATCTGCGGAGCATCTTCAGGGGCAGCAAGGCGCCAGCGGACGGCGGAACGGCCGACAAGGAGATGCATCCTTTCAAGTCGAACCTGGACACTCTGCGGGATATTGTTATCTTTGATGCGCAAAACCAGCCCCCAGGAGAGTCGCCCTGCTCTCGACTGAACGATCGGATGTGCCAACAGTTGTGTTTTGCGCTGCCTGCTTCCTCTTCTTCCAGCAGTGGCTCGAGTACTCCTGACTACCGCTGTTCTTGCTCTTCCGGGGTTCTTGATCCAAAGGACAACAAAACGTGCAAGCAGTTAGACGAGTACCTGGTCTTTACTACGCGAAAGGAGATACGCACAGTCAATCTCGATCCGGCAGTGAGCAGCCCGCCACGACCGCCGCGCACCAACATGACCAACGTTGTTGGCCTCGACTTTGACTACAACCACAACCGCCTCTACTTTACCCAGATTCGCCCCGACGGAAGCATCTCTTGGTTCGACCTCAACAAGACCGAGTCTGCCAACTCTCCTGCGTCTCTTTTCACAAGCATTCTCTCCAAGGGCGTAAACCCGGAGGGCATTGCCTACGACTGGACGAACCGAAAGATCTACTGGACTGACTCGGCGAACCGAAGCATCTACGCCATGAACGAAGATGGCAGTCAAATTGTGATGATTCTGCGAGTGGAGCGACCAAGGGCCATTGTCGTCGATCCATGCGCCGGGTACATGTACTACACTGACTGGGGACGCTTCGGCAACACCGGAAAGATATTCCGCGCCACACTCGCGGGCAATCACAAGAAGGCCATCGTCGAGGAGAATCTAACGCAGCCCAGCGGCCTGGCGCTCGACTACGACGACCGGAAGCTGTACTGGACCGACGCGCTGCGCGAGAAGATTGAAAGGTCCGACTTGAATGGCACCAACCGAGAGGTGCTCATCGCCGCCACCATTTACCCTTTTGCCATCACCGTCTTCGGGAAGTACATCTACTGGACGGACCTGCAGCTTCGCGGCGTCTACCGAGCGGACAAGTACACCGGTGCGGGCATGATTGAGATGGTGAAGCGACTGGAGGAGAGTCCCCGCGACATTCACGTCTACTCGCCCAAACGACAGGCGTGCAGCAGTAATCCCTGTACGGTGAAGAACGGCGGTTGTGCGGAGAGCTGTCACCAGGCGCCCAGTGGCGGTGTGGAGTGTCGCTGCACGGCCGGCCGAAAGTTGGCCAATGAAAATCGAATGTGCGTCCCGGAGAATGCCACCTGTGATGAGAGCAAGTTCACCTGCGCCAATATGAAGTGCATTCCCCGACTGTGGGTTTGTGACGGTAATTTCATCAGTGTCTTTTTTGTGCAATTATTGCCTATTTTCATGCCGATTCTCTCTCTCTATCTTCTAGGTGATCCTGACTGTCAGGGGGGCGACGCCTCAGATGAGGCAGAGTCATTCTGTGCGGTGCACACCTGCGGTCCGAATGAGTTCCGCTGCGGTAATGGGCGTTGCATTTTTAAAACGTGGAAGTGCGGTATGTTTGCTTTTTTGTTTGTTTGCTACAAGAACTTGATATTTTTTGCGTAGATTTCGAATCTGATTGTGAAAAGGGCGAAGATGAAGAGGACTGCAGCTATCCAGCCTGCGCTGAAGGCGAGTTCACCTGCGGTAATCACAAGTGCATTCCAAAGGTGCAGCTGTGCAATGGAGTTGATGACTGTAAAGACGGCAATGCGACTGATGAAAATCACGCAAACTGCCCGAAAAACAGGACCTGCCCGGCTAACCATTTAAAGTGCACCAATACAAACATCTGCGTTGAGCCGTACTGGCTGTGTGGTATGTGAAAGAATATTTAAAAAGTTTTTAGTGATCACTAACCGATTTTTTCTTATTCAGATGGAGACCAAGGTAAGCAACAAAGTGACAATGTGACAAGGTAACAAGTTGATAATTGACTTTGATAATCACCTGAAAAGATTGCCCGTCGGGTACCGACGAGAGTGCCCTCATCTGTTCCCAGCGAACGTGCCCACCAAACAGTTTCCGTTGTCCTAATCATCGTTGTATTCCGGCCACCTGGCACTGCGACGGAGACCAAGGTAAATGACAAGATGACAAGGTGATAAGTTGATAATTGATTTTTATATTTTGATAAAGATTGCCCCGGGGGAGAAGATGAACCAGCCGAGTACTGCAAGAGTGAAAAGAGGACCTGTTTTGGCGACCTGTTCACCTGCGACAACGGAAATTGCATTCCACGCATATACCTCTGCGATAATGACAAGTAATATGATTTGTTCTTCAATCAAACACTTTTTAAACTTATTTTAAACTCTTTTTATTTAGTGACTGCCTCGACAACAGCGACGAGGATGAGCGGCACCAGTGTGATACTCGAAAGTGCGACCCAGAGCGGGAGTTTACCTGTGAGGAAAACAAGGAATGGGGAAGGGCGCAGTGTATTCCGGTAAGATTTTTGTTGATAATGTGCGTTTGAAACTAACTGCTTTCGTTTCAGCTGCGATGGATCTGCGATGGAGAGCCAGGTGAGTGATTCAACAGTAATGAAAAAGGCTTAAAACTAACTTTTGTTTGCAGATTGTGTTTCGGGAAGTGACGAAAACTCTACGCTGCATGGCTGCCCGCCGCCGCCAGAGTGTGAGAAGGACCAGTTTCGCTGCAACAACCGACGATGCATCAGCAAGGAGTGGGTGTGCGGTGAGTTTCTGCAGGTTTTAAAAACATGAGCATCCAAACTGATCTATTTTTTGTAGATTTCGACAACGATTGCGGAGATGGTAATAGAATCGAGTGAATGGTAAAGCTCATTGGTCAATGAATAATAAACAAATTCTTGCCACAGGTACGGACGAGCACCGGAACTGCGACTACCGAGCTTGCCACGCCACGGACGAGTTTACCTGTCGCAACGCCAAGTGCGTCAACCTGAGATATGTTTGTGACGGGGAAAATGATTGCGGTCTGTAGACTACATAAGTAACACAATGAATACTAATGATGAGCACTTTTTCAGGCGACAACAGCGACGAGATGCTGCCCCGGTGCAACACGACCTCGGCCAGCGCCCACACCGCCAATGGCGGCTGTCCGGCGGGGCAGTTCCGTTGCAAGAGCGGCACACCGATGTGCATCGCCGACGAGCTGGTGTGCAACAAAAAGTTAAACTGTGATGATGGAAGTGACGAGCCGGCGCACTGTCACGTCAACGAGTGCGCCACCGTAGAGATGAACCGATGCGAGCACAAGTGCGTGGACACGCCGGCCAGCTTCTACTGCGAGTGCAACGCCGGCTACCGCCTGGCAAAGGACGGCAAGGCATGCGAAGACATCGACGAGTGCACCACCGTCCGCTCTACCTGCAGTCAGTACTGCGAGAACACGCCCGGAAGCTACTTCTGCAAGTGCAATGAGACTTACTACGAACGCGAGCTGGACGGGAAGACCTGCAAGCGGCGGGACAACGTCAAGCCGTGGATCATCTTCAGCAATCGGTATTACCTGCGGAACGTCAGCATCGACGGCACGCTGTACAACCTCATCAAAATGGACCTAAAGAACGTCGTTGCGCTGGACTTTGACTACCGCGATGAGTACATCTACTACGCCGATGTGGGCAACAAGACCATCAATCGAATCTTCATCAACGGCACTGGCGAGCAGAATCTGATTCGTCACGAGGCACACGGCCTGGAGGGTATCGCCGTCGACTGGGTGGCCAGGAAGTTGTACTGGATGGACCGCACTAGCAAGCACATTGAGGTGTCTGAACTTGATGGCTCTCACCGGAAGACGATCCTCTCAAAAGGCATCTACGACCCGAGAGCGATATCAGTCCACCCGGGCATCGGCTTTCTCTTCTTCACCGACTGGGGTCATCATGCGGCCATCGGAAAGATGGCCCTCGACGGCGGCAACTTTAGCCGCATCGTCACCTACGAGAGCAAGCTAGTCTGGCCGAACGCATTGACGATTGACTACTTCAGCAACAAACTGTACTGGGCGGATGCGCACCTGGACTACATCGAGTACGCTGACTTTGACGGAAAGAACCGCCACCCGGTGATCAGCGGCAGTCTGGTGCCGCACGTCTTTGCGCTGTCCGTCTTTGATGATTGGCTTTTCTGGACCGACTGGAACACTAAAGGCCTGGTTCGGGCGCACAAGTTCACTGGCGAGCGGTTCCAGGTGCTGCGAAACACCTCCCATCGACCGTATGACATTCACATCTACCACCCTCTGCGGCAGCTGCCCTATGATAATCCTTGTGGCGAGAACAATGGCGGTTGTTCGCACCTCTGTCTGATTGCCGCCGGTGGCCAGTCCGCCACCTGTGCCTGTCCGAATAACTTTGTCCTGCTGCGGGACCAGAAGACGTGTGTGGCCAATTGCACTCGCGGACAGCATCGATGTGGCTCACCTGACGACCGGTGCATTCCCGTTTTCTGGACCTGTGATGGTAATTTCAGTGTTTTTTTGTGCAACTACTGCCTACTTTCATGCTGATTCTCTGCCCTTTAGGTGACCGTGATTGCCGTGACGGCGGAAGTGACGAGATGAACTGTCCGCCCTTCCACTGCAAGCCGGGCATGTTCCAGTGTCGGAACAACCAAACGTGCATCTCGAGGGTCCGCATTTGTGACGGCAGGGCGGACTGTTCTGACTCGTCAGATGAGAGTTTCTGCGATACTGACTGTGGAGAGCACAGTTTCAAGTGCAAAAAGTCCGGCCGATGCGTGCCCAGCTCCTGGCAGTGTGATGGTAATTATGATTGGCTTTTGATTGGGCACTTTTTAAACTCTTTTTGTGACAGGTGACGCTGATTGCTCTGATAACAGCGACGAAGATCCGGCAGACTGCCACAAGGGGGAATGCGATCCCGACACGCAGTTCAAGTGCGACAACGGAAAGTGCATCCCGAAGCTGTGGAAATGTGACCAGATGGACGATTGCGGTAATTAGTGTAAACAAAACTATAAGTAACCTACTAAACACTAATTTAACAAACAGGCGACAACTCAGATGAGCCAGCGTACCTGTGCCGCAACCAGAACTGCAGTACTGGGTGGTTGAAGTGTCCCTCCCGACTGAACTACCGATGCATTCCAAGGCAAGCATGTACTTTCAGTCTAAAAATTACTAACTTGTTTTTTGTAGTTGGCTTTTCTGTAACGACCAAAACGACTGCCTCGACAATGGGGACGAGACTCACCCTGAGTTGTGCCCGAAGTGCCACAACACCGGTGATTTTAAGTGCAAGAATGACCGCTGCATTCCGATGAGGTGGCGCTGTGATTTTGAAGATGATTGTGGTATATATGCACTACAAGTAATCTAATGAAGACTAAAATTGTGCATTCTTTCAGGTGATTCTAGCGACGAGGATCCGACAATGTGCGCCGATCTGTACCGCGAGTGTTCGGAGAGTGAGTTTCAGTGCGGAAACAAAAAGTGCATTCCTTCGAGATGGCGATGCGACCATGACAGTAATTATGATTGGTTTTTCAATCGGACATTTCTTTAACCCTTTTTTATTAGCTGACTGCAGTGACGGGCTTGATGAGAAACAGTGCCAGGACTACCAGTGCAAGGCCGACCAGTTCAAGTGCAACTCGGGGCACTGCATTTCGTAAGTGGGAACATTGATGTAGGTGTTAAATTAATCAAGTAACTTTTTCTAAACAGGAAAAAACTCGTCTGCGATGGCTCAAAAGACTGTCTCATGGACGTATCAGACGAGCTAAACTGCCCACCTCGATATCCCAATGGTCGCCACTGTCCGGAGAACCTCTTCCAGTGCAACAACACGGTTTGTCTGCGGCATGACTTCCTCTGCGACGGTGATGACGGTAATTATGATTGGGTTTCTAATCGGACACTTCTCTAACCTATATTTCCACTAGGGGATTGTGGTGGCGGTGACACTAGCGATGAAGCAGAGGAGATGTGCTCGCAGTTTGAGTGTGATCCCTCAAAGAAGTTCCAGTGCACCAACAAAAAGTGCATTCCGTTGTGGCAAATCTGCAATGGATTCGATGAATGCGGTATGTGTGCTGAGGATGTTGCTCATTTTTGCCACAGTGTTTAACAAAACCATTTGCAGGCGACGGAAGTGACGAGAACAATCACACCCTCTGTCGGCGCTACCCGATGCCCTGTCTGCCAACGCAGTACAAGTGTGCTAACGACAGATGCATTGAGATGAACAAAATGTGCGATCATTCCGACAATTGCGGTGATTTTTCGGATGAGAGAGGCTGCCATAAGGGCACCTGTGACGCACTGACCAGAGGTGGTTGTCAGCACAACTGCTCAGTGGTTGACGAAGGTGCTTACATTTGCGTCTGTCCAAGGTGGGTGATCCAGAAGTAGTGAAAATGGTTAAAACTAAATCGATTTTTGTTCACAGAGGATACGCCGTGGACGAGGCGAATCCGAAGACCTGCAAGGACATCAACGAGTGCGCCACCTTTGGCGGGCACAACTGCTCGCAGATATGCATCAACCTGGAGGGCACGTACGCCTGCAGCTGTAAGGCCGGTTTCGACCTGGTGGAGGATCGCTGCGTGGCACAGGGAAAGGCGGGGCCCGTAATACTGTACTCGGACGGACCGGAGATTCGCTCACTGGAGTCAACGGCGGCCAACCAGCTGCAGTCCTCGGTTGTGTCAGGGGAGACGAGAATACAGGCGGTGGACTACGATCCCACCACAAAGATCGTCTACTGGGCGGACTCCTATGATCTCTCCATCAAGCGAGCAGTGCTGCCCAATCTGGAGGACGTCTCGCACGGCATGGCCTTCTCGCAGGACATCAAACTGAAGGACGCCAAGAGCAAGCCGGTGGATTTAGCCGTCGACTGGGTGGCAAAAAACCTCTACTGGGCGGACGTTGATGCCAGCGGAATGAAGCCTCATGGACGCATTCTCACCAGTCTTCTCGACGGAAGGTACAAGCGATCGCTGGTCACTGCGGACCTAGAGCGACCCACTTCGCTGGTCGTGGATCCTGAATTTGGGTATGCTCTCACTTTCTATTGTTGTTGCTTCAGTTTAGTAACCCTAATGTGCTTAATCAGACTGATGATTTGGGCCGACGGCGGTTCGAGTCCAAAGATTGAAAGCAGCTGGATGGACGGCACGAAACGTCGAGCAGTGGTCAGCGAGAAACTGGGCACACCTTCCGGTCTGGTAGTGGACTACGCTGCCGGCCACCGACTGTACTGGTGTGACGCCAAGCTGAACACCATCGAGTCAATAAACCTCGATGGCAGCAATCGGGTGACAGTGGCGCATGGTGAGCTGCATCATCCCACCAGTTTGGATCTCTTCGAGGATCAACTGTACTGGGTGACCCGGGACACTGGGGAGATTTTCAAGCAGGACAAGTTTGGACGAGGTGTGAAGGTGCGCGTAAAGCGATCTCTGGAACAGGCATCAGACTTGAAGATTTACCACGAGAAAAAGTACAACACTTCCTGTAAGTATTGAGCTGCTGCTGTTGAACTTGTTTAAATGCTAAAATCGATTTTACTTTATCTCCAGTGCCCAACTACTGCGCCGGCAATCACTGCAGTCACGCCTGTCTGCTGGTGCCCGGTGGCCACCGGTGTTCATGTCCTGACGGCCAGGGACCGAGTCCGTCTTTCAACGGCAAGTGCAGTGCCGCCTTTGAACGACCACTGGCCGCCCCACTCCGCTGTGAGTGCAAAAACGGCGGCTCGTGTGCTTTTTCCGCCAGTGGCTCTGTCACCTGCAAATGTGCTGACAACTTTGCCGGTAGCCTCTGCGAGGACAGCATTGTCAAGACGAAGCTCGACTCTCGTGTCATACTGCGAATGGCTCCCTCCATCATTCTCTTTGTCGTCGTTCTCATTCTCACTGCCTGCGTCTTTGTCATCTTCTACATGAAAAAGAGCAATTTGTAAGTGAAAACACAGTTTTAACTTTTACAGTTTGCATTTTTAACTTTTGATTTCGTTTTAGAAAATCTGCATACAGCGCCAACCAAAGTGTTTCGTTCCGCAGTGGCACCAACGTCGAGTTTATCGGCCCTGAATTTGGTCCCGGTGGAAACCAGACTGCTGCTGGCAACTCAGAGATGGACGTCATAACAGAAGGGGGCATTAACCTCGGAGAGATAAAGGCGACTGACTTTTCCAATCCCATGTTTGACGCCATTGGTGGTGAAATGACCAACGGCGGAAAGAAGGTGGACGGGAACGGCACCACCAATCTGCTGCACGATGCTGGGGAGCTTTTTGAAGGAGGAGGAGGAGGAGGAAAGGGCACTGGAGCACATCCACTCGAAGACGGCCTCGGCTCGGGCTACAGCAAGTTCAGCGGCAGCTCGGCCGTCCTCGCGCCGTCCAGTGCCATTCACAAGTCATCGCCGGCAATCACATTGCGCCAGACAGCACTGAATCCCAGTTCAGTTGATACCGACAAGGACACTGCGGCGCTGGTAGAAGAGGACAAATCCGAGTGCTGATTCACTCAAACACATACACATTCCAAAACCATACACATCAATTTTCCCCCATTGTGATACCATAGCCGAATGTACATTTTGTAAGAAAAAATTCTTTAAAGTTTATTTATTCACACCATCAAACGATAAGCGGGTTCTAGTATTTCATTGATGCACCCACAGGTGGATCTAGTAGCTGTTCGATAGTGCGAGACTATCTGTCTCAACAAATCGGTGACTGGAGACACTTTGCCCAAAAGCAGTCAATAAGCAAGCAGCTGATCTTACTGGTTTATTGTTGAGCAATTAACAGTTGGCCTAAAATCTCGAATTTATAAAAATGTTCATGTCATGATTTTGACATTGAGACCTCATTAACAGGAATATTCCATTTCTCTTTATATTAAACATGAAGGGAGCGCAGAACCGCACCCTGGTTTTCTCAAATGCACTTCAACCTCAAACCAGAAAACTGAACTGACGCATTACAGGGCAAAGTTCAAAAGATCATGGTGTATATA
>JAALOO010001173.1_pt1 | contig 19149 bp, 22 predicted proteins | sample 7257641 | NCBI WGS metagenome assembly JAALOO01 (sample SAMN14085613, study PRJNA598686) | mite metagenome | biome: ENVO:01001000; feature: ENVO:01001002; material: ENVO:01001226; isolation source: single female mite from University of Michigan culture on fish food culture... ...
ACACCTTATCGTCAGATTCGTCAACAGGTACTAATTTAATTACTATTTTACCTGATTCTATTAGCCACCTTTAATTAATGAAACATTTTTTAGGTTCTGCCAGTTCAGGAATCGGTTGAACAGGTGATCGCCAGAGGAAACCAGGGAAGCTACGGAGGCAACCAAGGCTATGGCGGCTCTTACGGAGGTTATGGAGGTTCATCTTACGGCAACAGCAACTACGGTTACGGCGGCCAGACTGGATCTTACTACAAGTAAAGGACATTTTATTTAGATTGAAAAGGACTGAAGGGAACAACAACAAATGTGCCATACACTTCATTGATGACTACTATTCTCTTCTTATCATCAACTGCCAACCAACTTTTTATTCAATAAATATTGTGTCTACAAAATAAAACACTTGTACCATCTTTATTATTTTATGATTTTTTGAAAAACTATTCCAATAAACAATAATTACTTTTAATCAAAATGATATTTACTGATGAGAGTACCGATAGCAACAAAAGAAACATTTCCACTCGTTTAATAAACGCTTTTATCACCAAGCTCAGCAGTCAGTTCATCAATCAATTCAAAATTTTCCCTGCATAAATTAACGTTCTTCTTCCAACGCTTTGTACGTGAATTGTACTAGCAGTCGTGCCAACAATAAATAACACCAGTTTACTTAACAAAAAAGAAAAGGAGGGTTCAAACAGTCACTCAGGCCGCTCTTCAGGTTTGACACCTGAGAAAGTGGTAGCAGCACTCCACAAGGCAGATGAATGACACAGTGGCAATAAATCGCAGTCAGCAACAGGTGGTCTGCACAGTGACAGTGCAAGTGAAATTCTTATCGCTCGTCTGCAATCTTCTTCCTTTTTGCTTTCACTCGATCTAGTTTATTTTTATACCTTTCTCTGCTTTCTTTGTCGCACCTTTTCTATTTTTCACCTCCTTTCTCATCGTTCACCCTATCTCTGTCTAGGAAAACCCAATCTTTTCTTGAAGGGTAGTCGTCAGGCAGGTATTGCTCCTTTAAAATGGGACAAAAAAGTCGATAAATGATGGTGTATATAAAGCAGTAGACGGTCAGCAGAAAAATCATCACTTTTTCGTTCATCACTTTCACCCCTCATCTTTAGCTTAGAAGAATCATGCTTCGAGTGAGTTCTCTTGAGTTTTTCAGTATCAGTCATTCATTAACCACCACTCTTTTGTTTTAGTTTGTCGTTCTCAGCGCCCTCATTGCGACGGCCCTCGCTGGCGGATATAGCTCCGGAATGGGCAGCTTTGGCGGAAACAGCTACGGTGGCAGCAGCTTTGGCGGAAGTCGAGGATACGGTGGCGGTCTATCGGGCAACTTTGCCTCTTCTGGTTCATCAGGCTATGGATCAGGTTCCTTCGGTGGCTCATCTTATGGAGGCTCATCTTATGGAGGCTCATCCTACGGAGGCTCTTCCAACTACGGGGGCGTCATTACAGGAGCCGTTCAGTCAAGACGCTCAGTTAGTTATTACGATGTTCCCTCGACGTACTCTGACGCTTCTCCTGTGACCATTGACCTGCCGTCAGGCGTGCAGCCACTCACCTTCCGAATGAACTCAAGATCTTCTCCGATCAACATTGAGACTTCGCACGAGGGCCAGCCTGGCAGCTACCAGGAGACTTCATCCGTTGATGAGCCTCACGTCAGAGTGCACAACGTCCAGAGACCAATAGTACAGAAGATTCTGGAGACAATTCAGCCTTATCGTCAGATTCGTCAGGAGGTAAGTAAACTCAGAATTCTAATTAATTAAATTCTTTACTAATTAAAAACTTATCACTTTGTGCAGGTGCGACCAGTTCAGGAGTCGGTTGAGCAGGTGATCGCCCGTGGCCAGCCCCAGCAGTCGTACGGTGGAAGCTCGTATGGTTCTGGCGCATACAAGTCTGGCTCATACGGTGGCTCATCGAGCTTTGGCTCCAACCAAGGCTACGGTTCAGGATTCAGCCAGGGTGGTGGCTACGGAAATGCCGGCTACTAGATTAACACGTGGTCTCAGAAGTGATTTGTAGTGTATGATGTGATGATTACAATAAACATTAACTTCACGTTGTACAGTCTTGTGACAACTTAAACTTGGACGGCCTAAGCATTTACTAGAAATTTTCATATATTTGTATAATTGGAATTCAGATCAGTATGCCTCCAGCAGTATAAAATGAAATGCGCCTTAAAAAGTGTTAGAGTACAATCTTTTTGAGTTCGTTCGGATCAAGTGTCCAATGGTCATTTGCTTCCGCCCACGAGTACACCAGTGAGCACTCGTTCATCACTGACCAAGGCAGGGGAACTTCGTACTTCTTAAAGAGAAACCAAAATCGCGGAAAGGAGCGACGCAGCTGACTTGAAATCAATGGTTCGAGTGGTTGTAGAGCCTGTTCAATTGTCGCTGGAACGCAGAACGTTTCGGTGTGCACACACTTCATCATAAAGTATTTTGCAAAACGACTGTTGCTGAGTGGAGCAGTGCGCAGGCTTCGGTTTAACAGCTTCTCAAAGAGTCTTTTCAGAAGTTGATACTTGCCACAGGCCAAAATGACCTTTTCAGCTTTAGCGCCACCAATCTCCTGTTGAACATTTTTCACGTACCAGTCTTCGTACTCTTGAAAAGAGTCCTCATCATTGTTGTGGTGAAGCTCTCGATAAAAATGCAAAAATTCATGATACAAATCAGCGACTTGAATGCTGAGAAGGTGCACGTCAACAGTGCTCGCCAGCTCAATAGTTTCAAGCAGTGCCGAACTGCTTTTAGCTAACTTGTCAAATTCAGGCCGAAACTGGGGGTTTGAAAGCGTCGAGCTGACGTTTGTTTCATCAAAACGAAAGCTTCGCCAGAAAAGAATGCCTCGTTGAGCCTCGCTGAAATTGGTGCTGTAAAAAGAAGCAGAGCGGTAGAAGGATTCCGGTGGTATTGCCGTTTCCGAAGAAAAACGCATATACTTGGCACGAAATGTTTCCGAGATTGCCCACTGCATGCGTACAACGTCGATCACTTTACAGGCAAGATGGTGATTTTTACGAATGTCACTTTCGATAGAGTGCATTAGCAAGTGAGCGTTTTGTGCAAACACGAGACGTGAGAGTTCAGTGTATTGGTTTCCAAGATTTCGAAATAGATCGTCAAATAGAAGGTCACCATCTGCTATGATATACTTCAAATGGGCGAAAGCCTGGGACAGGTGGTTCCCGTTAGGCCAAAGTAGTTTCTAATTGAAACAAATAAAACAAAGTAAAAAATAAGTAAATCAAATAGAAACGCCTGTCATTTACGAACCAGTGTGTCCATGAAAATGTCCTCAAATAGATCGTCTGAAATGATGTCACCTTGGTGTTCAAGCAAACGAACACTTTTCAAAAGATATTTTTTTGGAGGTTTCGTTTGACGCTTAGGGCATATGAAGCCAACTATAATGAAGAGAAAGTGTCCAAATTGAATCTTGTTTTTAGAAGTTCTTTTTCGAAGCGTGATCAAATCTCCAAGCTCTATCTCTTCTGTTGTGAAAGCAAGAAAGATATCTCCACCATATTGATCAACTTCTGTGCGAATCTTTGCGAGACGATCTTCGTAAAGTTGTGGTAGGTACATTGTAATCATTTCCTCTAGTGAAGGCGAACTTCTGACAATTTTTACATGCAAGTACTGCTGGGAAATGCGGTCTGTTTGCGTGATCGGTAGAACATGAGAAAAGTAGTAAGCGAAAAGGTGTTTGAACACTTCATCAGCTGAATCCAGATGACTGAGAGACTTGCAGAAAGCTTCTGTTTTGGTAAACAATGTTCTAAATGGGTGGAAATCCCAAAATCGACTCCCGGTAACGTCTTTGAGCTTGAAATATTCGCGAACACCCGTCAACATTGAGGTTTCATTTGACGCGGAAAGCTTGTAGTCACTGAACACTTGAACTGAAACTTCTTCAGATGGTCTAGTCGTCGAAGCAATGGAATCATCCATGATCATCATCCAGAAGTCAACGGAACTCTTGGCACAATTTGTCTAGAACCAAGAATGATAGAAATGAAGAAAATAGAATCAGAAAGCAGTGACTGTGAATTTAGCTGTAAAGCATCATCGATGATTCATCACCACACTGTTGCTATAGACTTTTTTTTAAAAACAGAGCGCCAACTTTGTAGTGTAAGAAATTGAATTGAGTCGTAAGATTAATATTGACAGATAAAACGGTAACATTTGCAGGTTTCTAATCAAACCTTATCAGGCAAAAGTTTTCCATCCACAAAAATGCGTGATTAGATTTATTATTAATTTATTTAATTTGGTCACAGTTTTCTCATTTACATCAAACCTTTCCCTAAACTACTAAACTTTTATACCTAAACGACAACTAAAAGCTATGAATTTAGGCAATTTCCTCTTCTTAGCCTGTGCCTGCATAGTCCCCTCTACCTGGGCACTCGCCCGGCTACCGAGTGCGGAGACTCAGCAGGCGTTAGAGCGACACCTTCGTCACTTTGCCACTGTGCACCATATTCCCTGTTTTGTGGCTGGATACCAGGTCTATACGGCACCGGAGCACCACCAGAGATGGACTTTCAACAGTGACGGCTTTGCAAATGTGGAAAACTCCGTCAAGTGCTCGAAGGAGACAATGCTGCGCGTGGCAAGCGTGAGCAAAGCCGTCGGCTCGGCGCTGATCGGTAGCCTCGTGGAGCAGGGCAAGCTACACTGGGATGATGACATTCACAAGTACGTGCCGGAGAGGATTTTTCCAAAGAAGACTTGGCAAGGTGAGGTGGCCCATCAAGCAAAGTGTAATCAGTTTTGAAAAATATCATTTCTTTGCAGGTTCTCATGTTTCCATTACTTTACGTCATCTGATCAGTCACCTGGCTGGACTTCGACAGACTACCGATGCCGACTTACTTCACGAATACAATCTCCACTTAGTAAACAGCACCCAAACGGTGGCTTGGTTTTCTAACGAGCCACTGCTTTCAAAGGTTTGCCAAATCTAATAATGTTTAAAACCCTTTTGTTTTGGCAATTTTCAAACGTTTCTTTATATCAGCCTGGTACAAAGTTCAAATACTCAAATGCCGGATGGAGTTTGCTTGCTGCTGCTGTGGAAGCAGTTGAAGGTGCACCTTATCATAAAGTTCTAAATGATTTTCTGCGGAAAATGGGCATGAAGAAAGCTCAACAAGATGACCGAAGAGAGGTTATTGAAAATCGGGGATTACAGTATTCGAGTACTGTCAATGAGAAGGGCGTATTTCACCTTCATCCTGCACCAATTACCGATCACCTACGTCCATTTCCTTTTTGGCCAGCTGCAGGTAAACGGTTGTCGATTTTGTTTAAGACAAAATTCACAAGTGTTTGCTTCTTTCTTTTGCCAGGTATCATCTCTACAGTTGAAGACCTGTTGATCTTTGGCGGTAGCGTTCTTCGATCTGCAAACTCTTGGTCAGGTGGTCACCTGAAACCGGCCACAGTTCACGATCTTTGGAGCTTTAGCCCGAAAGTGGCTGAAGGAAACCAGTCAATGACGATTGAAGGTCACCACTACAGTGTGCCTCACCACTATGCACTTGGCTGGTACCGTTTGGTCTTCCCAGCAACCACATCGGACTCAAAGCTTGCTCACCTTGAGATGCTGTACCACGTGGGCAATGTGGGCGGTGCAAACTCTATTTTGGCGGTTCTTCCAAAGGAGAACGTCGTCCTTGCAGCAATTTCCAATCTAGGTGGCATCAAACAGTATATGCCAGAAATTGCCGTTGAGATGTACCGCATTTTGCGGCAGTAGACAATTATCAGCATGTGATGATCGTTTTTTGTTCTTGTCACAGATAAAATGTAAACCGCCTGCATCCACAGCAAGTATTTCCAGTGAGATTATCTGTTAACAAAACTACATCTAAACAGAAATCGTAAACTTTATGCTCACTTTATGCCCCAATAAAATTTCTGCCAAACTACAAATGTAAACTTTAAATGTCACTTGCAAAGCCATTACCGTTTTCATTCAATCGTGTTCCTTTCAATTGTCTAACTGCTGCGTGCAATCATGAGTGCTGTGCGAACATTTTTTCTCTTTTGTGCTCTTTCTCTTTTGGTGGCAGTAAAAGCAGAAAATGAGCCCATCAACTTGACGCTGTTCTACGAAACACTGTGTCCTGATACCCGAAAGTTTGTCCTCGACGAGCTAGTGCCCACCTACAAGAGCGCTCTTCAGTCAAAGTTGATATTAAAACTGGTTCCTTTTGGAAATGCAAAGTTTGTCGCTGATGGTAACGGCCACACAAATGTTGAGTGTCAACACGGAGAAGAAGAGTGCTATGGAAACCGTGTGCAAGCCTGCTTCATCGTCAAGTACAGCCCTACCATAAGTCAAAGTCTCGATTATGTAAAGTGTATGTTTGAGAAGGAGGATTGGAAGTCAACGAGCAACACTTCAGTTAAATGTGCCAATGAACTTTCTCTCAATTGGACAGCCATAAAGCAGTGCACAGACTCGGATGAAGGGGAAAAGCTGATTGAGGTCTTTGGAAACCAGACACAGAGTCTGGTGCCAAAGGTAAACTGGATTCCCTGGATAACAATCAACGGCCAGCATGACGATAAAATGCGTTTTGAAGCACTTTTTGGTTTGAAAACGTATCTTTGTAGTAATCACTTTAACAATCAGACGCTGGATGCTTGTAAAAGTGGATCTGCAAAAGTGGTTTTTAGCTTTGTTGTTTTAGCGTTAGTGATGACAACTCGCCTGTTCTTGTGGTAAAAACAACGTCAAATAATAAAACTATTAGTTTATCCAAGTAATAGATCTATAAAATTTATAAATTTTATAAAATCACACACCATGTTTTGCCGGTTTTGATAGGCTTGTGGTTTTGATAAACTGATATCAAATCATTAAAATCAGTAGACAGCAACACTGTTGATTGTTGTCGTTTAAGATTCAAACTAGTTGTAAAGCTGTCCTCCGGTAAAGTGTACCTTTCTGGTGACAACGATGTTTCTTTTTCCTCCTTTGTTCTGCCAGTTTCAATTTGCTCAAAAATAACTGAGCTGTTTAGTAGTTCAGAGCTTTTGTAAAACTTGCAGTTATAGCCGATACCATACCATTGATCAGACGCAAAGTTCTCTTGAGACTGCTTCAAAATAGGAATGGGCTGCTTCATGTGATCATCAATGTACTCTGACCAGCTGGCAGTGCGAAGGCGTTTTCTGATGGGCCATACTGCAAAGAAAGGAAATGATCACAAGGGTTGGGAAACAGCTAATGAGGACTGACCTTCTTCCGGCATGACACCTCTGCAGAAGACTGTAGGCATGGCACTGCTGATGAAGATGCCTCGATTTCTGTACCACTGAACTGCAGTCGGAGAGCCCACAAGAATGGTGATGGGCAGTCCGCTCTCTACCTTCAGCAAGCAATCCCTCACATCAATCTCTTCAACGCTCTCGTAATTGACCTCCAGCAGACGGTCACCAAGGGAGAGCTCAGCGACGTAGCAAAAAAACCAAAAGTCTGTTTGCGCACTACTAGAAATGCTTGCCGAGTGAAGAGAGTCTACGTAAAAGCCGTTGATATCTTTGGCAATTGTGAAGCCATATCGTTCCTCATATCGTTTGTAGCAGTGTGGTTTGAAAATGCTCAGCAAAACAAGTGGAGGTGAATTTTTCTCAAGGTCCTCCAGAAGGTCCTCTTTGGTAGGCCACAGTGGCCTGGTGATGATCTGAGAATTATTCATTGGTAAAGCAGCTCGGAAATAATAAAAATAATGTAGAATATTTTTAAAAACAACAATGATGAGTGCTTTATGATTGAGAAAATTCGATTGTTGATAAGCAGCAGCATAAACAATCAGCTAAAAGGTGAAGAAAAGTGAAACGACCAGCATTTTTATTTTCTTGTCTTCTGAACGTGACTAACTTATCATTTGCAGTTAGCGCAGCATTTTGAAGCAATGAACTTTTACTGCGCTACACTCATAGTTTTCTTACTTTTTCTTCGAGCATCCAAACAGGCTGACTTTGAACCGGTGAGTAGCTCTAAAGTAGGCACTTCACTTTAAAACCCTGTACATTAACCCTGGCCATCACTCAGATATGCAACCTTCCAACTCGTAGGCTGCAAGGAGTGACCGCTCTGGGTGAGAAGGTGCTGCTCATCATCGACGACCACCTCTACCGCTTTCCATTCACCCGTGACTATGTGCACACCGAACGAGCCATGATGGCTCTTTTCAGTCAGCCACTACCGCGAGACCTTCCCTCGACGCCCGTTCACTGGACCTCACTGAGGGACATTCAAGCAGTCGTGAAAGACCTCGGCGGCCGAAGTAAGGCTCTCAGGAAGGCAAACCTCAAGGCGATGACCTTCAGCCAGACGGCGTCCGGTGCTGTGCAGTTTGCCCACGTCAGTCTGCTGAAGCCACAAATGCGACAGTACGTGGTCAACGTGACCAGCGGTCAGACCATTCAGATGAGTTTGGGAAGTAGGCCACCAGTGGAGCACCTGAGCAGTGGCAATGACAGCCGACTAGGCCTCACTGTGTATCAAAACGATTCGGGCCAGGTCTTCTTCACCTCAGAGCCGGTGGTGGTGAATGGACAACCGACAATGCACACTGCCAAGTCGCTGTCAAAATCTTCCAGCTCCTTTGCGGCAGTTGTCAAAGACAGCCTTGTCATCTTCCAGGCGCAGTACCACCAGGGTGACCGTCCGCTAATTGACGACTCAACTGCCGTCACTGGGTTCATCTTCAACGAAGTCGTCCACCTGTGGGACTTTACGGCGAAAACCGTCTACCTTTTTAAAGTGCCATCTTCGGGTGATCTAAGTCTCCTTTCTCAGGGCACTGAACTTCGTCAAGAGCCCATGAGCAGCTACTTTATCTGCTCAAGAGAGAGTTGGCTGCAGAAGTTAAATGCAGAAATTCCGCCGCCAATTGGAGACTTTACGGAAAAGGAGGTCATTGACACTGTCCCCCCTGATGATGAGGATGAAATTGAGTACTTAAGTTGGATCATAATCGCCGTCCTTTCAGCCATCCTCGTACTGATGATGATCATCCTCATTGTGGTCGGCATCTACCACTACTTTTCAAAAGGAAACCTGCCCCAAGGTGTTCACGATATTCGCAAGCGACGAAAACGTCAAAAAACACCAAACGACTCACCCAAAAGATCACCACAAAAATCGCCTCTTCGAGTGAGAAAAGGAGTTCACCAAAAGAAGGTTTCTTTTTCTCCGCAAACATCATCAGTGACGTCTTCAAATGCGGACAGCAGTGTTTTCGTCCAGCGAATGCTTGCTGATCGTGCGCCCAGTTCACTGACTTCGCTGAAAAGCACTCCCTTTGACCAAGAGGACAGTACAAACGGTGGTGGTGGCCCTCCGAAAACGCTCTTCAAGGCAAAGTTGCCTGATTTTGGTAAGGTGGAGAAGACTGTCAGCAAATCGATGTCGAAAGATCATCATCCCCAGTCAGCAGTTGTCATCACTCCGCCAAAGCAAACAGCCGAGACGAAGCCTTTGCTGGCCAGAAAGTCCATCACAGATCGAAACTCCTTCGTGGAGAGTAAGCGAAAGTGATCCATCCCCATTAGCCAAGTGCCGATGTACTATTTGACAATCACAACTGCTTTAATGAGAAAGAGCACTAATTCTTGCCAAAATACTGATATCAAGGAGAAACCTAAGGAAAAGGAGACAATAAGAGATAAGTAAATGGTTGAAGCAAACAAAAATGGAATTGGGGTTTGTGCAGGTAGGGGTGAGTATGATACACAAATCACATCAAATATACAGTGCTTCGCAAAGCTTTGTGCGTTCTAGCAAAAGAGGAGACAAAATATCGATGGGAGCATTGTTTCACAAAAAGACTCATTACTAAGTGAAGTTCGCCAGATCATCAAGAGCCGGTGCACTTCCACTTGTAGTTTGCGGTGCGACTGCGATCCACCGACATTAGCGTAATGTCCTCCTCGTCATCGCTGAAATCACTTTGAATGTTAAATATTTCTCTCATCTCCTCCGTAGACTTGTTTTTCATTTTGTCCGCCACCGCCCGGCAAGCGTACTCCATCAGTCGTTTAATCTTTAGCTGGTGGGCGGTGTTGACGATGCCGATCAGCGTGGAGTTGTCAGTCTGCAGGAATGCCTTATCAAACTTGGGCACAAACATGTACGGCCGCTTCCATCGGTACTCCTTGTTACGGCGGCCCTTGATGCGTCGAGCGACGTTCTCGCATTCATCCTCTGACCCGCTCTCCTCACTGCTGTCGTCCACGTGATGGCGCAACCACTTTAGGACATGCTTTAGAACTTCTGAATCGACGTTCTCAAGACTAACAGGCTCCTGCGGGTTGTAGTTTGGCTCGGCGAGGGCTTCCTTTAGCTTTCCACACAGGCGTACCAAGGGCGCCTCAATCTCTACTATCTTTTCATCAGTCGTACGAACTAGCACGGCCATACGGGTGGCGTGGAAGTCTGTGTAGATTTTCTGAAAGAAAAATGAACTTTACTTAGTCTTGACATTAGTCTAATTGAAGAGCACTGACTTACCAATCAATGGGTTCAATCATGTAACAATAATTTTTTGCACAGATATAATCAGTCTCAAAACCGAACTTTGGTCTTGTTGGGCAGAAGGATTAAGAAACCAACAACGTGCTCACCCGAACTTCTTGAAACAGAGTGAAAATGTGTTTGGCCGAAAAAAACTTGGTAAACAGACTATTGGCGAAAAGTTTTTTCCATGCTTTACCTTTGCTGCATATAAAAGGCGGCAGCACAGTCTAGCACAGCGAACGCTAAAGTAGGAAAACTCTGAGCGGCCAGACTTTTTGGCTCTAAAACGGACTTTTGACGCTTTGTCCGCCCCCTAGCGGTGTGCAAGACGACGCTCAATGGATTCAAATGTTAACAGTTATAACTTTTATTGTATAAGGGGTAGTACAAAAAAATATATTAAAGTGTAGAGATTCCCTTAAAATCAACAGTGTGAATTGGACTGCGGATTCACCAGTGAATAGCTGACCAGTCGACAGATGCCCGACTTGGTGGCAGTAAAGAGCCAACTGTAGGCGGGCAGATTCGGGTTCCAAATACACTATTTGATAGAGTTACGTTAATGGAAGCGATAACTACTGAAAACATGTTAAGTTAACTTACATTAGTAATTGCGTATGGTCGAACGAGATCATTCTTAGTTAAGTAGTAATCTGAGGTTGGCGCACAGGTGGTGGCCTTTTTGTTCCTGTCTGAAGCTCTGCCAGATCCAAAGAAAACCTTTTTTGCGTCATCAAAGATAAGACAGTACTTTAGAAAGAAGTCATCGTAGCTTTCGGCTAAGTCAACCACGCCATTGATTAACTGGTTTCGCTTCTTCTTCTCCCCTTTCGACCCTAAAGCCGACAATTTTAGACTTTTCGCTTTTGAAGGCGACTCTTTGGAGCTAGCCTTATTGCTCGCATCAAGATTTTCTCCGCCACCGTCTTTCAGCTGCGCATCGATCTTCTCAAAGCTCAAACCACCTAGGCGAATTTTGTACAGAAGGTGGCTGACAATGTTCTTGGAGTAGAGAAAGGGCTTTGGTAGCAAAGATGTGGTGAAGAGTTCACCATTTTCGCAGCAGAAGGCAAGCAAGTACTGCCACGGGCTAATGGACAAGTCCTGAAAAGAGAAAATGGAGTTATTAGATGATCTATGTATCCGTCAAAACTTATTCAACTTACATTACACCGTATTCTTCCCATGTTAGCCACTGTGTGGTGTTTCAGCGCCTCAACGCCCCCGCCCACCGTCGTCGTATCGCCCTCAAAGATCTCATCACTACAGAAGGTCTTCATTATGAGCATGCTGTTCGGCTTGTTGATAGTACTGTCAGAGACGATCAGTGTATTGTACCACAGTGGATGGGTCTCCACTTTCTGCACAACGTTCCGCTGAAGTTCGTGGCAAGGTCCTGCAAAAAACAAGTGTTAGCAACAAATTTGCATAAAGAAGCACACATCGCCACTTACTGTCAAATCTCAAGTTCCACATCCAGCAGCTGTCTGACTGCAGTGTGATGAAGGTCATTGGGTTGAGCCATTTGATGGTGAGCACCGGGTGGCGACGACCACTGCACCAGATCCTCTTGGGCACCACTACCTTCTGCATGCGCCCTTCGTCGTGGTCCGGACAGCCACTTTTGCCCCCCTCAGCAGCAGTGCATCTCGCCAGCGAGTCCAGGCTCCAGAGGGCAATTGTCCCGTCGGCAAAGCCACCGAGCAGCTGATCCTGTGGCCACTGACCAGCCCAGGAAATGCTCGTCACCGAGCTGGTGGACGTCTGGAAGCGACTGCCGAGCACTGCCACCGGCTCCAAGCTCCAGCAAACCTTGCTGTCATAGGAGCTGCTCAGCTGACGAGGATGAGGCATCGACACTATGCGCACTTTGCCGTCTTCACAGGCAAGCGCTAGCAAACCTAACCGTCGCATTCGTTGAAAGTTCTGACCGTTCTCTTCGCCTTCTTTTTCTTCTTCATCAGTTGGTGGCACCTCGTAGGTGCTGCCACAAGGACACCAGGCCATCTCGGCAATGTCGCCCCACTTGTGAACGACATTGAGTGCCATTTTGGGTGTCCAATCAGAAGCGTCATTTGCTTCTGCTTTACTTCCACCATTCGAGGAAGCTAGCGGCCCCATGTCCCACAGCTGAAGAGAGTTTTCCGGCGTCAGACTCGGCTGATCAGCAGCATCAGTGTCCATCGGCTGAATGTTCATTACGTTATCAAAGTAGCTGGAAGTAGCCACTGCTAAATACTGTCGTTTTTGGCCAATCGGGAGTGTTTGACTCAATTTAAGTAGATCGTTGAACTTGGCCGAATTGGGCTTCTCTTCATTCTCGTCATCTGCAGTCGAGACAGTGGGCAGGGGAATTGGCGCCCAGGCTGCAGAGCACACAAACTGACCGACATTGAAGGTAAATGAGTCCTCATTGCGGGCAGAGTGCAGGGGAGCTACCAACTTAAAGTCGTTATCAGTGCCCTGCTCCATTGATCTGGTCAGCTTGAATCGTGGAATGGTCGATGACAGTGATGTAATGACTGGCGAGCTACAGAAGAAAGCACATTATCAACAAGTGCTGCAGTAGTTTGACTTCCGATCACCTACCGTAGAAGCATTTTCCAGTGCTTCTTGAGCGGACCAAGGCACCGGTACGTGGGACCCTCATTCAGGCGCAAGTAAAAGATCCATTCTTTAGAGTAGGCAAACTGCTTCTCCCAGCGAAGTTCCTCCCCATAATCAGCATATTCAGCTTTCCACTTTGAGACCGATTTACCTGAGTATGGCTTTCTCTTTCTACCTCCTTGTGGGCGACTCGGCCTTACTACATTTCGTCTTCGGCTAGCACGTGCCTCCTCTGCAGCCATCCATTTGGCTATTTGATTCCCTTCAGGAATTAGAACACGATGGTCGGCAAAAAAGTGCTCAAAGATGTCCATGCTGAGCTGTTTGGCAGCAAAGGAGCAAGACTCTTCGGCGGCGCAAACAAAGAGAAAGGGGACCCAGCAGCACTTGGTGTAGTGATTCTCCATATCGATGCGGTAGTTGAAGAAGCGTTGACAACCCTGCAAATTAATTAGTTAAATGAAGCACCAAAATGATCAAATAAATCACACTTACAACGTTGTAGCATTTGTATGGAAGGCGATTCTCGCCACCTTCTTGTTCCAGCGTCTGGAGCTCTTCAGAGAAGGGTCGGTTTTCTGTCACAGTTTTCACCTCTTTCCGTTTGATGTACGGCTTAAGCAGTAACAACAAATTGTCAATGTCTTGTATGCAAATATTGACGATTTCAGTCTCATCCAATTCCTCTTCGCTCTCTTCATAGTCAGAGCCTCCACTATCCTGGTAGTCATCACTTTCGTCGTAGTCCTCCTCGCTCTCTTCATCCTCTTCGAGCTCCCCATCAGCCGTTGCATCAAAGAAATCATCATCATCACCCCCTTCACCATCAGAAGAAGCCTTTCGAAGACGTTTTTTGTTAGAGGCAAAAGTGCCTTCAGCCCGGTCTTCATCGTCTGACAGTTCTTTAAAGTTTTCTAGAGCTCGAATTGCGGAACTTCTTTTACTGCCTCTTCCTAAAGTGCCGCTTGAAAGCGTTGCGCATTTTGCTGTCATTTGCTCCATCAACATGCTGGCATCAATAAACTCATCTTTTGAGTTGCTCATGTGAAGTGTTTTGACGTGCTGCTGAAGAGAACTGATTTTGAGCTTTTTCCCACAAACTTCACACTCTCGGTAGAGTTCACTTTCCTATTAAAAAAGGCAATGATTAATTAAATTGTAAAAAGAATCAAGTCAAATGCTCACATCTTTGCCGCAGATTTCCTGATGAAACTTGTACCCCAGGCCACTGCGAAAGACCTTCTCACAAAGACTACATTTGAGCATCTTGAGCAGCTTTTGTGCGTTTATGAACCCGGTGATACGTTCATTATCACTAAGAGGCGTGCTGTCATTGATACGAGCCTGAAAGCAACAGATTTTAGTAATGACAGTGAAAAACAGATTAGAAAAGCAAGAATACCTGGCCATAATGGACTCTGAGAATGTGATTTGTAGACGTTTTCATGTTGGCTGATTTGAAGGTGCAAGCCGAGCAGTCAAAACTGGAAGCATTCGGTATACTGGCCACCGCAGGCGGGGCTTTTTTCTGTTGTCGTTTTCGTGGCATTTTACGCCGGAAGTTAGAAATAGTAAAAGAATACTCGATACCTGATTCAACAATGTGGATAAAAATGTGACAAACACGTGAGGAAAACAAACCGTTTCAGAATAAGGACATTTACCCTAACCAGACATATGGCCGAAAGCACTTTCAAAGGTGTTTTCAAAAGACTGTTTTCAAACGCCATATGATTGTTTTAGCGTTTATGTTAGTTTCTATCTTGACTTTTGTTAAGCAAACACAAACAAATAAAAAGCATCTATAGCTGATATTTACCCAGATTTATTTATAGATATTGTCCATATTGTCGTTGGTTTAATAGCAACAGATTGATGAGAAAAATAGTGAGCAAGTGAGAAGAAGTGCAATCTGCGAAGGTCAACAGATAGTAAAAAACTGTTTTGAAGACGTCAATCGTCCCCTTCACTGTCATAATATTAAACCGATTTTTAACAATTAACTGGAGCTACTGAACATTTCCGGTCAGTCGATCAGTGACTAGGTTTAGAAGCACTACATTAAGCACACAAAGCCCGTGTCCTGTTGTGCAGTGGATACTTTTACTGTGTCAAGTTGAATTGGTCACCTTTTTCTCTAACTGGCGCATCAATTGTCTGTTGTTATCTTTTCTCACCCGTCATTCAGATTTCAATTGCCCACACTTTGCCTACTGGCCACTGCCTAGCGGGAGATAAAAATTTCTGCAAAAACAGAAAATGACAGACAGCTGATTCAAAGGTTGTTGCAAAGTCAATCACGAGTTGACGTAAACGTGGGATGCACATGCTCATCTGCTCTTTTTAATTAGTTTGTCAAACGACAGCAAGATGAGTTCCGTTTTGTCTAAACAATGGACACATTAATCGAATTAAAGCAGACACTTTTCTGCAAAGTGTCCACTTCACCTTTACTACGGTAATCTCCCGTAAAAACAATAACCGCTACTGTCTTTTTTGAAGTAAGCGAAGATAAGAAAAAGCGATGGAAAAAGATAAAAGACCTCAAAATTGCTGTCTCCGTTTGTTATTGTTGCTTCCTGTAGCCAGCAATTTGCAGATCGGTGCAATTCTATATCCATTTATGGCCACTTTTCGGTAAATAGAAGAGAGAAGTTCGCCTAGACGTATTTTATTTTGGGGGGAATTCTCACTTCGAAGGTGAGTACTGACAGAGAGGATTGATAAGTAGATGTGCCATAAGTGGGGAGTGTAATTTGGAAGCTCGAGGCAAGTTGTGAGCAAGTGGCAGCTCCTAGAAGCTTCACGGCTCCTGACCGCTAAATTGGCGATTGATTTGGTTAGACTTGTTTGTCAAGAAAAGAGATAGAGTGAGAGTAAGGGGCGGAGGAGAAAAGGATGAAAGAAAAGAAAGTAAGAAAGACAGTCGAAAGTGAGAGACAAATAGAGATGTTGCACTCGCTGTGTTTGCCAGTGCATGTGTACAAAATCGAACAGTATGGTGAGGATTCTCTCACTTGCCGATCCATCTCTCCCTTTTCCCCCGATCGCTATATATCGTATAGTCAAAAATCGGCAACTTTCTGTTGAAAAACTTTTTTTAGTGATTAAACATTTTTTCTATCAAAAATGAAACCCAGAATACTCTACCTTTTTCTCAGCTTTTTGCCTTTTGCCAGTCTCAGTGAGCCAAACTTTCTTTGGAAACCTCTGGTTTCCGTTTCCAACGACACTTTCCGTGCAGCATTCCTTCCTTCGTACATCGACCTCCACCGTGATGTTCTACCCTCATCTTCCGTTTCTAATTCATGCAAACTCAACCTGCGAGTGGCTCTGGAGGCTCTTGATGCTCGTCGGAACTGGGCCGTTGCTCTCTTCAACAGCTGGGCCAAGTTTCCTCCCTCTGGAGCGGTGCGAGGAACGCTGACCGACTTTGGCGACTACGACCAGTGTTTGAGTAGTGTGGTGAATGAGCATTTTATTGTGCCCCAGTACTGTCTGCTGGACATTAAACTGCCGCTTCCTCCAATGCCGGACACTCACAACTACTACCACCAAACTGAAGGGCTAGTTCCTCGCATTCATCACGAGACGATGATTACTCGTTTCCTTGAGAACGGCACCTTCTATCGACACCTCGAAGCTCAGTCATCCGTCTTCTTCTGGGCCACACTTCAACTCGGCGTGTGCCTTCCGAAGGGCTGCTCTGATGAGGACGTACGACTGATCACCAAGAACAGTAAGTTATAGTGTGGAGTATTATTGTGTGTCTATTTCATCAGTAGAAACAGCAACAACACTGATTATGATATTGCACTTGAACCCCGCAGACATCAACCACCTCGGCCTTGCCGTCAAGAGTCTGCACTGTGAAAGTCGACCAACGGAGATCACCTTCACCGCCGTCCAACTGCTGGCAATGTAACTCTAACTGTTTCATTCTTTTGTCTGACTCATTGTTTGTTTGAAATTGTTAAATCAATTTGTCGCTGTCTCCCCTCTCTTTTTATTGTTTGTTCCCTTCTACAGTGCCGTCCTGCTGATGATGCTCAGCCTAACAGTGGTGGCTGCAATCTACGACCGCGTGGCCGTGAAAAAGTGTAAGTGAGAATGTGACGGTGTGACAGTTTGAACCACAATAAATCATCTGTTTTGTTGCCCCTTTCTTTTAACTAACGCTACAGCAAATCTAGGCCACCTTCTCTTGTGGTTCTCTCCCGGACGGAACATTCGCAAGCTGATTCTCACTGATTCAAGTGAAGACGAGCTGGCCTGCATTCACGGGCTGCGTTTCTTCAGCATCTGCTGGGTGGTGATCGGCCACACGTTAGAGTGGAACAGTTTGAACATTTTCAAAGACACCTTCTTTGTCAGAGAGCACCTTTCCTCTATCTTTCTTCAGCTGCTCTTTAAAGCGCCCTATGCCGTTGAAACCTTCTTCTACATTTCTGGACTGCTCACCTCATACATGGCCTTGAAGCTAACGGGTGGCAGCTACAAAAAGTTTTCCTATATTTCCTTCTTTGCTTTGAGGTATCTTCGACTTACGCCACAGTTGGCCATTTTCCTCCTGCTGACGACTCTGCTGCCGCCCCTCTTTGATGGTCCCATTTGGTTCAGCTACATGGGCAAGATTTCCGACAACTGCGCCCGAACGTGGTGGCACAGTCTGCTTTACCTGCAAGATTTTATTGATTTTGAGCACATTTGTGGCATTCACACCTGGTTCCTGGCAAATGACATGCAACTGCACTGGCTGTCACTTTTGCCAGTGGTAGTGCTGCTCATCAATCGTCGCAACGGGCTGCGAGTTGCAGGCGCTCTGATTGCTCTCAGCGCCGTGCTGGGCGCCATCAAAGTGTACGTAGAGCGGTTCCCACCGGACACTGTCATCACCTCAAAAACGTAAGTTCACATAATTTGGTATTGCGAACTTTCCTAAAGCATTTTTTTCTGTGAAGAGATTTCCGTGACGCCGCAGACAATCCAAGTTATTTTTATTACTTTTACTTCAAACCGTGGATTCACGTTATTCCCTTCTTTATTGGCTTCCTTTTTGGCGACTTTCTCGTCAACTGCCAGGCAGCCTGCAGCAAAAGACTCTTGTCAAAGGTAAAGTCTTTTCTGCGTTTGGTCTACCATTAACCCATTGTTGTTTCTACTACTGCAGAGCACTAAGTACCTTCTCTGGCTGCTGGTGCTGGCGGCGTATCTGTTTGAGATCTACAACACCGTTCCCTACCTTCACGGCCGCCCTTACGACGCCCTCTGGTCGGCGTTTATCTTCCCGGTGAACCGAGCCATTTGGGCGCTCATGCTGACAGCCATCATCTGGCTGTGCACCACCGGCAACGGCGGCATTGTCGGTCGTGTGCTCAGCTGGCGTGCCTTCCGGCCACTCTCCCGAATGACCTACTCGGTCTACCTGACACACGCCTGGACGCTGTGGATTGCACTGGGCAGTCGGCGAGAGCTCATCGACATTGCCGGCCTTTCAGTGGCCATCTTTTGCTGTGGCATTCTCGTCGCAGTCTACATTGTTGGATTTGTGTTTACCGTCGTTTTTGAGGCCCCTCTATTTCATTTTCTAGAAACTTTTAAAAGAAATATACGACTCATTGAGGTTGGAGGAGGTGAGGAGGTGAGGAAAGAAGATTTGAAAGTAGAGAAAAAAACAATGGAAGATGGTATTGATTTACTTAAAGTCTCAGGAGCTACATCTGTGTGAAATTGAGTTTTTTATAAACTAAAATAAAGACATTGTAGGGGCTGGAGACCCAGCCTCTACAAACTGCTCTCTGCCTCTGTCATTCCATCTGGTTGCTTCCTACTTCATTCCTTTCTACATGCAGTCACCGACCTGACAAGTGCACATCGCTTGCATTCTAGGTCGGCCGACCAATGCGAAGACACTACTACCATCGCACACCGATGACCAGTCACACATACCATTGTTCCTGCTCA
>JAALOO010001174.1_pt1 | contig 19134 bp, 18 predicted proteins | sample 7257641 | NCBI WGS metagenome assembly JAALOO01 (sample SAMN14085613, study PRJNA598686) | mite metagenome | biome: ENVO:01001000; feature: ENVO:01001002; material: ENVO:01001226; isolation source: single female mite from University of Michigan culture on fish food culture... ...
GCAATAGACTCCACCCAGTGCCACCACATGCGAGATGGCTCGGGCGCTCTAGTGGCAACATAAGCACCGGCTGACCACAAGGCTGTGGTGGTGGTGGTGGTGGTGGAGGACAATGCAAAGCGGTGGCCAAATCGCCGCCAATTAAATCAACATGGACAATTCAATTTGACACAGCAAAAGTGGTGGTGGTGGTGGTGGTGGATATGGGTTGGAGTCGATCGATTTAGACACACCGGCTGACAGGCAGACACTGACAGCGACGGTGCGCAGACGATTACCGCAGATTAGGAGAGGAAAAAGACGAGGTTTTTTAGTCCTAAGATAGAAACTTTTGCCCACACTAACACTTTGGCCAAAACACATGGGCTTTTGTGCAGCCGCAGCAGCAGCAGCAGTGATTCCATTGACTCGTAATTCACCGACTACACAACATGCACACTAATGCTAAACAAAACGAGACAAAGCCGACAGCTTGAGCTGGCTGGCTGGCTGTAGCTAAGAGACACACAGCTGCAGCTGGCAACACAAAAAGCTTCAGATTGCTAAGTGATTCACTCTAAAAGCTTCTTGGCTCTGGTGGCATTGGTGGCGTATAAAATAACATGAAGACAAGAGCAAGCTAGCCATTGCCACTGACCGCTTCAGCAACGATAAATTAAAATGCTAATTTAAAGTGGTGAAAAAGGCTAAAGTGGAGTGCGTCTGGAACACTGCAGACATTAGGCTGTAGACACTGGGATAATATTGGCTGCGTGTTCAGCTGACTGGCAAGTTAATGAAGCAATTCGAAAACTGTCTGTCTATCTCTAAAGCTATGTGTGCTGAGCAAACTGCAAGGCCAAACGGCCTCGCTTAGTGGATGCTGTAATCAAACAAAAGTAAAGTGCCAATTATGAGAAAAACTGAAGGATTCTAGTTGGAAAGCAACGTGTCACAAACACACAGAAAAACAGCACACAATGTGTGCTCAGAAGGCAATAAGAGACGGAAAATAAAAGAGAGAGAGAACCGGATAATAGCAAGCGAACAAAAACAACACCGGAGCTTCAACTTACCTCGTCGATTGAAGGGCCGCACACGGATGGCTACCTTCACCTTGTCCGAGTCGATGCTTCCTGACTCGGCCATTCTCAAAGGCGAGGACAGTTCTTCTCTTTCTTCTTCGTGTTCTGATTACTAAAGTGTGATCACAGGCAGGTAGGTAGGAAAGAATGAGAGAGAGAGGGAGATTGGGCTGGGGCGGCGGAAACAGAGCTGTTGTTGCAGCAGTAGCTTCTGATTGTGTTTGCACTGCTGCGATGACGGTGACGCACGTTACCCAACACACACACCGGCGGCGTTCACGGGCAACCTCTGCTCCTCGCTGCAACGGTGTGCTGATTGCTGATTGTTGACGAAGAGAAGACGAGGCTATGAGTTGTCGGTGAGGATGATGATGGCGGTGATGATGATGAATAATGTGACACTTGACTGCACTAGGTGGCAATGCACCCAACGCCTACGATGGCGGTGGTGGACAGCAGAAGCAACCAACTGGTGAGATTGAGGTGCCGCTGGTTACCTGCTGCTGCTTGGTTGCTGGTTGGTTGCTTAGTTGTTGAGTAGATTGGCTGGTGAAGGGGCAACAACACAAGCACGCCAAATGGCAAAGATACCGAAGAGTTGAGTTGAGCCAGCGGTGGCAGTGGCGGCTGCTGCAGCAGCTATCTTCCAGCTATCTGTCTTGCTACCAAAGCACACAAAGCTCACAAGTAACTTGTACACTGGCAGGCAGCTTGGTCGGGACAAGTGGTGCGTATAAAGAGTGTGTTTGCAAAACACAAAAACTTTGAAGGAGGTGGTGGAGGTGATTATTGCAGCGGATTTGCCGGTGGTGGTGGTGGTGTTGGTAATGTAGAAAAGGAAATACTAGCAAAGGCAAAGGTCGTATCAATCGCTTGTCGAAACAGGGCTAGCGTATCACTGATTTCGAATCGTCGGCGGAGATTGTGGAAGTAAACAGCAGAAATCACCAGCAGTATCAATCGGCGACAGCAACTCTTCGAAACTATGGAGCTTGCAAAGGGAAGCAGAAAATTTGAAGGGGTGAGCTTCTGCTGGTGGTGAGTGGACGATGATGATGATGATGATGATAGTACTGGCGCCACCGAGAAGTGTACTGGCGCTCATCGATGCTGATGATCATCACCACCACCACCATTCTTCACTGGTGAGGCACACATTATTAGGTGGCAAGGAACAGAAAGCCGGAGAGTCACCACCAATACAACAAAAACAACAACAACATCTCCATCAATCGCTGCACGCAACAGACGGCATGGTCGGCAACAGCGTCGGCAGTCCGGCAAAATCACCACGGTGGACAGCACACGCGAGCCAACAGACAGTTGAAGTTGAAGCAGCAGTCAAAGAAGAAGAAGAAGCAGCAGCAGCAGCAGCAGTAGAAACAACCGAAGCTTGCAGGCAGAGTTGATGATCAGAAGCGAAGGGAAACAAGAAGAAAAGAGGATGCTAATGATGCAACGACGACGGCTGCAGCGACGATGACGACTGCTTCTGCCGACGGTCGTAGAGAGACTGAAAAGGCCTGAAAGCCTGACTGTCCACATCACAACACAGTCTCGCGGACACTTTCGGCTACGAGAGAGAGAGAGGAAGTGGCACGCGTGAGAGAGCATGTGAGAAAGAGCGTCGCGCTCCCCCGCCAATCACAGTCAGGTGAGGAAACAGCGGCCGCGGCAGCGGCAGTGGTAAAGGCACAGGTGCACGCAGCCTGTGTACAGGTGACGCGAACAGGTGATTGGCGGAGAGCGATGGCGGAGGTGATCACAGATGACAGGACAAAGAGCAAGGCGGGAGAGAATCTTTGGCTCGATTTGTCCTGGAATAAAATTTAAGTTAAAAGGGTGACACATCAGAGATTTATTTTGTTTTGATCGTTTGCTTCCAATTAATAAAAATTACAGAAATAAAAAGTAGTAATACAGAAATCAGCGGTATTGCAGTTGGAGTCTAGTGTGATAGTGATAAAATGTAATAGAATGTTAATAAATTAAATTGAGATAAAAGTTAAATTAATGCTATTCCGGGAGGGCTCCGAGGTTAGGGGGTAAAAAGTAGTAGTAGTAGTCTTCAACGTCAGTATCATCATCATCAATAAACAGACTTATCACTGGTGGCGTACAAAAGGGTACAAAAGAAAGATGAAGGGAAAGGGTGAAAAAACTTGGCGGATCATTGTTCAAAACTTGGGTAGTGTAGTGCAGAATTTGGTGCCTGTAGTGTGTAGAGCTCATAAAATAGTTGAAATCAAGATTTGTTCATCAGTGTAGTATTGCTGCAGCAAGCTGGAAAAAGAAGTGGGAAGACTAGAAGTGGGTGGTCGTGGTGGTAGTGGTGATAAACTGGAAAAGATAAAACTGGTGTTGAATGGAAAGAAAGAGAGAAAAATAGAGAAATGTAGAGAAAGTAGTCGATAACGGCGATTTGAAGAAAGTAGAGGAGATGAGGGAAACAGTGGAAAGAAAGAAAGATTTGCATAAGACGATAATCGAGAAAAAAGAAGAATAAAGCAGAGAGAATCTATTAATAAGTAAATGTCAACTTTTTTTTCAGCCTGTGATCTCAATGTTGAAGGATGAGATTGCACTTTGCTTCCTTTCTCTTCCTTTTCTGTTGACAGTGGAGAAAGATAACGGAAAATTTTCTTCCTTCTCCTCCTTCTTCCCAATCGCACTTAAAATGACCTGACCTGACCGTAGCGAATGTGTGACACTTCTGTCACCGCCGTGTCCTTCTCAGTGTCAGTGATTAGGCGGATGGTAAATGTCACGACTGCTAAAGCGGCGGCTCGGTTGCTGGTGTTGAGATTGCTGTTGCTGTTGAGGGAGACTGTTCATGGTGCCCACCTCATGACCGTTCCCCCCATCCCCTTGAACTGAAATACCTCCCGAGATGGAGTTGCTCGTCTTGACAGACTTTCCCGAGGAGGAGGAGTGTGAGGAATGTGAGGAGGCATTGCTGGTGGCGTCCCTAATCGTGGAGAGCGTCTTGGTGAGCCAGGTGTTGGAGCGCTGGGCGGCCGCCTCGTCCGCCGCCGCCTTCATCAGATTCAGCTCGGAGCTGGTGGTGTGCAGCTTTCCGGCCAGGAGCTACAAAAAATCAGAAGAAAAATGCTGTCATCAAAAACCAACAAAAACTTCAAAACCAATCTTACGCCATTGCGGTCCTCCGCCTCAGCCAGCGCCATCTTCGTCTTGATCAGCTCCGCCTCGAGGTCGGCGATGCGCGTCAGCAGACTGTCGCGGTACTTGTTGTTGTTGTTAGTTCCATTGGTTGACGTCCCTTGCTCTCCTCCTCCATCGAGACTGTTGTTGAGCGAGGTCGTCGGAGAAGAGGAACCACCACCATCAATCAGCTCTGAAACGGCAGCAGAGCAGGCAGGACAGCCGCCCACCGCCTCCGAAATGGCCGTCAGCTGTCCGGCAAAGCGCTCCTTCTCACTTTCCAGCTGACATTGATGATTGCGGCAAATGGTCTTGTACTCCTCAATTATCGTCCGGTCCTTCTTGTTCTCCCGCTCGGAGCGTTCAATCTCCTTGCGGCACATCTCCTACAGAGGGAAGAAGAAAAAGGGGTTAAAATTAAACTCCCACTTTTAAGCTCCCTCATAATATTACCTTCAGCCCGGCGACCTCCTCCGCCAGCCTCGCCTTCTCCTCCTCCGCCTCCGCCAGGGCGGCATGCGTGTGCAGCAGCTGCCCGTTGAGCGTCTCCGCCTTGTCCTCGGCGGTCTCCAGGGCCGACTGGAGGCGAATCTTCGACTTGCAGGTGGCCAGCAGCTCCGAGCTGAGGTCATCGTTCTCCTGCTCTAGGCGGATGGAGGTGGCAATAAGGCGCTTATTCTCCGCCTCGAGGTGCTCCAGCGGATTCTGCTGAATGCGCCGCTGCTCCGCCCAGATGCGGTAGTGCTCGCCGTACTTTTTCGCCTTTTTCTGCAAAAAAAAACCAGCAAAATTAGCTTACACATTCAAAACACATCTTTCCCCCTCCTTACCCTAACGTCAATCTTCACCGCCGTCCTAATGAGCTGGCGGGCGGCCTCGTCAGCAATGTACCGCTTGGGCATCGTCACGCGAAAGTACTTCATGACGCCCTCAAAGTCGAGCGCCAGCAGGTCGCTCTTGGCGTTTTTGAGCAGCGCCAGCGCCAGCTGCAGCAGCGTGTCCATCGAGTCGAGGAGGAAGAGGTCGATGATGATGAAGACGGCGGGCAGGGGAAACTTGGTGGTGAAGAGCGTGAGGAACCACTGGCTGGCGTACATGTGCGTCTCAATGTTCAGGTCGAGGAAGTGCATGTACAGCTCCGGGAGGTGGTCGTCGAGGAGGCGCTCCAGCTGGTAAAACTTGCAGTGCAGCTCCTCCAGGCCGCAGCGGTAGAGACTGCGGAGGCCGTAGTCGTACATGATGCGCACGAAGACGCAGAAGGCCTGCTCCTCGGGCATGTGCAGGAGGAGGGCGGCGACGAGGAAGGAAAGGCCCTGGCAGTAGCCAATCTCCTCGTCGTGGTTCGAGTAGGCCTTGCAGATGAGGAAGAGCTTCTCTTGGCCTAAAAAGAAAAAGTTTAAGTTTCAATCAAGCCAAAGAAAAGCACTTACCTTCCGACCCCGGCTCCCTAAACTTCTCGTGACCTGGAAAGGTCCGGTTTATGTCGCGCCGTATGACCGCCTCAAATGGCGAGTCCTTCTTCACCAGCGTCCGATAGAGCGCCATCAGCCGCTCCTCCTCCCGGTGCGCCCCCGCCAGCAGCTGCCACACCTCGGGCCGCAGGGGCTCCGGGACGCCCAGGCGAACCAGTTTGGAGAGCTTCGACGGCCGCACGTCGAGGTTCGCCCGCCACCGGTCGAGCACATCGGCCCAGCTGGCCAGCTGCGCCTGGGTGCACTCCTGCGAGACGAGGCCGGTGCCGCTGGCCAGCGGCTCGTCGTCGTCCTCGGCAGGGCCGGCCTCGGTGAGGGGCGTCAGGTCCACCTGAGTGTTAATAGCCGCCGAATCAATCGAATCGGCGGCCGAGCTGCCGCTCATCTTCGCCCGGTTCAGCTGCAGCGACAGCCGCTGCTTCTGGTGGGCAATCTGCGTGCTGCTGTAGCAGCTCACCACCTCGTACTTAAATGAAGTTTCACTTTGACCCTTTTCTTGAGCACCCACCTCTTCCGGAGCAGCAGCCACCTTCTCTCTGATCATCAGATTGAAGGTCTCCTGCAGCTGGCGCGAACTACTGGACCCTCCTTTAGTTAGTGGGGCAAAGTTCGACCAGAACTTCTCGGTGGCCGAGGCGACGGCAGTGGTCGCCTGGAGCATGGAGGCGCCGCCGATGACGCTGGGCGCGACAATCTTCGCCTTCGCCTCGATGATGAAGCGGACCGGCTCGTCGATCGCCTCCACCACCAGGTCGACGGCGATGGTGAAGTAGACGCGACTGTCGCGGGCCGTCTCCGTGTTCAGGTAGTCAAAGTTTTTAAGCTCCGAAGGGATCCACGAGGCGACGATGGTCCACTGGAGCGCCGGCTGCTGCAGGGCGCCGACGATGGAGGAGGTGCCTGAATAGAAAAAAAATTCAAAGTTTTAAAACAGGATAAAAAAGTTATTAGAAGTTATCACTCACGCATCGAGTTTAGGCCAATGGCGACCATGGCGGAGGAGGCCTGGTGGCGGCCCGGCCCCAGCAGCATGCCAAAACACCGCTCCACCTTGATCACCGGATAGTTGGCCACCAGCGTCTCCTGGTGCAGTGTGATGATGATGCGCTTGTCGAGGCTGGTGCGCAGCTTGAAGCCCTCCTTGTCAAGGGGCGCAGTGCTCCACTTGCCCTCGCTGACCTCCTCCTGAATCTCCACGCCGGCGATCATCACCACCTTGTGCGGCTCGGCAGATGATGTTGCTGCTGTTGATGGTAAAGTCGAGGTTATCGTCGTGGAAACAGTAGGTGAAGCGGAGGAGCTCTTCGGCGAGTGACCTCCTCCTCCTCCTTTTAAAGGCGTAGCTGCTGTTGAAGTGGCCTTTTCCGCCGCCGTCGGCTTAAAGAGCCTCTTGAAGCAGTCGATAATGTCGGTGACCTTGGCCGGCGACTCGGCGTAGAGAATGACGCACTGGTAGTAGCAGTGCTGGCTTGTGGCTGCTAGAGCTGCTGCCGGGTTTTCATTGCCTCCTTCTTGAGCAGCCTGCGGAGCAGCTGGCAGCGTAATCTGCGTGGTAAAGGCCAGACAGCGCTCCTCGGCGCTGTTCAGCGGCCCCCGGTACACAAAGATCTGCCCGGCGGGAATGCTGATCGAGTGGCCGGAGAGGAGCGTGCTGAGGTAGTTCTGAAGATCAACTTCGTCAGCTGCCGTCGCTTCCTGGTGATCTCGCTCCACTCGAGCGACGTCGGCCGCCTTCTCCAGGACAATCTCCAGGTCGGTGGAGAGGACGTCGGGAATGCGCAGCAGGACACTGGGCAGCTCAAAGGAAGTTGTGCCCGGAGTGGTTTCTTCTTCTTTCGTCGAAAGCTTTTGCCGCTCCCTAGCCACCAGTCCCTTCATCGTCGCCTGCACGTCCGCCTCAAAGCTCTGCGGCGACTTGGAGAGGAAGCGAATGCCGAGCAGGTCAATGTGCTCGGCGAAGAGGCAGCTCTTTGCAGTGGTCGCCTCAGAAGAGGAGGCAGTGGGAGTGGCACTGGAGTGGCTCGAATCGCTTGAGGTGGCCATGTTGTTGGAATTTGTTGCCAGTGGATGTGAGTCAGTGACAGTGAGCGGCTGCTGCTGCTGATGCGGCTTCACTGGAAAGCTGCTTTCTGATAGGGAAAACAAAAATACAAGAGAAAAAGCCAATTAGGATTGGAAAGGAAAGAATGTGACAGCAGACGCAATTGTTGTGCGCCACTATGATTACCATTTGTCAACTGCTCTGTGCTGCTGATGCTGCCGTTAGCATCCATCAGTCATCAGCTTTCTCTGGAGAGAGAGATGCAATGGATTGGAAGAGGGGCGAGTGCGCACAGGCGATTAGAAACAGTGGAACGTTATGCAATCACCACCAGGGCTTGGCGGTGAAAGGGGAGACAGGGCGACAGAGAATTGCCGATGATGATACTGCTGATGTTGCTTATCACAAAGAAGAGAAAGATTCAATCATTGAGAGAAGCACTTGGCTAGCTGCATTGTAGTGTACTCTCTCGGTCTGCTTGGGGTAACAACGTTGTTGTGAGTTGTAACGGCGAGGAGTGGAGAGAGAGTGGACAGAGGAGATGTTTAGCAAACAAAACGACCATTGGCAGCTCCACCAACTGACAAACACATTATACTTTTGCTTCAAACAGTCAACGTTTGTTCTGTCCTGCCTGTGTGCGGATGCTTAGCTGCTGGTGGTGGTGAAAGAGTAGAGTAGTGATGCGTCCAGTGATCACAGAATTAGCTGTGCTGGTGATGCTGATAGTACTGCTGCTGTCCTCGTCGCCTCCAAATTGTTTGCCCATCTGACAGCTGCTGAGTGCTGAGGGGAAGGAAAGTTGAGGAGGGGGCCAACGTGGAAGGCTGCTGGTGTTGCTGTTGTTTACACTGTGTCTTGGCTGGGCTGGAATGAGGTGATCCTCGTCGGCAACGACGGAAACTGAGGATGGTGAAATCCGTGGCAGAGAGAGAAAGAGAAAGTGTTTCACTGCCGCCAGGTAAGACACAGGAGAAAGAGAGAGAGAGAAGGTGAGCGCCAGAGTAACAGTTACGATCGTTTCGTCATCACTTTTTGCTGCTGCCCACGTATTTTCTTCTTCTTTCACCTCCTCTTCCTTCGCTGTTATTCTTGACGACTTCTATCTCAAGAGGAGGTAAAGATGATCAGGAGCTTCTTATCTATTCTGATTAGGAAACAAATCAGCTAAACCAAATCGAACCGAACTGATGACGAGTGATCTGCTGCTGCTGCTGCCGCACACAAATCACTTGCCTGCACAGAGGCGAAATCAAAACAAACACCGCCCCCTCTAGGCGGCGGCTATTTCGCAGAGTGCAAACTGGCAAAGTGCGGTCAGCGCCGGTGGAAACGGTGCTGATCACATGTTTTCTTCGGAGCTCTCAAGTCTTGTTTGATTTTCGCGTTTCTAAATCTCTCCCGAGTTTTCCGGTCCAAGTTTACCGAATCACCAAATAGCAGCAATGGCCACAAACAACAAAGACGGCGCCGTCGCCTTCCTTAAGAACGTCTACAATGATCCGTTCATGTGGTGAGTTCCGCAAACAAGCAGCACACAAAGCACACTTTTGAGTTCCTCAATAACATAACCTTTTGTTCAATCCTTCCACAGGAACCTCGTCAAAAGCTGGGCCTTCTTCGCCGGCGGAATCTTCGTCGCCCGTGAGCTGATGGACTTTGACACCTCCGTGCCGGCGTCAATGTAGAGGAGCGTCTTCCAAAATATCTCCAACATGTCTCCAAACCTTTTTGTATAGATTTTCAGTTGTACAATAAAAGTCCCTCTTTTTTTCTGACCAAAACCAACAACCACTCTTTAGTGATACAATTTCAAATGAAACACACAGATTTAATTTGCAAACAAAAGTCAACTTTATTGAAAGAACTGAATACACAAATAAACAAAAAACAAAAGTCGCACAACTCCAAAGGTGAACCTGTGAAAAAGAGAAGAAAATCTGTCGTTAGCTTACTGCCATACAAGAACCACCGGTGTTTCTCAGTTTGAGGGGCAATTGTATATCAAGAGCCAATGGGCAATACTTTTGCAGAACATTTTAATACACTGCCACACCAGAACTGAGTGAGAGTTGGCCGTGCACTGGATGAACCTGCAGAGGTAAAGTCCTCAAAAAAGTGAACCATCACGTACCTGAAAAAGGGAGCCAAAGTATCTTCTTTTTCCTCTTTGTTTCTGACCTGAAGATAGAGAGAATACCCAGAGTTAGAAACCATGATCCCCAAACACATGCAAAAGTTGGTGGTTTTGGATTGTGAAAGTGAGGAGGAGGAGGAGGAGGAGGAGGAGCAAGTGTCTCAGGAGCAGAACTGAATATGATCACGGTCAAGTCAGTAGTGGTTTGGTAAGGTAAGTTGATTTCATCATTTCACTTGCAGCAGCAGCCATTTCACTCCTCTTCCCAAAAATCACCACCACCAAATAAAGCCCAAACTCACCTCTTTCAGAAAAGGAAACCACCACAGCCAGACAGGGCAATGAAAAAAAAGACAGCTCACTGTTGGGGTTCAAGGGCTCAGTTATGTGTTCACAGGCGGTGACACGAGAGAGAGAGACACAGGTGACACAGCAGAACACTAAATCTAATTGTGAACTAAATAACTGAACCCTAAACACCAACACAGATAAGACACGCCAGTAGGTAAACCAAAGCAGCAGCAGCAGCGGAATGTGCTTCAAAGGGGGGGGGGGCCTGTAAAAGTGGTAAAGAGAGAATGTCATTAGGTTTCTATACCAAGACTGGATTCCGCTCTTCAAAAGAGAAGAGCACCAGCACCGATTCAAACAACCAATGGAATGCTTTGGCAGAAGTTAAAGTTTGTTTCCTCAATGAGCTTGGTGGCTTAGAGAATAATAAAAGCAGCACAAAGCGCAGGCGTTTCTGCGTGACACTTTATAGTTTTGTTTTGATTATCAACACACTTACCTTAGATGGAAGAGGGAGAGAAGAGCAAGGTTGCTCTGAAGAGCCGAGCAAATTCTGAAGAAAGAAGAAAAGAATTCGTTGAATTAGTTTCAAGTCAGAAAGTTACAATGTTTGCTAAGTGGTGGAAAACTGAGAAAGTGTCAGAAACGTTGTATTTTCACATCAAGGGCATTACAGAATCCGGTAAAGCTAGTAGTACAATAATCATCATCTAAAGACACCGAAATGTTCCGCTCATTTAGAACACAACAACTCACCTCAAACAAAAGATCCGACCAAGATGTCCCACGAACCAAAGAGAAAAGAGGATTCTGCAAACAAACAAAAGAACTCAAGTTGGAACAATATAGACAGAAAAGCCGGTAAGCTAGTGGGTAATTTGTAGAATCAGTAACCTTCGTTAGTTGTGATCATAAGGTGTCATAAACACGGACCAAAGGTTGTTACTCATCACTGACAAAGTCTGTGACTAACAGAGAAGTCTGAGAAATCATCAAAACGATTTGCTTACCTTGGATTGCCCGATTTATCCGAACCCCATCCGAGAAGATCGTCGCCCCCAAAATCGAATCTGCAAACTGTAGAAAAGAGAGAAATGTATCAAACTGAAAAAACCATAAACCAATGAAGGGATATTGTAGTTTACAGAGAGTGCATCTGATAAGTAGTATTGGCCTATCTAGTCTAATGGCATTGCCAGAAAGAAGGTACTTTTTGTACAAAGTGCAATCCATATGTGCCAATGATATGCCGTAGTGCTCATAAAAATAGATAAAAGGACACTCACCTTTTCACCTCACTCAATGTAACTCAGTTGCCGATCCAAAGTGATGGAATCCTGCAAAAAGAGAAAGAAGAGTAACATTAGAAACAATGTAAAAAGAAGAAAGAAATGTTGTCGAGAATTTCTAAAGTGCGTCAGAGTGGTGCAAAAGCCAATAAAACTTGATCACAGAATGGGCTGTGCCCAAACTACGAATTGGTAACTTCTCATCAGGTGAAACTAATAACAGAAAAGAAATAAAGAAAGGAAAACTTACCAGTTATCTATGGAGAGGAGAGAGACTTTGGTCTGGAAAAGAATTGTTCAAAAAGAGAAAACACACGCCACCAAGTTTGAGACAAAATAAAAAGGACAGGTCTTTATTTGTCGGCCTTTTTTAAAAGCTGACACCGGGGGTGTTAAAACCTGAAATGAAAATGGTTGGTCAAACATGGCATTGCTACAAATCCCAATCAAAACACTTACCATAAATACAGAAATTATTCTAAAGCGATAACAAAAACAATATGTACACCTGGTGGGATAAGGCGTTCATATTAGAGCTGAAGATGGAAAAAAATCTCAAAATGATGAGAAAGATGTGTGTGTGTGTGTGTGATCAGCAATGCTCTTTTTCATCAAAATCCGAGGAGACTATGCATTACGTCCCTAGCATTTGGAACACATCATTTCACACACCCAAGTTTCTACAACAATAAAAACCGAAATCACAGCTACTCACCGAGAATATTTACAGGCTTCGTAATTGGTAAAACAAGAACTAGAGAATAACTTCGGCCTTTCTCTACCGACTTCTCGTCTTGCCCATGCCTCGCTTGCCGGCGAGCAGGTGCTTCGGCTTCGAGGTGGGAATGTGCCGGTCGGACTCGCCCTTCTTCGCGTTCTTGTTGAACTTGTTCTCCTGCGTCTTCTTCCCCAGCTTCACCACCTTGGCGCGCATCTGCACGGGAAAAGAGGAAAAGATGTTAATCAAAAGCTCCAACAAAAGATATAATGAATCCTAAATCACACCAAGTCTCAGATGGTTAAAAAGCTATAAATAATCACGGTGTGATTCATTTCTCCAAGGTAATTGAAAATTCATCAGAAAAGTCAAATCAAGAAAAGCTAAAGACTAAAGAGGAATGCAAGCACATACCTTCTCATTCTTCACTCCCAGGCGGTTTCGCGGCATCGTCGAGCTGGAGCGGACGCGGCCCTCCTCATCAGTCCTCATCTTCTTCAGCGGCGGATGCTGCACGCCCTGGTCCAGCGACTCGTCCCAGTGGTTGCCCTCCTCGTCGCTGTCAATGTCCACGCCCAGGTCGCGCTGCTCGCTGCGCAGACGGCCCAGGCTGCGTTCTCGCTGCAAAGGTGAAAGAAATGGAAAACAAATAGAAATTAGAACCGAGGAAAAACTCTAAAGCCTAAAACAGAAAATAGCAAAACGGGTCTCAGGAGCAGAACTGAATATGATCATGGTCACGTCAGTAGTGGTTTGGTAAGGTAAGTTGATTTCATCATTTGGCTAGCCACAAAAAAAGCACTAAAAAGTAAACAATCAAACGTACCTTCTTGGCGACCACCCTGGGCATCTTCGGCTTGTTCGTCTGCTTCATCCGTTGCTCAAACTTGAGGATGCCCTTCTTCTCGCGAATGGCCTTTGCCAACGTTCGCACCTCCTCCAGGTCCTCATCGTCGCTGCCCAGGTCAAAGTCGTAGTAGCCCGAGTTGATGCGCTCCTCCTCCTCGCGCTCCAACGCCGCCAGCTTCTCCTCAATTGCCGGGTCGATAAAGTCGGCAATGTTGCGGCCGTTCCACAGCTCCGGCACGACGTCGTACTTCTCCTCGGGGTTGGCCAGGTCAAAGTTCTTCTTCAGGTCGAGGACGTAGTCGTCGCCGAGCTCCTCCTCAATGTCTTTCTCCAGCTTCCGCTTGCCGCTGTACTTGACGCGGTGGTCAAAGGCCTCCGAGTGCTCGGGCACCTCCATGGCCAGCTTCCGGCGGAGGACGGCCTCGGGGATGCAGGGCGGTCGTTCCTGAAAGGAAGATAACAAAAAATACAAAATTAGCAAAATAGAACTGGAAAACCGTCAAGAACGATGGGGTAAAGGTTCTAAAGGTCAGCTCGCAAGTTTCTACTTTGATAAGAGCTCTCTCGATGAGAGAGCCCCCTCTTCAGAGTTGGATCTGTTTTCATCATTTTTTTGGTACAAATTGAAAACCCAAACATTCAATCATCAAAGTATTCACTGACCTTATCATCCCGGGGCTGCGGCAGGGCAATGTGCAGCCTGCTGGTGATCTCCTCCGACCGCTTCGACTTGCTCTTGTACTCCACCCTCTGCGCCAGCAGCAGGTCACAGGCCTCATTGCGCAGCTCAATCACCCCCTCAGAGAGGGCGGTGGACATCTCGTGGAGGGTGACGCCCTCCTCCGCCTTCAGCGCCTCAAAGAGCGCCTGCTGCTCCGGCGGCAGGTCCGCCACGCGCTTCACATCGGTCTTGTTGACCACCACGACGATGGGCTTGTTGGCGAAGAGCGGCCTAATGTGCCGGTACAGGCTGAACTGGTCCTCCACCGAGTAGCCGCACTGCTGGCTGACGTCCATCAGGTAGACGATGGTGGAGCGGATGTGGGCGAGAGCGGTAATGGACTGCATCTCGATGGTATTGCGCTCCTCGAGGGCATGGTCGAGGATGCCCGGAGTGTCGATCACCTGCCAGCGGAGGTAGCGGTAGTCGGTGTGGCCGACGTACAGCGACTTGGTGGTGAAGGCGTACGGCTGCACCTCGACGTCCGCCCTCGTGATCGCGTTCATGAAGGAGGACTTGCCGACGTTGGGGAAGCCGCAGACGAGCAGGGTGCGCATGTTTGGGTCGATGGAGGGCAGGCGGGAGAGGTGCTGGCGGACCTGCTCCAGGTATTGGAGGTTCTCCGCCTGCCGCTTCATGACGGTGACCATGCGGCCGAGGGCGGCCCGCTTCAGCATCTTGCAGCGGTACAGCGAGTCGGCGTACTTCAGCAGGCGGACGTAGTCGCGAGCCACACTAACCAGGGAGAAATAGAAACAGAAAATGTTAGTCAAGTGACTGAACCTCGCGTTGATTAGTCGAAATCACTTTCGAGCAACATCTCGAGGCTTAATTTCTTTACTTCAGGCTTTCTCTTGCACAAGTTTGTCATGCCAGTGTAAGCGATTGGAGGATACACAGGCATAAAGATATTATGCGTAAACTGAACATTATTCGAAATAAAACAAAATGGCCGACTTACTTGTCGATCAGGTGCTTGCAGGTGTTCAGCTGGCCCAGCGCGAGCTTGTAGTGGTCTTTGTCGTAGAGCACGTTCATCAGGTCGGCGAAGAAGGGATGGATTTCCTGAGGGAAAGAAAGAAAATGGCGGAAAATTAGTATCCAGTAGTCAACAGGTGCAAAAGTTGAACAAAAACGCTTACCTCAATCTTGGGGAACTCGGTGATGATGCCCTCCAGCTTGTCGTGAAAGTTCTGCTGCGTGAACTTCACCTTGCGCATGTAGAAGCTGCGAATGCGGCTGATCTTGTAGTGCTTGTGCACCTCAGTGGGCGTCTTCCGCTGCGTCTTCGAGAGGATAATGTCCACGAACTCCTTGTACGTCGGCACCACGGTGATGCTCTTGAAGTTGTACTTGGCCGTCGCCATTGTGGTGGCTGCGGTGGTTTGGATCCTGGACTAGAAATAGAAAGAGAAGGGGATCCAAGAATCCAAAAGTTCAAAAATGGAAGTAAAAGTTCAAGTGGTGGTGAAGGTGAAGTCGATTCCACGTGTGACCGGCAGCGGCAACGCGTGGAGGCAGAATGATCTGCAGCGGATCCTCACTCTCATCTGCTGCAGCAGCGTGGACAGGCTGCACACGCTCGAATCGTCGTCGTCGTCGGATACACGCTGGATTCAGCACGTACTCTACGAATGAGGTGGGCCGCCGGTGCAGCCACCTCTTGGGCGAACTTAGAAACAGCGAAAATTCAAAAACTGATCATGATTTTTGATAAACTTGTAATTTATTAACATTATCAGAAGTAGTGATAGTGGTGGAACGGGACAATAGTAGTAGTGCTGATAGTAGAGAATTGAAAACTGCTGATAAATAATTTTGTCATTCTTTTCAATAGTAGTCGAAGGATTGCGCACAGGTGGTGGTCGTGGTGGTGGTGATAACAAATGTACAGGTAGAGAGGTTTTTTGATTATAGATTAGAGGAGGAGGAGGAGGAGGTCTCTAGAACCAAACAAATTAGAGGTGTGTGAGTGTTTGAGAGGTAATAACAGTGGCCATAGATGAACGTTTGAAGGTTTAGAAATGTGTGGTGTGGTAAACAATGCAGTGCATTTTGATTTGTCGTAGTAAGAAATATAATGTAAGGTAAAAGTTGATAGCGGTGCTAGCCCGTAAGAAAAGGAGAAAGAGAGAAAGAATGTGAGGAGATCAATTAGCAGATCAAGAAAAGGAAGAGGAAGTTTACAAAGAAGTTGAGAAGAAATGTTTGTGTGTGTGTGTGTGGTAATGATAATCTGTGTCTGAGGGCGTCTTTGTTTGCTGCAAAAACAACCGATGCTTGAGAACGAGAAGAAAAAGAGAAAAAGAAAGATTGCGTCTGAGAGAAAAATAGGCGGGTAAAAGTCCGACAAGTTGATAAAGAAAGAAAGTGAGACAAGATAAGTCAAGAAGATAAGGTATAAGTACAAAAAAGAGAAAAAGAGAAAGCGAAGAAGAAGAAAAAGATGGTCGAGGTAATAATAGTTCAGAAGTAGAGAAATGAAAAGTGAAGTCTTGAGAGAAAGAGTGCTGTGCTGTCGTTTGGTGGCTGACGATGATACTCGTCTTGAAGGCTAGCCCTTATTGCAAACCAAACTGAGGGTCCAGTCATCCGCCCATTTTTACAGCCCATCAACCGGACTGCTCATCCGTTCGAGGTGCTCCAGGATGAAGTTGTCTATGCAATTAAAAAAGAATCTCGATTAGAAACTTTTTTAAATAAAACCCCCAAAATCCATTCCACTTACCAATCTCCGCATCCCTGCCCACCTGCTTGAAGAAGAGGTGCTCCACACACTTCAGGCCAATGGAGCGAAGGGCGGGCAGTCTTAGGAGAAGCTTCGCAAATCGACCCGGCTGACTGGCGTACTTCACCTTGCAGTGCTCCTCCAGGGCCGCGTACACCATATCGCGGTACTGCTCCACCAGACTGCCCGACTTTAGGTTCTTCAGCTCGGCGAGGGCTAAAATCGGAGAAAGAAAAGTTAGTCAAAAAATCTCTAAATTTTATAAAACCACTTACCCGGATTAAAGAGCACCACCGCCCTGAGACAGCCCAGCTCCGTCTTGTCCATCGCCATCTCCCTCATCTTGCTGACCAGCTCCGTGAGGACCCGACTAAAGATCTCCCCAATGCCGGTGCTGGCCGCCCCCTGGTCGTTGATGTAGAGACCATTGGAGAGCACCAGCACATTGGAATGGGCCTCGATGGAGCGGTGGGCAAACTGCGCAATGAGCAGCTCATTCCAGCCCGCCTTCACCAGACTGCACTGGTCCTCCAGGTAGAGGTCGGTGAAGTGGGGCACCGCCTTCGCCCACTCAAACATCTGCTTGATTTGGGTGCGCACGGCGGAGGTGATGTCGGCGGCCCGTTCTCGCTTCAGGCGGACGTCGATGCGCATTTCCGCCTCATTTATAGCAGCAAGCAGAGCTTCGTGGCTATAGTTTGGAGAAATGTTCAGTGCAGAAAGTGAAGAGGGAGCGGAAGAGGACAACAGGCCAATCTGGTTCGGCTGGTTCAACTGCTGCTGCTGATGATGAATTGAGATGGAGGAGGAGGTGGTGTTGGAAGAGGAGGAGGAGGGCCCGGTTGGGGAGGTGCTGTTGACGGCATTGCTCGGTCCCAGCGGAAGGCCACCGCCACTGCTTCCGGAAATGGAAGATCCAGAAATTAGTCCTCCTCCTCCTCCCGAGGAGATTCCATTGCTGCTGGTGCTCTCCACCTCGTTTTCATTGCGCTCCTTGGTGCGCTGCCGTTCCTCCTGCACCGCCTCGCGCTTCATGCCGCAGTGCAGGCACTTCTGGTACCTGAGGTGAGTTGAGAATGTGGTTAGAAAAAACATGTTTTAATTGTAAATTAAAGCTCTCCCCGGCACTACCTACCGACAGTACTGACACCGATTGCGCTGCTTCTTGTCAATGATGCAGGCCTTCTCCTCCCGGCAGACGTACGTCAGGTCCTTGCGGACGGTGCGCTTGAAAAAGCCCTTGCAGCCTTCGCAGCTATGGGAAAAGAGAAAGTCAGAATTTAGAACAAAATCAACTCCAAAACCTCTTCCTCTCTCTCTAGTTTACCTGTACACGCCATAGTGCTTTCCCGAGGCTCGATCTCCACAGATCGAGCAGAGGTGCTTCGAGCCGCTCAGCGGATGGTTGGGCGGATAGACGCCGGAGCTGTTTGGACCTCCAGCACTTCCATTGCCTCCTCCACTTCCGTTTCCGCCGCCTCCTCCTCCTCCGCCTGGAGCCGTCGTCGACTGCGGACTGCCCACGGAAACGGAGCCACCGCTATTTACACCTCCTGAGGAGCTGCCCACTCCATAGGAGCTGCTGACGCCGGCCACCGAGCTGCTGCTCGCCGTCGGATAGGGACTGAAGGCGTTGTTGCTGCTGGAGCTGGGCGAGGTGGCCAGCGAGTTCGCTCCCGAGCCGCCATTGATACCACCGCCGGCGTTGTTTGCTGAAAGTGAGAAGAAAGAAGAGGAGGATTGAGTTAGAAAGGTGTCCAAGGTTAGGGACAGGAGGAGTTGGTGATGACTGTCTAGTGAGGACGGTCGCTCAAGGAGGGCCATCTGCTGCTGCTGATGCTGCTGATGATCTCGATCAGTGGTCATTCTAGTGTCCAATTCTAGTTCTAAATCTAGATAATTCCTAAATAGATTCGATACGCCGCAAAAAGAGCTAAGTTGAGCTACAAAGCTGACGTTAGGTGACTGACGATGATGAGATAACGCACAACAGTACACAACACAACACATCACGAACCAATTTCCGAAATACCTATAGTATTTTAGGAGACATTTGCTCTCTCTCCTACGCCTCAGTGGGCTGACATTTACGCCACCATCAACTACTACTATTTCTTGTTTTCTGCTCCGACTATGGAACTTCATTAGTCAAAGCGAGCAGAGCAGAGAAGAGAACTAGCCAGAAACCGAAAGTGAAAGTGAAAGCGAGTGATTGCACTGCCAGGCAATTAATGTAATGGCTGGCCAGTTCAGTACTACCAGGCAGGCAGGCAGCCTGTATGAACCGGTGTTCGGTTACATCAGAAAAAACACTGCAAAACAGCGAACCTCTCTCTCTCTCTTCACTTTTTGTTGTTGTGGATGCTCTCTCTCTCTCTCTCTCTCTCTCTCTCTCTCTCTGATGGCATGCTGCATCAAAATGACGCCGGTCCATCATCATCCACTTGCCGTCTCTGTCTCTGTCTGTCTGTCAAACTTGAACACACTGCCTCTGCCTGCCAGCCAGCCAGCCATTCCAATGGCAATGCACCGAAACACGCACCACTTATCGGCCCATTGACTGTCTGACTGACTGGCTGACTGTTTGTACTGATAGATAGAACACGATAACAGAGAGAGAGAGAGAGAGAGAGAGAGAGAGAGAGAGAGAGAGAGAGAGAGA
>JAALOO010001175.1_pt1 | contig 19078 bp, 18 predicted proteins | sample 7257641 | NCBI WGS metagenome assembly JAALOO01 (sample SAMN14085613, study PRJNA598686) | mite metagenome | biome: ENVO:01001000; feature: ENVO:01001002; material: ENVO:01001226; isolation source: single female mite from University of Michigan culture on fish food culture... ...
AGAGAGAGAGAGAGAGAGAGAGAGAGAGAGAGAGAGAGAGAGAGAGAGAGAGCCATCGTAATCCAGCCGCCATTTCGCCTAAAGTCAGATCGACACTCGTCGTCGTCGAATGACGATTGCAAAACAGAGAAAGTAGTAAAGTAAAGTAAAGTAAAGTATGAAGTGAAGTGCCAGTGCCAGTTCCCTCTCGCACTGTTGTCATCACTGGTTGTCTGCTGAGCAGCAGGACCAGCAAGAGACTGGTGGTGACGAGTGCTGGCGCTGATAGTGCCGACTGATAAGAGGGAGAGAGCTGAAACAGCTCAAAGGCTCCTCTTCCTTCCACTTCTTCTCCTCGACTTCACTTGCACCCAGAAAATGGAACAGTCCGGTCTGAAAATTGAAACACTACCACAGAGGAGGAGGAGGAGGAAGAGAGAAGAAAAAGTAACCTTATCTACTTGAAGTCAATTTGGTGGTGGGGGAGGGGAGGGAAAGGGAAAATTTACATAACACCAAAGAAAGAAGAGAAGGCCGACTCTCTTTCCTCCTCTTCCTCCTTCTGCACCATTTCCCAATTTTCCAAAACAAAACACCCCGGTAATGATGAGGAAGAAGAGTCAGCCTCAAAATCATCTTCTAGCATTTGGAGGGTGCCCCCCCCCCCTCAATCGACGAGCTAACGAACACAACGCTTTATGCACCAAAAAGAGAGAGACAATTGGGCGCTCGAAAGTAGATTAGCTCAGTCAGTTCAGTCTGCTGATGATGATGGCGGTGAGAAAGAGATGGCAAAGATGAAACCAAAGAAAAGAATAAGAAAAAGGTGCAGGTAGAAAACTGCAACCTCTTGTGTGACACAAGGAGAGGAGAAGGTAAAGTGGGTGCCTGCCGACTAAAATTAGAGCACAACATCAACATCAACAAAGGTGGTGGTGGTGGTGGTGGCAATGACAATGGCCAACTTTGATGGTGAGTGGGTCAGCGTCCACCTCAGCTCAGTTGATGACCACTTCTTTAGCCAGAGGAAAGTAAGAGAGAGAGAGAGAGAAGGCTAATGAACAGGTTTGCAGCTCTTCTGAGCTGAACTGTGGCGCCCGCACGTCAACGCATCGGGTGAACATACACACAGAGAGGGACCGAACAGCAGCAGCAGCAGCCAATCGGTCAACAGTTTGTCAGCAGCAAGCAGGCAAACTGCAGATCGAAGGACGATTAGGAGGCAAAAGAGATAGAGAGGAGAGAGGAAAAAGAAGAAAAGTGTATCACTTCCACGTCTTGAACTTCTCTCTCTCTCACTTCTCTTTCTGCTCAAGAAATGGCCACTGGCGATGACTGTACTACCTGCTGCTGCCGCCGCTGCTGCTGGCGTTCATCAGGCGTCATTAGCAGCAGCAGCAGCAGCACTGGAAGCACTGACAGCGAGAAATACTGTGTGCTGCTCTCATTAGCATTCGAATTCGAAGAGCAGCAATGTGATGGGAAATGGGATCGAAAATCAAAATGTGAGCTCAGCCACCACCACCACCACCAAAAGTTTCAAGCATCACTGGGGAGAGAGAAAGGAACTCTTGTGAGAACGGATCACTTCTGCTTGCCTGCCTGCCTGGCCATCATCATCAGAGCCGACTTCTCACTGACTGACTGAATAATAGCAGCAGCAGCAGCAACTAAACAGCATCAGCCCTTCCAGTCACAAAAAGAAAGAACAAAACACTGAACAGAGATCGGCAACAAATCGACTGCTGATGACTGTGGTGGCGGTGGCGGCGGCAATTAAAATGATTTGTAAAATGATTTGTCAAAGTTGAAAGTCGTTGAAGTGCTGCCGCTCATGCCAATGCTGTGAGCTTTGAACGACGAACAAAACTCTTCCACCTTTACCCGGGGAAATCAATTAAGTGCCTGTGACTGAAAAGCAGAAACAGAAACATCGGCCAACAAAAAATCGCCTCAAGAAAATAAAAAAACAAAAAAAACTCGACCAGAAAGAAAGAAGCACTAAAGTGTCGATCAATGGAACAGCAGTGATCAGTCCACAGTATTTATCCACACTATTTCTCCTTGTTTTACCACTGTTTTTGCCTTTCATTTTGTCTGTCAAATAGAAAAAGGGCAAAAAGACCAAAAAGACTACTACCAACTACCCTTCAAACGCTTGGCCGCACTTTTGACGCGCATCGTATGATGCGGAAGAGCAGCGAGCAAGTGAAGGGGCACCCGAAAGCTGAACAGTCAAACAGTCCTTTTTCTACTGTCCTTTTTTCTTTTTCTCCTCTAATGCAATCACAATTACTGACAATCAGCAGCAGAAGTGGAAGCGGCGGCCTTCAAGGCTTGCTCGAGTTGGTCATTTTCAAGCTGGACACTTTACTGAAGCTGCTGCTGCTGTTGCTGAAAACACAAAAATGTTAAAAACAAAAACGACAGCAATCGATTGAGAGAGCAAGAGAGAGACAAGTGAGTCAAAATTAGTTATTTACTGCTTCCGCCAAGTGACAAACAACATTCCATGACAGAAGGGGCTGCAGCAGGAAGTTTAACTTTAAAATCGAACCTAATTAGTTACAGTTTGCTGGCAAGGCAAGGGCCATCATCGGAGGAATGATGAACAGCTGCCCTGTGGAATACTCAAGTGTTATTGGAAAAAAGATGTTACAGAATCGGTTTATATCAAAAGTCTCACAATTGAGCGGTCGGTGAGTGGAGAAAAGAAGAGAATGACAAATTGGCCGCCAAAAAGTGCACCAGCAAAAACACCAAAGTTACAGCCGTTTATAACAATTGACAATGACAAGTTCTGCTGCTGCGGCTGCATAAGATGTCAATGCCCGGTTCCAACTTAAAAAGTGGTAAGCAGCAGGCAGCAAGCACTTCGACAACTTCCCTAATTGGCTTGGAGGTCTCAATGAAAGCACTTGTGCTGCAGTTGTGGTACTAGTAAAAATTGACCAGTGACCGAGAGAAAAATAGAATCACAAGAAGTGGGGTATTTGCACTTGCAAGTCACACTCGTGCACACTAACTCACATCTCTCTTTTCTTTTCTCTTTTTACTTCGCTATTCAATTGTGTCAAATGCTGTTGTTCAATTGCAATTTCAGATCAGACAGAGAAATGTCTGCCTGACAGCAGAGTAAGCAGCTTCTGAGTACACACATTTGTGCAGTGAAGTATTTTAAAATAATTTCACCGTCTTCACGAATTGAATCGAGGAGTCAAAGAAGGGAAGAAGGAAAGAAAAAGTACATAGGAGCGTACAACGGTAGTAGTGCTCTCTGGTCGAATTCAATCCTCGTAAATGGCAAACGATGGCGGGAGGGGGGAAGGGCTACCTCCTCCTCCTCCCCTCCTTTCCCTTTAAATGTTGCCATTTCTCCAGAGACTGAATGTCATCTCGGAGCCGAAACGAACGAACGAACGAACGAACGAAACGAACCGAATGCCAGGAGAGATAAATACAGGAGCTGAATTCCAGAGAGTTTCAGCAGCAGCAGCAGCGGCAGACCTGATCAAAGGAACCATTGGAATGGCGCAGTGACGCAGTGTGTCTGCTGGCAGGCCAGACAACAGTTCTAGAAAAAAAACAGTTCCAGAAGGAAATCTACTGTCCTGCAGCAGTTCGAGATTCCTCACAAGTCCAAGAGAAGAAGAGAAAAACTGACTGACTGACTGACTGACTGGTGCCAGCAGCAGCACTTCATCATCGGCCTATCGGTGAAATGTTTGACGGAAAGAGAGAGAGGGAGAAAGAAAGAGAAAATATGCCTTCATGATTGGCCAAGTAAATTAGCAGCAGCAGCAGCAGCAAATGGCCACTGGTAATCGCACAAAAAATGGATTCATTTGTTCTCTGCTCTCGCTGTGACAGTGCTGATAATAGCACAGAGCTGCTGGTGCTCGTGCTCATGTAATCGAAGCTGCAGTGTACTACTAATTAAAAAGAGATACTTTTCTTCAGACCCAAAAGAAGAAGAACAAATTTTGGAGGGAACAACTGTTAGTGTGCTTGTGTGGGGTATTGATTTATGGTGGCCCGTGTCAGGGTGGGTAAATGAATTAATGGACAAGAGTGAGCTGGACAGAACAGCACTGCTGTAAACTGCTGTACCACCAAACCAAACCAAAGAGACAAAGTACGAGCGAAAAAAGCCACCCTCCAACGCCACCACTGAATGAACTACCGGATCAATTCTTTAAACTCGACTGAATGGACACAGAAGAAAGAAGAAGAAGAAGAAGAGGAAAAAAGTAGAAGAAAAAGAGGCGCAGATTATTAGCCGGCTCTGATGATGAGGAGCAATGCTCTGCTGCTGCTACAACCGACTACTGCGCCATTAGGACTTAATTTAAGTGGCAGCAGTGGTAGTGATGATGATGATGACCAGAAGCTGTGTTTGTCTGCCAAAAAAGCAAAGAAGCTGAACAAACGAGCCACACGTGATGATGCGAACATGTCAATTTAATTTGCTGGCAGCATTACCCAACGCCACCACCACAGCAAAGCAATAGGCCAGAGATCGATGATGAGAAATGGCCAACACAACAAAAATGCTTGGTGCACTGAACTGACTGACTGGCTGGCTCAGACAAAGGCACCACCAAAATGCGACGCCAGTAGGAAAAGGAATGAGAGGAAGAAGAAGGAGAAGCAGGCAGGCAAGGAAAAGCCCTGCTCCAGTTAATTTGGTCATCTATCTCACATTCTCCTTCTTCTTCCTCACTTCCCCAACAGGACAAACCGCTGATCAAACGGGCAATCGCCTCCTCCTCTCTTCTCATTTCCCATTTCTCCTCTCTCTCTTCGATCGCCTCGAATCGAAGAATAATGGCCAGCGGTCCTGCTGCCTGACACACGGGACAATAATTGACACAAGACCGTGGGCAGATGCTACCCGTGCAGTACACACACACCTCGACGATGAGCCACCTAAATTGAGCCACTAAAGGGACGAGGGAAAGAAAGAGAGAGTGTGTGGAGCCCCCGCACACAAACACACACACACGATCAGGCGCCATTCATTGCCAAGGAAAAAGCAGAGAATTCACTTTAGTCACTGGACAGCAGGAGTAACAGTGGTAATAGTGAGCAGGACATTCTCTGCTCAAATGAACTTGCCCAACACATCTTCAACACAGGAGAGAGAGAGAAAGAAAGCGATCAACGACGACGTAGCACACACAAGGCGGAAATGCGACGGCAGCGGCGGCGGTATTATTAATAACTGCTCAATGAATGAATGGATGGACGGTAGTGGTGGACAAAAGGCAAGCAAACACACAACGACAGTGGCACAAGTGTAAATGGCCATCATCGGTGGTCGATCGATCGATTGACTGGGCAGGGATTCGGCAGCAGCAGGCTTTGATTTGACGACCAGGAATTTACATTTTCCCCTCCTCCTCCTCCTCCTCTTCCAAAAAAATCACCACTGAAATTGCGATTTTTTGCAGCTCAAATCTGCTTTTGAAAAATTCAGCCTCGCTGCCCCTTCACCTTGAAAAATCGGGGTCGAAATTCAGTGCAAAGGAATAAAAGCGCATTTCAGGACTAACCAAACGTAAATGATCGTTCCAAGAATGTGCGTAGTGAAATCTACCGCCACCACCACCAAAAGTGCAACCCGCATTTAATTAAAGCCTTTCAGATGTGAGGAGGGCAATTTAGAGAGTGATGGCGGCGGCGGTAAATCGATTCACAGGAGGCAATGAAAAATGGCAGCAGCAGCATCAATGAAATGAAACAAAAACGAACCGAAAGAGTGCGTCGTGTTTCAGCAGCAGAGTGCGCACCAGGGAACCAACCAACCAGCGGCAAACAATCATCGGGTAACAGAAGAGGCAGAAAAAAAGGGGAAAATGAGAGAGCGGTAAGACGCGTGTCGCGTGATTGCCTGCGCCTAAATGAGAAAGTGTGTGCACAGCAGAATGTGACATTGAAAGGAAGAATGCCAGTCAGTCAGCCAGTGAGAATGTTGACTTGACTGCTCGATTAGCTGCACCAGTGACTCGCGCCTGGTGCGGCTGTCTGTCTGTCACAGGCGAGATAGAACACTTCTAGAGACAGAACCGGAGCTGTCACCATCAACCGAAAACGAGTGAATTTACGAGCAATGGGCTAGGGCCCTGGCCACGAGGCCACACGTAGCATCTCCTCCTGTGTCGAGGAGCATTATCGCCATCATTCGAGCAGTTACGAGCTGCTACGTGCTAAAATTCTCAGCAGCAAGAAGCAGGAATCACACAGCAGAAAATCTCAACAACTTAGAAACTACTCAGCAAAATGGGCGGGCACTGTTAGTACCAAAAAATGCCTCTTCAACGGAAGCTTTTCGTCGTCGTTGATTCACATTGATTTCAATATATCGATTGAGTGGGCTGATAATTAGCAGCAAAAGCAGAAAAGAGGATGGCCTGTAATTAGGAGCAGCAAAACGCAAAGCAAAACAATGCTGAGAGATTATGCAAATGGACGGTGGGAAAAGTGGCAGAAAGTGGCCACTCCACATTCGTACAATGTGATTTCGATGAGTTGTATTTTGCCCTCCTCCCCCTTCTCCTTTTCCTCAATCGATCCCAATCGATCTGAGAGAGAGATTGTGTCACGAGGCAGAGAAGAAAAAGAGGTGAGTTCAGGGTCTGTGGTGGTGGTGGTGGCAGGAGCAGAAATGAGCAGAAGAAATGAGCAATCAAATTGGCGCAATCACCGCACAACGAGCGGAGACCGTTTAGCAGAAGAAGATGTAGACAGTCAGTCTCTCTCTCTTTGGCTCATAATTAATACAACTACTACTCCCAATCGAATTGATTGGGAGAGAGAGAGGCAAGGAAGCAAGAAGGAGCCAGGTCTACTGCCATTTCTTCCACCTAATTTAATTGTTCCGACCACTGCTTGCGGAAAATTACCATGTGCTGACGCGGACTTCACTTAAACAAAAACAGTGTCCAAATGAGAGAGAGAGAGAGAAGACACGCGTGAACGTTTACAGCAGGGCAGCAGTTACGCAGTAGCCACAGTTCGACCAAGATAAAGGAAACAGAGCATCGGCGAGCAGTGCACTCGGTGATTAGCAGCTAATGACAACCAAACCAAAACAACAACAAAACAGCAAAACAGCACAATAAGAACAAAAACATGTGTGTATGCAAATATCCACTGTTCACTCTTTTCTTTGAAGCACGTTGCGCTAAAGGCCACCGAGGAAGAAGAAGAAAGTGAAAGGCAAACGGCAAATGGCGCCCATTTGGCTCGACAATGCAAAACTGTCAGGCCACTGCTGCTGCTGCTGCTGAAACGGTAGCTGAAACGGTGCGCTGCTTTAGTGCTTACGATCTTGTTGAATTATTAATCGAGATGACAGTAATTGATTTGCTCAAACTCGCGGCAGTCAAATAGTTGTGAAAGGTGCTGAAGTACGGCGGCAGCTCTAAACTGGAGCACCGCAGTGCAACGTCAAAACGTGGCCGCCGCATCACTGACCACTCGGAGGTGGTGGTGGCGGTGGTGGTGATGGATCAAGGATGAAAGGAGAGAGAGAGAGAGAGAAGACTGTCAAAGTGGAGCAAGGAAAAGAAGACGAAGAAGAAGAAGAAGAAGAAAAGGCAAAAGAAGTTGCACATAACATATGTGTTCGATGCTGCCACAATTACAGACAATTAGCTTGCAATTAATCATCGCCGTGCTTATGCAACAACAGCAGCAACAACATCAGCAGCAACAGCAACAGCAGAGTCCACTGTTCTGTCAATCAAGTTTCTGATTTTGCTGCCACCATTATCGATTGGAAATTGGCAGGACGGGCATTAGTGTGCCAACAGCAAGAGCAGCAACAACAACAGCAAACGGCAGCATTTATTAGAAAATGCTGCTTTAATTGTGGGCAATAAATTACAGTGACATTAGAACAGGGAGAGAGAGAGAACACGGGAAAAGTTTGACTGAAGGGATCGATAGACATTAGAAGACTGAAACTGAGATGTGATCAGAAGTGAGGAGTGACCACAGAAGGGGAAGGAGCTAATTGGAGGTGCATTGCAATTGCTTGCCTGCTCAATTGCCAGCTCCCCACAGTTTCGAAAATGATGGCGGCAATGTGGCCCTAAAGTTGGGCTCAATTGAGCTCAATGATTGGCTTGGGCAATAATTAATATGTGATGATATCAAGTCGGCAATAAAACTATTACTAGAACAACAACAAAATAGCAATAACAAAAGGAGATGTTCTTACCGATTTTGATGACCACTTGCTACTGTTGTCGTTGTTGCTGTTTCTGCTTCTGGAACGCATCGCTGAATAAGATTCCATAAAATTTTGATCCATCTTGATGCACTGGAAAGTGGGAAAATCCAAGTGATAGAAAGTAAGATTCTCGTTACAAAAAAGCGAGCGAAAAAGTTGAGCGCCGAAAAAAGCACGCCGGAAAATTCAGTCACAACTGTAGAGTGTCGCCATCTAGCAGCCAAGTTGAAAAGGAGAAAAAATTTGAAAAAGTGCAGTGATTTGAAGTTCTCGAAGTTTGCATTTGTCAACCGCCAAAAATATTTTTTTCTGTCTGGTCAAGTGAAAAATCTGAACACATTTGTTTCTGTTTGTTTACCCAGCATCAGAAAGTATCAGAAGGTTTGTTTTGAGTCAGCTTTGAGCAGCGGTAGAATATGCAGCAGCAGGAGCAGGAGCTGTTTCCATTTTGTGCTCCCAGAAAAGAGAGCGAATGCTCACTCACTAATGCTCAACTTGTCACTTGTCAACTTCTGTGTTTAAATTTGTGCATCATGAGACAGCCACTTTGACGCCAGACTAGACGTCACTGTCCTGTCCTGTCCTGTCTATCGTGTCTGGCACGTTCCAAGAGTGGTGGAGAAAAGTAGTAACAGGAGGGAAAAATAGTGAGAGAAGAAGGTTTTGTTTTAGGCTGCTGCTGCTGCGGACTTAGCAAAGGAGAAAAAAGAAGAAAAGTGTGCAGTGCTTTGCAAAAAATGTAAAAGAAAGAAAAGAAGAAAGAGAGATTAATCCAAAATGCAAACGTGCTTCAGACAAAGAGCATCGTCGGCTCAAAAGTATTCCCGGGAATGGTAATGGCTAAAAAAGTGAGTGAATGAATGAATGAAAGAGAGACAGTTTGCGACAGTGTTGCAACAACAACTGAAGAGGTGTTTGCAGCTGTCACTGTCACTTGTTTTAGTGTGCTCAATGCTCTTACAGTCGTCTCAATCTTTTTCTGTTTCACTAGATCCTTCTGTCAGTCAAATGTGTCAAAGTGTGTGTGTGTGTGTGTGTGTGCGTTTGCTCTGGAATCACTTTTTTTCTAAGTTCAGAAGGAAAAAGTGCTTTTGATGCCAAGACTAAAGGCTTTGTTTTAAATTTGCAAAATTTTGCTAAATAAAAAAATTTTAGGTGAACTGGTATAACCCTTTTGAAAAGTAATGTGCAGTCAGTGATTGAACTGTAAAAAACTAGTTTTGACTAGATCTACTGCTGTTGCTACTGTTTGAACGATAATAATCGTCTTGTTAAGCAAACAACAGCAAAAAAACTTCTGGTAATGGCATGGTTTGTGATTAGGAAACATCAGCAACAGCAAAAGTTAAACATGCACAAATTATTGGTCAATAAAAGTCAATAAATAATGTATGCATCGATTACGCAGCCATAACATTTGGCTGAGTTATTGTGTGACCTGTGATGTGTGATGTTGATGATGATGATGATGATGATGATGATGATAATGGCAAAGTCAATTTTAGTGCCCGTATTTTACTACAAAAAAGCTAATTAAATATGGAAATTACGATGAATGGGTGACAATCAAAAAGTTGTGCAAAACCTGAAACTGACAAGAGGTTGCTGAGGCACGAAAAAAACATTGGACATAATTGAAGTTTGCTGCACATCTCAATTTATCACCGATCACCCACTTTTAATAATAATAATCTGCTCAAAAATGCAGATCTCAATATAAAATGCCGCATCTAAATCTAATGTTCAGCATCAACCAATGCAGAATCCATCAAGCAAATTATCAGTCACAGACAGTACTACCGACGCTTCATAATGTGATAATGGACAAAAAACGGATTTGCACGGTTTCTTTTTGCAAACGCAGACCACACACAGCACAACAAATGGCTAATTTCATTTACTTAAAATTTATGACAGCCAACCACTGGTCAGGTCAGTCGGGCAAAGGTTGAACCAGCAGGTCAATAAATCAGCAGTGCTCACTGCACAGTGACTGGCAATGCATCAATATGGTCAGTGTTTTAGAGAGAAAAATGAGCAAAGACAAAAATTAGCGGCATTTCTAAAACTTTCAAACGCACTTTTTCTGACACCTTTGCCAAAACCCCGCTCAAACCTCAACTCAAAATCCCGTTATCTCTCTTTAAAATCACACATAATTTTTGCAGTAGCCGCAACGACATTAAATTAGTGCTGCTGGTGCGTTCAACTCAAAGTTAGACGGTATACTTTAGAAAAACAATTTTTTGCTGAGTTTTGAATGTGTTTGCGTGCGTGAGTGAATGACCAGCCAATGAAGTGCATTTTTGCTTTTAAAAATTGTTAGCTAGTGCTTTGTGTTTGTCTAGTCTTTTCAGTAGTATTCAATCCATTAGCCGAGTGATTAATTATGGCCACCCAGCAAATAATCAAATGATGGCGGTGTTAGTGGTGGCAGTAGTAATCGAAATGCAAAGTGTAAATTAAATCAACTCTTCAAGTGTGTGTGTGTGCCTGTGTTCAATGTTGATGTGTGGGTGCAAACGACAGAGCAGAGCAGAGCAGAGCAGAGCAGATCAGAGTCAGTCAGTCCCACTTGGGCACAAGTGCGTGCACTAATTCGATTAATTGCAGTGGTGGAGGGAAATCAATTTGGCAAGCCTCAATTGCAAAGATGGCTGTGTTTGTGAGGTGCTTGTCCTTTGTGGTGGTGGAAAATGGTGAAAATGGTGGTCACTGCTGCTGTCAACCACTTTTGCCAATCGGTCCGGCCCAAAAGGTTTGCTTGAAGGTAATGTTAGTGGTGGCAGCAGCTGGTGCACCAAATTCGTCTTTTGCCCTTTGACCGTTGTTGCACTCTGTCCTCTGAGCATTATTATTATTGTAGTATTCGCAAGAATATTCCAAATTAGCCAAGCAAATAAAACTGTTAGTGTGTTTGGCTACTGTTAGTGTGTGTGTGTGTGCGCAGATGTGATCCGATAAGGCTGAATCCAACAACTCATGTAAAGCAGACCTATTCGGGAACCTAAGCATTAGAATCCTCTGAATCGTTGGAGCAATGCCCGGCACACGACTCCAAAAGGGGCTCAATTCATTAGAGCTCGTAATCTGCCAGTGAACACACACACACACACACACAGAACCAGTGAAAGTCACCAAGGACTAACAACTAAGAAAAAGAATGCAACAAACGCCGTCGCTGACCAGTGATCACTAGGATGGCTAATGATGGCTCTCTCACGTCGAACTGACAGAAACTGTGAGCTTTGGTGGGTGCTCTTATCCCTCCGAAAAATGTGTCCTTTGAAGCCAATGGAGCGCATCATTGAAGGGTGCATTGGGGATGGGGAAGAGAAGATTGGCTGATTCTTGCTGTTCTGCTGCTGCTGCTGCTGCTTCGATGCTTTGCATCCAGCTCAGCCAGACTACTACTTTCTTTCTCTGCTGCTGTCTTATGTTAATTCTTAACGATGATTAATTAAGGCTTTGCTCTGCTCTCTTTCTCTTTCCCTGTTCAGCGTTCGACAGACGATCAAATTCAATTTGTGCAAAAGAAGTCTGATGCTGTGCTGATGGCGATGTGCCACCCTCCTCTGCGCGCAGTTTTATACTTTGCTGCCCTAAACTAGTGAAGTAAAACCAAATGCCGCGGCTCAGCGCCTAAATTATAATTAGCAACCAAGAAAAGAAAAAAGAATTTTAGTGTGTTTGCAAACAGTGTTTATCGGTTTGGGGCAGTTCTTCAGTTGTAGTTCCGTAAAAATAGAAGCAGGCGATTTGATGATTTATTGCGTTTTAGAGGCAAAGTGATATTTGCCAATTTTTGACATTTCTGTACGACAACGACAAAAAAAATCTGAATTTGCCTGTTAATTGCTCAGTGAAAATGGTGGAGGGAGGGTACGTAGAAACAACAAAATGTTCCGACAAAAACCGGCAGCAAAAAAAATGATAAATCAGGGCGATAATCTAATTGAGCGAGCACATCACACAGTGTGAGTGCCGCAATTTGATAATTGATTGAGCAGCACAAAATTGCGTAAAATCTAACATCGTGGTAAAAAAATTTGCGCTAAAAATGGCCTACTGTTTCTGTCATTGAAAAGTACCTGTTTGTTGGCTATTTTATTTGAAAATCAAAATCAGACATGTTTTTTTTTGCAAACAAGTAGACACAAAGCCTGATTCCAGACTAGAAAAATAAAAGCTTTTTTTTACTTTTGCTCCTGACGCGTGCCAACACAAAAAAGCGAACAGCGACAATGTCTCTAGAGAGTCTCCAAAGTCGCTGATGCTGTCGTTGCCCTAAAATCTCCCATTTTCATTTGTACTTTTGGCTGTATTTGAATCAAATCAGAAACGCTAAAACTTTTTGTTGTTAACCTTCTTCCTCTTTTTTTGCTCATTTCTGCTGTCTGTTTATAGATTTCCAATAAAGTTCACAAACACAGAGACAGAGAAGCTAATTAGAATCAGGCGAGTGCACAGAATATAGCCCAGCTAATGAATACTCCCGAGAATTGAACTGTTTCTGTTGTTCCATTTTGTTATTGTGATTGTGATTGCACTTTAAAGTAGTAGTAGCCAGCCAACAAACTTGGAGGCTAAATACCAAAAGTACTTTAATTTGGGCACCAAAAGTTTGCTGTTTATGCTGCTGCTGTCCCTTCTTCGCACTTTAGAATATGTGTTTTTTTGTTTGAAATCTCTCATTAGTTGTTTGTTTTAGCAAAGTTTTTTTCCTGGCCGAACTAAATCTGTCTAATTGCAGACTTGTACACTCAATAAATTACCAGCAGCACTATGGTGATTGATAACAGCTTTTTCTGGTGTGTGTGTTTTATCGCCATTTATTTGTTGGTTGTTTGTTGCAAAACACCAGCTAAACAAGCTGTTCTTGGTAAAGGGAAAAAGACGGCAGCGCACATAAATCGATAAACTAAAGTAGTACAGCAGAGCTAGTTTTCCGCTAATGAATTGGCTTTGGGTGCAAGTTGCAAACATCACCACCATCACCACCACCGCCACCAATGTACAAATCATTTCAGTGAGTGCCCTTACTTACTTGCTGACTGACTGGGGCAATTGGTCACTGGAGAGATTGATTTCAATCGATCAGCGGGTTCAAGCGATTACCGATGATGAAAATCAGAGCAGAGCACCGCCACCACCAGACAAGCACACCAAATAAACACCGAGAAACGACATAACGAGACTACCTCACTGCCAACTACTATGACCTTTTTATTGATCAACAGGAGCAAGCAGCAAGCAATCAAATCATTGGCGGGAAAAAAGGCGAATTGCCATTAATCGAATTACCCCTAATTCCGCCCATGCATTTGATGCGAGTGAGAGCAATAGCAGTTTATGTACCAACAGCAGCAGCAAACACAGGCGAGCATTTAATTCAATCCAATTTCACCTAAAAGGTACCAATTAGATGGAAGGCAGAAAGAGAGGAAGAAGAAGAAAATGGGGAGCAAATTAATTTGCCTAAAAGGCTATATTTAGCATTTATCGAAGTCGGCCGTAGAGGAGCACGTAGTACACAAGCAAGACACAGACCAGCTGCTGCCTGGTTTCTGATAGCACCAACGGTGGTGGTGGTGGTGGTGGCCTCCACCGATGACAGGTCTATAAATAAGGCGCCAACCTACACCTGCTGGTCACTACTACTGGTCATACCTGAAATACACACTGCTCAAAAAACAGGGGATAATTATGGGCTTATGCAGAGTTATCGACATTATTCGATATAGATTGGTTGAAAACTGACTGGCTGGTTGGCTTAGGATAAATGCTTCTCTGAAAAATGATTGGCTAAAGCTGGCTACTGTTTTTACCCCCTTTGGCCCAAGTGTGACTAATGGCCGGCCAGAACCGAAACGAGCTGCCAGTCGATTACCTGACAAATTCGGGTGAAAAAAAACTGAATGGCAAACGTGAATTTGGTGACGACTAGTGCACAACTGATTACTCTGCGTCAAAAAAAAGGTGGTGACAGAGTTCCAAACAAGAGTAGAACCAAAAAAAATTCTGCAGAACTTATCACCAGCAAAAACAGCGGCGGCAACAGCAGCACACTAGAGCTGACATTTATTAATTATGACCCAGAAAATGAGATGGGCTAAATAAAGTCGCCACTGTTTTTTTTTGCTGGGAACTAGTGCTGGTTTGGTTTGGTTGCCGGTGGTTCACCAGTGTGTTGTTATCAATGAGCGGAGCTGAGTCTGAGCGGATAATTATGCAAATCTTCAGTTTTTTCGTTCGGGGTAAACCGATTACTTCACCACTTACTCTCTACCACTCTACTTTTCTCCACCTTCTACTCTGCCGGTGAGATGTTGTTGTTCTGTGGTAGTACAAAAAATGTCTACCATGTGCTGCTCACTACTGGTGCCCCCACTGCCATTCATCTGCTAATTCATCTAAATTGATTGCCATAGCACTGCCAAGCACGAATAAATCATGTGCAGAGAGGTACTACTAGTACGCACGGACACACACACACACACTTACTGACCGCAAATGACGCGTTGGTGGCAAAAATTAATTTAAAACAGCAGCACTGAGCACTGAGCACTACTACTTGGGCCCGGTGGCAAATTAGGCCTGAACATGACTTGTCCATTGAGTGACCAGTGAAGTGAAGTGAAGTGAAGTGCTGCTGCTGAATTCTACTCTGCAGAGGACTGATTTGACAGGCAATCGAGTGAATACGAGTGCACTGTCCAATAAATCATGCATTACCGGGCATTACCACCACCACCACCGCAGAAGAGCCCAAAAGGTTTGGGACAAAATTTGGGCAAGGGCTCCGGTGATGATGATGAGGACGTGTGTGCACCGAACTCCGATGCCATTGTTCCCTCCTAATGTACACCCCGCACCATGCACCGCACTCACTTTACAGTGATTCCCTAATGGGAGTGAGGGCACTAGCATTCAGTGACAGATACTAATATTGTCCACCGCCGAGTATTATTATTAGCCCATTTGCCCACTGAATATGAGCACTTTCCCTGTTTGCGGCAATTTACAGCAGCAGCAGCAGAAGCAGCAAAACCCGTGTTAGCTCCTCTTTATTCTTCTGTCAAACTTGGCTCATCTTTGCCTGAAGTACTGCACCGAAAGTCTAAGCAGCAACATCAGCCGACCATTTGAGCCGGGCTAGAGCTTAAAGTTGCCTTAAAAGAGGGAGAAAAAGATGAGAAACGAGGATGAACAAAGGATGCAAATGGGAATGACAGGACAGGACAGCCAACACGACCAGCTAAAAGGCGAGTCCATCACTAATCGAATTAATACCAAACAGCTCTCTGCTTCACTGAACTCCCTACATTCTCTCTTTCAAAAGTGGTAAACCCTCAGAACAGTACTTTCTCGGTGAATTACTCAGAGAAGTATCGGATGAAAGCGGGGGAACTCCACTGTTTGGTGGGTGACAAGTTTAGTTGGTTGGTCTGAGCAGTGCAAACCTGCACAGTCTGAGTAGCTTCTAATAATAATTACATCATCCACTACTGCCGCTTTGGAATAAATCATTCGCCTCCATTTGCCTGTGTCTGCCAATGTCTGCATTTTAAAGCAGACAGAACAGAGAAATATACTTAGTGATCAGTAGTAGTAGTAGTAGTAGTCATCGTTAGGTGCGTGTATTATTGCCCAATATTTCTGACCGGCGACTGAACGTTTATTACCAGATCGGGATCTCATGTTAGTCGCTGGCACACTAATTTAATTCTGGTAGTCAGGAAAAAAGTGTGCACTGATGGAGATGATAAATGTTGGTCACACACACAGAATTCGATTACACGACCACAAAGCATAAAAGACAAAGCATAGCATTTGATTTATATTCAAATTCAAGTGAAAGTGTGTGTATGCCAGTGTGAGTGGTAATGATCCGTGGTAATGTCGCACTAATAACCATCACCATCACCATCATCATCATCATCATAATCAAGCTTAAAACTAAAACAAAGTTTCCATCTTAAGTCGTCATGATATGCTGCAAAAACTGTCGTAAAACTTTTGAGCTAAAACTTAAAAGTGAATATTGCTGGCAAGCCATTATTCATCATATTTTGCACTTGTTTTACTGTTTTGGGCACATCGGGTGCAAAACACGAGTGCTTGACAGTTTTTCCGTTGTATATTTCTTCGGCAAATAAAATCACAGTTCACAGTTGTGACAATCTACCAGCACCACCGTGGTATCAGCCAATCCAATTTGCAAAAGCAAATTCCTCAGAGCTGCCTAAATTTGATTAGCGCTCTGCTGTTCAACAGCATTTCAGCGCCATTTCCAATGCCATCATCGCTCAATTGGCAAATTGAAATCTTTGCTCAGTGTGTTTGTGTGTTTGTTTATACTGCAAATTAATTCTCATAATTTCTGATGCCTGCCAGCTGATGAAGCAACATCGTCAGAAAGAGAAACGTAGACGCAGATTGAGGTGAGCCGAAGAGGAAGAAGAAGAAATAAAAAAAATCTGCACAATCAAATTAGACATGGACAATTGCTGCTGCTGCTGAAACAATTTCACCTAGAGCAAATCGTTCACGCTCATTCTGTGTGTTTGAATAAGAATGAGAGAATCACAGGCAAAAAATGGGAGAAAGAGAGAGAGAGAGAAATAGAAAGAGAAATCTCGGGTGCTAAGTAAACAGACAAGGAATGGAATGAAAGAGAGACAGGAATAGAACAGTAGTACCAGCAGATGATTCTGATGACGACAATTCGGAATATTACAGCAAAGAACGAGAACCAGACGAGCCTAAACCACCAGAAGAATCCTGGGCAGAAGAAGTGGCTCCCCACCTCAATTTTCGCCACCCAATTTTTCCTCCAATGGCTAATTGAATTTAGGCACACTGTAGTACACAATATGATTGGGTCTCTTCTCTGCACTAGAGCCCACCACCACCAGCACCACCACAGAGGCCAATTTAATTTCGATTTTGAAAAAATTAATAATCGCACATATAATCTAATGCGGTAATTGGAACACTCAATGTGCGGCCATTCTCACTGCTGTTTTGGCCTGTTCCAGCAGCGTTGGAACGCATGCAAAGTGTGGTGGTGGTGGTGGTGGTGGTGGACCGAGGTCAATCGAAGAGGACCTGAGATCGATTGGAAGAGGAACTTTTGGTGCACCTCGATTGGCACTGTTGCGTGCTCGCACTACCAAACGAGAAAAAATTGCTGCACAGTATGCGTCCAGAGTGGGCTTTCGGGGTATCAATGGCAGGCTGTGCCTTCAAATCAATTAGCAAGAAGTTCTCTTTTATTTTGCCTGCCGAGTAGTCTTCTGCGATGTCTCTGTTCATTAATCAACCCTCTCACCTGGGCGCTTTTTCCTTTTCTCTCTCTCTCTCTCTCTCTCTCTCTCTCATTTACTCACACTGCCTGCAATTTAATTAGTCTAAGTGAGGTGTTCTGCTACTACCTGCAGAGTTATTTTGCTGGTTCAATGGCGCCTGACTGAATTTATTTTTTTTTGCTGTTCTCCCTTTGCTGGACAATTAATTGCGCTCCATGTGTTGGTAGTGTCTAGTTCCCTTTAAAAGAAAAAAAGTGCCCTTTAACACGCTTTAAAAGGGAAAGGGAGAGACAGTGCTTGCTGAATCATCGAAAGCTGCTGATCTACAACTCCGCCATCAATCATCATCGTCATCATCATCATTGTTGTTCACCCCCTCATCAATAAATACAAAAGAATGAAGCCTTCTTTTGTGGTGGTGGTGGTGGTGGCTGGAAAACAAATCAACAGACAGGTTTTTGCAGACACGGGCACTTCCTTTGGGGCAGAAATAAAAAAATTCACCATTGCGCAATCTGTTCAGTTTTTTTCCGTTTTCAGAATGATTGTTTTCAATTGATGAGAAAAAAAGGAAGAGGCGATCAGATTTCCGTGTGCTCAATTTGTCAAAAGAGGGGGCTTGAGACACTAGTATTTGAGATCACGCCGACTATTTGACTAGTTTGTAAGAGGTAGTTCCAACACAATGGTGGCCCAGACGACGATTCAATTTCAGATGCAGACTTTCTTTCTTTCCCTTCCAGACACACGGTGAAATCTTAGGCTTTTGAACTGAAAAGTCAAAGGAATTCACCTTGTGTGCGTGTGTGTGCTCTGAAGCGACTGTTCACCTCGCTGCCACCAATTGTCCCCACTCTCTTTCTTTGAGATGAACACAACTTTAAAGGCTAATTTGTGCGCGATGAGGTTTCATGGTCCCTTTGAGAAGAAAAGCATTTAAAAGAAGAGGTCAGAGGTCATCTCAGTCATGACTGCCCTTTACAGTGCTGCTGCTGGTCACAGCATTTAACACTAAATTTGCCTTCTCATTAAAAGCGACGCACTTTTTTTTGCTATTGTGCAGACCGGCAAAAATTGGCTCCCTCCTTTCTCTTTTTTTCTCTCTGGCTCGACTTTACTCTACTTTGGGAGAACTACAAAAGGAAAAAAGGTAGAGGCGAGGTGCCAACAATCGATGAATTCACGCGGACAAATGAGCGACTGCAAGAAACAGAGACAGAAAGGGAAAGAAAGAAAGGAAAGAGCGAACAAAGACGACAAATCAGGGCAAACCGTTGTCGTTGTCGTTGTCAATTTGTCTGGCCGTGATTTGCAGAAAGGGCGCTTCAAGTTGCCGCAGCAGCAGACGTTCAGTTCAGTTCTCGCTTTAACAGGATCTGATTTGAAGTCTGAGTTTAAGGCAATTGTTCGACTTCGACCTAAGCATGGCTAATCACTCGACACCACCTGCCAGGTTAGGAGAGGTGAGCTTGAAAATAGCTTCGCTGCGGGTTAGCTCTCTCTCTCTCTCTCTCTCTCTCTCTCTCTCTCTCTCTCTCTCTCTCTCTCT
>JAALOO010001091.1_pt1 | contig 19065 bp, 19 predicted proteins | sample 7257641 | NCBI WGS metagenome assembly JAALOO01 (sample SAMN14085613, study PRJNA598686) | mite metagenome | biome: ENVO:01001000; feature: ENVO:01001002; material: ENVO:01001226; isolation source: single female mite from University of Michigan culture on fish food culture... ...
TCTCTCTCTCTCTCTCTCTCTCTCTCTCTCTCTCTCTCTCTCTCTCTCTCTTCCATTCTCGAAGCAATGCTCTCTCTCACTGCGCCGAGGTTGAGGTTCAAGCTGGCCTGTTAACTAGCGTGCCAGTGAGGTGCTCCTCTTTTTGGCGCAGTCTTCGTCGTCGCCGTTTCGTGTTCGGGATCTGTGCAGTGTTCGGTGTGGTGTGTTCTCTCTCTTTCTCTCACTGCACTCTGAATGTGCCCACTCCACAGAAACGAGATTCGCGAGTTTGTGGCTCGACAAGAACACCACCACCACCGCCGAATGTGCCCGGGAGTAAGTAAAAATGCGAGTGCTGCTGTTCTCCACAGCAGCACACTTCGACAGCAGATCTGCCAGAACACGGTTTCGATTTTCAGGCATATCTGCGCCTGTTGTTAGCCTGGTCACGGCCACTGGCCTGAGATGAGAGGGCACAATCAACTTTGGCCGCCGTCGAGTCTGCTGATGGGGAGAGAGAGTTCAGTCATAGAGACGGACGGGCTATAAAGTGCAAAATGCACCTCGATGGTTAACAGGGCTCCCGGCTGCGACAGGCTCTATCTTCACTTTATGGCCAATAAAGCCGACAGGCCAGTGAAGTAAAGTCATATTCCTCCTAGTCACTCGGACTGGGTGTGATCATGTTCGCTCTCTCCAGCGGTTGCTCTTCTCCATGTTGACACTCACATTGCACTCACCAAGCGGCGGGAGAAGGAAGGAAGGCAACAGGACTACTTTTGTGGTCAGCTGGACGAGTACCACCGCCGCTAACTAAAACATAAATTGGCTATAGATGACCCAGCCTCTCTGCTTGAATGTACCCGGTCACTCATTGCTCTGTTATCTTTTGCAGCTTCCCCACTACCACCACCACCACCACCACCTGGTTTCCCGAGTCCTCCCTATTCTATCCACACAACTATCGTACCCCCTCACCCAAGATCAACCTTCACCCTCTCTTTCGGTGTGTGTGTGCACACTCGATGGTGCTGAACCTTTGCGCTCTCAAAGGAACCCGTAGAAGTTCTTTCCTAGAACCCACTTAGAATACTCTCGTAGAGCAGTCACAGACGTAGCGAAGACCAGAAAGCCCTACTTTTCCGGCAGGACACTAATGCTTTGAACGTTTTCTCCTCTCTTTCGCCACTGCCGCCCTCTTGCTGACTGACTCGAATGAATCGTCCTCCTCTTCCCTATCGCCGTCGCACCAACCACTTTCTGGACGATGTCATCGCCAGCAGTAGTCAGCAGTAACGCCAACGTCTCCAGTATCAGCCAGCAGAAGCCTGCGGGCGCCTTCTGCTCGAGCATCAGCACTACCGCCAAGTCGACGGCCACCACCGTCACCTCCGCCTCTCCGGCGAAAAAGTCGTCGCGCAAATCAGAGACTGAACTGAGCAACGGCACCAACTTTCAGCCCATTGCGCCTCACCAAACCTTCTACCAGCCCACCAACCACCAGCACCATCACCACCAGCAGACAGGCATCGCATTGGCGTCGGTGCAGCAGCAACAGCAACTCCAGTCGAGTGGAGTCACCGTCTTCTCCTCGCCCAACATGATGACAACACAGCAGCAAGGGGGTCAGACCTCACAGCTGGTGGTCAATGCGCAGGGGCAGCCCATGCAGACCTTCAACGGTGGCCAGGGCGTCCTCCAGGGACAGGGAATGAGCATTCTTCCCCTGCCGCATATGCAGATGATCCAGACGGCTCCTGGACCCACCTACACGATGCCCATCCAGCAGTTTCAGTACGCCACCGGTCATAATATGCAGCCCATTATTCTGGCGCCCGGCAATCTGAGCATGTTCCAGCAGAGTCCCTCACAGCTGGCCATACAGATACCGAATGGCAACAACACCAATACGATGATCACCAATCAGATTACGACTAATGCCGCCAACACGCCGGTGAAGCCTGTCCAACAGCAAGGCCAGACGATCATTAAGAGCGTGTCCATGTCGCCACAGCAACCGCAGGCCACTAAATCCAGTGCCACCACTACGCCAACTGCAGTTCGGGGACAGGTGCAGCCTAACCAGCAGCAGCAGCAGACGATCATTGGGACGCCAACCTTCCAGACAACAGGTACACCGAACCAGACCTTTGTCATTGGAACGTTCCAAAGTCAGCCTAATGGACAGACGAACGGTGCCACCTTTATCTCGACGCCCAATAACAATCGAAAGAATAATGTAAGTTTTCACTCGTACTTTACTTTGCTTGCCACAACTGCGCCTCTACCGTTTTTATTGTCCTTTCAAAGTCGCTTGCTTTCTCACTGAAGTGCACTTTAGTTAATTAGCGTTAGTGCCTATGCGCAGCCATATTTTGTTTGAGTGAGCCTGCAGTGCTCACAGAATCAGCCACAGAATCTGCACTTTACTGCAGAATTCTCAAACTGGTTTTTTGTTTTGATTTTCAACCGACACTTGCCGCTCTTAGAGGACGTATGGCAGCACTGAGGAAGTGGTTGCCGTTGCCGCTGTTAATTCACTCAATCCACACAATGCACCAGCGAATTGGCACTAGCCATACGTGGGCTTGTTGACGTCAATTCCACCCACATCAATATGCAACCCCTTGCTCCAGAATCCAAGTAGTATATAGACAGACCGGTGAGCAAAGGAAAGGGGGCATTTGCATCACATTTGCCCACTGGCCACTGTGGTGCTCAGCGGTCGAGCACTGCTAACACTTCCTCCCTGCACTGATTGAGCACCACAAATGCACTGCGTCTCGTGTCCGACTCGTCTCGTCTGCGTGCCATGTGACATCATTTGGTGGTGCAGTGCAGGCTTCGGTTGTGGCGTACGGCGCAGCGAGGAACAGCAGTAGCATCAACGGCGGCATCATCAGCATCAGCTACGTAATACCCAGACAGAGTGAGTGGAGTACGTCACAGTGCAGTGGTGTAAGCACTGGCACTCTTACGACACCATCAGCAACATCGGCAGCAGCAGCTGCAGCACCGCCAGTACGTCCAGTCGCACATCCCTTGCTGCTACGACGATGAATGGCTGCTCTGTGGCCGGCTGAAGAAGGATGGCTGCCGTGTTCTTCCTCCCCTGCCGCCTCCTTGCCGCTCTGTGTCTTCGCGGACACAAGCACACACATACCGCTGCTCTCTTGTCACTGCCACTGCACTAGAGACACTTGCTCATTGACTCCTTTACTCATTCAGTGCAGCTCAGGCACAGGCCGCTCTTGTTTTTTGTTGTACTCTTCTGCACTCTCTCTCTCTCTCTCTCTCCAAGCCACTGTTGTTGAGCTCGACGTTCTTTAACCGTTTTTGCCTTTGCTTCACTCCTACCCCCTCCCCCACACACTTCTTCTTTCGGTCTCCAGGGAACTGCTAGCTCGGCTCGATCTAGCTCTGCTAATACCCCCAAGGTTGGTTGGTACTTACCTCTTACTCTCTCACTCTCTCTTGCTACTACCATCTTTTCAACTCTCACACTTTTGCTGTCCCTATTGCACGCTTGCCCAACACTCTCTAACTCGTTTTCCATCATTTCCCGACTTTCCATCACTTTGTTTGCTCACTTTGTGTCTCTGTGTCTGTGTGCCTCTTCTGCTGTTTGATCATCTGACTAATCCATTCGCCGTCGTTTTTCTTCTCCCACTATTTTGTTCTTTAGACTTCTGGCGCCAACATTATTCACCAAAAGATTCAGCCAGCAACGTCGCTGGCCACGACGCCCATGATTGCTCCGGCGCAGTTCAAGACGAACAACTCGCCCTTTCAAACGGCCGCCAACGGCAGCTCACCTGGCAGTGCTCAGACCATCATGGTGCACGGTCAGGGACTGCAGTCGGGCACAGGTGGCATGCAGTTAGCCACCAATCCGACCATCATTTCCTCCTTCAACAATGGCCTCACCTGGACGACTGGCGCCATTAATCAGCAGCAGACGCAGCTGGTCACCCCCAACACACAGCCCATCTACTTTCGCGACGGACAGATGTTCTTTCAGACGGGCAACAACCAGTACCAGGCGTTGCCCATGCAGATGACGCAGGGCACACAGCAGCAGGCCAACACCGGCGGCACCATGCAAATGGCCACCGGGCACCAGCAAATAGTCGCCTCTTCCGTCAACCAGACCATGCCGATGATTCAGGCCACTCACCAGACGGTGGCACATGCGTCGCCGATGCTGCAACAGACTCAGCAGACGGCTTCCGTCGCAATGACCGGTGGAATGGCAAACACAGTCAACAACATCAACAACATGAACCAGGGCACAGTGGTTTCACAGAGCATCATCACACCCACCTCCACGCCGATGGCCAATGCTTCTCGGCAAAGACCCATTCGACCGGCCAGCAATAGTTCCACCTCATCGGCGGGAAAGCAAAAGGTTCTGCTTGACTCTCGATCGAATGTCACCAATGCTAGCCCGGCTGGCATGCAGGCCAGACTGGCGCCTAAGAACGGTCCGGTGGCCAGTGGAGGAACACCCAATAGCAGCAACAGCACCTCCACCCCTGTTCGTCCCGGCCTGCTGGGCACTCAACAGGGCAAACTGCCGCTGACAATGACAAAGGCAAGTGATGGCACGACGGCCAGTGCAAAGAGTTCGCCAGTGGGAACTGCAAACAGCAGCACTGGCTTCAACAACTCGGCCAACAACAACAATTCAGCGACCAACAAAGTTGGCCAGAAAGCGGCCAGCTATACCCCGGCGAGCTCTTCGCCCGGAACTGTGATGACCTCCACCTCTCTCAACGTATCCTCTTCAGGCACTATGATGACCAGCTCTGGTAACTCCACACCAGTCAATAGTGCACAGAGCCCCCTAAACCGGAGCACATCTCCCGCCTCGTCGCTCAACAAATCAGGCAATCGCAAGGTGGAGAAAAAGGACTCCTCCACAGGGACACCGACCTTTGTGACGAAACCAATCAAAAGTGGTCTGAATGGCGTCCGTACCAGCACTGGATTCACCAGTAATAAATCAGCGACCCCTAACACGCCGACGAACTCACAGTTACCATCCCAGCAGAATGCGCATATTCTCAACGGTGTCTTCTGTCAGGTGCAGCAGACCAATCCTCAAGCTAAAACGGCAGCCACAAACCAGAAAACGCCTAACGGAACAGTCTCCAAATCGGTGGGCATTGGCGTTCAGAAGGGCTTGTCCACGCCCAAACTCAAACCCAAACAGCCGGAGAAAGTCGTTTTGACGCACGTCATTGACGGCTACGTGATTCAGGAAAGCCCAAGTCCTTTCCCCATTAATGGGCACTCTAGTGAGGCAGAAAATGCCCAAAAGGACAAAGACGCTTCTGCTGCGAAGCAAGAGTCGGCGGATGACGGGAAAGCAGCAAAGAGCGATTCAGTAAAGGAAGCGACTGCTGCGAACAAAGATGGCACACCAACGACAAGTAACGGTATGAGGGGAGAATCACTGCAGACCGCAACCTCCTCCACCAGTACAGCCACTCCCACCACCTACGCTAACTTCAAAGCGAACCGAGTGAGTGTGGGCTGTGTGAACTGCGGCAAGAAGGAGATGTTCAAGAATGGAAAGGACAAGATGAAGAAGTTCTGCAGTGCCGCCTGTAATGAGGACTTCTCGCGGAAGAAGGCGCTGCAGAATGGAACGGCCCCGATGGCCCCGCCGGTGTCGGTGATGAACAAGGTGATGATTGGCCAGCCGCTGATGGCCAACTCGATCATGCCGCAGCAGATGCCCAGCATGCCAGTCGCCGCCGTGCCCATCATCGCCAGCGTCACCTACAACAACCTGCCGCTGAACAACGGTGGCACCCCGGTGGCGCAGATGAACGGCGGCCTGAAGAGGAACACCAACCTCAAGGAGAGTGGTGGGCCGCTGTCAGAGAAGAAAGCTCGCGTCAACTCGCCTCTCACCGTAAGTTGCAGACGTAGTAGTAGTAGTAATGGAAGATGTTGCCTAGGCGACCCGCCTAATAGCGTCTCTGCTGGCTCTTGTCACACTGAGGTTGCTCATCCGTTGCTTTTCTTTCTTTTCATTCTTTTTTCCATTCAGGTCAAAAACGACGCTCATATGGCAAACAACAAGGCTGCGGCGCAGCAAAACGGCCTCACCTCAACTATGGTGGGAGGCACTGATTCGGCCTCGTTGATTGTCAAGGAAGACAAGACCGGCATGTCTGAGTTGGACGGCCTCTGGCTGCCGGGAAATGGAAAAGACCCGCCTACCAAGTGGACGGTAAGTTGCACAACTCAGTGTGTTGATGTTTGGGTTGGACCTAATCCCTATTCTTTCCTTTTCTCTTTCTCAGGTTCAAGACGTGTACGATTTCATCAACAACCTCGAAGGGTGCTCCGGCTGTGCAGATGAGTTCCGGGTGCACGAGATCGACGGACAGGCTCTGATGTTTATTAACGAAGAGCATATCATTACTATTTTGAAAATGAAGCTGGGCCCTGCACTCAAAATTGTCAAAAAAATCAAAGACCTTAAATCTGCTTACAACATGTAGTGAAATGAATCCACTCTTCTGATCTCACACTCACTTTATTTCATCTACGCCACTAGTTGACTATCATGTACAAAAAAGTTCTCATCTGCTCATCTGGAACATCATCTGGTTCATCTCACTCAGTCATCACCGATCACATATTTCCACATTGTTGGCATGGCATTTACACACTTTGCTCGGGCAAAGGTGTTGTCCTTCGTTTGCTCTTATTTTCATTGCCTTTTGCGATTTTGTTATTTTTATTGATAAATAAAATCTTATTCACAGACAAAGCTTGGCAAAGGAAGGGAGAGAGAAGTGAAGTTCACTCTTCAATAAATAAATAAAATTTGACCTGTAAACCAACAACAAACTACCAGCTAAACTGATTGACGATCGAAAATACTGAAGGGGCACTGGTAGTATCGCTTGGCGCAGGCGGTCCAGTTTTTCGATTTGTAGCTTTCATGACCAAACTTTTCCGCGTCGCTGTACTCTGAGAGGAGACCATCCGTGTCGAAGGCTCGAGAGACGCTGTGTGTGTGAGAGATTAAGGTTTTTGTTATGATCGATCGATGAAAGACTTTGAGTGTTTTCCGACTTGACTTACCGAAGGAGGTGCTCAATGGCCTCGTGCACCGGCGACTCGATGAGCAGCTCCATTTCGGCCATCTCGCAGATGGCTCGACAGACGCAGGCAGGTCCATCGAGGCCGTACATGTTGAGCGTCTCCTCAAAGACGGTGAACAGATCGAGACGGTGCTGGGCAGAGGACTCGGCCACACTTCGCCGGTGCCGTCGATGGTAATACTGAAATGCTTCGGTGAAGTTTGATGATCGTCGATTGGCGTGCAATCCATCACCGCCACCATCTTTGTTGGAGTACTTTTTGCTCTTCTTTTTTGTCCTTTTGCCAGCAGGCAATCGTTTGCCTGATTTCGGCGATTTCTTCGTCTTTTTAGTACTAGAAAACAGTAAATTTCGTCGATTGGCATCAATCCATGTTTGTCCATCTGAAGATGAAGAGGATGAGTCATAGTATGGGCTGCTGTCATCAGGAGCGTAGTAAGCTGATGAGAACGAATCGTAGCTGTAAGGATCCTGATTGTACGAGTAGTAGTTGTTGCCGTACGAGTAGTCAGGCTTTCGCAGGTCAATTGTGATTGGCTTCGGATCAGGCAGAATGAGATAGGGAATTTTAATTGGCTTGTAGGCAATGGAATTGTTCATGAATCGGACACGCAGCGGAAGGTCAACTTCGATGTCAACGGTCACATTGCCCACCAGTGGAATAGGAATGACCAGATTAAGGTCAAAGTGGAGACTGGTGTCAGAAGTAAAGGCAAAGGTGCGAACGGGGAACACTGATGACCGGGACATGCTGGACATTTGGGCCCTTGTTGGTGGGCAAAAGCTAATGCTGAACAAGAGTAAGACAGAAAAACCGAGTATGGACGCCATTTTTGGCTGTATTTCCCCCAAAACTGGCAGTACTTGAATGAGTGTCATTTTGCTTTTATATGTCCCGCTTTGGCGGTCACAAATCAGACTTGAAAGGTACAATTCATGCTGTCGACTGGCTGATCTGATCAGTGAGGTGACATTGACAGTACAAAGTTCTCTCTCTTCGATTGACCCATTGTCGGGTGAAAAATATGGCGCCCAGTGGTCGTACCCGTAGAGGGGAGTCATATCCTCAACGTCCGGTAAATGAGTTGGCAGAAACAGTAGAGCTCGTCGCAGTCGGCCAAGAAGTCGTAACAGGTACAAATTGACCTAAAATTAGCCAATCTGAAGTATCACAGCCGTTTCGATTTTGTTAAGTAATGGTGGCACACACACACAGTGCTTCTGCCGCAGCTGTTCAGGCCATTCAGGCACTTTGAGTGATTTCAATCAGCTTCTGATCGGGCACACTCGGTCGGTGAGCGACCAGTCGGCTAGAGTAGGCCTCGAGGAGGTACCGCCAGTAGCACTGCACTGCCTCCATTGTCAGGTGCTGACGAATGAACTCGAAGCCTCGTTTGGCAATACGTGCAGCGATGGGCTGATTCTCTGCCAGAAAGTGCAATACCTCCGTCGTGTCGGCAAAGTCGGCGGAGATGGGCACGTAGTGAATCCAAGGCTTCAGCGGTGGGTAGAAGAACTCAATCCACTCTGAGTGAACGTTCAGCACCAGTGAGCGACAGAGAAAGAGGTGCTTCAGGCGGAAGCTGGCCGCCACGCCCTGAGCATTGAAGAGGTACTTGTACTGGCAGTGCTCCTCAAAAGGCACCGTCCCTGCCGGCTCTTCGCCTAGTGTGTCCTCCTTTGACTTCCATGCCTGATTCTTGGTGTACTTGGCGTCCACTAGGTGCGGCTGGGCTCTGCTCAACCGTATGATCGGGTCACGCTGGGCGCTAGTTCGAGAACCACGAAAGAAGGCAATGTCGGCCTTCTTTGACCAGGGCAGCTGACTTTGCTTCCTGAGGATTGACTCTCGAGACAGGTCCCAGCGGCCGATTCCAGTGGGGTAGATGTCCAGTGCCGGACCACCGGACCAGAATGTCCACGCTGGGTAGGTGATGTCCACGTAGGAGGTCACATCTTTGGAGAAAGAGAAAACGGGCAGTTGTTGACCTTTTGGAAAGCTTTTTCCAATCTGGGGGTAGTCACGAACGTTGACAAACAGATCCATGTTTGGCAGATGAGGCAGAAGGAGCAGCAGAAAGTGTTCAACGCCTGAACAACGGGAGGGAAACCTGTAACAAAGCATTTGTCAATTTTTGCAAAAGGTAAAAATCTTAAACGCGTACATGCAGGTTTTATCACGATAAAGTCGGTGATTGACTATTTGATAGTGAACAGTTCGATCTAGTTTCTTCATTTGCTCAATGACATTTTCGTCAATAAACTGAGCTCCATGTAAATCCTCGTAATACTTCAGATCAGACTCCACCAAGGGCAGGAAAGGGGCACAGGTAGCATTTGCCAAAGCAGATGATGTAGCTTTATCATTATCAGCAGTGCTAATGAACTGTCGATTTGCATTTTGCACCAGTTCAATGTACTTTGACCATTTGTTTGTGACATCGGCGTTCACGTTAAACTCGGGTAAATATCTCAGTTTACCGTCAATTTCATCCTCGCGATGATAATCTTCTGCTCCAGCCGCCTGTTCATTTAAATCATGCGAAGATGTGTTTTCAATGACAGCAAAGAAAAGGACAAGAATGACAATGAGATTCATGATTGCAGCTTCAGTGAAATTACCACAACAAACACTGGCGACGATAGCAACAGACTGCTGTCCAGAGAATCTTTTGAAGCGGTTTGAATGAGAAGTGCCTCTATTGCCATCTTGCGGATCGCAACATGGGATTCAAATGCTGGCTTTACCAGCTCAAAAATCGATAAAAGCTAAATTCGATTTTTTAAGCTGACGCACTCTATACTTGTCAAAGTAAAGTGAATCTTACTTTTGAAAGTATTTTGCTTTTTGCACCTATTGCTATCACAATGATGTCCACTGCTGCCGGAAGCTCACCTGTCTCTTCTGATTCGTATGATTCCGCCTCGAGCTCTAACTCCGATGGAGGAGGAGGAGGAGGTACAGGCTCGGACAGCTCTGAACAAACTCGCGGAGTCTCCAACAAGACGCTAGCCAAAACCAATCACCTGGTTCTGATGGTTGGCCACTCGGTTCTGCAAGCCTTCTCCACGTCGACCTTCGCCATGACGTACCTGCGCGAGCACGAGCTGAACCCGGTGCCCCATCGAGTGATCGACTGCGCCTCCTCCACGGCCACACACTCCTGCCAGAAGCGATCCTTTGCAAAGAACTTTGAAGCCTGTCAGCTGTTTGAGGAAATGCCCAGCGTGACCAAGCTGGAGGTGGTCTGCGCTCCGGCCGAGCTGAATGATGAGCGCATCGAGAGCAGTGTGGTCAACTCCATCGCCTGTCTGCTCGCCCACTGGGCAAAGTCGCTGAACACGTTGAAGCTGCTCTTCCAGTACGAGCCCAGCTCCTATGGCACCCTGCTGGACGCCATCAATGGCCTCACCGAGCTGCGTCACCTGACGCTGGAGATTGACCAGCTGGCTGCAGAGAGTGGTGGTGAGACGGAGGACGACAACACTGCCAGCAATGGCAAGCCATCGAGCAACAGCAGTGACGTGGCTAACAAAAAGTCGTCCCCCTCAACTGCCAGTGAATCCTCTCTGACCTCCAAACTGGACCTGCCAGTGCTGGCCAAGCTGGAGGAGTTCTTCTACCGTGCGCCCAACATCACACCGCAGCTGGTGGACACCTTGAAGAAGTACGGCGAGGCGGCCGGCTCTCCGCTGAAACGTATCGGCCTGGGCAATGAGCGTGGTTTCAAAGGCGTCGACCTTGAGAAGATGACGGGAAAGCTGAACAGCGGCCTCGCCGAGCGCTTCGTCTCAGTGCCCTCCATTCAGCGTCCGTTCACCACTGAGCAGCTGTCAGCCTTCCTGGCCGCCTACAAGGGCATCACCTCGCTGACCATTGACGCCGCCCAGCTGTCACTGGTCAGTCTGTCGGCTGCCCTGGCGCCACTGCACAGTCTGCTCTACCTCCGCCTGACCAATGCCTTCTTCAACCTGGGACACGCCCTCGCTGCCGATGACGCCGTCCCGGCCAGTCAGGTCAACTCACTGCCCTCGGTGCGCAGTCTCACCCTGGAGATCTTCGCCAAGTCGCACACCTTTCTGCAGAGTGCCCACTGGGGCCAGGTCTTTCCCGGGCTGACGGAGGCGAAGGTGACCAACCACCGAACGAACTGTGCCATCTGCGAGGGCCAGTCTCGCTGCTCCTTCACCAAGCCACCTCCTGAGGCGCGAATCAACTGCACTCGTCTGCTGATGGAGCCCCTCAAGCAGTGCTCTCAGTTGCTTTGCACCTACCCGGTGAACATCGTCGGTCCGGAGCAGGCGACGACCACCAGTGACCACCACCCGGCAGACACTACCGGAGCTTCGAAATGCTGCAAGCACTAGGGCACCGGGTGCTACCACTTTTGCCTGGCGGGCAACGCCAGTTGATAGCTACAGCAGCGCATTTCTTTTTCAGTGATTTTTTCAGCATATTCAACTTTTTGCTACAATGCTATAAAAAATTACAACTTTGAAAGATTTAATAAATTTAAAAAGTAAAAGTAATGTAAACAACAACTTCTGTAAAGAGGAAAAAGGAGAGAGCTCGGGGTAGGCGTTCTCATCGAGAGGTGACAAGTTGATCGTAGCTGAAATGGAAAAGGAAGAGGAAGCGAAGGAGGCGATTAATTGACAAGTACGTGGTACACTCAAACAGAAAACGAGGGACAATCAAGTGTGAGTACACAAAAGTAAGCATGCAAACAAAGGGTGATAACATTCAAACACATAAAAATCCTTGATTTGTCAATTTTTAAATTAAATAAAATAAAGCAAAAAGGAAAACTGATTCAAGACACAAATAATAAAGTTATGAAAAAGGACAACAAAAAATAAAGAGATGATCTCAGTGCAGAGTATCATCATTTGTAATTTGAGGTATTGCAGGCATGTTCAAACATTATTTTTTTCAGGCTACTCTTCACCCGTTTGGCATTCTCAGGAATTACTGTCTTCGTGCACATCATTAGCAACAACAACAAGTGCCACAACATACACATCACTCTCCTACTTACATCTTAACTGGTTCCGGTATTGCAACGTGTTCAATGGGTATCATCTCACGAAGCTCTTCAAGTGAGCGAACAAACTTTAGTTTTCTTGAAAACTTGGAACTACAAAATATGGGAAAAACAAAAAGGTCAATCCACGTTTCACAACTCAGTTATTGGTCAATATATCAAATACCTAATGAAAGGCTTGCTCATGATAATAATAGTCTTGAGCCAAAAGGTAGGATGCAGTATGTAGAGACCTTTGAGGTTCTTTTTCAGTCTGCGATCAATCATTTGGTAGCATCGCTTCAGCCAGCCAAAAGTGGGGCCCGAGTTTTGCTGGCCGCCATTGTGTAGGTATATGAGAATGTAGTCATCGGCAATCATGTTGTGCAGAGTTGTGAGCACGTACCTGACACAAAACACAAGAGTTGTAGAACCAAAGACCCCATCATCAGCTAGATTTGACTTACATAAAGAGGTTATCCATCACATAGTGGTAGTCCTTGCGCGTCCTGTCCGGCATGTAGCACGCCGAGAAGATGATGATAGCAGAACTGGCGCCCTCCACGTTGCGACCATCAGCACTGGCGTGCATGTACCCGCCGTGGGAGATGACCTGAAGTTAAAAAATGTTCGTCAATGATGATCACCTGTCCTCCGATAAGAAAATAGGCATTTTCTCCCAACTCACCTTCTTGTAGGGCTCAATCGCCTTCATGTCAATCACACAAGGCTCGCCGTGGCCATTGAGGAAGGACTCACCAAAGTCAGTCGGCATCTGCACATCGTCCTCTGAATGGACTGGCGGCAGTGCATCAGAGTGATTGGCTGCTGATGCTGCCGCCGCCGCTAAGGTATTATTCTCCAATCGAGGTGCAACTTTCAGATAAGGCACACCATTAAGCTGACTCATGGGGTCACTCGAGCTGACTGACTTTTCCCCTTCCTCGTCTTTGTCGTCTAGTGAAAGAGGGGGCAGAGGGGAAGGAAAAGGGGAGAAATGATAGTGGTGAGTGAGAATCAAAGAGCGACTAAGCAAGTCAGCACAGACACAGACACACACGTACAATTGTGAAGCAATATGTCTCTATTGACAGGCACCTTCTTCTTCATCGATGGCTGTCGAGTGAGTCCTGCAGAGTGGGGAGAGAGAGAGAAAAACAATTCTGATTAGATGCGATTGAAAGGCAATCAATCACCGCGTGGTAAAGCAGAAAATGCTAAACAAAGGGAACGGCAACAGACGTGAAATGGAAAGATAGAGAGACTGCTGTGTCAGAGAGCAGAAGAAGAGTTGGGTCAAGAGTCAGTTAGTTAGTGAGCGAGTGAAAAGAAAAGCGAAACGGGTTAGTTTGAAAATAGAAGTAGTAGTCGAGGTGAAAATGGATAGATAGATGATGGAGCAACAATTCACGACGGTGCTCTGTACCTCCATTTAGGCCAAACTCGCTCAGAGAGTTGTGACTGGCCGATGTTGATATGCTCAGTGGATGGTCAGCGATGTGCTGGTGATCGCCATTCGCCTCAGAGTACGCCGCAGCGTCGCTTTGCTGCTTCTGAGCTAGACTAGAGATGATAAAGTTTTCATTCACATCAGACTTGTCGCCATTCAGCTGGCCTGCGCCACCGGTGCCACCGTCATGGCTCGACGAGAAGGAAGGAATGCTGGTTGGGTCGAGGACGGGCGGAGAGTATGTACTGCTGGCCACCAGCATGTTCTTGATGATGTTCACTTGCGGGGTCACCTTCTTCCGCTGACTTCGAGTCAGTGTGCTGTTGCGGGAAAATGACGAGCCCGGGGCCGGCGACAGACTGCTCTGTCGAGCTGTTTCCGGTTCATCAACCAAGGTAGTGGTGGTGGTGGCAGCCGCAGTGGCAGTGCCGTTTCCATTTTGAATATTAAGCTCGCTAAGGTTTTCCTCGACGATGACCGGTTCAGAAGTTTCACGTCCACTGACTGGCGTGTGATTGCCATTCGAGTGCAGCACAGTAGTCAGGTCAGTTTTTGAGGTATCGGCGGCAGAATCGTCCGCAACCACAATAAGCTCGGCACTTTCGTCGTCCACGACAACTGCTTTTGTGCTCTCTTCGCCATTCTCTTCGGCAGTGGAGGTGGTGGTGGTGGTGTTTGCTGCTGTTGTGCGCTGGACTGTGGTGCGTACAGCAGGCACTGGCGCCGTTTCTAAATAAAGGATAGTCAGCCAAAGGTGAGTCATCGAATGGTAAAGGGCTATAAGGGCAGCAATCAATCTCACTCACCTGGCAGTGCAATCTTTCCCTCTGCTCCATTCACAGTGGCACCGTCGTGTTTATTAGCAGTGTGCGAGGTGTTGCGATCGTCGCCGTTGGAGGTCTCTTTCCCAGCATCATCATCATCATCACCGCCGCCGTCATTGTCTGCTTCATCTTCTTCACCGTTCTGCTTCTGCTGCTGCTGGTGGTGGTGATGGCTCCCGTGGCCGTTTTCGCCATTGGACGGTGCAGCAGTGTTGTTGGTGTCGTTGTTGGCGATCTTCTTCTCGGCATTTGCCGCCGTCTCCACATTGCCCGCATAGATGATCGACTCCGGGCCAAATGAGTCAAAGTCAAACTCAATCTCGTGCGAGTGACTGATGGCCTCATTGGGGTTCATCATCACCAGGTTCTGTCCGTCGGCGTCCATCACCAGAATGTTCTCGTGCTGCAGGTGGTCATTATCGGGGTCCATGTAGTCGCCTACAAAGTCGCCCACAAATGAGTCCTCAATGTACGAGCCATAGTAGGAGTCAGGCTGCTGAATGAGCGAACTGGGGGCGCTAGGGGGCGAGATCAGGGAGTCACTGCCTACACTGTCGCTTCGTTTAGCATTCTCTGCACAACCGAAGGTGAAAGGGAAAACAAACAAAAATGTGTGAAAATCAACTCAAAAAATAAAGTGCAGAAAATAAAAGCAAGAATGAAATTAGAAAATAAAACCTAAAAACGCAAACAGAAAATCACACACTAGCAAATGCCCAAACTCGTGCAAACCTGGAGAGTTGGGACAGTCAGGAAGTGGTTGTTGCTGCTGCTGCGACGGATGATCAAGTGGTTGCTGCTGCTGCTGTTGCTGAAATGAGTTCCCCAAATGGTGGCGCGAGCATGAAACAAGCGGGAAGAGAATGAGATTACATCCCAGTGGACACTACAGTGTTTGCACTGGTAAATAGCTAAGCAGTGAGACAGCAGAGACTGCAACTGAACAACGGTTGCAGTAACTGCCGACTCATTCGATTTCAGGTCATAGCTAGCAATGCCTACTCAACTGCTCACTACACACTACACACACTGTTGCTACCACCATCAACTACGACTACGAACTACTGTCAAAGGCGGACAACCTTAGTGTCAGCGGCGTCAATGGGTTTGTTGTGCCCTCTGTGCTGGCGAATAAACTCTTCAAATTCAGGCACTGAAATAGTCCTCGTCTTGAATGACATCAGATAATCGGGATCCACCTCGGCGGTAGATATCTCAAAAGTGACCTGTCGCTTCGTCGACTGAGGATGAGCTGATGCAGTTGCTGCGGTGGCTGAGACTGCTGCTGTTGCTGCCGCTCTACCATCACCATTTGGTAGTGCTGAAGGCTGGGCAGAGTTCACCGAACAATGACTACCCAACGAGGTAGCGTGGGCAGCTTTAGAGGAATATATAATAAAGGTAATAATGATAAGGAGAGAAAGAGAAGGCAGAAGGCTGAAGCTAGCGAAAGCACGCAGAGGATAAGAAAGTGGCAAGTCAAGGCCAAGGTGGGTCAGGGCCGACTGGCCGGGACGGCGTAGCATGGATCACACCTACCATCGTTGGCGGCAGTGCGCTGTGTACCAGGACCGTTGAGAATGGTGGAGATGATGGGCAGGACGGCCTTGCGTGTCGCCTTCAGGTTGTTCTGGTTGTAGATGCGCAGCGTTTCAGAGACCGTTATCATCTCCAGCTCCAGTTCAGTGTTGCGTTCAAGGCAGGTGGCAATCTGTGTGGGACAGTCCGGTGAATGGGGCAATTAATTAATACTCAGCTCTGGTGCAGGTGATAGGGGATATGTGTGTCCAGTGTCATGTGAGAGAATAGAGCTTACCGTTCGCATGAGAAGTTTGTTCTCACAGTACAGCGCCAGTTGACGGTTCAGATTGTTTGGAATGCGATTGTCCACGCTCAGTAGGACAATGGCGTTGAAGAGTCGCGGCCTGGACTCGGAGAACACCGCCGACTTTGGTGGATTTTGACTGAAGGCCTTGAGCTTATCTAGCTGATCCTTCAGCGACAGTTCAGTCAGCTTAGTGCCGTGAATGCCGGGAATGCAAATGGCGAGATTGTTATCGGTAAGTGACTCGACCATCTTCATGTCTTTGCGCAGCAGCTCCTCAAAGCTCAGTCCGTCCAGCGAGTTCTTCGCCTCTACCAGTCGCTGATAGACCTCGTTGCGGTCAAAGAGCGACGTCTCCGCATCGGGGGTATACTTCAGTAGAACCTCCAGCTTGTTCACCGCTTCGTAATCCTTTGCATTAAAGCGTTTCATGGCGTGATTAAAGCAGTTGGTGTCTGCAGGTATAAAAAAGCAATAAACGTAACGAAAAACAGATTCTAATTTTGTATACTACAAAAAACGCACCTAGCAAAATGGGACCGTAGAGGAGTAAGGCGATTCCCTCGTCGGTGTTCACCTCTTGGTGGGCAAACTTGGAGACGAGAGGACAGTCGAGAAAGCGCAAGGCCACCAGTGAGCAGCACGAGCCAACGGTGGTGTCAATGAGCACACGACTTTGATCCGCCACCTGACAGGCGCCGTCGGCAAATGTTGGCTGGTGGTGGTCGATGATCTCCTCGAAGTGTCCCCGCGGCAGCAGGCGAGCCTGCTCTTTGTTCTCATTGTGATCAACAAGTGAAAATACGATGTCCGCTGGAGAATAGAAAATATATGAGTACGGAAATATGAGCAGAGAAGGAATGACTAATGAATAGTGCGAATAGAAAGAGACAGCGGGAAAACTTACCTGATGAAGCATTCAATTGGTCGTAATCGATCTCATCGCGGCAGATGAGCACCTTCAGATCGTAGTGCAGCACTTGCTCAAACCAAAAGACAACTTCACGTCGTAAATGTAAATCCTGGCGAGGTACATTCAGCACGGGCAAGACGATAACAGCCTGCAAATGGAAGAGAGGGAGAGGGAGGAGAGCGAGAAAGGGAGAAAGATCATTAAAGTGTCATAAGTGTGGCCATTAAGCGGCGCAGTCCTTACTTCATCATTTTCCGCCTGCTGATGCTGCGCTTCGTGGTACTTCACATAGGCGAGCACGATTGCCGAGACGGCCGAATCAAGATCACAGCTCTCATTGCCGATCACAATGGACACCGTCTTGAATTGACTGAGGTTGCTCTGCTCGGACAGATTATTAGGTGTCAGTGACGATTAGCGAGAAGGACTTGCGGGACTTGTCAGACTTGCTGATCACAAGTCTCTCTAACTCTGATACATACCAAGTTGGAGCGACACAAAAGTAGGTACTTCTCCATGGTGTTGCCAAAAGTGATGGTGCTAGTTAGACGAGAACGAGGATGCTGAGGATGCTGACTGTGAACAGATGTCAATCATAGCAAGAGGTAAGAGGTTGAGTACTAGCACCAGCAGCACCAGCAATAACAACAATAAAGGCAGCTATTTGCAAATCAGCGTTGAGGGAAAGAGATGAGAAGAGATGAGAACCGTTTTGCCGAGCACTGTTTCTCTTGCGGCGCAGTAGAAGTGTCACAAATAAACCGACGCCATGCGCGTCTAAGGATACGGCAATGCACAGTAGATGAAATGATGCTGCGGTTGCTGCAACTATTGCTGCAACTAATGAGACGAGTGCTGATAAGCCTGATTAGGCAGACGCAGGCACAGGCACACAGTTGCCGGGTGCAAGTTCACACAGGCTGACTGACTCACTTAGAATTGGCCAATATATCCAAGCAATAGCGACAAGTGGTGGTGGAAGTGGTGGTGGCGGACAAAGACGAAGAAAGCGCACTTTAGTCAGACAGTCAATACAGCTGCTGCTGCTGTCGCCGACTTGATCGCTGGTCACCTTCTGCTTATCTCTCTAGAAGAAGGAGAAACAAAAAAGGGGAGAAGATAAAAACAATGCAGTGGTTAGTTAGTAGTTGAATAAACACACACACACGAGAGATAGTGGACCTATTGGGCGCGAGTGGGAGCAGCCAGGCGACTGTGTCGATTGGAAATAGATTGCCTTCAACGGCAGGACAACAACAGAAAAAAACATTTAAGTAAAAAAGGAAAGAGCGAGACAGAAGGAGGGGAAAAGACATGGACCAATAAGGGCAGTAAGTGGAAATGGCAGCAACAGACGAAACCGAAGTAACAGCAGTGGACGAAACAAGACAGGTGGAAGAAGAAGAAGGCAGTAATTGATTTGCATGCAAATAACAGACAAATGGTAGGCAGTAGCCGACTGATCGAACTGACGGTAAATTATGACATTTTCCATATAAATTGGACAAGTGCCAAATATAGTGCGGCAGTGGCAGTATGTGACCACGACCGCAACTGTCAATGTCGGCAGAGCTGAGCAGCCAAAGTAGTTCACTCGAGGGAAACTGTGCACTGTGCAACGTACAACTACACAAATACACGCAAATGTGCATCAGGTGGGCGTTGGATCGAGCTGTCGGTCACTGGAACACCCGTGAATAGTGAGGGTGTGGACACTACAAGGTAGCTGAAGTTGTGACAAGGTGAACAAGGCTGATGCTGCTCTTATTAGCTGAGGTGGTGTGTGGTCAAGCGCGGCAGCAGAAGCAACAACCTCTCTTTTTATCTAATGCCATTAAATTGAGCCGATTATTGCGATTAACGTGCGCGACGGCATCACCGGCGATTAGCTGGGAAAAAGAAGAAGCTCAGAGTAGTGGAGGA